>ERZ1292633.242-Hain-H41-02um-R1-242-length-71220-cov-8_pt1 | contig 71220 bp, 56 predicted proteins | sample MGYA00564406_ERZ1292633 | MGnify/ENA primary metagenome ERZ1292633 (study PRJEB36523, sample SAMEA6512639) | groundwater metagenome | collected 2019-01-08 | study: AquaDiva: Metagenomics assemblies of 32 groundwater samples
TGGGGGGACTACGACAACGACGGCGACCTCGACCTCTACCTCGCGAACTACGGCTCGGCCAACCGGCTTCTCCGGAACGACGGCGCCAGCGTCTTCACCGCGCTGACAAGCGGGCCCCTCGGCGACGCCGGAAACAGCACCGGGGTGGCTTGGGGCGATTACGATGGAGACGGCGATCTCGACCTCTATCTCGCCAACGACGGCTCCTCGAACGTCCTCATGCGGAACGATCTCGCGAACGGGAACCACTGGCTCCACCTCGATCTCGTGGGGCTGGTGTCGAATCGGTCGGCGATCGGAACGCGCGTACGCGTTGTCGCGGGGGGGCTCCACCAGATACAGGAAGTCTCGGGCGGCTCGGGCTACCTGTCCCAGAACTCCCTCACGCTCGAGTTCGGGCTCGGCGCCGCGGCCGTGGCCGACTCCGTCGAGATATCCTGGCCGTCGGGGTACGTCGAAACCTACGTCGCCGTTCCGGCCGATCAGCGGCTCACCGTCACGGAGTTGAGCGTCGTGGCCGTGGGGGAATCGCCCGCTCCGGGTCCGCCGCTGGCCCTCGCGGCGCCGTTTCCCAATCCCACCGACGGCCCCACCACGTTCCGTCTCGCGCTCCCGCGCGCCACGCACGTCCGGCTCTCGCTCTACGACGTCCAGGGCCGCCGCGTCGCGACCCCCGTCAGGGGAAGTCGCGGACCGGGGTGGCATTCCTTCACATGGAACGGGAAGGACTCCCGCGGCCGCCAGGTAGCCGCCGGAATCTACTTCGCCCGGCTCGAGACGCTCGGCGAGATCCGGACGCGCCGGATCATCGTCCTTCACTGACGGTAGTAGAACCGTCCATAATCCACTGGTACCAGCGCGGTTCCGCGCTTGCCCCGAAGCCCGTCAGATGCTAGAAGTTATACGCTCGATTTCGCTTGCCCAGGGCGGCAAGCGAGCCCGTGCTTCCGTTCACTCGGCCGGGAGGAATCGGCCGGCCGACACCCATGGACCCGGAGCACCTGATGAACGAGCAGCTCGAGTCGTTCCGATACGACGACGCGATCGTGCGGAAGTTCCTGATCGCCACGTTCGTATGGGGGCTGGTGGGGATGTTGGTAGGACTCCTGATCGCCCTCCAGCTCGCGGACCCCGCGTTCAATCTCGGCATTTCGTGGCTGAGCTTCGGGCGCCTCCGGCCGCTCCACACCAACGCGGTCATCTTCGCGTTCGCCGGGAATGCCTTCTTCTGCGGGGCCTACTACTCCACGCAGCGCCTCCTGAAGGCCCGCATGTTCAGCGATCTCCTGAGCAGCTTCCACTTCTGGGGCTGGCAGCTGATCATCGTGGCGGCGGCGCTGACCCTGCCGCTCGGGTTCACCCAGGCGAAGGAGTACGCCGAGCTCGAGTGGCCGATCGACATCGCGATCGCGATCGTCTGGGTGGTCTTCGCCGTGAACTTCTTCGGCACGATCGCGCGGCGACGGGAACGGCATCTCTACGTCGCGGTCTGGTTCTACATCGCCAGCATCGTCACCGTCGCGATGCTCCACATCTTCAACAACCTCTCCATCCCGGCTGGGCCGCTCAAGAGCTACTCCATCTACTCGGGCGTCCAGGACGCGCTGATGCAGTGGTGGTACGGGCACAACGCGGTAGCCTTCTTCCTGACGACGCCGTTCCTGGGCCTGATGTACTACTTCATGCCGAAGGCGGCCGATCGGCCCGTCTTCTCCTACCGGCTCTCCATCCTCCACTTCTGGACGCTGGTCTTCATGTACATCTGGGCCGGCCCGCATCATCTCCACTACACGGCGCTCCCCGAGTGGGCCTCCACGCTCGGGATGCTCTTCTCCGTGATGCTCTGGATGCCGTCGTGGGGCGGCATGGTGAACGGGCTCCTGACCCTGCGCGGGGCGTGGCACAAGGTGGTGGAGGATCCGGTCCTCAAGTTCTTTGTCGTCGCCGTCACCGCGTACGGCATGTCGACGTTCGAAGGTCCGATGCTCTCGGTGAAGAGCGTGAACGCGCTGGCGCACTACACCGACTGGATCATCGCGCACGTTCACACCGGGGCCCTGGGGTGGAACGGATTCCTCACGTTCGGAATGATCTACTGGCTCCTCCCGCGGGTCTTCCAGACGAAGCTCTTCAGCACCAAGCTGGCGGAAGCGCACTTCTGGTTCGGGACTTTCGGCATGCTCCTCTACGTCGCGGCCATCTACAGCGCCGGCTTGACGCAGGGGCTCATGTGGCGCGCCTTCGACGAAACCGGCCGCCTTCAGTTCCCCGATTTCATCGAGACGACCGTCAAGCTCCTGCCGATGTACTGGGTCCGCGTGCTCGGCGGCAGCCTCTACATCGTCGGCATGCTCCTCTGCGGGTACAACATTTTCCGCACCTGGATGGCGCGACCGAAGACATACGAGGAGCCGGTCATCCAGGCGCCGGCGCTGGTGAAGCGCGCTCCGGCGCCGGAGCACGCGCCGGCCGGGCAGCCGGGCAATCTCTGGGCCACCTTTACGTCGGTCCGGTGGCACCGGAAGTGGGAGGGCCTCCCCGTCACGTTCACGGTGCTGACGGTCCTCACGGTGGTCGTGGCGTCGCTCTTCGAGATCGTTCCGACGTTTCTCATCCGCTCGAACGTCCCGACCATCGCGGCCGTGAAGCCGTACACGCCGCTCGAGCTGGCGGGACGCGATCTCTACATCCGCGAAGGGTGCTTCAACTGCCATTCCCAGATGGTCCGCCCGCTACGGCACGAGACCGAGCGTTTCGGCGAGTATTCGAAGCCGGGCGAGTTCGTCTACGACCACCCCTTCCTCTGGGGATCGCGCCGCATCGGGCCCGACCTGGCCCGCGAGGGGGGCAAGTACAGCGACATCTGGCACGTGCGCCACATGGAGGAGCCGCGCTCGATCGCCGCGCGCTCGATCATGCCGCCCTATCCGCACCTGTCGCGCCAGAAGCTCGATTTCGATGGAATTCAGAGCCGTGTCGACGCGATGTCGATGCTCGGCGTGCCGTACGGCGAAGCGGTGAATCACGCGCCGGCGATCGCCCGGGAACAGGCGGGCGCCGTGGCCGCCGCCATCGCGGAGCAGGGCGGGCCGCGCGGGCTGGAAGATAAGGAGATCACCGCGCTCATCGCCTATCTCCAGCGGCTCGGCACCGACATCAAGAAGCCGACGCTCACGCTGGGAGATGCCCCGGCGGAGGGAGGCCGGTAGCATGAAGCTCTCCGACATCATGGGAAATTCGGGACTGGCGCTCTATGCGGAGATCGCGCTGGTTCTCTTCATCGTCGTCTTCGTGGCGATCGTCGTTCAAATCTTCGCCACGCGCCGTTCCGACATGGACCGTCAAGCCCGGCTACCGCTGGACGATGGCGAACGCCCGGCGAAGGAGAACAAACCGGTGAAGGAGAATCATCATGATTGAGAATCCCCCGGGCGCGCCGGAGGAGGATCGCCTCCTCGACCACGAGGTCGACGGCATTCGGGAGTACGACAATCCGATGCCACGCTGGTGGCTCTACATCCTCTACGCCACGATTCTCTATGCCGCGATCTACGCGCTGAACATCATCCCCGGCGTCGGGACCGGTCGGGGGCGGATCGCGAACTACGAAACCGAGATGGCGGCGATGCGAAGCGCGCGGGAGGCGGCCGCGGCGAGCGCCGGGCCGGTCACGCCCGAGGCGATCATGGCCGTCGTGGCGGATGCCGGAGCGCTGGCGAAAGGGCGGGAGCGCTTCAAGGCGACCTGCGCCCCGTGCCATCGCGAGGACGGCGGCGGCAACATCGGCCCGAATCTCACCGACGATTTCTGGATTCACGGCGGGCAGCCCCTCCAGATTCTCACGACCGTGAACGAAGGCATGGTGGCGAAGGGAATGCCGGCGTGGGGGCAGGTGCTGAAGCCGGACGAGATCACCGCGGTCGTCGCCTACGTGACGACGCTCCGAGGGACGAACCCGGCCAACGCGAAGGCTCCGCAGGGGGACCGCGCCGTCTCGGGAACCGCGGCCGCCGGCGCGGACTCCGCGAAGGCCTCGCCGTGAGATCGTGATGTCCGCCGCGACGGGCGCCGCGCATCCGCCCAGGGGGCCGATGGCCTCGCCTCCGGGGCGCGTCCTCTCCACGCTCAACGAAGACGGTTCCCGCCGCCGCATCCGGCCCCGCTTCTCCAAGGGCCGCTATCACCTCCGTCGCCGCCTGACGGCCTACGCCCTGATGCTGATCTTCTTCCTCATCCCCTATCTGAGGATGGGGGGGAAGCCGCTCATCCTTCTCGATCTCCCTCGTCGTGAATTCACCCTCTTCGGCACGACCTTCCTGTCGACCGAGACGGTGCTCTTCATGTTCCTCTCCATCGGGCTCATCCTGCTCATTTTCCTCGCCACGGCGCTGCTGGGACGCGTCTGGTGCGGCTGGGGGTGTCCCCAGACGGTCTACATGGAGTACCTCTTCCGTCCGGTGGAGTACTGGCTGGAAGGGGGATGGCGTGGGGCGAAGAAGCTCGATCGGAAGAAGGGGATTCACGCGAGGCGGCTGGCGAAGCAGGCGATCTACCTCGTCCTCTCCATGTTCCTGGCGCACACGTTTCTGGCCTACTTCGTCGGCATCGAGCGCTTGGCCCAATGGGTGCAGCGCTCTCCGGTGGAGCACCCGACGTCGTTCTTGGTCATGCTCGGGACGACGCTCCTCATCTTCGCCGACTTCGCCTGGTTCCGCGAGCAGACCTGCCTCGTCGCCTGCCCTTACGGGCGCCTGCAGTCGGTCCTGCTCGACCGCCGCTCCCTCATCATTGGGTACGACACCAAGCGGGGCGAGCCGCGCCAGAAGGGGATTCTGGAACGACCCTCCACGGCGGGGGACTGCGTGGCGTGCCAGCTCTGCGTCCTCACCTGCCCGACCGGCATCGACATTCGCGAGGGGCTGCAGATGGAGTGCATCCACTGCACCCAGTGCGCCGACGCGTGCGACTCGGTGATGCTCCGCGTCGGAAAGCCGCCCGGCCTGATCCGCTACGGCTCACGGGACGAGTTCGAAGGGCGGATGAGTTCCGGGTCCCGCCCCCGGGTCATCCTCTATCCGCTGGCGCTGGCGGTCACGATCGGGGCCTTCGTCTGGCTCCTCGGCACGCGCGCCGACGCCGAGGTGACGATCCTCCGAGGCCTGGGAGATCCCTACACGCTCCAGGCCGACGCCGCCGTGGCGAATCATATCCGCATCAAGGTGGCGAATCGCGGCAGGAGCGACCGCGCCTACCGCATCGCCATCGAGGGAGCGCCGGAGGCGACGGTGATCGCGCCGATGAACCCGCTCTCGGTTCCGGCGGGGGAGACGCGGAGCACCAGTGTCTTCGTGGTTCTGCCTCGCAAGTCGTTCGTGAAGGGAGAACATGCCGCCTCGGTCTCGCTGAGCGACGGCGATCGCTTCTCGGCGACTCTTCCATACCGGCTGCTGGGGCCGGAGAGCGACGATGACGACGACGACGACGACGACGGGGATACGCCCGAGGGAGGAACGACGCCATGAAACCAGCCGCGCTCTGGCCGGCCGCCGTCATCGGGGCCCTCGTCGTGACGGTTGCCGCGAACGTCGTTCTCCTGATGGCGGCGAACGATCCGCGACACTCGGCGGTCGAACCGAATTACTATCGGAAGGCGGTCGCCTGGGATTCCACCATGGCCCAGCAGGGACGGAACGAGGCGCTCGGCTGGAGCATCGCCGCGACGTTGGAGGCCACCGCCGAGGGAGCGATCGTGCGCGCCCAGATATCCGACCGCGCGGCGGCTCCCCTGTCGGGCGCCCGGGTCACGCTCGAGGGAATTCACAATCTCGATTCGGGGCGCCGCGTTCTCGGTGAGCTTCGGGAGACCGGGCCGGGCGCCTACGAGGCGGTCTTGCCGCTGCGGAGGGCCGGTCTCTGGGAGCTTCGCTTCACCGTGGATCGCCAAGGAGAACAGTTCACCGCCGACCTGAGGCGGGATCTGAACCATCGGCCATGATCGAACTCGCGGGCGCCGTCCTGGGCGCCACCCTTCTCGGAAGCCCCCATTGCGCCGGCATGTGCGGCGGGTTCGTCTGCTTCGTCACGGGGGACGCCTCGGGGCAGCGCCGCTGGCTCGTCCAGGCCGCCTACCATCTCGGCCGGCTCGTCTCCTACGGCACGCTGGGGCTGATCGCCGGGCGACTGGGAGAGGGGATCGAGGGCGCGGGAGCCTCCATTGGACTCTTCCGCGCGGCGCCGATCGTGGCCGGAGTCCTCATGATCGTCTGGGGCGGAACGAACCTGCTCCGCGCCATCGGCGCACGCGCGTCGCGTCCGGCGGCGCCGTCGCCCCTCGGCCGCCTGCTCGCGCCGTTCGTCCGCGGCATGCGCGACTGGCATCCGCTGGCCCGCGCCTCGGCCATCGGGCTCGTCACGACGGTGATCCCATGCGGATTTCTTTACGGTTTCGTCGCCGTTGCGGGCGGCACCGGATCGCCGCTCGCCGGTCTTCTCGTCATGATCGTGTTCTGGGCCGGCACTCTTCCCGTCCTGGCGAGTCTCGGCTTCCTGGCCGACCGTGCGCTTGGCGCGCTTCGCGTCCGGTTGCCGGTCGTCTCGGCGTTGATCCTGATCGTCCTCGGCCTCCTGACCCTCGCCGGGCGGATGCAACCGCTCGGCGCGCACAAGCACCACGCGGCGATTCCGGTCTCCGGATCGAATCCTTCCCTCGCGCCCAGCTTGCCGTCGCACGCCACGTCGCATGGCGCTCGCTGAGGCCCCGTTCCGCGAGGCCGCGGCGCGCGAGGGCGAGCCGGGCGTTCGTTGCACGCACTGCGGGCTTCCGGTCCCCTCGGGGATGGAGGCGGGCGGCATCGGCGAGCCGATCTTCTGCTGCGCCGGCTGCGCCACGGTCTACGGAATCCTCCGCGAGGGGGGGCTCGACGCCTACTACCAGATGGCCGAGCGCCGGCAAGCGCCGGTCTCGGCGACCGGCCGCCGATTCGAGGAATTCGACCACCCCTCCTACCACGAACTCTACGTGACCGCGCGGCCCGACGGCCTTCTCGAGACCTACTTCTACCTGGAGGGGGTCGCCTGCGGCTCGTGCGTCTGGCTCGTCGAGCGTGTGCCGCTCCTGGTTCCGGGGATGTCGCGCGCCGAGCTCGACGCGCGCCGCGCCCGCGTGCTGGTGGTCTGGGACGGCGCGAGCGTGGCGCTCTCCTCCATCGCGCGCACGCTCGACACGCTCGGCTATCGCCCGCATCCCTATCGCGGTCTTCGCGCCGAGGCGCTCCGCCGTTCGGAGGATCGCGCGGCACTGGCCAGGATCGGCGTGGCCGGCGCCATCGCCGTGAACACGATGCTCGCCGCGCTGGCGCTCTACAGCGGCTGGCTGACCGGCATGGAGCCGGCCTACGAGCGCTACTTCCGCTGGATCAGCCTCCTCCTCGTGACGCCGGCCATGTTCGGACCCGGCCTCGTCTTCTTCCGCGGCGCCTGGGGCGCCATCCGGACGCGATCGCTTCACATGGATCTCCCGATTGCCATCGCGCTCGCGGCGGGCTACGGCCGCGGGCTGACGAACACGGTCACCGATTCCGGGCCGATCTACTTCGACGGCGTCACGCTTCTCATCTTCCTCCTCCTCGTCGGGCGCTTCCTGCAGCAGCGGGCGCAGCGCGCCGCCGGCGACTCGGCCGAACTCCTCTACTCGCTCTCGCCCTCGACCGCCCGCGTGGTGGAGGGGGAGACGGCGAGAGAGATTCCGGTCGAGGCGCTCCTCCCGGGGATGATCGTCGAGGTGCGCGCGGACGAGACGCTCCCCGCGGACGGCGTCGTCGTGGAGGGCCGCTCGGCGCTCGACCTCTCGCTCCTGACCGGAGAGTCGCGGCTGGCGACGGTGGAGATGGGCGCACCCGTCTTCGCCGGCACGGTGAACCGCGGCGCGCGACTCCGGATGCGGGTCGATCGCGCGGGCGAGGCGACCCGGCTCGGGCGGATCCTCCGGGAGGCCGAGGCGGGGGCGTTGCGCCGCGCGCCGGTCGTGGCGCTGGCCGACCGTATGTCGGGCGCCTTCGTCCTCGCGGTCCTGGCGCTCGCGCTCGCCACGCTCGCGCTCTGGTGGCGGACGTCTCCCTCCTTCGCCGTCGATCAGGCGATTGCGCTCCTGATCGTGACCTGTCCCTGCGCGCTCGCGCTCGCCACGCCGCTCGCCGTGTCGGTGGCGATCGGGCGGGCGGCGCGCTCTGGGATTCTCGTGCGAGGCGGAGCGGCGCTCGAGTCGCTGGCCCGCCCCGGCACGATCTTTCTCGACAAGACTGGAACCGTCACCGAGGGGCGCACGGCGCTTTTGAGCTGGGAGGGACCGGAGGACGCCAAGCCGCTGGTTCTGGCGCTGGAGCGGCATTCGTCCCATCCGCTCGCCCGGGGGTTCGAGGCTGCATGGGCGGGAATCGCGGCGCCCGAGGCGACCGAGGCGCTGTACACGGCCGGTGGAGGGCTGGAGGGCGTCGTGGGCGGCTGCCGCGTCGTCGTCGGTTCGCCGGCGTTCGTAGCCGCGAGCGCGAAGGCCGGAGCGCAGGCCGCGGAGAGCGGCGAGGGGACTCCGGTATGGGTCGCGGTCGACGGGGAGGTGGTCGGGCGCGCGCGCTTCGGCGACAAGGTCCGCGCCGACGCCGGCGAGTCGCTGGCATGGCTTCGCGCGCGCGGCTTCACGCCGAGGCTTCTCTCGGGGGACGATCCCTCGGTCGTCGCCTCGGTCGGCGCCGCGCTGGGATTCGCTCCCGACGCCTGCCGCGGCGCCGCGACGCCGGAGGAGAAGCTCCGCGTCGTGGAGGAGGAATCGCGGCGCGGCCCCGTCGTCATGGTGGGGGACGGAGTCAACGATGCCGCGGCCATCGCGCGGGCCACGGTCGGAGTCGGCGTGAGCGGAGGCGCGGAAGCCTCGCTGGCGGCGGCCGACGTCTACCTGACCCGCCCGGGACTCGGCAGCCTCGTCGCGCTGGTCGACGGCGCCCAGCGGACACTCCACGTGATTCGCCGGAACATCGTCTTCTCGATCGCCTACAATCTGGTCGGCGCGGGTCTGGCGATGGCGGGGCTGATCAATCCCCTCCTGGCCGCGATTCTAATGCCGGCCAGTTCCATGACCGTCGTGCTGGCCTCCTGGAAGAGCACCACGTTCGAGACGAAATCATGAGCGTTCTCTACATCGTCCTCCCGCTTGCGCTCCTCGTCGTGGGTGTCGCGGTGTTCGCGTTCGTCTGGGCGGCGAAGCGGGGCCAGTTCGACGATCTGGAAACGCCGGCGATCCGCGCGCTCCACGACGATCCCGCCGCGCGGGCGCACGAAGAGCCCAAGAGCCCACGCCGCGAGAAGCCGTGACCACCTCGACCGCCTTGATCCCCACAAAGGAGGAACCGATGACGATGAGCGCACCCCGAACTCGGCGTGGGCCCGGGGCCGGCAGGCCGCTCGCCGCGATTCTCTTCTGGTTCGCCGTCGCCGCGCCCGTCGCCCGCGCGGCCAATCCGGCGCCCGCGCCGCAGGGGGTCCGCTACGTCTACCTGATCCGCCACGGCACGTACGAAAGCGTCGACTCGCTCGACGATCGCGTCGCGAACGGCGTGAACGCCCTGGGGCGGGAGCAGGCCCGGCTCCTGGGAAAGCGCCTTGCCGGACTCCCCGTGAAGCCTAGCCTCCTCGTGAGCAGCGATCTGACGCGCGCGCGCGAGACCGCCGACGAGATCGGCGCACTGCTCCACGTGACGGCGGAGCCCGACACGCTGATCGCCGAATGTTTGCCGCCTTCGTCGCGCCCGGGGTTCGACCAGGAGCACGACGCCGCCGAGATGGCGCTCTGCGCGGCGACCCTCGAGGCCGCCTGGGCCAAGTACTGCCGCCCCTCGCCCGAGCGGGATGTCCACGACATTCTGGTCTGCCACGGAAACGTGATCCGGTGGTTCGTGAATCGAGCGCTGGGGAACGACGTCCGTCACTGGACATCTCTAGACATCGGGAACGGCTCGCTGACCATCCTCGCGGTGCGTCCCGATGGAACGACACGCCTCGTGATGTACAGCGATGTGGGGCACCTGCCGGTGGAGAAGCAGACTTGGGTGGGACGCGGAGCGGGATGGGGTGCGCCGGCGAAGTAGGGCGGCACGCTGGATCCCGCGGGCTAGGTCGGTGCCTGGATCACTACCGCGGACGAAGGCGTGCGATCCCGTTCACGATCGGGTAGTCGATGGCGCAGCGACTGCAGGTCACGATCGTCTCGGACCACGTGACGTCGCCCCTGCAGGCGGGGCAGACGACGACCTCGCGAAGATCGACCCGGCGCCGGGGTCTCGTACGGGCGACGACCGACTTCCCCCAGGCGGCAAGCGATCGCGGAACCAGCCGCTTGATCTCCGAGATCCAGCGGCGCGGCCAGCGTGACGGCCTCTTCCGCTCCCTCAGTTCGCTCAGCACGGCGAGGAGCGCATCGCTTGCTCCGGCGGCTGTCGCGGTCGTTTCAGCCATCCGCTCCGCCTCGACTTCGTATCGGATTCGCCCCTCCCACTCGTGACGCACGAGGAGCACGTGGCCGTGGGTGTCGTGAAATCTCCTGAACTCCGGATCGATGCGTGCCAGTTCATGAAACAGCTGGCCGAACGGAGAGGTGAAGTCTTTCCTGCGGACAACGAGCTTGCCCTGATCTTCCCTGACGACCGAGCGATGGAACTCCCATCCATAGAGCCACTCCGCGATTTCCGAGGGCGTCTCGATGTATCCCTTGGAGGCGACGCGCATCAATTCCCGAAGCATCCGCTCCGGCTCCGGCACGTGCTCCAAGACCTGGGCGGCGATCACATAGGCGAAGGCGCCGTCACGGAAGGGGAGAGCCTGGGCGTCTCCCTCCACGATCGGCCGATCCGCGACGATCTGCCCGCCTCGCTCTCCGTCGTCTTCGATCGCGAAGTCGCAGAGGATGTCCGATCGAGTGCGGGGATTATTGCCGCTCCCGATCTCCAAGACCAAGTCGGTCGGGCTGATCCTCAAGGTGGCGCCTCCAGTAGCATGGCGAGCGAACTCCGAGCCATCATGTCGCTGCGAGGTGTATCGCAGTTGCACGCCGTTTGCCAAGGGGAAGTCCCCGGTTGGCGGCCCCAGGGGCGGGAGGGGGTCAGGGGCTCCAGCGCTCGGGGCCCCAGCCGAGCTTCTTCATCTTCTTGTAGAGGTGGCTCCGCTCCAGGCCGAGCCGCGCCGCCGCCTTCGTCATGCTTCCGCCCTCGGCCAAAAGCGCGCTCTCGATGCGCCCTCGCTCGAACTCCCGCACCGCCTCCGCGAGTCGCGCCGGCCCCGGCGGAGGGCCTACGGCGGCCTCATCCGCGCGCGGAAGGACCGCGGCCACCTCCTCGGCGCCGATCCGGGGGCCGCGCGCCATGATCAGGAGACGCTCCACGAGATTCCGAAGCTCGCGCACGTTTCCTGGGAACGAGTAGCGGCGAAGGAGATCCAGGGCGGCCGGGGCGAAGCGGTGCGGCGGCGCCCCCGCCTCCCTGGCGATCTGACTCGCGAAGTGTTCCACGAGGAGCGGCACGTCCTCGGGGCGATCGCGAAGCGGGGGCACAGTGATGGGCACGACCGCTAGGCGGTAGTAGAGGTCCTCCCGGAAGCGCCCCTCCTTCACGAGCGTCGCCAGGCCGCGATTCGTCGCCGCGATGACGCGGACGTCCACCTTGATCGCGCGATTCCCGCCGACGCGGGTCAGTTCCTGCTCTTGGAGAACGCGCAGGAGCTTCGTCTGCGCGCGCTGGCTCAGATCGCCGACCTCGTCCAGGAAGAGCGTCCCGCCATGGGCGTCCTCGAAGCGTCCCCTCCTCGCCTGCGTGGCCCCGGTGAAGGCGCCACGCTCGTGTCCGAAGAGTTCCGACTCGATCAGCTCGTCGGGGATGGCCGCGCAGTTCACGGCGACGAAGGAGCGGTCGCGGCGGGGGCTCGCGGCGTGGAGGGCGCGCGCCACGAGCTCCTTGCCGGTTCCGTTCTCCCCCTCGATCAGCACGCGCGCGCCCCGCTCCCCCGCGACCTCGATCTCCCGTAGGAGCTGCCGCACGGCCGGAGAGTCGCCGACGATCGGATGCGACGCGTCGCTTCGCAGTCGCCGCAGTTCCGCGCGGAGCGTCAGCGAGGCCGTCGCGTTTCGAAGGAGGATCAGGAGCCGCTCCAGGGAGAGCGGCTTCTCGAGAAAATCGAACGCCCCGAGCCGTGTAGCCCGCACCGCGGCGTCGATCGTCGCGTGCCCCGACATCATGATGACCGCCGTCTCGGGATGTCCCGCCAGGATCTCCGGGAGAAGGTCGAGCCCGCTCCCGTCGGGGAGCCAGACATCGAGGAGGACGACGTCGTACGCCTCGCGGAGCCGCGCCCGCGCCTCGGCCAGATTCGCCGCCACGTCGGTCTGGTAACCGTCCCGGCCCAGCGCGCCTTGCAGGCTGGAGCGGATGTTCGCTTCGTCGTCGACGAGGAGAAGGGTCGGCACGATCAGGCCCCTCGCGCGAGGGGAAGGCGGATCTGGAACGTGGTTCCCTGACCGGGGGCCGTTTCGACCGCGATGGAGCCTCCATGCTCGCTGACGATCCGCTCGACGATGGTCAGACCGAGGCCGCTCCCGTGCGCCTTCGTCGTGAATCCCGGAACGAAGAGGCGAGCCCGCTCCTCGGGAGCGAGCCCCCGGCCGCTGTCGCGGACCAGGAGCAGCGCGTCGCGTCCGGAGCGCGCGGCCGAGAGTGTGACGGTCCCCGCTTCGCCCGCGGCATCGAGTCCGTTCAGGATCAAGTTGAGCAGGGCCTGGCGAAGCTGCCCGCGATCGGCGGAGAGTTCGAGCGGTTCCGCGGGACGCTCGATCGCGAGGCGGCCCTCGGTGATCTCGCGGGCATGGAGCGCGGCGAGATCGGCGAAAAGTTCGGAGAGCGCGCACGGGGCCAACTGCGGCGCGGGGAAGCGGGCGAATTCCGAAAACTCCTGGAGCAATCGCTTCAGCGTCTCCACCTCGTCCGCGATGGTGCGGGCCGCCTGATCGAGAATCTCGGGGAAGTCGGGGCGCTTCTGCTCGTAGCACCGCTTCAGGTCGGCGATCGAGATGGCGATCGGCGTCAGCGGATTCTTCACCTCGTGCGCGACCGCACGCGCCATCTGGCTCCACGCCGCGTGGCGCTCGCTCACGACCAGTTTCTCGCGGTAGGCGCTCAGGTCGCGGCGCATCCGATCGAGCGCCTCCACGAGCGTCTCCAGCTCCCGCACGCTCCGGAGATGGAGCGGCTCGTCCCACGCGCCCTCCGCCACCTGGCCGGCGAAGGCAGCGAGGCGCTCCACCGGCTTCGAGACCTGGGAAGACCAGAAGACCCCGAGAATCACGGCGATGGCGATGCAGAGCACCGCCAGCACCAGCGTGGCCGCGCGAAGCGCGCCGATCGCGCGATCCGCCGGCTCCGTGGAGGCGAAACCGGTGAGGGTGGCGGATCGCTTGGGTCCGATCTCGAGCGCGATCTGCCGCCCCCAGAACCAGCGACCCCCGATGGCGACGCGAGCGTTCGATTCCACGTCCGTGCGCCTCGGTTCGATCCGCGGATCGAGCGTGTGGGCGACCACGGCGCCGGAAGCGTCGCGGAGGATCAGGTCGATCCCTCCGTTCGTGCCGAGACGCTCGAGCACGGCCCGATCGAAGAGGATGCCGCCGTGGACGATCCCCACGACGTCACCCTGGTAGCGGATCGCGGCCTCGGCCTCCTGGGTCAGGCCGGCGCCCGGCCTCTCGCCCGCGACCACCGTCGCGGAGGCGTCGGTGACGTAGAGAAAATCGAACCCGAGTAGGAACCGCCGTTCGGCCACGTACTCCGACAGCTCCTGCTCGCTGCCGGGTCGGAGGAGGTAGAGACGCTTCAGTTGCGGATCGCGCCCGAGGATGGCGAGCCGCTCGGTGAGACGCTTGCCTTCGGTCTCCACCTGCTGCTGAAGCGTGCCGAGCGTGGCGCCCAGCCGCTCGCGTGCCTCCTCCTTCACCATCGACTCGATTCGTGAACCGAGGAGCGCCATCGCGATCGCGAGCGGCACCAGCGCGACGACCGAGAAGGCGACGATGAGCCTGGCGCGAAGCGAGTTCACGGCCCACCGCCTCCCGCGCCGCAATCGACCATGGCGAGGAACGCCGGCGCGCCGAGGGCGCGAACGTAGGGGCCGAATTCCGGCGGGGTGAGAACGGGACAGTCGGCGGCCAGGTGGATCTGCCAGCGCGGCGCCGCTCGCGTCCGCGCGGAGAGTTCGCCCGGTTCGAAGAGGGCCACGTCGAGGTCGCCTCTCTCGAGCGCGATCTCTTCCTCGGCCGCGTCGTCGAAAAGGCTCGCGACGATCGTGTCGGGCCAGGAGGCGGTGCGCCCGAGAGCGCCGCCGCCCGAGGCGGAGACGCCGGAGAGGCTGTCGGTGGAATCGCGCGTCAGCCGGTAGCCGAGCCGTCCCATCGGTTCCACTCGATAGGCCATGCCCAGGGGCGGCCGGAGCGTCCAGCGGTCGCAGCCCGTGCGATTCGCCGCGCGCCGTCCCGAGGGAAATCCCACGCGAATCGTGGAGGGCGAGGGAAGCGGCCTGCGCGCCGCCAGAACGCGCAGGCGGTCGAGCTTTCGCTCTCGCGCGAGCGTGCCCGAGACGAGGCGGGCCACGGCCAGCCCTCCCTCGGCGATGCTCACGATCGGCGCCGCCGCGACCTGCTTCTTGCCGGATCGAATGAGGAGCGTGTCGCCGGGCGCCACGCTGCCCGAATCGCCGAGGACGACGTAGACGTGATCGGCGCGGTGCCAGACGACGCGCGCGTCGAGCGGCTCAGGAAAACTCGGCGCGGCCGAAGCGGGAAGGGACAGAGAGACGAGAATCGCGTAAATCGCGAACGCGACCGAGATGGAGAATGAGCCGCGCGATCCGATCCGGCGCTCGATCCGGCGAGTGGACGCCAGGGGACATCGCGTGTCCAAATTGCCACGCGAACGCAAGGCATTGCCAACACTCGTCTTTGCCATGTTCATGAGCCTGCTCCCAAAGTTTCTCCGTGTCAAGGTTGACACGAAATGGCTCTGCCGTGGCAGCAGCATTTCACGTAACTCGTTGTGAAATAATCAAATAAACGCACGGCACGGCGATTGAATAGGTGTCTGATCACCGGCCGCGCCAGAGCGGCGTTGCCGGAATCCGGAGTGCGGGAGTGAGAGTCCGCGCCGGACGACCAGAGGCCACACGCCGGCGGCATCCCTCTGGTTGTACTCCGCGGTCGCCGGCTGGGAGCAGGATCATGATTCGCCAGGAGAAGAAGTCGAACGTGCTGGGCCTCACGCGTGGGGACGTCGCTGTCGCCGCCTCGTTTCTGCTGCTGCTGGTGGCGCTGGGATGCGGCAAGGAGGAGAAGCGGGTTTCTGCGTCCACCAGCGACGCGCGGGGCTTGGCCGTGGTCGCCGCTCCGGTCTCGACCCCCGCCCAGGGGGACGGCGCCTCCCGGACGACGCTCACGTCGGGCGTCGCGGAGATCCAGGGGGGCGTGAGTCACGACGAGGCGTCGAGCGAGGCGCCGGCGGCGGAAGGGGACGGCGCGCTCCCTCCGGAAGTCGTCGTGAGTGTTCCCGACTCCCTCGCCGTGCCGGGAAGCATCGTGGAGATCACCGCGGAGGGATCGGCCGACGTGACCGCAATCACCTTGTCGGATGGTCGTGGTCAGACGCGACCCTTCGCCTATGACGCCGGGGCGAACGTCTGGCGCGCCTCCTACCGCGTGCCGCTTCGGAGCGCGACCGAACGTCTCGGGCTCTCGGCCACGGCGACGAACGGTGGAAATCGCTGGAAGCGGGTCTGGATCTTCCTGAACGTGCTGCCGAAACAGACGACCGCGGCGGTCGATTCGAGTGGAGGGTGCTGAGTGGCGGAGGTCTCGTCCGAAGCGTGGTCCGGAGCCCTCGGGGTCATGACCCCGGGGGCTCACCCCTATCCCGATTGGGGGAAATCACCTCCAGGCGGACGCGAGCCACGCCCGCCCGTAGGAATCCCAGATCGCGCGCCGCGCGCCGCGAGACGTCCACGATGCGACCTCGACGGAAGGGGCCGCGATCGGTGATCGTCACGACGACGCTTCGCCCGTTCTTGAGATTCGTCACCCGCACGCGCGTCCCGAAGGGAAGCGTGCGATGCGCGGCGGAGAGTTCGTCCGAGTCGTAGCGCTCGCCGCTTGCGGTGGTCCGCCCGTGGAACTCGGGGCCGTAATACGAGGCGAAACCCACGATTTCCGAACCGGCGCGAGACCCGTCACCCGATCCGATCGCCGGATGAGAGCCGGCGCAACCGGTGGCGAGGAGGAGCGACGCGAGCAGGGCGGTCGGAAGCAAAGATCGCATCCTCGACCCATCGGCAGAAACAGCGCGTGACTGTAGGCGGTCGAAAGCGGGAATCGATCGGATGGTCGTATTGGGCCATCTCACCCGCCATGTGGGATGCGCCGCCCCGGAGTCCGGCTCCCTACCGATGCACCCCCGCGGCCTCGCTCCCGGTGCGCTCCACGAATTCCACGTAGGAGCCGCCGTAGGCGAAGGGGGGGAGTCCCGGCGCGCCATCCCCGTCCCCGGGCCGGAGCTCCAGCACGCGATTGCTGAGCCCCTTCAGGAATGTGCGATCGTGGCTCACGAAGAGCATCGTCCCCTCGAAGTTCCCGAGCGCCTCCACCAGCATCTCCTTCGTCTCGAGATCGAGATGATTCGTCGGCTCGTCGAGGATGAGGAAATTCGGCGGATCGAAGAGCATCTGGGCCAGCACGAGTCGCGACTTCTCGCCGCCGGAGAGAACGCGGACCGGCTTCTCGTGGTCGGCGCCGGAAAAATGGAAGGCGCCGAGAAGGTTCCGAAGCACCCCCTGGCCTTCCATGGGGCAGCTCTGCTGGATCTGCTCGAAGACCGTGAGCGACGGGTCGAGTTGCTCCAGCGACTGCTGGGCGAAGTATCCCACCTTGAGGCCGGCGCCTAGTCGCACGGAGCCGTGGTCGGGATCGATCGCGCCGGCGACCAGCTTCAGCAAGGTGGTCTTGCCGGCGCCGTTTCGGCCCATGACGCACCAGCGCTCGGTCCGGCGGATCACGAAGTCAAATCCGTCGTAAAGAACCCGCGACCCGTAGGCCTTCGACACGCCCGAGAGCATCGCGACGTCCTCTCCGGAGCGCGGCGGCTGGCGGAAGTCGAACTGCACGACCTTTCGCCGCACCGGCAGCTCGACGACATCCAGCTTCTCGAGCTTCTTCACGCGGCTCTGCACCTGGGCGGCCTTGGCCGCGTGCGCGGCGAAGCGCTCGATGAAGCGGCGCTCCTTCGCCAGCATCGCCTGCTGGCGCGCGTAGGCCGCCTCGCGGTTCGCCTCGGCGATCGCCCGCTCGCGGACGTAGTAGTCGTAGTTCCCGGTGAAGGTGCTGAACTCGCCGCCGTCGATTTCCACGATGCGGCTCACGACGCGGTTCATGAAATCCTTGTCGTGGCACGTCATGAGCACCGCGCCGGGGTAGTCGCGAATGAACTCCTCCAGCCAGAGAATCGATTCGATGTCGAGGTGGTTCGTCGGCTCGTCCATCAGGAGGACGTCGGGCCGGCCCAGGAGCACGCGGACCATGCCGACGCGCATCTTCCAGCCGCCCGACATGGCGCCGACGTCGGCGTCGATCTGGCGGTCATCGAAGCCGAGCCCATGGAGCACCTCGCGGGCGCGCGCCTCCAGGTCGTAGCCGCCGCCGTCCTGATAGGCCCCCTGCACCTCGCCGAAGCGCTTGAGGATTTTCTCCATCTCGCCGGCGCGCTTCGGGTCGGCCATGGCGTGCTCGAGGTCCTTCAGCTCGTGGTGAAGGTCTCCCAGCTTCCCGCTGCCCGCGATCGCCTCGTCCAGCACCGAGCGGCCCGACATCTCGCCGACGTCCTGGCGGAAGTAGCCGATGGTGGTCCGCTTGGGAATCGAGATCTCGCCCTCGTCGGGGATCTCCTCGCCGACGATCATCCGGAAGACGGTCGTCTTCCCGGTGCCGTTCGGCCCGACGAGGCCGGCCTTCTCCCCGGCGTTGAGCTGGAAGGAGGGCTCCACGAAGAGAACCTGGCGTCCGTACTGCTTGCTGATGTTGCTGAGGGAGATCATGGGCCGGGAATTGTAGCATCGATGGCTGGCGCGGGGCGGCCGGAACCGGTACTCTCCAAGCAGAGTTTCGAATCGAGAGCCTAGTCGGGGGGCAGGCGACCGTTCTCAGCGCTCCGTCGCAACAAATTCGCCAGGGTCGCTCCCCCACGGGAGTGGGCGGTTCGGGAGGAAGCCATCAACAACGCCACCGCAGGAACGAATCCCGCCACCTCTCGAGTCATCTTCGCCCCCGCCCAGGCCGCCGGGTTCGGCGAGGATGTGAATCGCCGCGTCGCCGCCTACTTCGAGTCCCGCGACCTTTCCCCGAAAGCCAACGCCTCGATGGTGATCAAGACCATCGTCATCCTCCTGGTCACGTTCGGGTCGTACGGCATGATCCTGAGCAATCAGTTCTCGCCGTGGCAGATGCTCGGCCTGGCGGTATTGATGGGGGTGGGCACCGCGGGCATCGGATTCAGCATCGCGCACGACGCGCTGCACGGGGCGTACTCCTCCCGGCCCTGGATCAACAAGCTTCTCGGATTCAGTTTCGAACTGGCGGGCGCGAGCGGATACATGTGGAAGATCACGCACAACGTGATCCACCACACCTACCCGAACATCCACGGTCTGGACGAGGATTTGGAGGTCTCGCCGCTCCTGCGACTATCTCCCGAGGCGAAGCTGAAGCCGATCCACCGATTCCAGCATCTCTACGCCGTCGTGGCCTACAGCCTCTCGACCCTCAACTGGGTCTTCGTGAAGGACTACAAGTACTTCCTGATGCGGGAACTGGGTCCGTTCCACGGTAAGCGGCACCGCTTCTCCGACGTCGCCACGCTCCTCGGGTCGAAGGTCTTCTACTACGGCTACACGATCGCGATTCCACTCCTCGTCCTGGACGTCGCGTGGTGGCAGTTCGGAATCGGATTCCTGATCATGCATCTGACCGCGGGGTTCATTCTCGGAATCGTCTTTCAGCTGGCGCACGTCGTCGAGGAAACCGAACACCCCATCCCCGCGCCGGACGGCACGATGGAAACGGCGTGGACGATCCACCAGATGGAGACGACGTCGGACTTCGCGACCTCGAATCGCTGGCTCTCGTGGTACGTCGGCGGGCTGAACTTCCAGGTCGAGCACCATCTCTTCCCGAAAGTCTGCAGCGTCCATTACCCCGCGATCAGCAAGATCGTCCGGGAGACGGCCGCGGAACACGGGGTGCCGCACCACCATCACGAGACGATGCGCGAGGCGGTCCGGTCCCATCTCCTGACGCTCAAGAGACTCGGAAACCCGACCGCCTCGGCCGCGTAAGTCGGACCGGGCGGGCCGGGGCCTACTTCGCCCCCGCCTCCGCCTTCTCCGCCTTCTTCACCTTCGCGAAATCGCCCGCCTGAACCATCGTGATCTTGTTCAAGTCGATCTTCTTCCGCATCGCCGCGAGGATCTGCTCCGCCGTCAGGTTCTGAATCGCCTTCTCCACGTCCCGGTCGAAGGTGAGCGCGCGGCCCTCTTCCAGCCTGCTGGCGAGGGTCCCCATGAGTTCGCGATCCTGGGACCGCGATACCTGCCGGGCCTGGAGCCAGCCCTTCTTCGCCTCGGCGATCTCGTCGTCGGCGAATCCGGTCGCGAGCATCTTCGCCATCTCGTCCTTGAAGGCGGCCTCCAACTTGGTCGCGTTTTCGGGAGCGTAGAGGGCGATGGCGAAGAACCGAGCGTCGTCGTCCCACGGGCCGGCAATGAAACCGGAGCCGACGCCATAGCTGAGTCCCTCGACGCGGCGGATCCGGGTCGCCAGGCGGGAGTTGATGAATCCTCCACCCGTCATGAAATTGCCCAGGATCATGGCGGGGTAGTCGGGGTCGCTGTCACGCATCTGGATGCGCAACGAGGCCTGCATGAAGGCGCTCTGCTTGTCCGGCGCCTCGATCGATTGAATCAGGGCGGGCCGATCCTCGTAGGGGGTGGCCAGCCGGGCGTAGGGCCGAGGACTCTTCCAGGCGCCAAGGAGCTCGCTCAGGAGATCCTGAGTCGCCTTCGCGTCGAAATCTCCGACGATGCTGACCTCTCCGTCGGACGCGCCGTAGAAATCGGCGTGGAACTGCTTCGCCTCCGCGACCGTGACTCGCTTGGTCGACTCCAGCATCTCATCGGGCGTGGCGATGTAGCGGGGGTCGTCGGCGGTCCGCGGAACCAGATAGCGACCCGCCGCCGTGCTCGCCAGCTGGCGCGGATCGGTCTTCGATTCCTCCACCGCCGCGATCACTTCCTGGCGTAGGAGTTCCAGCTCGGTCGCGGGGAACGTCGGCTCGCGCAAAGCTTCCACCGCCAGGCGAAGCGCCTGGGGAAGGGTCTCCTTGGTGGCCTCGATCGTCACCCACGCCCCGGTGGCGGCTCCGTCCACGCGCACGGTGGCCTTCAGCCGGTCGATCTCATCCTTCAGCTCCTGTCGGGTGTGCTTCGACGTGCCGCGCATCAGCATGCTGCCCGCCATCTCGGCGGCGCGCTTCCGTCCCTTCAGGTCGGTCGGGTTTCCGAAATGGAGCCGGATCACGGCCTGGACTGTCGACCCGCGTGTCTTCTTCGGCAGGAAGACCACCTTCAACCCCGAGGGAAGCGCCGAGCGGGTCAGGCGAGCCTCGATGGCGTCGGGCGACGGATCGAACGCCTCGCCCGCGCTGAGCGCCTCGCCGCCCTTGTAGTCCTTCACCACGGCGGCGATGTCCTGAAGCGCGGGCACGGTCGCGCGATCGGGCTCCTTCGTCGGGAGGAACATCCCGGAGGTTCGGTTCGACGATTTGAGATAGGCGCCGGCGACCTTTGTGACGTCGTCCACGGTCACCTTCTGAAGCCGGTCGCGGTGGAGGAAGATGAGGCGCCAGTCGCCCATGGCGGACCACTCCGAGAGCTGGAGCGCGGCCCGCTGCGACTCGCGCATGGTGAGGTCCCACCGCTTGAGAAGGTTGTCCCGCGCGCGCGCCACTTCCTGCTCCGTTGGCGGCGTGGAGGCGAATCCCTCCAGCGTGCGGATCATCGTGTCGCGGGCCTCCTCGATGGCGCCGTCCGACGTGGTGGTCGCGTCGACGTAGAGGAGACCGGGATCGCGGAATTCGGAGACGTCGGTCGAGATTGTCGCGGCTTTCTTCGTCTCGACCAGCGCCTTGTAGAGCCGGCCCGAGGGTACGTCGCCGAGGATGAAGCCGAGGACGCCGACGGCGGCGTGCTCAGGATCCGATCCCGCCGGGATGTGATAGGCAGCCGAAGCAACCTTCGTGTCGCCCACGCGCCGCAATGTCACCGACCGTTCACCGTCCTGCACCGGCTCGACCGTGTAGGTGCGCTCGATCGGCTGCTTGGAGCGGGGAAGGACGCCGTACTTCTTCTCGATCGTCCGCAGCGTCTTCGCCTCGTCGAACTTGCCGGCGACGACCAGGATCGTGTTGTCCGGTTGGTACCATTTCCGATAGAACGCCTGCAAACGCTCGATCGGGACGCCCTCGAGGTCGGAGCGCGCGCCGATCGTCGACTTGCCGTAGTTGTGCCACAGGTAGGCGGTCGAGAAGACGCGCTCCGTCAGGATCGACCTGGAATCGTTCTCGCCGATCTCGAACTCGTTCCGGACGACCGTCATCTCGGAATCGAGGTCCTTCTTCGCGATGAAGCTATTCACCATCCGGTCGGCTTCCAGATCGAGCGCCCAGTCGAGGTTCTCGTCGGTCGCCGCGAACGTCTCGAAGTAGTTCGTGCGATCGAACCACGTCGTTCCGTTCGGGCGGGAGCCGTGCGAGGTGAGCTCCTGGGGAATGTCGCGATGGTTCTTCGAGCCCTTGAAGAGGAGATGCTCCAGGAGATGGGCCATCCCCGTCTCGCCGTATCCCTCGTGCCTAGACCCGACCAGGTAGGTTATGTTCACCGTGGCCGTCTGCTTGGAAGGATCGGGGAAGAGGAGGACGCGCATGCCGTTCGCGAGGTGGTATTCGGTGATTCCCTCGACCGAGGCGACCTTCTCGGCGCGAGCCGCGGCGGCGGGCGACGCTTTGCGGGACGCGGCGGAACGTGTTTGGGCCTCGGCCGGCGCGAGAACCGACGCCAGCCCCAAGGCGACCACCGCCGTGAACAGAATTCGGCGCAGATTCATCGAGAAGTACCTCCCGTGGAAGGGCGCGGAAACGTGACGAAAGGAGACCCCGGATTGTACGGCATTCGCCGGGCCTAGGGGAGCAGGCGGAATCGGGCCGGGGAGGCCTCCGCCGGAGGTGCCCTTTGTGCGCCCTGCCACATACTACGAGGGGCCACCTTGCGAACGCCCCGACATGGTCGAGAATGGTACTGATGGGGCGTCCCGGCGGGTCGTCGTAGGCGCCGTTGTCGAAAGGGGTTACGCCATCATGGTCGATGCGTTGCGGAAGGAGTCGCTGGAGTATCACCGGGGCGGGCGGCCCGGCAAGATCGAGGTCGTATCCACGAAGCCTTGCGCCACCCAGAAGGATCTCTCGCTTGCCTACACGCCGGGCGTCGCCGAGCCCTGCCTCGCGATCGAGAAGAATCCCGACCTGGCCTACGAATACACGGCGAAGGGAAATCTCGTCGCCGTCATCACGAACGGCACCGCCGTTCTGGGGCTGGGCGACATCGGCCCGCTGGCGGGGAAGCCCGTCATGGAGGGAAAGGGAATCCTCTTCAAGCGCTTCGCCGACATCGACGTCTTCGACCTCGAGATCGACTCCAAGGACCCGGAGGAGATCGTTCGCGTCTGCCGCGCCCTGGAACCGACCTTCGGCGGCATCAACCTCGAGGACATCAAGGCGCCAGAGTGCTTCGTCATCGAGGAGAAACTTCAGTCGCTCGTCTCGATCCCGGTATTCCACGACGACCAGCACGGGACCGCCATCATCACCGGTGCCGCGCTCCTGAACGCGCTGGAAGTCACGGGTCGGACGATCACGGACATCCGAATGGTCATCGTCGGGGCCGGTGCGTCCGGCATCGCCTCCGCCCGGCTCTTCACGCGGCTCGGCGTCCGGCGGGAGCAGATCACGATGTGCGACCGAATCGGGGTCATCTACAAGGGGCGCACGGAGGGGATGAATCCCTACAAGGCCGAGTTCGCTGCCGAGACCACGGCGCGGACGCTGGCGGACGCGGTGCGCGGGGCGGACGTCCTCCTCGGACTCTCGAGCGCGGGTCTCGTGACGCCCGACATGGTCCGCTCCATGGCGGACCGTCCGATCATCTTCGCCTGCGCGAATCCCGATCCGGAGATCAGCTACCCCGACGCGAAGGCGGCGCGGCCCGACGCGATCATGGCGACGGGACGCTCCGACTATCCGAATCAGGTGAACAACGTTCTCGGCTTCCCGTTTCTCTTCCGCGGGGCGCTCGACGTTCGCGCGACGCGGTTCAACGACGAGATGAAACTGGCCGCCGTCCGCGCGCTGGCCGGGCTCGCGAAGGAGGATGTTCCCGACGCGGTGGCGAAGGCGTACGGCGTCGAGACGCTCCACTTCGGGCCCGACTACCTGATCCCGAAGCCGTTCGATCCGCGCGTCCTCCTGTGGGTGGCGCCCGCCGTGGCGGAAGCTGCCATGAAGACCGGCGTGGCGCGGCTCCAGCTGAACCTCGACGAATACCGTGAGCGCCTCGAGGCGCGTCTCGGGAAATCGCGCGAGATCGCGCGCGCCGTCATCCACCGGGCCATCCGCGACCCGCGCCGCATCGTCTTCCCGGAGGGACTTCACCCGCGCATACTCCGCGTGGCAGCGCACCTCGTCGCGGAGGGGATCGCCCGCCCGGTTCTCCTGGGGAAGACGGAGGAGATTCAGCGCGCGGCGCGGCATCTGGACGTGTCGCTCGAGGGAATCGAACTGATCCACCCGCGGAAGCACCCGAAGCGGGAGGCGTACGCGGACGAGCTCTATCGGCTCCGACAGCGGAAGGGACTCCGCCGAAAGGACGCCGAGCTCCTCATGCGGGATCCGAATTACTTCGGCACGATGATGGTCCACCTGGGCGAAGCCGACGGCCTCGTTTCGGGCGTCACGCAGCACTATCCCGAGACGATCCGCCCCGCGCTCCAGATCATCGGGCTCCGCCCCGGCATCACGCGCGTCTGCGGCGTCTACTGCATCATCTTCAAAGGGAAGTGCTACTTCTTCGCCGACACCACGGTGAACATCCAGCCGAACGCGGAAGAACTGGCGGAGATCGCGATCCTGGCGGCCGGCGTGGCGCGGGAGTTCGGCTTCGAGCCGCGCGTCGCCATGCTCTCCTTCTCCAGCTTCGGGTCGGCGAAGCACCCGGTCGTCGACATCGTCCGCGACGCCGTGGCCCTCGTCATGAAGCGCGCTCCGGATCTCCGCGTGGACGGGGAGATGCAGCTCGAGCCCGCCATCGATCCCGAGGCGGCGCGCGAGCACTTCCCGTTCAGCCGCATCCAGGGCGACGCGAACGTCCTCGTGTTTCCCGATTTACATTCGGGTAATCTCGCCTACAAACTGATGCAGCGGCTCGCCGGCGCGGAGACGATCGGTCCCATCCTCACCGGCCTGGCGAAGCCGATCCACATCGTGACCCATACGTCGGACGACAACGAGATCATCCACATCGCGTCGATCGCGGTGGTGGAGGCGCAGCAGCGGGACGCCGGCAGCGCGCCGGCGTCGAAACGCCGCGCGATGATCGAGGAGCTGGTCTGAGATGGACGTCGGAATCCTGAAGGAGACTTACGCGGGAGAGACCCGCGTCGCCCTCATCCCGTTCGCCGTGGGGGAACTCGTCCGGCAGGGGAACCGGGTCGTCATCGAAACGGAAGCGGGGGTTGGGTCGGGCTTTCTCGACCAGGCGTACCGCGACGCGGGCGCGACCATCGTCTACTCGGCCGAGGAGGTGATCGGCCGGTCGCGTCTCGTGCTCAAGGTCATTCCACCCTCGTGGGAGGAGTGCCGGAAACTCGACGAGGGGCAGATCCTCTTCTCGTTCCTCCAGCTCTCGAACGCGCCGAAGGGGCTGGTGACGCTTCTCCTGGACCGCCAGATCACCGCCATGGGCTTCGAGGCGATCGAGGAACAGCGCGGCGAGAGGCCGGTCCTCACGGCCATGAGCGAGATCGCGGGAAAGCTTGTCATCCCGATCGCGGCGCACCTCCTTCAGGCGAGGCAGGGGGGGCGCGGAATCCTGCTCGACGGCATTCCCGGAGTTCCGCCCGGCGTCGTCGTAGTACTGGGGGCGGGGATGGTCGGGGCGACGGCGGCGCGCCGCGCGGCGGCGATCGGGGCGCAGGTCATCGTCCTCGACCAGAACGTCGACCGCCTGCGTAGCGTGATCGACCGCGTGGGCGGTTCGATCGTGACGGCCGTGGCGACTCCCTACAACGTCGAACGCTTCGTGCCGGTCGCCGATGTCCTCATCGGGGCCGTCTTCATGGAGCTGGAGGCGACCCCTCACGTCATCGATGAGGCGCTGATCCGGAAGATGCGCCCCCGCTCGGTTTTCATCGACGTCTCGATCGATCAGGGTGGCTGCTCGACCACGTCGCGTCCGACCACCATCGTCGAGCCGACCTACATCAAGCAGGGGATCACGCACTTCTGCGTGCCGAACATTCCGGCGCTCGTTCCGCGCACGGCCACGGTGGCGCTCTCGAACATCCTCCTCCCGTATCTGGGTGAGTTGACTCGTCAGGGACCGGAAGCGATTCTCCGGTCGAACCCGGCTCTCGCGCGCGGCGTCTACACCCACGGCGGATTCTGTCTCAAGAGGAAGATCGCCTCGGCGCTCGATCTCCCGTACCGGGGCGTCGAGAGCGAATGGAGCTACGATGTCGCCCGATAACGCCGCCACGCTGTCGGCGGTCACGAACCGCCGCTCCGCGCAAGCCGCGTTCCACGAGAAGCTCGTGACGGCCGAGGTGGCGCTCCAGACGGTCTGCTCCGGCGACACGGTCTACGTGCACCCCGGCTGCGCGGCGCCGCTGCGGCTTCTCGACGCGCTCGTGGCGCGTCGAGAGGAGTTGGAGAACGTCCGGATCGTCCATATCATGTCGCTCGGTCGCGCCGAGTACGTGAAGCCGGGGATGGAGAAGCACTTCCGGCACATGGCCCTCTTCATCGGGAGGAACGTTCGCGACGCGGTGAACGAGGGGCGCGCCGACTACGTCCCGGTCTTCCTCTCGGAGATTCCGCGTCTCTTCACCAGCCGGACCATTCCGGTCGACGTGGCCCTCATCCACGTCTCCCCGCCCGACGAGCACGGCTTCTGCAGTTTCGGCGTGGGCGTCGAGTGCACGAAGGCCGCCGCTTCCACGGCGAACGTGGTCGTCGCGCAGGTGAATCCCCATATGCCGCGCGTCCTGGGGGACAGCTTCATCCACGTGCGGAACGTCACCTACTTCGTGGAGGCCGACGAGCCGCTGGTGGAACTCCCGCGGGTGCGGATGTCGCCGGCGTTCGACGAGATCGGGCGGAACGTGGCGGGGCTGGTGGAGGACGGGGCGACGCTTCAGCTCGGGATCGGCGGAATTCCGGACGCGGTGCTCCACCATCTCCGCGACCGCAAGCACCTGGGCGTCCACACCGAGATGTTCTCGGACGGCATGGTGGAACTGGTGGAGGCGGGAATCGTCACCAACGAGCGGAAGACGCTCCATCCCGGGAAGATCGTCTCCTCCTTCGTCCTCGGGTCGAAGCGGCTCTTCGACTTCATCCACAACAATCCGATCGTGGAGTTCCATCCCAGCGACTACGTGAACGATCCCTTCGTGATCGCCATGAACGACAAGATGGTGGCGGTCAATTCCGCCATCCAGGTCGATCTGACCGGGCAGATCTGCTCCGATTCCATCGGCGATACCGTCTATTCCGGGTTCGGCGGGCAGGTCGACTTCGTCCGCGGCGCCTCCCGGGCAAAGGGCGGCAAGGCGGTCATCGCGCTCCTCTCGACCGCCAAATCAGAGGGGATCTCGCGGATCGTGCCCTATCTGGACGAGGGGGCCGGCGTGGTCACGTCCCGAGCCGACGTCCACTTCGTGGCCACCGAGTACGGCGTGGCCGACCTGCATGGGCGATCGATGCGGGAGCGCGCGCGCGCACTCATCGGCATCGCGCACCCGAAGTTCCGCGAGGAGCTGGAAGCGGGAGCGCGGAAACGAAAGCTCGTCTAGGGCCGTGCCGGCCAGCCTCGACGGGTTGTCGCATCGGCCGGTTGCGGGCAGGGCGCGCCTCCCCTAGACTCCGGGCTCCATGCTCAAGACCACCCCCTTCCATCCTCGTACTTCGGCCCTGGTGCGCGCGCAGACGTGGCGCCGGTGGGCGGGGTATCAGATGGCCAGCGCCTACGATCCGCACCCCGATCGCGAATACGCCGCGATCCGCAGTGCGGCGGCGCTGATCGACGTCTCGCCCCTCTACAAGTATCGAATCGCCGGGCGCGACGCGATGCGGCTTCTCGATCGAACGATCACGCGTGACATGACGAAGCTGAAGCCCGGTCAGGTCTACTACACCCCCTGGTGCGACGCGGACGGGAAGGTGGTCGACGACGGCACGGTCACCCGCCTCGACGAGGGATCCTACCGGCTCACCAGCGCCGATTCGTCCCTTCGCTGGCTCCACCTGAACGCCGCGGGAATGGACGTCCGGGTCGACGACATCTCGGAGCGCGTCGGCGCCGTCTCGCTCCAGGGTCCCTTGTCGCGCGCCATCCTGGCGACCGTCTCTCCCCTCGATCTGCGGTCGCTCCCGTACTTCCGCTATGCCGAGACGACGATTCGCGACATTCCCGTCGGCCTCTCGCGCACCGGATACACCGGAGACCTCGGCTACGAGATCTGGGTCGACGCGGAGCGCGCCGTGCCTCTCTGGGACGCGCTCATGGAGGCGGGGAAGCCATTCGGGCTCACGCCCGCCGGCGTCTGGGCGCTCGACATCGCACGAATCGAGGCCGGGCTCATCATGATGGACGTCGACTACTACTCCTCGCACCACGCGCTCATCGAGCAACGAAAATCGTCGCCCTACGAGATCAACCTCGGGTGGGCCGTGAGCGCCGGCAAGGGGCCCTTCAACGGGCGCCGCGCCCTGGCGGCGGAACGGACCCGCGGCGCCGCGTGGGGCTTTGTCGGCCTCGAGATCGAGTGGGAGTCGTTCGAGCGGCTCTTCGCGGCGCACGGCCTGCCACCTCAGATTTCCAACGTGGCCTGGCGCGCGAGCGCGCCGATCTACGATGCCGGGCGTCAGATCGGCTACGCCACAAGCGGCTGCTGGTCTCCGCTCCTCAAGAAGTTGCTCGCGCTGGCTCACCTGCGCGCCCCCTACTTCACGCCCGGCACGCGCGTCGAGCTGGAGATCACGGTCGAACACCAGCGCCGACGGGCCAACGCCGTCGTGCGAAAGCTCCCCTTCTTCGATCCCGAGAGGAAGAAGGCGTGACCCCGCGCTACGACGCGATCGTCGTCGGGGGAGGCCACAACGGGCTCGTGGCCGCGGCGTATCTGGCGCGCGCGGGGCGGAGGACTCTCGTTCTCGAGCGACGCCACGTCCTCGGCGGCGCGGCGGTGACCGAGGAGATCTTTCCGGGCTTCAAGTTCACGGTCTTCTCCTACGTGGTGAGCCTCCTTCGCCCCGAGATCATCCGCGATCTCGAGCTGCCGCGACACGGGCTCCAGATCCTTCCGCTCGAGAGCACCGTCACGCCGCTCGACAACGGCGACTATCTGGCGGGGTGGGCCGACCCCGACGAGACGCGGCGCGAACTCTGCCGCCACTCGCCCCGCGACGCCGACGCCGCGGTCGTCTTCGGGCGCTTGATGCATCACATGGCGATGGCGGTGAAGCCGATCCTCGGCATGGTGCCGCCCGACCCGACCTCGCTCTCTCCCGGGGATCTTGCGGGGCTTCTGAAGCTCGGCGGCCATTTCCGCTCGCTCGGCCCGGAGCGCTTCCACGCGCTCCACAAGCTGATGACCATGAGCAGCGCAGACTATCTCGACGAGTGGTTCGAGTTCGGCCCCCTGAAGGCGACCAAATCGGCCAGTGGCATCATCGGGACGTTTCTGGGCCCGCGGTCCCCTGGTACCGCCTACGTGCTTCTTCATCACTACATGGGGGAACTTGACGGCGCGTTTCGCGCCTGGGGCTTCCAGAAGGGCGGAACGGGCGGCATCAGCGAGTCGATCGCCGGCGCGGCACGCGCGCACGGCGTGACGATTCGCACCAGCGCGGCGGTCGAGCGCGTGCTCGTGCGAAACGGCCAAGCCACGGGCGTCGTTCTGGAGGGCGGTGAGGAAATTCCCGCGAAGATCGTCGTCTCGGGGCTCGACCCGCGGCTCACCTTCACGCGTCTCGTGGAGCCGAAGGATCTCCCCGATTCGCTCGTCGAGGCCGTGAGGCGGTTCAAGTTCCGCGGCTCGTCGGGGAAGGTGAATCTGGCGCTGGCGGGGCTGCCGAACTTCACCTGTATCCCCGGCGAGGGGCCCCATCTTCGCGGGGCGGTCTCCATCAGCCCCAGCGTCGAGTACCTCGAGCGCGCCTACGACGACGCCAAGTATGGCGAGTTCTCCCGCCATCCCTACATGGACATCGTCATCCCTTCGATGATCGATCCGAGCATGGCGCCTCCCGGGAAGCACGTGATGAGCGTCTTCGTCCAGTACGCCCCCTACAACTTGAATGGCGGCTGGACGGACGCGAAGCGCGAGGCGTTCGGTGACACGGTGGTCGACACGATCGCTCGATACGCGCCCAATTTGAAGTCGCTCATTCTCCATCGGCAGGTTCTCACGCCGCTCGACATGGAGCGGATAACAGGCCTTTCCGAGGGAAACATCTTTCAGGGCGAACTCGCCCTGCAGCAGCTCTTCTTCCTGCGGCCGGCGCCGCGATGGGCCAAGTACCGCACGCCGATTCGAGGCTACTGGCAGTGCGGCGCGGGCACCCATCCGGGCGGTGGGATCATGGGCGCCTCGGGGCGCCTCGCGGCGATGGAGATCTTGAGGTCGACGCCGTGAGCGCCCCGGGGAACGGCGGCGCCCGCGGCGCGGCCTTCGACGCCGTCGTCATCGGCGCGGGCGCGAACGGGCTGGTCGCGGCGGCGCGGCTGGCCAAGGTGGGACTCCGCGTCCTTCTCCTCGAGCGGGCGGAGTCGCTCGGCGGCCAGGGCGCCGTCATCGAATTCGCGCCCGGCTTCCGCGCGGCGCCCCTGGGGCAGGATCCGGGCTGGGTTCCTCCGGCCGTCGTCCGCGGCCTCGGCCTCGAGTCTCTCGCGGCCGACCCGGCGGACGCTCCGCTCAGCGTGGCGATCGGCCCCGGCTCGTTCCTGACTCTCTCGCGCGACGCGGAGCGTGCGGCGGAGGCGATTCGCGTGCATTCCGTCTCCGACGCGGCGAAGTGGCCGGCGTTCACGAGCCAGGTACACCGTCTTGCGGGCTTTCTGGGCGAGCTCTATCGGACGCCCGCGCCCGATGTCGGTCTGACGTCGCTCGGCGACGTTCCCGCGCTGCTCGGCCTCGGGCTCAAGTACCGCGCCCTCGGCGGCGAGGGAATGATCGAGTTCCTTCGCACGCTCCCGCTCTCGGTATGGGAGCTGCTGGACGACTGGTTCGAGTCCGCGCCGCTCAAGGCGGCCGTGGCGACCGGGGGAATCCAGGATTACCGCCAGGGCCCGCGCTCGGGCGGGACGGGGTTCGTCCTCCTCCACCATCTCGTGGGCGCTCCCGTGGGGTCGATGCGCGGGCGGCTCCCGTGGCGCGGCGGTCCCAGCGCGTTCACCGAGGCGCTCGAGCAGGTGGCGCGCCGCGCCGGCGTCACGATTCGGACCGGCGCCGCCGTCGCGCGGGTCACGGTCCGCGACGATGCCGCGGAGGGCGTGATCCTCGCCAACGGGGAGGAGATCGCGACCCGTGCGGTCCTTTCCACGGCCGATCCGACCCGGACTCTCCTCGAGTGGGTCGATCCAGTCTGGCTCGATCCCGAGTTCATGCACGCGGTGGGGAATATCCGCTATCGCGGCTGCACGGCAGTCGTGATGTTCGCCCTCGACGCGATTCCCGAGTTCCCGGGGCTTGCCTCGCAAGAGGCCCTGGCGGGACTTGTCTCGCTCACGCCGAGCGTCGTGGCCCTGGAGAAGGCGGCGGACGCCGCGAAGTACGGCGATGTCTCCGAGAACCCTCATGTCGAAATCACGGTCCCGACGCTGCGTTCGCCGGCGCTCGCCGACGGCGGCAGGCACGTCCTGGTCGCTCGTGTGCACTACGCGCCCTACCGGCTCCGCGACGGCGCCGCGTGGGATCCCGCGCGGCGTGACGCGTTGGCCGATCGGGTGACGGAGGCGATCGAAGCGGTATCGCCCGGGTTCGGCGCGCGCGTACTGCACCGGGTCGCGATGTCGCCCCAGGACCTAGAAGAACGCTACGGACTTCGCGAGGGTGCGCCCACGCAGGGGGAATTGGGCCTCGACCAGATCCTCTTCATGCGCCCCGTCGCGGGCTGGGGCCGCCACGCCACGCCGATCGCGGGACTTTATCTCGGTGGCGTCGGGACGCATCCCGGGCCCGGAATCCTCGGCGGCGCCGGATGGCTGGCAGCGAATCGCCTCCTCGGAGATCGCCGCGGCGGGAAGGGGCGCGCGTGAGCGACTTTCGCGCCACCACGACGAGCTACCGGCAGGGCGCGCGAACGCTCCCCCGCGAGTACTACACCTCCGACGCGATTTTCGGCGAGGAGCGCGAGAGGATCTTCGCGACCGGCTGGAACTGCGCCGGACGGGCGTCGCGGCTGCGAGAGCCGGGCGACTTCTTCCTCCGGGAGATCGCGGGCGAATCGATCCTCGTCGTACGCGACAAGAGCGGGGGCGCGCGCGCCTACTTCAACATCTGCCGCCACCGCGGCACGCGTATCTGCCGCGAGGCGTCGGGCCGCTTTCACGATTCGATCCAGTGCGCCTATCACGCGTGGACGTACTCGCTCGATGGAAGGCTTGTCGGAGCCCCGCACATGAAGGAGGCCGGCGATTTCGACATGAAGGCGTATCCGCTTCACGAGGCCGCCATCGCGGAGTGGGAGGGATTCCTGTTCGTGAACGTGGCAGAAATCCCCACGCCGTTCGAAGCGGCATGGGAGCCGCTCCAGGGCCGTTTCGCGAGATTCGGCCTCCGCGGGCTCGCGATGGGGCACCACGTCGTCTATGACGTGAAGGCGAACTGGAAACTCGTCTTCCAGAACTATTCCGAGTGTCTCCACTGCCCGACGATTCATCCGAAACTGGCGACCGTCCTTCCGTACCTGAGCGGGGCGAACGATCTTACGGAGGGCCCGTTCCTCGGCGGTTACATGGGGATCAAAGCGCCGAATGAGAGCGCCACCATGAGCGGGCGTGCGTGCGGGCGTCCGGTGAGCGACGACATTCCCGAGGAGGATCGGAAGCGCGCCTTCTACTACTCCATCATGCCGAACATGCTCCTGAGCATTCACGCCGATTACGTGAACTACTACATCCTCCGTCCCGTCGCGGTCGATCGCACGGAGGTCGAGTCGGAGTGGCTCTTCCACCCCGATACGCTCGCCGATCCCGGCAACAACATTCGCGACGCGATCGAGTTCTGGGACCTCACCAATCGGCAGGATTGGGACATCGTGGGGCAGAGCCAGCTCGGCGTCGCCTCGCGGCGCTACGCTCCCGGACCCTATTCGCCTCGAGAGAGCGTCCCCGCGGCGTGGGATCGGGAGTATCGGGGGTGGATGGGAAAGGGCTGATTCGGTTCGATCGCGCTATTCGGCCAAGGCCATCGGGGATGCCGCAGGGGCGGGGAACCAGTGCCGGGTCCGGTTACAGAAGGCGCAGACCGTGAGCATGACCGGCACCTCCACGAGCACGCCGACGACGGTGGCGAGCGCGGCGCCGGAGTCGGGGCCGAAGAGCGTGATCGCCACCGCGACCGCCAGCTCGAAGAAGTTGCTCGCCCCGATGAGCGCTCCCGGCGCGGCCACGTTGTGCGGGATGCGGAACCACTTCATCAGCCCGTAGGCGAGGCCGGCGTTGAAGTAGACCTGGATCAGGATCGGAACCGCGATCAGGAGAACGTGGAACCAGCGGCCGGTGATGTTGTCGGCCTGGAAGGCGAAGATCAGGACGAGCGTCGCGAGGAGCGCGATCGTCGTGATCGGCTGAAAGAAGGGGAGGTAGACGCGCTCGAACCAGTCGCGCCCCTTCGTCCGAAGAAGCAGGACCCGGCTCAGGCTCCCGAGGGCGAGGGGGATGACGATGAACACCACGACGCTTGTGAGGAGCACCTGGAACGGCACCGTCAGGCTGCTCGCTCCCGCCACCAAGAGCCCGACGATCGGCGCGAAGAGCACCAGCATGATCAGGTCGTTGAGCGAGACCTGGACCAACGTGTAGGCCGGATCGCCGTCCGTGAGATACGACCAGACGAAGACCATCGCCGTGCACGGGGCCGCGGCGAGGATGATGGTTCCCGCGATGTATTGGTCGGCGAGTTCCGGGCCGATGAGCGGCAGGAAGAGGTGCTTGAAGAAGACCCATCCCAGGAGCGCCATCGAGAACGGCTTAACCAGCCAGTTGACGAAGAGCGTCACGAGGATTCCGCCCGGGCGTCGCCGGACGCCGAGAATGCTCGCGAAGTCGATCTTGAGCATCATGGGGTAGATCATCAGCCAGATGAGGAGCGCGATCGGCGCGTTGATCCGGCTCTTCTCGCCGAACTCCATCGCGCGTAGCGCGCCGACGGCGCCCGGCGCCAGCTTGCCGAGGAGCACGCCGGCCACCATGCAGAGCGCCACCCAGAGAGTCAGGTAGTTCTCGAAGAAGTTGAGGCGCTTCGCCGGCTTTGGCGAATCGGTCATCGCCTTACTCCGCCTTCTCGGCAGCGCGCGCGGCCGTCCCGATCAGCTTGTGGACCAGCCCCTCGATTCGATCCCGCACCGCGCGGAATCCGTCGTCGTCCAGGTGCTTCGGGTCGGGGATGTCCCAATCGAGCCGGTGCCGCGCCGGGAGGTGGGGACAGGCGTCGCCGCAGCCCATGGTGACCACGTAGTCCCATCGCACGGCCGGCAAGTCGTCGAACCCCTTGGAGCGCTGGAGATTCAGATCGACGCCTTTCTCGGCCATGAATTCCGTCGCGCGGGGGTTCACATGCCCCGACGGGCGCGATCCCGCGCTATGGGCAATGACGCGATCGTGCCCCTGCGCGCGCGCGAAGCCTTCGGCCATCTGCGAACGGCAGGAGTTCTCGACGCAGACGAAGAGAAGGGAGGGGGTCGCTTCAGACACGCGGGCGCTCCTTCCGGCGCGGGCGGTTCCGGTTCGGCGTGGTCATGGCCATCGCGCGGGCCGGCGTGGCCGCGCAAAGCTCCATGAGGGGAATGGCCTTGATCTCGCGGAGCCGCTTGCGGTCGGCGGCCACGGCCGGATCCCGGTCGAGCGGGCCGTGGAGCATCGCCAGGACGCGGTTTGCGTACGGGTTCCGGCCCTCGGTGGCGAGGGCGTACTCGATCCACTTTCCGTCTCGTTGGTCCGCGACGAGCCCGGCCGCCTTGAGGATCGCGAGATGCTTGGAAACGGTCGAGGGTGCGAGGCCGAGGACGGCCTGCACCTGGCAGACGCAGAGTCCGCCGCCCTCGAGAACTTTCAGGATGCGCGTCCGCGTCGGATCGCCCGCGGCTTTCAGCGCCAGTTCGAAGTCACGCATGGAGGTTCCTTTCGTCAATTCGTCACATGACGAAGTGTACCGGTCGGGGCCGGAGCCGTCAACCGCGAGCCTGTGCTACAGTCCGGCAGATGGTGCGATCGCGACAGACCTTCGTCACGTTCTTGACCGCGGTCGGGTCTCTCCTCGCGAGTTGTGTCCTTCCGCCGAGCGGCTCCGCGGGCTCGCCGGCGGAGCCGCGCCCCGCGTCGCCCGGCAGTAGCGTCGTCCGGCCGTCCCCCTTCGAGACACGACTGCACCGGTCTCCCCTCGGCACTTCCCTGATCGTCAATGGAGGATTCGGCGAGTACCGTGGCGGGCACTTCCACGCGGGGCTCGACCTCGGCACCGGCCGCCGCACCGGGCGCCGGGTCCTCGCGCCGGAGAGCGGCTGGATCGAACGCGTGCGAAGCTCGGGCGTCGGCTACGGCCGCGCCCTGTATCTCCGTACTCGGGACGACCGCACCCTCGAGTTCGGCCATCTCGACGCGTTCGCCGGGCCGCTTGCCGCCTTCGTAGAGCACGCGCAGGACTCGACCGCCCACTACGAGCAGGACCTAGGGCCGCCCCGGGGGCGTTTCCCGGTGCGCGCGGGGGACGTCATCGCCTGGTCCGGAGAGAGCGGGGCGGGAGGGCCGCACTTACATTTCGAAATCCGACGAGGCGACGTGGCCTACAACCCGGTCCGCGCGGGACTCTCCCTCCCCGATCGAGTTCCGCCCACGCTCCTCGAACTCACACTTGAGCCGCTCGACAACGTCTCTCAGGTCGAGGGTCGTTACGGGCCCTACACGCTGGATCTCGCCCGCACGGATACCGTGAGTGCGATGGGGCGGATGCGAGCCATTGTCAGGGCGCGCGACCAGACCTCACGCGGCGGAGCGCGTACGGTGCCCTGGAGCGTCGGCATGGAATGGAACGGCCGCCGCACGGAATGCCGGTTCGACAGCGTCTCGTGGGCCAGCGACATGCCCGAGGCCGACTACGTCTACGATGCCGGCCGCGTCACCGGTAGGAAGGGACTCGTGCTCTGGGCCGCCGCCGGGTTTCGCCCTCGCGTCCTGCGTGCCGACGCGCCGATCGGCGAGGAGGCGGGAACGGTTGAGATCCGGCTGGGAGATCCGCCGCGTGCGCTCCTCGTTTGGGCACGAGATCTGGGAGGCCGCGTGGTCAAGCGGCGCGTTGTCGTCCGCCCGGGAAAGCTTCCACCGCAGGCGAATCCCGGATGGTGGCGCGGCGAGGAGCCGTGGGACAGCACCGCGGCCGGATTCGCTTCGTTTCCGGGAGGGTTCCTTCGGATCGGTGTGCCGGTTCAGACGGCGAAGAACGGACTCGAGCTTCAGCTAGGCGACGAGGCGCGGCGCGCGACTCGGAGCGACGGCGTCTGGTCCGCGACCTTCGCGGTATCCCAGGAAGCCCGCGCCCGGACGATGCGCCTGCCGATCGCTCTCCGCGCCCAGGATCCCGCCGCGGCCGCGGTGGGGCGCGGCGGCTTCGTATGGGCGAGGCACGCCTCCGCCGCGGACTCGTTCGAACTCGCGGACGAGTCGGGTGAAGTGCGAGTAGGACTCGCCTCCGGAGCTCTCTTCGAAGATGCGACCCTGCTGGCCTTCGCCCTTACAGTGAGCGCGCCGACCGGCCTTGTTTCGGTGGGTCGCGCCTGGCAAGTGGAGCCAGGGACACTCCCGCTTCGCCGCGCCGCTAGGATCGCGATCGCGGCGCCCGCCGGCGCTCCCATCGACCGGATTGGCCTCTACCGACTCGATGCCGGCAAGTGGCAGTGGATCGGCGCGCGGCTCGACCCGGAGACGCGCGCGGTGAGGGGCGATTCGCGGCGGTTGGGGGGCTTCGCCCTCTTCCGGGACGAAGTCGGGCCGCGAATCACGCTCCTGCAGCCGGCCGCCGCGTCGGTGAAGAACCGTCCGTACAGCCGCTGGTCCGTCGAGGCGACGGTGGCCGAAGAAGGAAGCGGCATCGATGCGGTGAACTCGTACTTCGAGCTCGACGGTGGGCGCGTTCCGACCGAGTGGGATCCCGATGTGGATCGCCTCCGTTGGCGGCCCCTCGAGCCCCCGGCGCCGGGGACGCACGCCGTCGTCATGGTCGCCGCGGACCGCGCCGGGAACACGACCCGCGCGACGGGCACATTTCGGATGGGGCCATGAAAGCGAAAACGCTGGCCGGCTACAAGATCACCCGCTGACATCCAGGGTAGTTCGCGGCTAAAGTCGTCGTTCATGCCGAACATCGTCGGATCCGCTCGCTGACTGGAGGATTTCTTGAAGGCCTATGACGCACTGAAAGTACGCCTGCTCGAGGTGGACGATCTCAACCGGGCGGCGGCCGTGCTCCAATGGGATCAGGCCACCTACATGCCCCCCGGCGGCGCGCCCGCTCGCGGCCGCCAGACCGCAACGTTGTCGAGGCTCGCGCACGAGCAGTTCACCGCGGCCGAGACGGGCCGGCTCCTCGATGCCACGGCGAAGGAGACCGAATCGCTCCCCTTCGATTCGGACGAGGCGTCGCTCGTGCGGGTCACCCGCCGGTACTGGGATCTGGCGGTGCGCCGACCGTCCAGCCTCGTGGCCGAGTTCCAGGCGCACGAGGCCGAAAGCTATCAGGCGTGGACCGTCGCGCGGCCGGCGAACGATTTCGCCAGCGTCCGGCCTCTCCTGGAGAAGACGCTCGAGCTGTCGCGGCGCACCGCCGAATGCTACCCGGGCTACGACCACATCGCCGACCCCCTGATCGACTTCTCGGACTACGGCATGAAGGCCGCCTCGGTGAGGAAGCTATTCGCCGAGCTGCGCAGCAGGCTGGTGCCGATGGTGCGGGCCATCACGTCGCGCCCGGTGGCCGACGGCTCGTGCCTCCTCCAGCACGCTCCCGCCGCCGAGCAACTGGCCTTCGGGCTCGATGTGATCCGCTGTTTCGGATACGACTTTGAGCGGGGGCGGCAGGACCTGACCCATCATCCGTTCCAGACCACGTTCTCGTCCGGGGACGTGCGCATCACGACTCGCGTGCGCGAGGACGACATCACCGACGCGCTCTTCTCCACGCTGCACGAATCCGGCCACGCGCTCTACGAGCAGGGCGTAGACCCGCGCTTCGAGGGCACGCCGCTCGCGCACGGCACGTCGGCGGGCGTGCACGAGAGCCAGTCCCGCCTCTGGGAGAACCTGGTGGGCCGGAGCCGCGGGTTCTGGGAGCACTTCTACCCGCGGCTTCAGGAGTCCTTTCCGGCCCAGCTTAAGGGCATCGCACTCGACACGTTCTACCGGGCGGTCAACCGCGTGGAGCGCTCGCTCATTCGCGTGGATGCCGACGAGGTGACGTACAACCTCCACGTCATGCTTCGATTCGATCTCGAGCTCGATCTGCTGGAGGGCAAGCTTGCCGTGAAAGACCTGGCGCGCGTCTGGCGCGAGCGCGTCGAGGCCGACCTCGGCCGGCCCGTGCCGGACGATCGGAACGGCGTGCTCCAGGACGTCCACTGGTTCGCGGGGCGAATCGGGGGCGTGTTCCAGGGCTACACGCTCGGCAACATCCTCTCGGCGCAGTTCTACGACGCGGCTCTTCGCGCGAATCCGGGTATTCCGGGTGACATCTGCAGGGGCGAGTTCGCGCCGCTCCACGGCTGGCTCAAGGAAAACATCTACCGCCACGGGGCCAAGTTCACGGCGCCGGAGTTGGTGAAGCGCGTGACCGGCAGCGATCTCACGATCGAGCCCTACCTTGACTATCTCTGGGGCAAGTATCAGCCGCTCTATGGCCTACGCGAGGAAGAGCGCCAACCGGCCGGCGTGGCCTGAGGGTCGCGGGGGCCTCGACGCCGCGGGGGAATCGAAGGCGGATAGGAGGAGGTTCACCGAATGAAAAGCGTCACCGCGCTCCACCATGTCACCGCCATCGCCGGTCCCGCCCAGGAGAACCTCGATTTCTACGCGGGCGTCCTCGGGATGAGGCTGGTGAAGCGGAGCGTCAACCAGGACGACCCCGGGACGTACCACCTCTTCTACGCCGACGCGGAAGGGCACGCCGGGACCGACCTGACGTTTTTCCCTTGGCCGGAACTCGCGCCCCCACGTCCGGGCCACGGAATGTCCAACGAGGTCGCGCTCGCGATCCCAGCGGGGAGCCTTGTGTGGTGGGGAGAGCGGCTTTCGCGCTACGGCGCCGCCGTGGGTGCGACCGAGACGCGCTTTGGGGAGAAGGCGCTCCCCTTCGCCGATCCGCACGGCCTGCGCGTCGCCCTCGTGGAGACCGAGGAGCCGTCGCATCGTTCGTTCATCGCGTATGAGGCAAGCCCCGTCCCGCCCGAGCGCCAGATCCGTGGTCTTCACGGCGCCCGGATGCTGGAGCGGGCTCTCGCTCCGACGGCGTCGTTCCTGGAAGAGGTGATGGGATTCCGGCGCGTGGGGACGGAGGGATCGTGGCACCGCTATGCGCTGCCGGCGGGCGGATCGGGGACCCTGCTCGACGTCGCCGAGTCGCCGAACACCCCGCGCGGCATCTGGGGCATCGGCGCGATTCACCACCTTGCATGGCGCGTGGACGACGACGAACATGAACTCGCGGTGCGCGAGCGGATCGAGGCGGCCGGTGCGAGGCCGACGCCGGTGATCGATCGGTTCTGGTTCCGGTCGGTCTACTTCAAGGAGCCGGGCGGCGTGCTCTTCGAACTGGCCACCGACGGTCCGGGCTTCGGCGTGGACGAGGAGACCGCGCACCTCGGCGAGAAACTGGTGCTGCCGCCGTGGCTGGAGCCGCGCCGCGCGCAGATCGAGTCCGCGCTCCCCCCGCTCGCCATGCCGAACGCGGCCGAAACGTCCAGATAGACCGAGAGGGCACGTTCGGCGTGACCGGCATGGCCCTCAGGCCGTTCTCGAAGTCGCAGTTTGCCCGATTGCCTGGACAAGTCGATCGGTCGCAGCAATGACTCGGTCGAGCGCCACTGTGGCCGCATCGAGGCGGCCTTCCTCGGCCAGGGCTTCGAGAGCCGCCGCCGCCGCCGACAATTCACGTCCACCGATCGCTGCGGCGCTTCCCTTGAGTGCGTGGGCAGTGAAACGGAGACCATCACCATCTCCGGTGCTTAGGGCCGCACGCAATGCGGAGATCCTCTTTGGAAGATCGGTGCTAAAGTCACGAAGGAGTTCGTCCACGAAGCTACGGTCTTGCCCGACGAGATCCGCGAGGGCGTCGAGCTGCAGCACATCTTCGACTTGTCCAGTAGGGTGGATTGCAGCACCGCGTCCAACCGCAGTGTGCCCGCCCCAGATCCGAAGCACCTCCAGGAGCTGGCGCGCGTCCACGGGCTTCGAGACATAGTCGTCCATGCCGGCGGCAAGACAACGCTCCCGGTCTCCCTGCAACGCCCGGGCGGTCATCGCGATGATCGGCGTGTGGCGATCGGTATTCTCTTCATGCCGCCGAATGGCCTGGGTCGCGTGGAGACCGTCCATCTCTGGCATCTCGACGTCCATCAGCACCAGATCGTACGGCGCCAACGCCAGCGCATGAATCGCTTCCGCTCCGTTCGCCACGGCCTCGGCACGGCAGCCCCACCGCTCGAGAATACGCAGGGCCAGCTTTCGATTGACGACGTGGTCCTCGGCAACCAGCACGCGCAGTCCGAGGGACGCTGCCGGGGTGGCGCCGGGGATGGTCTGCGCCACCTCCGCTGGGGATGAGCCCTTCGGTCTCACCGCCGTCACGACAATCTTCGACAACTGTGAGCGGTGGACTGGTTTCATCAGTATCGCGGTGAAGAGTGCGGCATCCGCTTCCGCCAGCCGTCCGATTCGCACGGAAGAGAGCAGTACGATCGGGATCGTGGCGAACCTGGGGACACTGCGGATCGCCCGCGCGGTTTCGAGGCCATTCATTCCCGGCATGTGCATGTCGAGCAGAACGAGTCCGAAAGGATCTTCCTCCTGGGCCGAACCCAGGCACTGCAGGGCCAGGACACCATCCTCGGCCTGCTCCGTGCGACAGCCCGAAGCCCGCAGCTGGTCGGCCAGCACACGTCGATTCGTGGTGTTGTCGTCCACCACGAGAACTCGCACGGGACCGATGGGAATCGACTCGTCGATCGACGTTTCGATCGGGCTGGTCGAGCGCGAAAACGGAATCTCGACCCAGAACGTGCTGCCACGGCCGGGCTCGCTTTCGACCCCGATCCGGCCTCCCATCATCTCGGCGAGCCGCCCGCTGACCGTGAGCCCGAGCCCGGTGCCACCATACCGGCGCGTCGTCCCGGCCTCGGCCTGGGTGAAGCTCTCGAAGATCGCCTCGTGCCTGTCCTTGGGAATCCCGATGCCGGTGTCGCGCACGAGGAGGCGCAGCAACGCCACCGCATCACGCTCCGACACCAGCTCCACCTCGATGGCCACCTCGCCGAGAGAGGTGAACTTGATGGCGTTGCCCGCGAGATTGACGAGGATCTGCCGCAATCGGCCCGCGTCGCCCCGGAGGCGTTCAGGCACATGTTGTGGCACCACGCACACGAGTTCCAGGCTCTTCTCCTGCGCCTGGCTGCTGAGCAGGTCCGCCACCTCCTCGTACAGCGCGCGCAAATCGAAGTCTTCGTTTTCGATGGTCATCTTGCCCGCTTCGAGCTTCGAGTAGTCCAGGATCTCGTTGATGATGCCGAGCAAGGCATCGGCGCTGCCACGGATCGTGGTGACGTAGTCGAGCTGCTCCGGGGAGAGCGGCGTGTCGAGGAGAAGGCCGGTCATGCCCACCACGCCGTTCATCGGCGTGCGGATCTCGTGGCTCATGCTGGCGAGGAACTCCGCCTTCGCCAGCAGGGCACGGTCCGCAGCATCCTTCGCCGCGGCCAATTCGATCGCCTGCCGCTGGAGACGCTCTGCGTGCTGGTCAGCCTGTAAGCGGGCCTCGTTCGCTTCCGCCAGGGCCTGAGAAAGCTTCTCACGGGCCTTCCTACGCTCGGTGACGTCGCGCAGGATGGCGAATGCGGTCCAACCCTGATTGGAACCGAATGTCCCCATCGTCAGGTCCGTGGTGAATAGGGATCCGTCCCGTCGCACCGAGGGCACTTCGTCGATCGCGCGCGGGAACCTCCCTTGAGGATCGCGCATGTCCAACGTGAAGATCTGGCGGTGCCGGTCGCGCTCGGACGCGGCGATGAGTGTGTCGAAGGGACGGCCGACGATCTCGTGTTCCTCCCAGCCGAAGAGGTGGGTGGCTGCGGGGTTGAAGGAGCCAATCAGGCCGTCCGCTCGTGCCGTGACGATGGCGTCCGGCGAGGCGTGGACCAGCGCGCGTGCACGGGCCGATTCCCGGAGCGCGAGCGATCGGATCGGGCGCAGTACGATGAGCCACAGCACGGGAGCCAGCACGCTACCGAGGATGAGCGCGTCCAGGAGGGAGCACAGCCACTCGGGCAGCGAGGGGGCGACGTGGCCCATGACCGCCATGATGAGGAGTTCCGTGGCGACGATGGTTCCCATCGCGACGAAGAACGATCGCTTGGCGGACAGGAAGCGGCCAGGTTGACGCACTCGGACTCTCCTCCATCGCTGAGGGACCCGGGTGACGTACTGGCCCCGTCCGCGCGGGCGGCGGGAGGACAGCAAGCGCAACCCATGAGCCGGTTCAATACTTCCTGTCAGGTTCGGCGCGCGGGGGCGTGTTCTTTAGAGGCATTGTCGGCGACCTCGCGCGGCAGAACGCGGAGGCGAAGCCGATTCGCTGCCGGTGGCGCTGGAGGTAGCCGCCCCGCGCCCGCGCTAACGGGGCGAGACGGTAAGGCTAAGGACCCAGCCGGGCTTGGTCGCTTCCGCGTCCCGGAAGTCCCGATTCTCCCAAGACCAGAGCCGAGTGAGGGAAGGCTGCAGCGCAAACCGCCCCCACGCGGCCGTCACGCCTACGCCGGTCTCGAGGCCGGATATCCCCGTCATCTGGTAGTAGTGCTCATGGACGTAAAGTTTCGATGTGAGCCCCAAGGAGGCCTTGGAGCCGGACAATTCGTGACCCAAGCCGAACGCCCAGTAGCGTCCGCGTCCCTGGTCGACGTCCCAGTGGACGCTCACCGAGGGCTGGAGCGGCGCGTCGAGGGAGAGGTCAGCGAATACTTCCTGCGATGACTTCCAATCGGGGCGGTTCGGATAGTCCAGGTACACGTAGCCGAGGGCTCCGGAGAGCGGCCCGCGCCCCCAATCCCTCTGGACCGTTCCGTCCACTTCGTTCAGCTCGCCACGCGTCTGGTCGAGATTCCCCCACACGCTCAGCGAGAAGCGATTCAGCCCGCACGTCACCTGAGGCTGGAGCACGGGTCGGCCCTCACTGTAGTCGAGTCCCTGGAACGAGTACCTGGATGCATAGGTCGCGCTCCATTCGATCCGCGGCCCGGGCTGGGGCGAATCGGCGTCGCGGGGCGTATCCGCGGGGTAGGCGGATCCGGTGCCGTCCTCAAGGCGGTAGGGCGCGGCCTCCGCCGCGGCGGTCCCGCACAGGATTGTGACGGTGACCAGGAAACGGGCGATCGCGTGCGGGTTCATGCGCTCATTCTCCATTTCTCCTCCGGGGCCGGTGGCGTCGTCGACGCAGCAGCCGGCCCTTCGATGGGCACCTCGAAGATCAGACGCGTGCCGCTGCCCGGACGGTTTTCGGCCCAGATGCGGCCTTCGTGCGCCTCGGCGATCTCGCGGCAGAGGGCCAGACCGAGGCCCGTGCCGCCCGTCCGAGGATTGGTGTGACTGGCTTGCGTGAACTTGTCGAAGATGAGCTCGAGCTCGCCCTCGGGCACGCCCATGCCCGAGTCATCGACGACCACGCGTGCGAATCGCCCAGAGGTTTCTGCGCGCATCGTCACATGCCCGCCCGGTGGCGTGAACTTCGCCGCGTTCGAGAGAAGGTTCCGAAATACCTGTAAAACCTTCATCTGATCGGCGCAGATGGGCGGTAGGCCATCCTCGATGTCCACCTCTAGGGTCAACTGGCGATCGTTGTAGAGGGAGGCGAACTCGTCCGCGGCCGCGTTCGCGACCTCGTCGAGAGACACCTCCGCGAACTCGAACTTCATCCGGCCCGCGTCGAACTTCGCCAGGTCCAGCAGATCGTTCAACAGCGCCAGCAGGCTCTGGCCGCATTCCTCGACCTGCCTGAAGTTCTCCAACAGCTCCTCGCGCTCCGCCGTCATCGCCTCGCGAAGTCCGAACCGCGAGTAGCTCAGGATTCCGTGCATCGGAGTCCGCAGCTCGTGCGAGATGTTGGCGAGAAACTGCGACTTGGCGACCGCTGCGGCTTCGGCCGCCTCACGGGCCTCGATGAGGCTTTGGCGCTGCGCGAAGAAATCCCTGACCAACCTGGCGAGATGCCCGAACTCGTCGTGCTGCTCCGTCGTGCGGCGGAGCAGAGCGGGATCTTGGCGGCCCAGAGAGGCGGTGATGACGGCGAGGGGACGTCCGACCCATCGGGAGATGGCCCCCGCGAACACCAGAAACGATACCAAGGCGCCGCTCAGCATCACGATCAGGGACAGGCGGAGCGCGTCGCGCACCCGCGGCGCCATCGGATAGGTCGTTCGATACAAGAGTGCAGCAACGGGATGGCCGTCGAGACCCATGAGCGGTATGGCGATTCCGATCCGCCCCGTCGCGGCCGAGCCCGCGGATCCGGCGGCGATGGAGCCAGGGGACTCCAACGATGCCGTTCCGTCCGAGAGCCTGGCCAGCTCCCCGAGCCGCGCGGTCGTCCACAATCGGCCGATGATGTAGTAACCGCTGGGGGGGCTCTTGCGTGAGAAGTCCTCCGACGGCTGGATGGAGGAGGTCCACACTTCGAGCACGCCCTTGCGCGTCCGGGCGAAGAAGTGGCTGATCGGACTCGCCTTCAGGGCGGACGCGAAGGTCGTGAGCGGCACGGGAAGGGGGGCGAGAGCCGGGTCTTCCGTCTGGTTGGCGGTGAAGACAAGGTCGAAGCGGTCGTTCAGCACCCAGGCGACGTTCACGCCGAAGTTCGCGACGCTCTCCGTCAGATTAATCTTTCCCCAGTGCGGGTCGGGGCGCTGGGCAAACGCCACGAAATCGTCCCACTGCGAATAGTCATTCGCGTGGATGCGCGCGCCGCTCGCTCGGAGGTCCAGGATCCTTCGCAGCACACGGTCGGTCTCCGCGACACGCTCGCGGAACAGCAGGTCGACCTGGGATTTCTGGTTCTCCTGTATGGCGATGAAGATCGTGGTGGAGACCGCCGCCAGGGTCGCCAGCAAGATCATCATGCGCGCCTGCACGCCAACCGCGCGCGACGCCTTCGGATCATCTGCAGCGGGCGTCGCTGCCTTGGAAGTGTCCGACGGGGCAGTCATCGGGCTAGCCCGCGGCCGCCCCGGCGGCCGTCGCGGGCAAGTCGAGACGGAAGGTCGCACCACCGCCGTCCCCGCCCTCGACCGCGATGCTGCCTCCATGCTGCCCCACGATCGAGCGCGCGATGGCGAGACTCAGCCCGTGTCCATGGCTGTGGTGCGCGACGTCGGCGACCGCGAACTCCTCGAACAGGTGCGGGAGCAGCTCCGGTGCGATCCCGGGTCCCCGGTCGGATACCGAGAGGATGGAACGCGAATCGGAGGTCCACGTGCGCACGACCACCGTTTCGCCCTTCGGGCTGACGCGGATCGCGTTGTCGAGCAGCGCTCCGACGGCCCGCTGCAAATGCTTTGGGTCTCCATTCACCGGAGCGGGATGTTCGATCTCGAGCGCAACCCGGATTCCCGCGCTCTCGGCCGTCTCGCGAGCACTTTCGATCGCGGCCTGAGCGATCGACCTCAATTCCTGTCGTTCCGGCACGAAGGGGACCGAGCCCGCCTTGAGTTGGCTGAGGAACGAGACCCTCTCGAAGAGAGCGAGCAGGCGACGCGCGCCCGATTCCACCATGGTCAGGATCCGGCGCTGCTGGTCGGTCACGCCGGGGCTCTCGAGGAGCAGCGCGATGGGACTCAGAATGACGGTGAGCGGCGTGCGAGTCTCGTGGCTCAGGAGATTGAGCACATCCGTCTTGAGGCGGTCCACCTCCTCGACGGACTTGAGGCGGAGGTAGACGCGCACTTTTGCCAACATCTCTTCGGGGTCGAAGGGTTTGACCATGTAGTCATCCGCTCCCGCCGCGTAGCCCTCGAGACGCTCGGAGGTCATCGCCTTCGCGGAGACCATGATGATCTTGGTCCACGAGAGCCGTGGGTTCGCCCTGAGGCGCCGGCAGGTCTCGTAGCCGTCGATCCCCGGCATCATGATGTCGAGGAGAACGAGATCCGGTCGGAGTCGATATGTCGCCTCGATGGCCTCTTCACCCGACGCGACGGGCACGAAGTCGTAATCCTGGCCGAGAATCTTCCGGAGGATCGCGAGATTGCGGGGATTGTCGTCGACTCCGAGAATCAAAGGTTTGATCGACACGGAATTTTTCCTATGGAGGGGGACGGGGCGGCCCACGTCGGGACTCGATCCACGGACCGGCCGGGTCATTCATGTTCAGGTATCGGCATCGCGCTCAGGGACGTTTAGCCGGATTCGGATCCTGATTGACGCACGGACATTCCTGTGTTTGGGTGACGGGCTCGGAGCCAAATCCTCCTTATCTGTATCTGTGCTAAGGCAGCGCGCGCGGGGCGCCGATACATCCGAGGGTAAACCGTCGACGCCGGGGCACTTGTTCGGGCCAGCAACGGAACCTCGACCACGGGCCCCTACCGAAGTCGTAGGTGCCACTCACGGGAGCGGACTTTGGCTAGTGAGTCTCGCGATCACGCTTCAGCGTCATTTCGGTACGTTTCTCCCTACGCCGGCGCGGCAGCCATTGGTGTTGGGACCCTCGTGCTTCTGGGGTGGCAGTTCGGCAGCCCCCTTCTGAAGAGCATCGTCCCCGGGCTCGTCGCGATGAACCCCGCCACGGCCCTGGGCTTCATCCTCTCTGGTCTCTCCCTCCGACTCCTGCACTCGGGGCAGAGGTCCGGTCGTTCGTGGGGCATCGGACAGGCCTGTGCCTGGGCCGTCGTAATCCTCGGTTGTCTGAAAGTCGTCGGGGTCATTGTCGGGTGGGACTCGGGCATCGACCGGCTGCTGTTCTCCGGGAAGTTGAGCGCCGACGCGAGTCTCGTTCCCAATCGGATGGCGCCGAATACCGCGCTAAACTTCGTGCTCGTCGGCCTGGCCCTGCTCACCTTGAACGTGGAGGTGAAGGGTGGGCACCGTCCATCCAAGTACTTCGCCCTCGTGCCGCTCCTCCTCTCTCTGCTGGCGTTAACCGGCTATGCGTACGACGTTCGGTCCTTCTATGGTCTCAGCTCCTACATCCCGATGGCTCTCAACACCGCGCTGACCTTCCTACTCATATCCACCGGCATCCTCCTGGCACATCCGGACCGGGGCCTGACGCGCGTGTTCACGAATGATGACCTCGGCGGCTCTCTTGCGCGGCGGCTGTTTCCGTTCGCGGTCGGCGCGCTGCTCGTGCTCGGCTGGTTACGTCTTCAGGGAGAGCGGCTCGGCCTCTACGATGCGCAGCTCGGCGTCTCGCTGACCGTATTCGTCAGCAGCGTGCTCATGGGAGCCGTGATCTGGACGAGCGCCCACTCCTTGAGCCGGGCCGACGCCGACCGGAGGCGAGCCGCGGATGCCCTGCGGAGCGCGCATGACGGGCTGGAGCTGCGTGTCCAGGAGCGGACCGCTCAGCTTTGGAACGTCAACCGGGACTTGGAGCGCGAAATCGCCGAGCGCGAACAAGCGGAGGCGGCGTTGCGCGCGAGCGAGGAGCAGCTCCGCCAGGCGCAGAAGATGGAAGCGATCGGGAGGCTCGCCGGCGGGGTGGCCCACGACTTCAACAACATGCTGACGGCGATCATGGGCTACAGCCAGCTCATACGTCTCCGGATGTCGCCGCATGATCCGGCGTACGGCAACACGGAGGAGATCGAGAAGGCCGCGACGCGAGCTGCCTCGCTGACCCGCCAACTCCTCGCCTTCAGCCGGCAACAGGTGCTTCAGCCGAGGGTGCTGGACCTCAACGTCCTGATCGGGGAGATCGATAAGATGCTGCGGCGTGTGATCGGGTCGGACATCGACCTCCTGACCGCGCCCGGGCCATCGCTCGGCCGCGTGAAAGTCGATCCCGGTCAGGTCGAGCAGGTACTCCTGAATCTCGTCGTGAACGCCCGGGACGCGATGCCGCGGGGCGGCAAGATCACTATCGAGACCGCGAACGTGGAACTGGACGAGACATACGCCCGTGGGCGGGTCGGGGTCCGCGCGGGGCGGTACGTCCTGCTCGCCGTGAGCGACACCGGCTGCGGGATCGACTCCGAGACCCAATCGCGAATCTTCGAGCCGTTTTTCACGACGAAGGAAGCCGGCAAGGGAACGGGCCTCGGCCTCTCGACCGTCTACGGGATCGTGAAGCAGAGCGACGGCCACATCGAGGTCTACAGCGAACCCGGACGCGGCGCCGCATTCAAGATCTACCTACCGGTGGCCCTGGGGCCTCTGGAGGTGATCGAGTCGTTGAATCCAAGCGTCGGTCCTCGCGATGGATCGGAGACCGTGCTCGTGGTGGAGGATGAGGATCTGGTGCGCGCGGTGATCCGAAAATCCCTGGAACTCCACGGCTACAAGGTGATCGAGGCGCGGGACGGGAGGGAGGGGCTTGACCTGCTCGAACGGGACTCCACGGTCGTCGATCTCATCGTGACCGACGTGATGCTGCCTCAGATGTCCGGCCTCGAGCTTGCCCAGCGCGCGGCCCGGCTGAATCGGGATCTCAAAGTCCTCTACATCTCCGGCTACACGGACAAGGCGATCGTCCACCAAGGAGTGCTCGCTGCCGGGGCGGCCTACCTTCAAAAACCATTCGTGCCCGACGCGCTCGCGCGCAAAGTGCGCGAGGTGTTGGATGGGGCTCGCACCGAGGCCGCCTGATTCGCTGCCGGCGGCCGCAGCGGGCGCCGGGAACCCCACCGAGGCGCGCTGCCGGATGTCGTTCTCCTCTCGCCCCGCCTGGGGTAGGATGCGCGGTGAACCCATGGCCTTTCCGAACTTCCGCAACAAGCACGCGCACGAAGCCCTGGTCACACCCCGGGCCTTCCTCGCGTACGCCCGATCGCGGGGCACCGTCCCGAAGGGCTGCCCGCCCGAGGGGCTCATCATCGCGTACCACCGAAATCTCATGCGGTACGTGCTCCAGCACCATCGAACCCGGAGGGTGAAGGGGTTCTTCGGGGAGATGTTCCTCCTGCACGAGACCCGCAACCGGGTGGCCATCATCGGAAACTTCGGCATCGGGGCACCCGGTGCCGTCATCCACCTCGAGGAGTTCATCGAATGGGGTGTGCCGAAGTTCGTTTCCGTCGGCACCGCCGGCGGACTCCAGAAGGGCCTCAAGATTGGTGACCTCGTCCTTTGCGAACGGGCGATCCGCGACGAGGGGTGCTCCCACCACTACCTCCGGCCCTTGAAGTACGCGTACCCCTCGCCAGCGCTAACGGACCGGGTCCGAGCGGCCCTTCAGGCGGGCCGCCTCAAGTTCACGAGTGGCACGAGCTGGTCGATCGATACCCCCTACCGCGAGACCGTCTCCGAGGCCCGACGGTACCGGCGCCAGGGTGTGCTCACGGTCGAGATGGAGGCCGCGGCATTATTCGCCGTGGGGAAGTACCGCAAGGCGCAGGTGGCCTCGCTCTTCTCGATCAGCGATTCTTTGGCCGAACTGCCCTGGGAGCCGAAGTTCCACCTCCGAAGGAACCAGACCGGGCTCGAGAAAATTTACCGGGTTGCGGTCGAGGCGCTGGCAACACAAGGCTAGGCGGCCGCGGGGTGAGGTAGATTCCGCGGCCGCGGAGTTATGACTCGGACGCCGCGGAAGCGACTTCAGCCGCGCCGAGGATCTCGATCGCGTCACCCGGCCGGACCGTGCCCGCGCGGAGCACCTTGCCGAAGATTCCTTCCTCGGGGAAGACGCACTTGCCCGTGAGCTGCATGATCTCGCAGCCGCTGTGGCACTTCTTGCCGATCTGGGTGATCTCGAGAAGCGCGTCGTTTCCGATCCGAAGCCGCGTGCCGACAGGGAGGGCCTTCAGCACGATCCCACGAGTCGTCAGGTTCTCCGCGAAGTCCCCGTGCTCGACCGTGAGATTCCAGAGCGTCCGCGCCCGCGCATAGCTCTCGTCACCCAAGAGCGAGACCTGCCGGTGCCAGGCGCCAGCGTGGGCGTCGCCCTCCAGCCCCCAGTTCTCGACGAGCGAACCCTCGGCGATTCTCTGCTTTCGCGTGCGCCTCGCTTCCGAGCGGCAGACGGCGACGATGGACGGTTCGTTCAAGCGCGCCTCCAGGGAAGGGGGTGGACCCGCACCGGGGATCCGGCCGCCAGCGGGCGGCCCGGTCCTGGGGGGACGACGACGAGACAATCGTTCCCGAGAAACGAGCGGAGGAGATTCGAGCCCTGCCGTCGGTCGACGGTGACGCGCCAACCGCGTTCGCCCTCTTCCAGGCGCCCACGCAGAAATCGCGTCTTCGACTCGACGCGCGTGACCGGCGCCGTGAGCCGCGCGATCCACGTCTCGGGCGCTCCATGCGCTTCACCGAGCATCGCGCGAAGGGCGGGGCGCACGTATTCGCAATAGCAGACCACCGTGGAGGCGGGATTCCCCGGAAGGCCGAAGACCTTCACGCCGCGGCGGCTCCCGAAATAGAGCGGCTTGCCCGGCCTTTGAGCCACGTTCCAGAAAATCGTGCGCGTCCCGAGCGACGAGAGCGCGGGCCGCACGAGGTCGCGCTCTCCCACTGAAACGCCTCCGGTCGCGACCACGAGGTCGGCGCGCGCGCAGGCGCGCTCCAGGGCTTTGCGGATGTCAGTCGCCCGATCGCGCGCGTACGTCACGAGTGACGGCGAGATCCGGAACTCCTTCAAGGCCGACGCGAGAAACGCGGCGCTCGAGTCGTGGACCGCGTAGTCGGGCAACGAGCGCGCAGCCGGCGGGCGGACCTCGCTCCCCGTCACCACGATCGCCACGCGAGGCGCTCGGCGCACCTCGACCTGCCGCACGCCGAGGATCGACAGGAGCGCGATCGCTCCCGGCTGGAGGCGCGTCCCTTTCGGGACGATGATGTCGCCGCGGCGGCAATCCTCCGCTGCGCGCCTCACGTTCCGTCCCGCGCGCACGGGACGCGTCACGAGGAGCGCGCCACCCTCGAGACGCGCCTCCTCCTGTGGCAGAACGGCATCCACGCCCGCCGGAAGCGGCGCGCCGGTCATGATGCGCACGGCGGCGCCCGACGCGAGGTGCGGGTCGGGTTTCGACCCCGCGAAAATGGCGCGCGGACGGAGCCGCAAACGAACCGGGCGCGCCCTCGTGGCGCCCCGTGTCGCTCGGCTCGAGAGGGCGTAGCCGTCCATGGAGGATGCCGTGAAGCGGGGTAGGGCGAATGGCGCGCGGAGATCTCGGATCGTGATCCTCCCATCCGCGTCGGGAAGCCGCACTCGTATGGCCGGCATCGGCCGCGTCCGCGCGAGGATCAGCCGCAGCGCTTTCGCCGCCGGAATCACAGCGCCTTCGCTCCGTTCAGGACCGCCACGACGACGAGCACCGCCCCGAAGACGCGCTGCGTCCACACCGTCGGGAGCCATCGCACGGCGGCGAACGCCCCGGCGATGGCGCCGACAACCGCGGCGGCGCCGAGCGGGATCCAGAGGTCGAGCACGGGCTCGATGCGGGTCAGGTGCCCCGCGAGACCCGCGGCGGAGTTGAAGAAGACGAACCCGCTCGTGATCGCGGGGACGGTCTCGAGATCGCCCGCGCCTCGAAGAAGGAGAATGGGGGCGAGGTAGACGCCGCCACCGATCCCGGTCATTCCCGCGAGGAGGCCGATCCCGAGGCCGACGATCAGAAGCGCGCCGTTCGACATTCCACCTCGCCCGCCGTCACGCGCGACCGCGCGGCGGAGCCTCGATCCAAGCAGGAACCGCAGTCCCGCGAGGAGAAGCGCAAACGCGAGGAGGAACAAGAAGTGACGCTCGCGCAGGGGAACAAGCCCGCCGGCGAACGCCGCGGGGATCGATGTCGCGAGAAGCGGCGCGAGAATGGAGTAGGGAACGCGGCCGGCGCCATGAAAGCTCGCATACGCGCTTCCCGCCACGAGGAGATTCAAGCTCAGCACCAGGGGAGGAATCTGGGTATAGGGGACGTCGGTGAGGCTCAGGACCGCTGCGTAGGCGGTGGCGCCGCCGAGGCCGACCGACGCGTAAGCCGAGGCAATCAGCGCGAAGGCCGGTAGCGTCCAGAGCGGGGCGTTCATTCGGGGTGCCCCCCGCCGGCAATCATCGCCGCCGCGTGAAGGAGCGCCGGGAGGAGCGCGGCCAGCGATTCGCGGACCCCCTTGGGACTCCCGGGCAGATTGACGATCAGCGTCCGGCCACGGATCCCCGCGATGCCGCGAGAGAACATCGCCTTCGGCTCCCGCGCCTGGCCGAAGCCGCGCGCCGCCTCCGCGATGCCGGGCGCCTCGCGCTCGATCACCGCGCGGGTGGCCTCCACGGTGACGTCCCGCGGCCCCAATCCGGTGCCACCCGTCGTCAGCACGAGATCGCACGCGCCTTCGTCGCAAAGCCGGCGCAGCGTCCGATCGATCACCTCCTGGTCGTCGGGAATCGACTCCGGCGCCGACGCCGCGACGCCATGCGCTCCCAGGATCTCCACGATGGCCGCGCCCGAGGCGTCCTTCCGGCGGCCCGCGGCCACGCTGTCGGAGATCACCACGACCGCGGCGCGGATCGGCCTCTTCGGCGCCTCGCCTCGGTCGGACGCGCCCCCACGCTTCTCGAGGAGCCTGACATGCACGATCTCCAAGTCGTCGTCGAGCGGCTTGAGCATGTCGTAGAGGGTGAGCGCGGCGACGGTCGCGGCCGTGAGCGCCTCCATCTCGACGCCGGTCGCCCACACCGCCGACACCGAGGCCGTGACCGCGATCGCCTCGGGTCGGATCTCGAACGCGACCTCGACGTGCGTGAGGGGAATGGGATGGCAGAGCGGGATCAGCTCAGGCGTTCGCTTCGCCGCCAGGAGACCCGCCGCGCGCGCCGCTTCGAGCACGTTTCCTTTGGGCACGCTGCCATTCCGCACGCGCTCGATCGTCTCCGGCCGGGCGCGCAGGAGCGCCTCGGCGCGCGCCGTGCGGTGGGTGCTCGGCTTCCCGGAGATGTCGCGCATCGCTAGCCTCCGATGCTCTGGATCTGGAGCCGGCGGGGGTCCTCGAGACCGGCGAGAACCGCGTTCCGTTCCGGCTTCGATGCCACGGCCCGGGCGAACGCGTCGCGGAGCGCATCGTCGCCGGCCCCCGCCGCGAGCAGGGGGACCAGGTCGACCTCCCGCGCGGAGAAGAGGCAGGGGCGGAGCGTTCCCCAGGCGGTGAGCCGCATCCGGCGGCACCCGTCGCAGAAGGGCTCGGACATCGTCGGGATGAACCCCAGACGCGCGCCCTCGTCGGTGACGAAGCGCGTCGCCACGCCCTCCGGCGCGAGGGGACGAAGCGCGCGCACGCGGCCGAGGCGCTCGCGCATCGTCCGAGCGCTGAGGAAGAGCCCCGGACTCCAGCCCGTGCCGCCGAGGGGCATGAACTCGATGAACCGCACCTCCACGTCCCGATCCGCGGCGAAGCGCGCGAAGTCGTCCAATTCGTCCGCGTTCCAACCGTCGAGCGCCACGGTGTTGATCTTCACGTGGTAGCCGAGTTCGCGGGCGAGTTCGAACGCGCGGAGCGTCGCCGCGAGATCTCCTCCGCGCGTGATCCGTTCGAACCGGTCGGGCCGCAGGCTGTCGATCGAGAGATTGATGCGGCGAAGGCCCGCGCTGTAGAGCGTCGCCGCGAACCGATCCAGACGACTCCCGTTCGTCGTGATCGAGAGATCCTCGATCCCCGGGAGCGAGCTGAGCCGCTCGACGAGCGCGATGATGTCGCGGTACAGGAGCGGTTCGCCGCCGGTCAGCTTGATCTTCCGAACGCCGAGGCCGACGCCGACGGCCGCCAGGCGGAGGAACTCATCGGTTTCGAGGTATCGGCGGGCCGGTCCCGGAGCGGGCCCGGGAGGGGGAGCGCAGTAAACGCAGCGGAAGTTGCAGCGGTCGGTGACCGAGATGCGGAGGTAGTCGATGGTTCGCCCGAATGAATCGACCAGCATCGATCGCCTCCCGACTCCCGATCCCACGATTGGCACCCGGCGGCCGGTGCAAGCCGGATCGCCGGCCCAGCCGCCATCTGAACCATCTATAATACAGCACGACAGGGCAGCCACCCACGTACCCCGGAGCGATCACGAGATGCCGGTTGGCGGCGTGGTCCTGGCGGCGGGCAGCTCCGCCCGGATGACTCGGCCCAAGCTGCTCCTCCCCTTTAGGGGCAAGCCCCTGGTCTGCCATGCCGTCGCGTGCATGGCCGGGGCGCCGGTCGCGCCCGTCGTCTGCGTCCTGGGCCACCACGCCCGGGACCTGGAAGCAATACTACGCTCGTACCCCTTCCCACAGCCCCTCCTCCTCCGGAACAATGACGACTACCAGTCGGGACGCGCCTCTTCCGTGCGGACAGGGATCGAATCGCTGCCCGAGGAGTGCGCCGCCGCGGTCTTCCTCCCGGGGGACATACCGCTCCTCCGCTCGGAGGATGTCGCCGCGCTCGTGGCGCGGTTCGAGCGTACCGGCGCGTCCGTCGTCGTGGCGGTGGACGAGCAGGGGGAGCGGGCACACCCCGTTCTCTTCGCGCGCGATCTCTTTCCGCGCCTCGCGGCGCTGTCGGGAGACGAGAGCGGCCAGGGGCTGATCCGGGAATACTGGGCGCAAGCCGAGAAGGTGACCGTGTCGCGATCGCGTTGCGTGGACGTCGACACCGAAGAGGACTACCGGCGCCTCCTCGCCGGGGAGGAAGGCTGAGGTGCGGGACTTCTACGATCGTGTCACCCGACTGCTGACGGAACACGTCTCCTTCGCGGTCGCCACCATCGTCAAGGTGGGCGGGTCGAGCCCGCGCGATCTCGGCGCGAAGATCATCGTATTCCGGGCCGGCACGGTGGAGGGAACGCTGGGGGGCGGGAAACTCGAAGCCCAGGTGATCCGCGACGCGCTGGAATGCCTCGGCCGGCGTTCCGCCGCGACCAAGTCGTACTGGCTTTCCGACGAAGGGCTTGGAATGAAGTGCGGCGGCACGGTCGAAGTCTACTTCGAACCGGTCACTCCCGCGGCGCGACTCGTGATCTTCGGAGGCGGCCACGTGGGCCGCGCCATCGCGCGCCTGGCACCGTCGGCCGGCTTCGATGTCGAAGTCGTGGACGACCGCCCCGAGCACCTCGACGCCGCGGCGTATCCCCCCGGAGTCCGGCTTCGGCCCACCGATCCGGAATTTCGCGACGGGTTCGAACCCCTTTCTTCCGAGGACTACGCCGTCGTCGTCACGCGCGACGCGGCCACGGACGCCGCCCTCGCGGGCCGCCACGCACCCCACTGCGCCTATGTCGGCGTGATGGGGAGCCAGGCCAAGCGGGCCTACATGGAGCGCACGCTGGCCTCGACGGGAATCTCGAAGCAGGTCTTCGCCCGTGTGCGCTGCCCGATGGGTGTCGACATTGGGGCGGACACGCCGGAGGAGATCGCCGTGAGCGTCGTGGCCGATCTGATCTCCCTCCGCGCTTCGCGGCGGTCGTCGGCCGCCAAGGCCGCGGGCGAAGCCTCCCCTCGCAAGACGCGCGCCACCGGGAAGAAGCGGGTCGTCCGATGAAGCCAATCGCGGTCGTTCGAGGAGCAGGAGACCTCGCCACGGCCGTCGGCCGAAGGCTTCATCTCTGCGGCTTCTCCGTCGCCCATCTCGAGATCGCCCAGCCCACCGTCATCCGCCGCACCGTCGCGTTCGCATCGGCCGTGTTTCGAGGGCAAGTCACGGTCGAAGGCGTGGAAGCCGTCTTGGCTCCGGACGTCGCCGCGGCGCGATGGCTCCTGGAGCAGGGAAGAGTCGCCGTGCTCATCGATCCCGAAGCGGCAAGCATCGAGTCGCTCCGACCTGTCCTGGTCGTCGACGCCATCCTCGCCAAGAGGAACCTGGGGACGCGCCTCGACATGGCCCCGCGCGTCGTGGCCCTCGGCCCCGGTTTCGAGGCTGGCGTGGACGTTCACGCCGTGGTGGAAACCTGCCGCGGACACGATCTGGGACGGGTCTACACGTCGGGCGGGGCGCGGCCAGACACCGGTGTTCCGGGCGCGATCGGAGGCGTCGGCGCGGAACGGGTCCTCCGCGCCCCGGCGGATGGCACGATTCGCCCGTCGAAAGACATCGGGCAGATGGTCAAGCCCCAGGAGCTCGTCGCCGAAGTCGACGGCGTGCCGCTCCGATCGACGATCGGCGGCGTGCTTCGCGGGATACTCCACTCCGGCCTTTCTGTGTTCAAGGGCCAGAAGGTGGCCGACGTGGATCCCCGCGGAGACCCCTCGCTCTGCTTCACGATTTCCGACAAGGCCAACGCGGTCGCGGGCGGTGTTCTCGAAGCGGCATTTCGCGAGGGCGCCGGTCGGTCCCTTGTGACCATGGAGTGAACTGACATGGCGATGCCGGCATTCCAGTTTCATCGTCCCCGCCGACTCGAGGATGCCCTGGCCCTCCTCGGCGACGCGGGAGCGGACGGGCTGGCGAAAGCGGGAGGCACCGATGTGATGGTGCTCCTGAAGCACGCCGCGGTCGCGCCGCGAGTGATCGTGGGGTTGTCGGCCCTGCCGGAGCTGAAGGGGATTCGCCTGGAGAATGGCGCCGTCTCGATCGGCGCCGGCACGACCATCGCGGAACTGGAGTCGGATCCGCTCCTGACCCGCCACGCGCGTGGCCTCGTCGACGCCGCTCACCGCATGGCGACGGTGCAGATCCGCACGGTCGCCACCGCCGGGGGCAACCTGGCATCCGCCGCGGCCTGCGGCGATCTGGCGCCGGTCTTGATCGCCCTCGGGGCCACGCTCCACCTCCGCTCCTCGCGCGGGAAGCGCGTCCTGCCGCTATCCGATTTCTTCACCGGCCCGCGCACGACGGTGCTTGCTCCCGGAGAGCTCATCACGCGCCTTCAGATCCCGGCCGCGGAGCCCGGGGCCGCTTCCTCCTATGTGAAATTCGGCTATCGCGGTGGCTCGCAGATCGCCGTGGTGTCGGCGGCCGTGTCGCTCGTCCACGAGAATGGAGCGGCGAAGCGGGTTCGCCTCGTTCTCGGGGCGGTGGCGCCGGTTCCGTTCAGCGTCAAGGGCGCCTCCGTTCTGGTGGGGCGTCCGGTCGAAGGGCCCGCGCTCGACGCGGCGTGCGCCGCGGCGGCCTCCGAGTGCCGTCCGATCTCGGACATCCGCGGCAGCGAGTCCTATCGGCGAGCCGTGGTCCCGGTCATCGCGCGCCAGGCACTGGAGCTGGCGTGGCGGCGGAGCAGAGGAATTGAATCCTAACGTCGAGCAGAGCCGGACAACGGCGACCGAAGCGACGGAAATCCTCCTCAGGCTCCGCGTGAATCGGCGCGACGTCTCGGTGGCCGCGCGCCCGAACGCGACCCTTCTCTCCGTCCTGCGGGACACGCTCCAGATGACCGGCACCAAGTGCGGCTGCGGCGAGGGAGACTGCGGAGCCTGCACCGTGCTCCTCGACGGCGAACAGGTGAACTCCTGTCTCTTCCTCGCGGCGGAGGCGCAGGGGACCGAGATCACGACGATCGAGGGCCTGTCCCCGAATGGCGCCCTCCATCCGGTTCAGAAGGCGTTCGTCGAGACCGGTTCGATCCAGTGCGGTTTCTGCAGTCCCGGAATGATCCTGTCGGCGAAGGCGCTCCTCGATCGAAATCCCGACCCGACCGACGAGGAAATCCGGAACGCGCTCGCCGGAAACCTCTGCCGCTGCACGGGGTACGTGCGGATCTTGGAAGCGGTGCGGCGCGTGGCGCACCCCGAGCTGCCGCGGCGCGTGGAGGAGGGCGAGAGCGACGACACCTTCTCCGTCGTGGGGAAGAGCGTTCCCAAGAAGGACGCCGCCGACAAGGCGACGGGGAAGGCGACCTACACCGGCGACTTCCGCCTCCCCGGGATGCTCCGTGGGAAGCTGCTCGGGAGCCCGCATCCCCACGCCAAGATTCTCTCCGTGGACACCAGCGAGGCGGAAGCGCTCCCCGGCGTCCACGCGGTCATCACGGCGAAGGACGTCCCGGACGTTCCGTACGGCGTGAGCCCGGCCCGTTACGACGAGCAGGTGCTCGCCGGCGACCGGGTCCGCCACGTGGGCGACGCCGTCGCTGCCGTGGCCGCCGAGGACGACGACACGGCGGAACGCGCCCTGGAGCTGATCCGCGTCGAGTACGAGATCCTCCCCGGCGTCTTCGGGATCGAGGAGGCGCTCGACCCTGGCGCGCCGCAACTGCACGACGCCTATCCGCGGAACATCAACACCGAGATCCATCACGATTTCGGCGACGTCGACAAGGCGTTCGCCGAGGCGGACCTCGTCCGGGAGGACGTCTTCCGGGGCCAGCGGGCCATGCAGATCCCGCTTGAGCCGCACGTTTCGCTCGCGCGCGTCGAGTCGGACGGCCGCATCACCATCTGGACCGCGAACCAGGCGCCGCACTACGTCCAGCATCAGCTCTCGCGCGTGCTGGACGTGCCGATGGGCCGGATCCGAGTCGTGAAGCCGGCCATGGGGGGTGGATTCGGCGGAAAGGCCGAGGCCACCAGCCTCGATTTCTGCTCCGTGATCCTGGCGAAGAAGACGGGACGCCCCGTGCTCATGGAGTTCTCCCGGAAGGAGACCTTCCTGCACGGCCGGGGACGCCACGCGCAGGTCATCCGGCTCAAGACGGGCGTGCGCAAGGACGGCACGCTCCTCGCGGTCCAGGCGGACATCACGCTCGACGGCGGGGCCTATACCAGTTTCGGAATCATCACCTCGTACTATTCGGGCGTCATGCTCACGACGCCGTACCGCCTCCCCAACTTCCGGTTCGACGGGAAGCGCGTCTACACGAACCTCCCGGCCTGCGGGGCGATGCGAGGAAACGGCACGCCACAGCCGCGATTCGCCTTCGAGAGCCAGCTCGACCTGATCGCCGCGGATCTCGGCCTCGATCCGATCGAATTGCGACGGCGGAACGCGCTTCACACGAACGATCTCACGGTGAACGAGTTCCAGATCACTTCGTGCGAGTTCCAGCAGTGCCTCGATCTCGTGGAGGAACGATCGGGCTGGAAGGAGAAGCGGGGAAAGCTCCCCTTCGGGAAGGGGATCGGAATCGCCTGCGGCTGTTTCATCTCGGGCGCGGGGTACCCGATCTACCGGAGTTCGTTCCCCCATTCCTCGGCGATCGTGCGACTGAGCGAGGACGGTACCTCGGCCATGGTCTTCGCGGGCGCCCCCGACATCGGCCAGGGATCCGACACGGTCCTTTGCCAGATGGCCGCGGAGGAACTTGGCCTGCGCTACGAGGACGTGAGCATCATCTCGAGCGACTCGGCCGTCACTCCGACCGACCTCGGGGCCTACGCGTCGCGCATCACCTACTTCGCGGGCAACGCGGTTCGAGACGCCGCGGCCGCCGCGAGGCGCGCCGTGGCGGAGGTCGTGGCGGAGGAGTGGGGCCTTCCGGTGGAGGAAGTCTCCTTCCGGAATGGGCATTTCCACTCGCCGGACGGCTCCAGAACCCGCTCGATCCAGGAGGCCGCCGCGCTTGCCTTCGGCAGGCGCGGACCGGTCGTCGGCAAGGGGGAGTATTCACCACCGCCTCTCGGGGGAAAATTCAAGGGGGCTCCGATCGGAACGTCGCCGGCCTACTCCTTCTGCGCGCAGGTGGCGGAAGTCGAAGTCGACACCGAGACCGGCACCGTTCGGGTGACCGACTTCTACGACGCCCACGACTGCGGAACCGTCATCAATCCCATGAACCTCCACGGACAGGTGGAGGGATCGCTGGTCATGGGGATGGGCGAGAGCCTCTGGGAAGAAGTGATTCACAAGGACGGCAGGATCGTGAATCCGAACCTGCACGACTACCTGATCCCCACGGCCGCCGACGCGCCGCGCATCCATTCGTTCGTCGTGAAGTCGTACGACCCGGGTGGCCCGTTCGGCGCCAAAGAGGTCGGCGAAGGGGCGTCGCTCCCCGTGATGGGGGCGGTGGCCAATGCCGTGGCGAACGCGATCGGCGTCCGCCTGACCGAGTTGCCGATCACGCCGGAGAAGGTGCTGCGCGCCCTGGGAAAGATACCCCCGGACGCGGAGGGCCCCGGCACGGCGGTCTGTCGACTGTGATCGCGGGAAGGGGCGGAACGGCCGCCCTCAGACCGCGGCGCGAGGAGAGGCCATGATCGAACCCGCGGCATCGGACCTGATCTACGAGTGGAACCAAGGGAACGATCCCGGAGACCGCCCGGCCGGAGTGGTGGAGGTCGCCGACGAGACGCTCCGAGACGGGCTCCAGTGTCCCTCCGTGGCGGATCCGTCCATTGAGCAGAAGATCCAAATGCTCCATTTCCAGGCGCGCCTCGGCGTGCACGGGGTGGATCTCGGACTGCCCGGCGCCGGCCCGCGTGTCCAGGCTTCGGTGCTCGCCCTGGCCAGGGAGATGGTCTCCGCCAAACTGCCCATGGAGCCCTACTGCGCGGCGCGGACGCACGTCGCCGACATCGACCCGATCATCGACGTGGTGCAGAAGACCGGGCTCGCGATCCACGCGGCGACCTTCCTCGGCTCGAGCCCCATTCGCCACTACGCCGAAGGGTGGGATCTGGACCGGCTCCTGAGGACGACGGAGGAGGCGGTCGGTTATGCGGTCCGGCACGGTCTCCAGGTCATGTTTGTGACCGAGGACACGACGCGGGCGAAGCCGGAGATGCTCCGTCAGATCTACACGGCGGCGATCCATGCCGGTGCGAATCGAATCTGTGTCGCCGACACGGTCGGCTACGTGACGCCGCAGGGCATCACACGGCTGATCCGGTTCATTCGCTCCGTCGTGGATGCGACGGGTGCGAAGATCCCCATCGATTTCCACGGGCACCGGGATCGTGGCCTCTGCATCGCCAACGTGCTCGCGGCCTTCGCCGCCGGAGCCGACCGGGCGCATGGGACGATCCTCGGCATCGGCGAGCGGGTGGGGAACGCGCCGCTCGATCTTCTCCTGATCAATCTGAAGCTCCTCGGATGGCTCGACCGGGATCTGACGGCGCTGCCGGAGTATTGCGACCTGGTCTCGCGCGCCTGCGGCGTGCCGATCCCGCCGAGCTACCCGGCGTTCGGTCGGGACGCGTTCCGCACCGCGACGGGTGTGCACGCGGCGGCCGTGATCAAGGCGAAGAAGAAGGGGGACGCGGCCCTGGCGGACCAAGTCTACTCGAGCATCCCGGCCAGCATGCTGGGACTCACACAGGTGATCGATGTGGGACCGATGTCGGGCGAATCGAACGTGGTCTACTGGCTGGAGCATCACGGGTACGAAGCCGACCGCCCTCTCGTGGAGCACCTCTTCCGATTGGCGAAGGAGCGGGATCGCGTCTTCGAGAGCACGGAGTTGGAGGCGGCAATCGCGAAATTCCGCGCGTCGCGGAGCGTCGCGGGGTCGGCGTCATAGGTCGAGAAGTGTCGCCGGATCGCGGGGGGCGAACACAACTGGAGGAACGACAGCTAGCGTCGTTCGGGGCGACTCGTTTCAGTTGGCCGGGTGGGGACAGGCGGGGGAAGGAAGGCCACATCGAGATCCTGACCCGAATCAGCGGATCTTACGGTGCCTCCGTCGGGCGCCTCGGCTCCGCGCTGAACCACGAGCGCCTCCATGGCGTAGTACTCCGGCAGTCCGAGCTGATCGACCAGCCGCGCCGTTCCCTTGTTGCGCTCTTCCACGCGCTGCCAGAACTCGCGCTCGTCGACCCCGGGGAACGGCGCGCGGTCCTTCTGGCTCTGGTGCTTGAAGATGGCGCTGATCTTCAGCCGTAGTTCCTCCTCCGACATCGGTACGAGAATGTCGGCTTCGGCGATGGGCCATTCCTCCCAGGCTCCGCGATAGAGCCAGGTCTCCGGCGCCTCGCCGGAGTACCGCTCGAGCGCCAGTTCGATCGCCTCCTTGCACATGCGGTGCGTGCCATGCGGATCGGAGAGGTCTCCGGCGACGAGGATGATCTCCGGTCGATGCTCCTCGAGCAGGGAGAGGATGATCTCGACGTCCCGATCTCCGACCGGATCCTTCCGGACGCTCCCCGTCTGGTAGAAGGGGAGGTTCAGAAACCGGGACTGGTCCGGCCGCAGGCGCAGCGTCTCGATGGCGGATACCGCCTCGACCTCGCGGAGCCGGCGCTTGAGCATCTGGACCGTTTCGGAGTCCACCTGCCCCGGCTGCTTACGGTTTAGGAATTGCTCGACCTCCTCCAGTAGCGACCGCAGGCGGTCGTTCCCGTATTCGAAATCGCTCGCGGTTCGGCGTACGAATTCGAGGTAGCGGCGGACCTCGTGATCGAAGACGGCGATGTTGCCCGACGTCATGTACGCCACGACGATCTCGTTCTCGTTCTGGCGGAGCTTGTGGAGCGTTCCTCCAGCGGAGATGACGTCGTCGTCAGGGTGGGGGGAGAAGACAACGATGCGCCGCCCCCGGGGGAGCTTGCTGCGTCCGCGGATCTTGGTGCCGAGCGCGTTGAAGACGACCCCGTTCAGCGCGGCCGAGGAGCCGTGGCGGGCGAGGAGCGCGCCCAGATGGTGTTCGCGATAATCGCCGTCGGCCAGCTTGAGCACGGACTTCCCGGTGACTTGGGAGAGCCAGACGACCGCCTCGATCGCGAGGAGCGGGGTCCACTCGATTTCGCGGCGCAGCCAGGGCGTCTTCAGGCGGGTCAGATCCGCCGCGGCCGCAGGGTCGAGATAGACAGTCGCATCCGGGTGCTGTTGGAGATACGTCGCGGCCACGGAGCGGTCGATGTCGCCCTCGACCGAGCGCCTCACGATCGCGGCCTTGTGCTCGCCCGTCGCGATGAGCGCGACCTCTCTGGCCTCGAGGATTGTCGCGACGCCCATCGTGATCGCCTCGTTCGGAACGTTTTCGGTTCCGAAGAAGTCCGACGCGGCGACGCGGCGTGTGATCGTGTCGAGGACGACGAGGCGCGTGCGCGAACCGGGGCTCGATCCGGGCTCGTTGAACCCGATGTGTCCCGTCTGCCCGATTCCCAGAATCTGGAAGTCGATGCCGCCGGCATCCGCGATCGCCCGTTCGTAGTCGCGACAGTGCTCATTGACCGCGTCTCGGGGAAGGTCTCCGCGCGGAATGTGCACGTTTCGCGGGTCGATGTTGACGTGGTCGAAGAAATTCTCCCACATGAAGCGGTGGTAGCTATGAACGTTGTCCGGCGACATGGGGTAGTACTCGTCGAGATTGAACGTCTTGACCCGGGACCAATCGAGACCTTCCTCGCGGTGCATCCGGATCAGTTCTCGGTAGACACCGATCGGCGTCGAGCCGGTGGCGAGCCCGAGCACGGGCGTTCGTCCGCTCGCGTGCCGGTCACGGATGATCTCGGAAACGCGCCGCGCGATGAGCTTCGCGATGAGGTCGTACGACTCCGTCGCGAGGACGGGGATTCGTTCGGAGTTCTCGTCCATGCTTGATCTTATCGGCCTCCGCGACGCGGACATTGATGATGGCCCGCCGGCCGCCGCCGCCGGGCAATTGCCGATCTTGCGCCCAGCGTCAACCGCGCTAGACTCAACCACTTGCGGGGGTGGTCGGCCCTCGGGGCGAAGCCGCGGCAAGGAGGTAACGTCTCATGAGCCTCCTTGGGCTTGGTGCATCGAGTGTCCAACCATGGCCACCGATCGCCCCCGCCCCGCACGGTTCGGTCTCCCACTCGTCGTGGACGCCTGAAGTCGCGCCGCCACCATCCCGGCCATCCACGCGGCGCCGCGCCGATCCCCCAGACTTGCCCCAAGATCACCGCACTCGACGGCGGATCCACCCTTCCCCCTGCTACCTCCTGCTACTTTTGTGCCAATTGCCAGCGTCCAACCAGGGTGGGAACCTCACCGCACGGTGGGCGCTGTCCCGCCGATGGCGGTTCCGAGCGTCGATGGCCCGAGCACGGATAAGCTCCTCCCTGGCATGGGTTCTTGGAGAATTGACATGTCGAACACCAAAGAGGTCAATCCCGTGAGTTCCTCGGTAGAACCGATCTCCTCCACGGTCACTCCGGCGGACATCGAAGCGATGATGACCCGTTTCGGTTACTCGCCCGAGACGCGGCAGATCATCGCGACGGAGAACCTGCTGCCGGCCGGGCTGCTCAGTCGGTTGCACGCGACGTATCCGCAGCACTCCGGGCTTCTCGAGCGGGGGAAGACCCTGTTCAGCGATTCCGATCACTACTCCGAGCTGGAGGGGTTCCGGCGTGTCGCCGAGATCCTGGAGCAGCACGGAATCCACCTCGGCGACATGACCGAGCGGGAGTTGTTCGTCGAAGTGTACCGCTTCAAGGTGTCGCGTCACGCGCTCAACAGTATCAACTGGAAGAACTACCAGCGCGATTCGATGTTCCAGCTCATGTTCCCGCAGCCGGGAATGATGAAGGAGGAACTGCTCGACGCGTACACCGCCACGGCATCACCCGAAGAGCGGACACGCATCGCCAGCGAGTACGTTCACAAGACCAACCCCCACGATGGCCATCAACTCCTGAACAAGCCGTGGATCGAACAGGACGACGGCGGGATCGACGTCGTCGAAGGCAGTCAGCACAAGTACCCGCAGTGCCAGCTCGTCTTCGACCGGACGACGCAGGAGTGTTTCGCCTTTTGCACCTACTGCTTCCGTCACGCGCAGGTCCGCGGTGACGAGGACATGTTCGTGCAGGAGGACGTCGCGCAGATCCACGACTACCTTCGCGGCCACCCTGAAGTCACCGATCTGCTCATCACCGGCGGGGACGCGGGATACATGCCCGTCGAACGACTGCGGCAGTACGTCATGCCGATCGTCGAAGACCGCCGCTTGCTGCAGGTGCGCACGGTCCGCCTCGGCTCACGCATGCTGACGTATCAGCCCGAGAGGGTCCTCACGCGGCAGTACGAGAAGATGCTGGCCCTGTTCGACGTCGTGCACGACAACGGGGTTCAATTGTCGTGGATGGCGCATTTCTCCACGCCACGGGAGCTGTTGAATCCCAGCACGATCGCCGCCATCCGCAGGCTCCAGCGACACGGCGTCGTGGTGCGCAGCCAAAGCCCCATCATGAACCACATCAGCCTGTTCACCGATGACCGGGGCCACGTGGACGTCCAGCGTTCGGCGCAGAACTGGATCGACCTGGCCAACGTGCTTGGGACGCTGCTGGTGCGCTTCCATTCGATGTACTGCGCCCGCGCGACCGGCGAGCATCACTATTTCACCGCGTCGCTGGCCGACATCGAGAAGATCGCCAACCTGGTCTACCGTTCGCTCTCATCGCTCAACCGGCCGTCGAGGTACATCACGATGACCACGTCCGCCGGCAAGGTCTCCATCCTCGGGACAGCCGAAGTCGGCGGGCAGACGGCCTTCGCGCTGAAGTTCAACGAGAGCCGGAACATGGCATGGATGGATCGCGTATTCCTCGCCAAGTACGACAGCCAGACGAACCGCGTCGACTTCCTGACGCCCTTCGACACGTCCGAGTTCTTCTTCGAGAAGGAGCTGCACGAGATCGAGCAGAAGCTGATCGACGTGCACCATCGGCGCCGGCGGACGGGGGCGAGCGCATGATCGACAAGCGCGCCGAATCCGCGGCCGCCGCGGTAGCGGACGTTCGCCACGGCGCAACCATCATGATCGGCGGCTTCGGCGAAGCGGGAAGCCCGATCGAGCTGATCCACGCGCTCATCGACGCCGGACCCCGCCATCTCACCGTCATCAGCAACAACACGGGCAGCGGCCGGGTCGGACTGGCGGCGCTGATCGCCCGCGGGCAGGTCCGTAAGATGATCTGCTCGTATCCGCGCAGCGCCAATTCGATGGTGTTCCCCGAACTTCACCGTCGCGGCGAGATCGAGCTGGAGTTGGTTCCTCAGGGCACGCTCGCCGAGCGGATCCGTTGCGGCGGGGCCGGGATCCCCGCGTTCTACACGGCGACCGCCGTCGGCACCGTCTTGGCGCAGGGCAAGGAATTGCGGCGGTTCGACGACTCGGAGTACGTCATGGAACGCGGTCTGCGCGCCGACTTCTCGCTGGTGAAGGCCGACCGGGCCGACCGATACGGGAACCTCGTCTATCGTCGCACGGCCCGGAACTTCGGACCGATCATGTGCACCGCCGCCACGACCACCATCGTGCAGGTGCGCGAGATGGCCGAGGTCGGGGCGATCGACCCCGAGCACGTCGTCACGCCGGGCATCTTCGTCGACCGCATCGTCGTCATTCCCGAGCCGCAGCAGGAATCGGTGCTCGTCAAGGAAGGACGGTGCTACCCATGAAGGGCTGGAATCGCGAGGAGATGGCCCAGCGTGTCGCCGAGGACATTCCCGACGGCGCGTACGTCAATCTCGGCATAGGCATCCCGGAGCTGGTCGCGCAGTTCGTCCCGCGCGACCGCGAATTCGTATTCCAGACCGAGAACGGCCTGCTGGGAATGGGGCCGACACCGCCTGCAGGCTCCGAAGACCCCGAACTGATCAATGCGGGCAAGAAGGCGGTGACCGCCATCCCCGGCGCCGCTTACTTCCACCACGCCGACAGTTTCATCATGATCCGCGGCGGACACATCGACGTCTGTGTCCTGGGCGCCATGCAGGTCTCCGCCCGGGGCGACCTCGCCAACTGGTCCACCGGCGAGGCGGACGCCATCCCCGCGGTCGGCGGCGCGATGGACCTCGTCGCCGGCGTCAAGCGTATCCTCATCGTGACCGAGCACACCACCAAGACCGGCGAGCCCAAGATCGTCGCCGAGTGCACGTACCCGCTCACGGGCAGGGCCGTCGTGGACCGCATCTACACGAACCTCGCGGTCCTGGACGTGACGGGCGAGGGGCTGATCGTCCGCGAGCTGGCGCCCGGGGTGACGCTCGAAGAGGTCCAAGCGAAGACAGGCGTACGTCTGCTCACATCGACGCCGGAGTGTGCCCGATGACCCCCAGCGCTCAAACCACACGCAGCCAGGAGCTCTACGAGCGCGCCCTGCGCGTTCTCCCCGGCGGCGTCAGCCGGAACACCGTCCTGCGCAGACCGCACCCGTTCTACGCGGTGCGGGGCGAGGGCTGTTACGTCACCGACATCGAAGGCGTCCGCCGAATCGACTTCGCGAACAACATGTGTTCGCTTATCCATGGGCACGCGCATCCCGCGATCGTTGCGGCCGTCACCGAGCAGATGCATTGCGGTACCGCCTTCACGTTCGCCACCGAGGCGGAAGTGCTCTACGCGGAGCACATGTGTCAGCGTTCGCCGGGCCTCGAGAAGATCCGCTTCGTGAACTCGGGCACCGAAGCAGTCATGAGCTGCCTCAAGGCCGCGCGCGCCTTCACCGGCAGGGCGAAGATCGCCAAGGCCGAAGGGGCGTATCACGGGCTCTACGACTACGCGGAGGTGAGTCAGACATCGAACCCGGCCAACTGGGGCGACGCCGATCATCCGCGGAGCAACCCGGTGGTGCACGGCACGCCCCAGGGCGTACTCGACGATGTCATCGTGATCCCGTTCAACGATCCCGAGGCTGCGGTCCGGATCCTAAGCGAGCACGCGGGCGAGCTCGCGTGCGTGCTGATCGATCCGCTGCCGCATCGCATCGGAATGATGCGTGCGACGGCGCCGTTCATCGACGCGTTGCGCCGCTGGACGGAGGAGGATGGCTCGCTGCTGGTGTTCGACGAGGTGATCACCTTCCGCAGCGAGTTCGCAGGCGCGCAATCGTGGTTCTCCCGCCCACCCGATCTGACGGCGCTCGGGAAGATGATCGGCGGCGGACTGCCGGTCGGCGCGATCGCCGGCCGCGCCGACGTGATGGACGTCCTCAACCCGCTGGCGGAGAAGGTGCTGTTCCCGCATTCGGGCACCTTCTCCGCCAATCCGCTGGTCATGACCGCCGGCCTGACCGCGATGCGGCTTTTCGATCGCGACGCAGTGGCGAGGCTGAATGAGCTCGGAGACCGGGCGCGCCGACAGATCGCAGACGCGATCCAAACAGCCGGATTCCCCGCCTGCGTGACCGGCGCCGGATCGCTCTTCCGCATCCACATGACACCCGAACCTCCGGCAACGTATCGGCAGGCGTACGTCGATCCGGGCCGCGCGCAACTCACCAAGGCGCTGCTCGACCACACGTTCGAGAACGGCGTCATGTTGATCAACACCGGCTCCGGGGCCCTTTCCACCGCGATGACCGGCCGCGAGATCGACGTGCTGTCCGAAGTGCTGCTTTCCGGATTCCGGAAACTGAAGGAGATGCAATGACCGCCGCTTACGTTTGCGATGGCGTCCGCACACCGATCGGTCGTTACGGTGGAACCCTCGCTCCGGTGCGCACGGACGACCTTGCCACGGTCCCCATCCGGGCGCTGATGCAGCGCAACCAGGGCGTCGATTGGTCAGCGGTCGATGACGTGATATTCGGTTGCGCGAACCAGTCGGGGGAGGATAACCGGAACGTCTCCCGCATGGCGCTGCTGCTGGCGGGACTTCCCGAGACCGTGCCAGGGTGCACGGTCAACCGGCTCTGCGCCTCCGGCATGGACGCCGTCGCTCGCGCCTCGCACGCGATCGTGGCCGGCGAGGCGGATCTGCTCGTCGCGGGCGGGGTCGAGAGCATGTCGCGAGCGCCCTTCGTGATGGCGAAGACGACGGAGCCCTTTGCCCGCAACGTCGAAGTCTACGACACGACGCTGGGCTGGCGGTTCGTCAACCCGTCGATGAAGGATCGCTACGGCACCGACTCGATGGCCGAGACGGCGGAGAACTTGTTCCAGCAGTTCCGCATCTCGCGTGAAGACCAGGACCGGTTCGCCTGCTGGAGCCAACAAAAGGCCTCCGCCGCCCAGGCGGACGGCCGGCTCACGGAGGAGATCGTCCCGGTGCAGATCCCGCAGCGCAAGGGCGACCCGGTCATGGTCGATCGCGATGAACACCCCCGTGCCGTCACGCTCGACAAGCTCGCGCAGCTCAAGCCGATCGTCCGCGCGGACGGTGTGGTGACCGCCGGCAACGCCTCCGGCATCAATGACGGCGCGGCCGCGCTGGTGATCGCTTCCGAGGTCGCCGCGAAGAAGCACGGGCTCACACCAATCGTGCGAATCGTCGGCACGGCCGTCGCGGGAGTCCCGCCGCGCATCATGGGGATCGGTCCGGTCCCCGCGACCCAGAAGCTTCTCGCACGCCTCGGTCTGTCGCTCACGGACATGAACATCATCGAGATCAACGAAGCGTTCGCCGTGCAGGCGCTCGCCTGCTTGCGACAGCTTGGGGTGGCCGACGACGATCCGCGCGTCAACCCGCAGGGCGGGGCGATCGCGCTCGGCCATCCGCTGGGTATGAGCGGCGCGCGGCTCGTCGTCACCGCCGCCTATCAGCTGCGTCGCACCGGGCAGCGCTACGCCCTGTGCACGATGTGCGTCGGCGTCGGTCAGGGAATCGCGATGGTGTTGGAACGCTGCTAGTCCTGCCGTACACCGAGCCGCGCCGCCCCCTCCGAGAGATGCCATGCCGCCGCGAGCGGCGGACGGGAGCGGCCCGCTACATGCGGCTACACTGAACGATCTACTACCTGTTAGTAGCCCTAAGGGGGATGTCATGGTTCAACAGCAGTCAATCTCCATCCAAACATTGAAGGCGATCGCTGACGCGTTCAATGCCCATGATCTGGATGCCATCATGGAGTTTTTTGCCGACGACTGCTCGTTTGACATGCCGCGTGGTCGGGAGCCCTGGGGCCAGCGCTTTACGGGCAAAGCCGCCGTGCGCGAGGGATTAGCCACACGCTTCAAAGGCCTCCCCGACGTGCACTACGGCGATGATCGACACTGGGTCAGTGGCAATATGGGCGTGTCCGAGTGGCTGCTGACCGGCACGGCGCCTGATGGACGCCGAGTGCGGGTCCGTGGATGCGACCTCTGGGAGTTTCGAGACGGGAAGGTGGTTAGGAAGGACTCCTACTGGAAGATTGTTGAGGGCTCGGCCTGAACGCCGCCGGCCTTCGGTAGCTCTGGCTTGTCCCTTGCTGATCCCGCCAACTCTGTTACACTAAAGCGCTTGCAGTAGCGGGGGCGGCATAGCCAAGTGGCTAAGGCGACGGTCTGCAAAACCGTTATTCCTGGGTTCAAATCCCAGTGCCGCCTCCAATTTTCTCCGCTCGTCCGATAGCGCAAGGCTCCAGACTTCACCGGGCGACGAATCCGGAACTCCGGCTGCTACCGACCCCGAGTAGCGATCCAGAGCGTGTGCTGCCCACCCTTCGTCCGCCGGGCGCGCGCCACATGCTCCTCCACTTCGAACCCAGCCTCGCCCAGCCGCCGCGTGAACTCCCGGTCCGGCGCCACCGACCAAATCCCGAGCACCCCTCGCTCTCGCAGCGCCTCGTGCGCCGTGCGAAGCCCTGCGAGCGAATAGAGCCAGTCATTGGACGACCGGGTCAGGGCGTTCGGCCCGTTGTCGACATCGAGCAGGATGGCGTCGAACTTGCCGTGTTGCTCACGAATCACGTCGGCCACGTCCGCTTCGTGCACGAACACGCGTGGGTCGTCGAGCGGTCGCCCGGCGAGAGGCGCCAGGGGACCGCGATTCCACTTGATGAGCGCGGGGACCAACTCAGCCACCGCGACACGCGCACCCGGCCCCACCTGCCGCAACGCGGCGGCAAGCGTGAACCCCATCCCGAGCCCGCCTACTAGAACACGAGCAGCGGCTCTGTCCGCGATCCGGGCGCACGCGAACTCAGCCAGCATCTCCTCGGTCCCGTGTGCCCGGCTGCTCATCAGCGCGTGACGGCCGATGCGAATCACGAACTCTTCCTCGCGCTGCGATAGGACGAGCGGCTCTGTCTCCCCCGGCACCGTCGCGCGGCCGAGTTCCCGCCAGGGAATCATTCGAGGCCCCACTCCCTTTCGCTCGGGCCCGGAGAAGGCGACGCCCGGCGGGATATCACCCGCGCTCGCGGCTCGATCGAGCCATTTCTCCTCGCGAGCCCCTCCGCCACCCCGACCCGAAACTCCATGAAGCCAATCACGATCCAACCCCTCGACCCTCTCCTGGCACATGCCTTGCGGTTATCGACCGCCAGCAGGCCAAGGAAGTACCCCGTGCCACGACTGGCACGCTCGAAAGGAGACGTACCATGCTTCGCAACCAGAAGGGCTTCACCCTGATCGAGCTCATGATCGTGGTCGTGATTATCGGAATCC
>ERZ1292633.116-Hain-H41-02um-R1-116-length-109223-cov-15_pt2 | contig 71149 bp, 72 predicted proteins | sample MGYA00564406_ERZ1292633 | MGnify/ENA primary metagenome ERZ1292633 (study PRJEB36523, sample SAMEA6512639) | groundwater metagenome | collected 2019-01-08 | study: AquaDiva: Metagenomics assemblies of 32 groundwater samples
TCACCGAACTCACCCCGGCCGCAGCCGATGCCTCGTTCAACGACGTGACGGCCGGCGTCTTTTACACCCTGACCGAGAACCCGAACCCGGGCACTGGCTACAGCTCGACCGGGATCTGGAGCTGCACCGGCGGCGGAACGTTTGTGAGCCCCGACATGATCGCGGTCGCCCTCGGCGCGGCCGTGACCTGCACGATCACGAACGACGACCTGCCCGGCACGATCATCATCAGGAAGGTCACCATTCCGGCAGGGGCCTCGACAAGCTTCAGCTTCGATGCCATCGGAGGGACATACGCGGACTTCAGTCTCCTGGACCAGGAGACGAACTCGCAAACCCTCCCCGCCGGCACCTACTCCGTCACGGAGCTGGTTCCCCTGGGGTGGGTCCTCACGGGGATCGGTGGCTCAACAGATCCCAGCACACCGTACAACTGCACGGTGACCGGCAGCGGTGGCAGCACCGGCGTTGGTGTCCTCGCCACGATGACGGCATCGATCGACCTCAAGAACGGCGACACCGTAACCTGCGTCTTCGAAAATACGGGCCAGGGAGTCACGCGCACGCAGGGTTTCTGGTCCACCCATCCGCAACTTGCCAACATCGCCTGGTTCGGGGGGACCGCCTTCGGTCATACCTTCCCCGGCGTGGCGGGAGTGTCGGGTATCGGCAATACGCTCCTGTGCGGTCGCAACATCGATACGCTTCCAAAGGTCATGGGTGCCTTCTGGAGCAACATTGCCAAGCAGACGACGGGCGTCAAGCGGACGCCGCTCGATCAGGCGAGGATGCAGCTCCTGCAGCAATTGATCGCTGCCGAGATGAACGCCTCGGCCTTCGGCAGCTCGCCGAGCGTCGGCTCGTTCGCAGCCTGGGAGACGGCGTACTGCGGCACGACCATCAGTGCCATCAGGACCGCCCAGGGACAGGCGGCTTCCTTCAACGAATCGGGCGACAGCGGCGCCTTCACCCCCGGGACATCCGCTGACAGCAAGACCGCCCGGATGATCGCGGACAAGCCGTTCTGGGACATCCTGCCGTAACGAGGCGGAGCCCCTGTCGTCAGAGACAAGTCGTGAGCCAGTAGTCCCGAGGGTCGTCTGTACTCGGGACAAGAGCGCGAGGTGCCGGCATCAAGTCGGCACCTCGCCTTCATGTGCGGCTCGTGCTGCTGGCACTCGAAGGTCGAGCTGCCTTGGACGACGGTTCGGGCCGGCTCCACGTGCGCCCCGGGACGCGACGGATCTCAGGTCACGCGACCACCCGGATCGGGCGCATGGATCTGAACGTCGGCCAATCCCGCAACGTCCAGCGCCTCGCGCAGTTCGGCCGGCGTACCGGCGAGGATCGGGAACGTGCCGTAGTGGATCGGCATCACGTGGCGGACGCCGAGGAGTGCGACCGCCTTGGCCGCCTCGCCCGGGCCCATCGTGTAGTGCCCGCCGATCGGCAGGATGGCGAATTCCGGTCGATACAGCTCGCCGATCAGTGCCATGTCGCCGAACACCGCAGTGTCTCCGGCGTGATAGAACCGAAACCCGTTCTCGACCTCGACCACGAACCCGGCCGGCTCGCCCAGGTAGAGCGTCGTCTCGGCCCCTGGGTTCCAGTCGCCGGACGAATGGTCGGCGCGGGTCATGGTGACCCGGATGCCGGCGGCCTCGACCGTCCCGCCCTTGTTCATGCCGATGACGGCGTCGCTGCCACCGGGGAGTCGGCGTCCCAGCCACAGGCTCATTTCGTGGATGCACGGCCAGACAGGCCGCAGCCGGCTGGCGAGAGCGACGGCATCCCCAAGGTGATCGCTGTGACCGTGGGTGACGAGCAGGACATCGCAGCGATCGACCGCGTCGGCGCCGATCGGACTCAGCGGGTTGCCGAACCACGGGTCGATGAGCACGACCTTGCCGCCCGGCGTATCGACGCGCACGCAGGCATGGCCGTACCAGGTGAACGTCGTGTCTCCATCCAGGGCCATCGCGCCACCTCCTTGGGCGCATCGTAGCGCCGTTCGCGGCTGCGGCGTACGCGACAAGCGCCGTTCGCGACCCGGAGGAGGGGCGGCTACACTCGATTCGTGCCCGCGCTCGACATCGCCGCGAACCTCGCCTACATCAACTGGACGGTGTTGACCGGTCTCGCCGTCGGGTCATACCTGGCCGTTGTCCTCGCCCGCCTGCGAACCGCAGCGACGCGCGGCTACCTGGGCTTTGTCGCCGCGGCGGCCGCGCTGCTCGGGATCCTCGCCTGGTTCTCGGACGGCGCGCTCGCCACCGGGAACGACAGCGTGGCCGGCCTGACCGCGACCATCATCCCGTTCGACCCTTCGTTCGACGCGCCCCGCGGCTGGGCACTCGCCCTGTTCTGCGTCCTGGCGATCGTCGAGGTCGTGGCGATCGCCCGAGGCCGTCACTGGCCGGCTGTCGAGTTCGGTGCGGCCGGGGCCGGCCTGGCCGTCCTCGCGTTCGGGTCCCTCGGTTGGGGTGGCGGCGGCCTCGGGACCCTCGCGCTCCTCGTCCAGCTGGCCGCGCTGAGCGTCGCCACCGGTGGGGTCTTCGCCGCCATGGTGCTCGGTCACTGGTACCTGGTCACGCCCAAGCTGCCCGAGCAGGCACTCGTCCTGTTCGCCCGGATCCTCACCGTCGCCCTTGCCGTCCAGATCGTGCTGTTCGTCGTCTGGCTGGGGATCGGGGCTGGGCCCGGCGGCCGCCCGGGCTTCGCGGCGCTGACCGGCGAGTGGGCACTCTTCGTCTGGCTGCGGTTGATCGTCGGTCTCGTCTTCCCCCTGATCGTCTCGTGGGCGGCCATCCAGACCGCTCGCACGAGGTCGATGGAATCGGCCACCGGCCTGCTCTACATCAACGTCGGGACCGTCGCCTCGGGAACCATCGTCGCGGCGGGCCTCTACTTCGGCGCCGGGCTGCTGGTGTAGGGCGGCAACGATGGCTTCGTCGGTCGACCCCGCGATTCACGTCAGGGTCCGCCTCTTCGCGATCCAGCGCGAACTGGCAGGGACCCGCGAGCTGGCCCTGGACCTGCCGGTCGGGGCCACGATCGACGATGCGTGGTCCGCGCTCGTCGCCCGTCACCCGGTCCTGGCGCCCGGTCGGCCGAGCGTGCGCTTCGCTCGAAACGGCGAGTACGCCGACGCCTCGACCGTTCTCGCCGATGGCGATGAATTGGCCTTCATCCCGCCCGTGAGCGGTGGGGCATCGAGGGATCCGGCCCGCGGTGCGACACGCATCCTCGAGCTCCGCGACGAGCCCTTCCCGGAGAACCTCGTGGCCGATCTCACCCGGCGTCTCGTCACGCCCCAAGACGGTGCCGTCGTCGGCTTCGTCGGACGGACCCGGATCACGCCGGGGACCCCGGCGCCGGGACAGGAGGCGGCCGCTGCGGGCCACGCGGGGCGGGTCGTCGATTCGCTCGACTACGAGGCGCACGAGACGATGGCCGTTCGCGTCCTCGGCACGATTGCCGACGAGATCGAGGACCGCTTCGGGGTCACCCGGCTCGCGATCGTCCATCGGACGGGCGACGTACCGCTCGGGGACGTGAGCATCGTGATCGTTGCCTGTGCGGCCCATCGAGGAGCCGCGTTCAGGGCGGCGGAGTACGCGATCGAGGAGACCAAGGCGCGGGCTCCCATCTGGAAGGCGGAGCGGTTCGTGGATGGGCACGTCTGGATCGGGGCACCGGCACGGATGGGGCCACCACCCGACGAGACGGCCTGAAGCCGGTTCATACTCAGGACATGGGCGCCCAAGGAACAGCCGGACTGGACATGGCCCTCCCCGGACTCGAGGCCGATCTGGCACGCCTCGACGAGCTGGCACGGGGGGTTGCGGCGGCCTGGGCGCCGCGAACGCTCGCCGCGACGACGCTGGGTCGCGAGCGGGCGATCCTGCGTCTCTTCGGTGTCGGCGGCCTGGATCGCGCGGGCCTGCCCCTCGCGGGAGCCGTCGTCGATCGATACGTGGCCGGTGCGCCCGACCGCCTGGCGCGCGGCGTCACGCTGCCCTTCGCGATGGCCCTGGTGGAGTACGACGAACCGGTCCAGGAGCTTGCGATTGACGTGGCGGCCGGACATGTCGATCTGGCCATGGAGGCGGAACTCCTGGCCGAACCGAAGCATCGAGCCACGGCCCAAGCGGCGGCGGCGGACCTCGCGGAGCGGGCGATGGACCGCATCGATGCCAACCGGACGGCGCGTCACGAGCTGATCGCCGTTCTCTCCGATCCGCCCAGGCCCTGGATCTCCACGGCAGTGATGGAGCCGGAGGCGCGCGCCGCGGCCGTCGAGGCCGGCGACCTGGTGCGGGCCGGTTTCGACGTGATTCGCGTCGAAGTCCCGATGGGTCGCGAACTGCACGGGCTTCTCGAGGAGTCGGGGATCGAGATCGAGCGCTGGCGACCCCGGCCGGTTTCCGCCCGCGACGGTCGCGCCGGCGGACGCCGCGAGATCGTCGACACACCATTGGTGGACCTTGCGCCGTCCGGGAGCCAGCGTGGCCTGGCCGTCATCCGCTCGACCATCGATGAGATCGCGGCCGATCGCCGTGCCTACGTTCGGCTCGCCAGTGCCGCGCCCCCATTGGCCGCGCCCGAACAGGCGGTGGTCGCCGCGTTCGAGCGAGTCGACCTCGTCGTTGCCGACGTCATGGCCGAAATCGTTGCGAGCGGGGTCGATCCCGACCGAGCACTGGCCGATCATGCGTTCGCGGCGACGATCCATGCCCGTGCCGGGACACTGGTCCTGGTCGGCCCGGGCCCGCTCGTCGTCGGCCCGGACCTTGCCGCCGGGATTCCGGCCAGCACGGCGACGCGATCAGGCCGGGCCCTTGCCCTCCAGCTGCTCGGAATCCACATGGCGCGCGCCGCGGGTCTCGCTGCCGATCAGATCGTGGCCGGGGCGGTCCCGACGTGGCTCGTGGAGGAGCGACTGGGTCCGGCGTTCGCCCTCGCGGAGGTGGTCATCCGCCGTCGCCTGCTTCCGGAGCATCCGCTCTCGCTGTCGGTCCTCACGACCTCCGGCGAAGCCGGCGTGTCGGCGCTTGCGGTTGCGGCCGGGATCGCCCCGGCCGACGACCATGCCCGCGTCCTCCACGTGGCGGCGCCCGGACGCGACCGTGCGGTTGCCGCCTCGTCCGCTCGCGCCGCACTCGCCGTCGGCGCCACGCTCGCTCACTCGCGGACCGGGGCCGCCCTCGCCGGCGTCGCCCTCGACCACGCGCACGAGACCGTGCGCGCGGCGATCCGGGCACTCGATGGGCTCCAGAGCGATGGCTGGCAGTCGATCCTGGGCCGCGAGTTCGACGATCCGGACCGCCGTCGATTCGGTGCGGACGCGGTCACCGAACGCCGCGACTCCAACGACCCGTTCGCGACGCTGGTGGGCTGATCTGGACCGAGGCGGGGCCCCGCTGCCGCGGGCAAGGGTGCATGTGGCGGCAAGGTGCACGTGGCGGCAAGGTGGCCACGTGGCGGCAAGGTGCATGTGGCGCAACCAATCGGGCGGATCGCGGGCTGACGTGGGGCTGACCGGGGGCATCTACGCTCGCCGGCCGACGCGAGAGCGGCTGAATCGGGGGAACGGTTGCCTCCTGCGCACATCGCGTCCACGGTCGGGTACATCCATGGTCGGGAACGCCCCGGTCGGGAACATCCATGGTCGGGAACATCCATGGTCGGGAACATCCACGGGTCGGGAAGGCGCCCGCTGTTACACCAACTCTAGGGACGTGACCGGCCCACATTCGGCTCCCTCCGGAGACCGCGGGAATGACGTGAACGGTGGACTCCGCCTCAACGCGTGTCTCGAGGCTCGCCCGCTGGCCATCGACGAACACATTGAGGTGCTGGCGAAGCGTCGGGCCGGCGTCGCACAGGCGGTTCCGCACACCCGGAACGAGCGTCTCGAGCTCGTTGATCACGGTCGCGACGGAACCCTCCGACACGGCGAGCCGGCGCCCGGCGCCCGGCAGGATGGCCACGAGCGAGCGCGGCAGAACCACCGTTGCCACGATGGCTCAGCCCTCGATGACGTGGGCTTCGACAGACCAGATCTGCGGGAGGTTGTCGGCCACGACGGACCACGAAGCGCCCTCGTCGGCGCTTCCGTAGATCCGGCCCGAGCTCGTCCCGAAGTACACGCCGACCGGGTCCAGCTGGTCGACGGCCATCGCTTCGCGGAGGACGGCCAGGTAGGCGTCACTCTTCGGAAGCCCTCGGTCGAGGCGGCTCCACGACCCGCCCGCGTCGGAGGTCCGCCAGACGGCCGCCCGGGCGCCCGGCATCATCCGCAGCTTGTCGGCGCCATCGAGCGGGATCACCCAGGCCGTGGACCCGTCGCGCGGATGACCGACCATCGGGAATCCGAATTCCGACGGCAGCCCGGCGGTGATCTCATCCCACGTCAGACCGCCATCGGCAGAGCGGTACACGCCACAGTGATTCTGCTGCAGGAGCACGTCGTCCTCGCCGGCCGCGCGGATGAGCTTGTGCACGCACTGCCCGAAGACAAGGTCCGGGTCCGGGTGGAAGTCGGCGCGGACACCCCTGTTCCGCGGTTCCCACGTGACCCCGCCATCGCGCGTCTCGAACGTGCCCACGGCCGACATCGCGACCCACATCCGGTCGGCGTCGGTGGGGTGGGCGATGATCGTGTGGCAGATCAGGCCGCCGTTTCCGGGCTGCCACTCGGGCCGACTCGGGTGCTCGCGCAGGCCGGCCACGTGGCTCCAGGTCGCCCCCGCGTCGTCGCTCCGAAACAGGCCCGCCGGCTCAACCCCCGCGAAGAGCGCGCCGTGCGCCCCGATCACGTTCCAGACCGTCGTGACCTTGGGTCCGTCATCCCCGTAGGTCAGACCCTCGCTTGAGTGGCTCCAGGTCGCCCCGAGATCCGGGCTCTGCCAGACCGCGGGTCCGTACCACGCGCTCGCACCGCCGGCCAGGATCGCGCCGCTGCCGGGATCCACACTGAGGTCATGGATCCCCCAGTTCTCGATGAACGGTCCGCGAACCTCCCAGCGGTCCCGAGAAACATCCGATTCGAGGATAAAGGCGCCCTTCTTCGTCCCGACCAGGAGCAGGCAACGCGGCGACATCGGAACCTCCCTCTCGACACCCGTGGGTCGGTCCAGCCTACCCCACCGGTGGCGCCCCCGAGTTGACGCGGGGCGATACATTGGACTCGGTCGAGCATGCATCCTCAGGTCCGCTGTCATCAAGGAATCGAATGTCGAGATCGCCCGCGACCCGCCCGCCACACGAGGCGCTCGAGGGTCTCTTCGAGACGCGTGTCACCGTCCACCAGCTCCGCGTCTTCAAGACCGTGGCGGATCAGCGCGGCTTCACGCGAGCCGCCGAGGCATTGCACCTGAGCCAGCCGGCGATCTCGCACCAGATGAAGAGCCTGGGTCTCGCGCTGGGGACGCCCCTCTTCGAGGAGGTCGGCCGCCAGTCTCGACCCACGGCCGCCGGTGAGCTGCTGTATGAGTATGCCGAACGCATCCTTGCCGAATTCGGCGCGGCGGGCCGTGCCTTCGACGAGATGCACGGGCTGCTCCGTGGCCGGCTGCGGGTCTTCGGGGACACCACCGTCGGGATCTACGTGCTGCCCGACGTCCTCGGCGCATTCAAGGAGAAGCATCCGGGCATCGACGTGCGGCTCGACGTCGGCAACCGGGACCAGCTCTTCGACCGCCTTGCGAAGGACAGCGCCGACTTCGGCGTGATCGGGCGCCTCTGGGATCATCCGGCGATTCCCCTGGTTGCGCAGCCCTTCCTGCCCAACGAGCTGGTCGCCATCGCGTCACCGCGGCATCCGCTGGCGAGCGCGAAAAGGATCTCCGTGGCCCGCCTGGCCGGCGAGCCGTTCATTGCTCGCGAGCCCGGTTCCGGGACGCGCGCGACGGCCGATGCGGCCCTCTCCCGGACGGGGCGGCCACCGCAGATCCTCATGGAGCTTGCGAGCAACGGTGCGATCAAGCGAGCCGTGGCGCGCGGCCTCGGCGTGTCGATCCTGTCGCGTTATGCCGTCACCCTCGAGCTGAGGCTGGGCCTCGTCGTCGAGCTCCCCGTGACGGGCTTCCCGCTCCGCCGGCAGTGGCATCTGGTGTACCCGCGCAACCACCTGCTCAGCCGGGCGGCGGAGGCGTTTCTGGCGTTCGTCGACGACGGTCGCTGGCGCGACGACATCGGCGAGACGGTGACGACGGACTAGGTGTCGGCGGATCGTCCGATCGGTCGAACGACGGAAGAGGGACCTGTGGCCCGCCCCGGCGCAGCATCGGGATAGCCGCGTGGATCGGCCCAGCTGCCGTCTCCATGTCGCGTGACCAATCGGACTGCCGGGCAGGATAGTCGGTATCTTGTCATGTCGTCGAATACATGCGATCTATCAAATCCATCGATACAGCGAATACGATAAGTCCGTTCGACTGATAGTGGCCGGCGCCACTTAGCGGACCGGGGGTGCCCGCGGTACGATCGCGCTTCTCCAGACCCGCGTTCACCCTGTTCATGGAGGGCCATCGTGCTTCGTCTCCCACTTGTCGCCAGCATCGTCGTCCTTGTGGCGACGGCGTGTTCCCCATCCGCGTCGCCATCGCCGTTGGTGACCGCGACGCCTGCGGCGACCCCGGTGCCGTCAACGGCGCCGATCGCCGGCGGCGGAGGAACGCTGGCGGTCGCGATCGGTGCCGACCCGGGCCACCTGAACCCGGCGATCACAACGAGTGGTGCGACGCATACGGCGTCCGAACTGATGTACAACGGCCTGGTTGGGCTCGATGAGAACGGCGCTCCCGTCCCCGAACTTGCCGAAAGCTGGGTGATCGAGGACCAGGGCGCCACATACACCTTCAAGCTTCGTCCCGGTGTCACCTGGCACGATGGGACGAAGTTCACGTCCGCGGACGTCAAGTTCACGTTCGAGGAGGTCCTTCTCAAGCTCCATGCCAGGACACGGTCGTCGGTGGGCCCGGCCCTCGACAGCATCGATACGCCGGACGAGCTGACCGTCGTCTTTCGTTTCAAGCAGCCGTACGCGCCACTTCTCCAGCAGCTCGACGTGACCGAGGCGCCGATCATCCCGATGCACCTCTACGCAGGCTCCGATCCGGCCAAGAACCCGGTCAATCTCGCTCCCGTGGGGACCGGACCGTTCGCGTTCGTGTCGTACGCCGCGGATTCCGAGATTCGCCTGAAGCGCAACGAGGCGTACTGGGCCGAAGGGCTACCGCATCTGGACGAGGTCGTCCTGCGAATCATCCCCGAAACCGGTAGCCAGATCGTCGCGCTCGAAGCCGGCGAAGTCGACTGGGTGTGGAACGTGCCGGGCCCCGAGGAGAGTCGCCTCGACCAGGACACGAACATCGAATTCCTGCGGACAGATCGCAATCCGGGCGGCTCGAACTGCGTCATGACGGTCTCCTTCAACCTGGACAGGCCGATCCTCAAGGATCTCCGCGTCCGACAGGCCATCGCCCACGCGATCGATCGCCAGCAGGTGGTTGACAACATCCTGTTCGGCCAGGGTCGGGTTGCCGAGGCCCCGATCTCAAGCGGGATTCCGTGGGCGCATGCGCCGGGCCTGTCGGTGCCGAACTTCGATTCGTCTGCCGCCGCGACGCTTCTCGACGCCGCCGGGTGGGTTGCCGGCAGCGACGGGACCCGGACCGCCTCCGGTGTGGCCGGAGTCGGGGACGGGACGCCGCTGTCGCTGAGTTTCCTGCACTTTCCAACCTTCAGCCGGTATGGAGAGCTGTTCAGAACGCAGCTCGCAGCGGTCGGCATCGAATTGAGGCTGCAGCCGCTCGATCCGCCCGTGTTCGCGGAGACCGTGTTCACCAAGCGAGACTTCGACACGAACATCATCTCGTACTGCAATGGGCCAGATCCCGAGATCGGCGTGCGCCGCATGTTCGACTCGGCCCAGATCGGCCCGGTGCCGTTCTCCAATGCCGCCGGGTACAGTGACCCGGCTGTCGACACACTGTTCGACCAGGCACGACAGACGATTGACACGACGGCCCGCGGAGCGATCTATCGACAGATTCAGGAGGCGGTCGTCGCCGCACAGCCGTACGTCTGGATCGTGGAGACGTCCAGCGTCCGCGGTTACCGCCTGCCATGCAGCGGATTCCAGGCCTACGCTCAATTCGCCCAGGCCGCTACCTGTGCGCCATGAATCGACGGTACCTGGCCAGGCGTCTCCTCCAGGTACCGCCGGCAGTTCTCGGCATCCTCGTTGTCGCTTTCCTGCTCATCCATCTGGCGCCGGGCGATCCGATCCTCGCCCTCGCGGGCGACAACGGGGACGCCGCCTACTACGCGGAGATGCGAGCAACATTCGGCCTCGACCGCCCGATCCCTGAGCAACTCGTCATCTTCGTCGGAAACCTCCTCCGGTTCGACCTCGGCGTGTCCTACGTCCAGGGTCGCCCGGCGATCGATGTCGTACTGGAGCGGATCCCGTCAACCCTGCTGTTGACGGGGGCGGCCCTCGTGTTCTCGACCGTCGTCGGGATCTGGCTCGGTCTGATCGCCGGCGCGAGGGCGCACCGACCGGCTGATCTGGCCATCAACGTCGCTGCCCTGGGCCTGCATGCCACGCCGTCGTTCTGGCTCGCCCAGCTCGCCATCCTCACGCTGAGCCTCTGGGCCGGCTGGTTCCCGGTGAGCGGGATGACCAATCCGAGGTCGTCGGCAACGGGACTCGGCCTCATGCTCGATATCGCCCACCACCTGATCCTGCCGATGATCGTCCTGGCTTCCACGGAGATCGCCGCGGTCGCGCGGCTCACGAGGGCAGGGCTGCTGGATGAGTTGTCGAGGGACTACGTCCGGACCGCCCGTGCGAAAGGCGTGAAAGAGCCACAGGTTCTCCGGCGTCATGCGCTCCGCTGTGCGCTGATTCCCGTCGCCACGGTGGTCGGGGGCCGAGTCGGGCATCTCCTCGCCGGTGCGGTGCTCGTCGAGGCGGTGTTCGGCTGGCCGGGGATCGGCCGTCTGTTGCTGTCATCCGTCCAGTCCCGGGACATCCCGATCGTTCTCGCCGTGTTGCTGGTGATCGGGCTGACGATCATCATCGCGAATGTGATCACCGACCTCGTGTATGTCCGACTCGATCCCCGCATCCGTTACCGCTGAGGCGATCGTCGACCCGCAGGCTCCACAGCTCGTGGGTCTGATGCGCCGACGGCTGCGACTCGCCGACGCGTTTCGCACGCCGGGAGCCATCGTCGGGATCGTTCTGTCGTGTTTCTTTCTGGCGGTCGCCGTGCTCGCCGATGTCATCGCTTCGAGCGACCCGTTCGGATTCGCCGGGCCGGCCCTCTCGGCCCCGTCGGCCCTCTACCCGCTGGGGACGGACGATCTCGGTCGCGACCTGTTCAGCGGGGTCGTCCACGGGATCCGGACCTCCGTCATGGTGGCCGCAGGTGTTGTCATGTTGGCGCTGCCGGTGGGTCTCCTGCTGGGATCCGTGGCCGGCGCACGAGGGGGCTGGATCGATGATCTCGTGATGCGCTTCAGCGAGATCTGGCAGGTCCTGCCCCGGTTCTTCCTCGTGCTGATGGTGATCGCCCTGTTCGGACCGGGCCTGGACCGGGTCGTGCTCGTCCTGGGACTGACGTCGTGGGCGCTTCTCGCCCGGATCGCGCGGGCAGAGGCGATGACCATCCGGGAACGAGACTTCGTGGAGGCGGCGCGCGCACTTGGTGCCAGCGAGACGCGAATTCTCGTCCGACACATCGTCCCGCACGGGCTCCCCGCGGTCATCGTGTATGTCGCGCTCCTCGTCGCCCAGGTCATGCTCATTGAGGCAAGCCTCGGGTTCCTGGGACTTGGCGACCCGAATGCGATCAGCCTCGGCTATCTGGCTGCCCAGGCGCAACGGTTCCTGCGAATCGCATGGTGGATGTGGTTCTTTCCAGGAGTCGCGCTGATCGGGCTCGTCATCGGGCTCAACCTCCTGGCGGATGGGTTGTCGGATCGGATCCGGTCTGGCGGCTGACGCCTGCGTCGCCTGGGGGAAGGCAGGACTCGGACGCAGGCGGGAGGGCTCGGGCGGCGTCGTGCAGGGGTACCTCACGTGGGAGTTGACAGCACGGCTATGGTTCACCTATCGGGACGCGACCAGTATGGTTGCGAGGACCTCATCTCACGTGGCTAACAGGCGGTCGCACCTTGCACCCGGTGCATGTTCTCGATTCCGAGCCCGACGCAGCCGACCATTGCCGCTGCGATGGCGGTCAACCCAAGAACTTCGCGCGTCCGTGCCTCCTGTTGCTGCTGTCCGAGGCATCGGCCCACGGCTATGAGCTGATCGATCGGATGCGCCCGTTCGGCTTCGAGGTGGGCGATCCTGCCGGCGTCTACAAAGTGCTCCGCCAGATGGAGCGCGACGGGATCGTGACCTCCCACTGGGAGTTGCCCCAGCGTGGTCCGGCGCGCCGGATCTATGCGCTGACGTCGGACGGACGCGACCTTCTGGCCAGCTGGGCACATACGCTGGAGCGGAATCGGGCCGTGCTTGATGCATTCCTGTCCCGTTTCGCGGGCCAGGGCTCCGGCGAGCGCATGGGCACCGATGCGTTGGACGGTCAATTGGTCGGCAGTGGACGAGGTGTCGGATGAGGATCGCGCTCACGGGCAAGGGCGGCTCTGGCAAGACCACGGTCGCGGCTACGCTCGCGCGGACGTTCGCGCGACGCGGGTACCGCGTGAACGCACTCGATGGCGATCCCAACCCCAACCTGGCCACGGCCATCGGGATCACCGAGGACGACATCGCGCGTCTGCGGCGCGTCCCGCGCGAAGCGATCCTGAACGACCATCACGACGCCGACGGCAGCACGACGGCGCACCTGTCGCGGCCCTTCGAGGAGGTCCTGGCCGAGTACGGCGTCACCGGACCAGACGCGATCGGAGTCCTGACGATGACCGGCCTGCTCGGTGCCGGCAAGGGCTGCATCTGCGGCCAGCACTCTGCCGTCCGCGACGTCATGGAGCAGCTCGCGTCGAGCGAGCCGCGCGACGTGACCATCCTCGACACGGAGGCGTCGATCGAGCACCTGTCGCGCGGGACGGTACGGAACGTCGACGCGCTGCTCGTGGTCACTGAGCCCTACTACCGCTCCCTCGAGACCGCCGGCCGGATCGTCCCGCTGGCCAGGGATCTCGGTCTGCCCGAAGTCTGGGTCGTCGCCAACAAGGTTCGCGACGCGCGCGACAGGGAGGCGATTCTCCAGTACGGAGCCGGCCACGGCTTCGAGATCGTCGCCGCCATCCCGTTCGACCCACTGGTAGGCGAAGCCGACCAGCTTGGACGAGCCGTCATCGACCACGCGCCGGAGGCCGCGGCCGTCGCCGCGATCGGGGCGCTTGCCGACGTGCTGGTTGAGCGTCTTTCAGCCACCGTCGCGGCCACGTAAGGCAAACACCCACACGTAAGGCAAACACCCACCGGTCACGAGAAGGAGTCCCCAGGTGGTGATGACCGAACAGGCTCCCGCAATACGGCACATGTCGCAGGTCGGCAACGTCGCCGGGATCAGCCAGGAGGAGTGGGCAACTGCGGTCGCGGCCAAGGCCGGTCCGCGCACCAGGATCGGCGCATTCGAGCAGGTCCACGTCTTCTGGTTGGCCGGCATGAGCTGCGACGGGTGTTCGATCGCCGTGCTCGGTGCGACCGCGCCATCGGTCGAGAGCCTGCTCACCGGCTCGCTGCCCGGCGTACCGATCGTGTTCCTCCACCACACGGCCGTCCAGCTCGAGGCCGGTGAGGCCTACATGGAGCCGATGCGGAAGGCGTGGCGCGGCGAGCTCGAGGCCCCCTACGTCATCGTCTACGAAGGCTCACTGGCAGACGAGTCGCTGGCGGGGACCGGCGGGTACTGGTCGGCCGTGGGCGAAGAGGGCGACGGGCCGATGGAGGGCCGCCGCCAGATCCCGTCCGCGGAGTGGGCTCGGCGACTCGCACCGGGCGCCGCCGCGACGATCGCGATCGGCACCTGCGCGACCTGGGGAGGGATCCCGGCCGCCTTCGGAAACGTGACCGGGGCGATGAGCCTGACCGACTTCCTGGGCGCCGATTACCGCAGCGCCCTCGGCCTGCCGGTGGTCAACATCCCGGGCTGCTCGCCGGTGGGTGACAACTTCACCGAAACCGTCGCGGCAATACTGCTGTTCCTCCAGGGTGTTGGACCCCTCCCCGAGTTCGACGATCTGGGGCGACCGGCCTGGCTGTTCGGGGAGACCGTCCATCGCCAATGCAATCGCGCCGGCTACTACGAGGAGGGCACCTTCGCCGAGGAGTACGGGGACAAGGAATGTCTCGTCGAGGTGGGCTGCTGGGGTCCGGTCGTCAACTGCAACATCACCAGCCGCGGCGCGATCAACCACGTCGGCGGTTGCATGAACGTCGGTGGGATTTGCATCGGCTGCACGATGCCGGGTTTCCCGGACAAGTTCACGCCGTTCTACAAGGCGCCGCCTGGAACGGTGCTGTCAGGCACGTCATCGAGGCTCGTTGGATCCTTCATCCGACCCCTCCGGCGCATGACCCAGCGTGACCGCAACCGCGAGGTGCGCTGGGACCGCTCGAGCGAACCGCCCACCGGCTGGGGGGCGAGCAACGCGCCCACGTTCGTCGACAAGATCGTGCAAGGGGCGTACGACCGGATACGCCACAGCGACACGGCCGCGAAAGACCGCTGAGGAGGAGGCTCAAGGATGGATGTTATCCAGCTGTGGTGGCTGACGCTCGGGATCGCGGCCGTGGTGATCCTGGTGGTCGCCGCCCTGCTCCTGTGGATCGCGCGTGCCGCAGAGCGGATCGACGCGCACGCACTCGACATCTGGCGGGCAGGCAAGTCGATTGCCGCCAATACCGTCCAGATCTGGCACCTGCACAAGACAAACGAGGTTGCCGGCAAGATCCTTGCCGGCGCCCAGACCATCGCCGGCGTGGCGCTATCGATCGACGATCGGCTCGAGCGGCTGCCGGCCGCTCTCAAGGGAGACGGCGCGTGATCGGCTTGCTTGCGGTCGCCACGATCGCCTATGCGCTCATCCTCGTCGTCGTCGTCGCGGTCACGCTCATCGTCGTCGGTCGAGCGCTCTGGAGCATCGGGACCACGCTCGGCAAGATCTCCGGCGGCCTCACGGTTGTCGAGCGGCAGACCGCACCCCTGGGCGGGTACGTCGACGCACTCAATGGCGGGTTGGTCGCGGTATCGAGCGGGTTGTCCTCGGTCGCCGGTCACCTGTCGGACGCCGACGATGAACTGGCGATGGCGATGGGCGAACCGGTGGCCGGCCAGCCGGCCAGCAACGTGGCCTAGGAGGGACGCGTGGAAACCCTGATCATCCTCGTCTGGGCCATCAGCCTGATCATCGCCCTTGTCCTGACGGTGCTGATCGTCGCGACGATCGTCCGGATCGTCCATCACGCGCACGAGATCGATCGCCTGGGCAAGGTCACGCTTCCCGCGGCCGTCGGCATCGTCGAGAACACCGCGGTCATCGGCGCGCTGGAGGGCGTGCTGCCGGTCGTCGGTCGGCTGGTTGCCGGCGCCGGCGCGATCGATGCCACCTCGGCTTCCATCGCCCGCCGGGTCGCCGCCGTCCGCCGCTCGCTGAGTGGTGGGGGGCCGGCCTGATGGAACTGCTGCTGACGTTCCTGTCGGGCGTCGCCCTCATCACCTTCCTCGCGGTCCTGCTCGTGTTCCTCAACCGGATCCGCAGCGCGCTCGCCGGCATCAATGTCTCGCTCTCCAAGATCGCCATGGGCGTTCGGGCGATCGAGGTCGAAACCGCGATCCTGCCGGCCCAGATCCCCGTCACGGCAACTGCCCTGACCCAGATCACCGAGGGGGCCGAGACCCTCGCCGGCGTCCTCGCCTCGGCTGATGGGCATCTGGCCCAGCTGGCCCCCCAGGAGAGCTGAGCATGTGTTTCAAGAACCTCCCCGTCGTGTTCGACGACGCAGGCAAGGCACACCTCCGCGAAGGCGTGGCCGACCCGTACCTGTACAAGCAGGCACCGACCGCAGAGGAGCGCCAGCAGCGGATCGAGGGTCTCCTCGCGCGGAACGGGCACATCAAGGAAATCAGCATCGATCCGGTCACGCGGGTCGCGGGTGCCCTGGCCTTCCACAGCGTCGTCGACCTCGAGGACCGGACGGTTCACGATGCCCATTCGATGGCCACCCTGTTCCGCGGCTACGAGGTCATCCTCAAGGGCCGGGACCCGCGGGACGCCATCTACATCTCGAGTCGCGCCTGCGGCGTGTGCGGCGGCGTCCATGCCAACTGCGCCGCGGAGGCGATCGAGATGGCGTTCGGGATCGCCCCGCCGCCGATGGGCATCGTGGTGCGCAACCTCGGTCAGGCCGCTGAGTTCCTGTATGACCACCCGCTCCACCTGTTCCTGCTCGCCGGACCCGACTACTCGGAGCCGATCATCAGGGCGACCAACCCCGAGGTCTGGGCCCTCGCCGAGACGACCACGACGAAGCACGGCGCCATCCACGGGTTCGCCAGGGTCAGCGACATCATGACCGCCATGACCCCGCTCTCAGGCAGCCTGTACCTGGAGGCGTTCGAGGTCACCCGCAAGGCCCGCGAGATGTGCGCCCTGATCTGGGGCAAGTACCCGCACCCGCAGACGATCGTGCCGGGAGGTATCAGCACGACGGTCACGACGCAGACGCTGAACGAGTATCAGATCCGCCTGTTCGCGCTGCTCGACCATTCGAAGCGGATGGCCCTGATCTGGGACGACATCAGCGACTTCATGTACGCCGCGAAACCGGAGTATCGCCAGGTGGGGGTGCGACCGAAGAGCATGATCGACCTGGGGATCTGGGACCACCACGAGGCCTACGACGCCGACTATCGCAACGCCGGGACATGGGGCGAACGGCGCTGGGCAACACCCGGAGCGATGGTGGACGGCGAGCTGCGCACGACGGACCTGCATCAGATCAATCTCGGACTCGAAGAGTTCGTGGAGCACTCCTTTTACGAGCCGTGGGCGAACGGGACGCCGCGCTTCGCCACGGATCCGCTGGGCAACCCGATCAGCCCCCACCACCCCTGGAACAAGGAAACCCTGCCCGCGCCCCAGGGGCGTAGCTGGAAGGAGAAGTACACCTGGTCGACCTCGCCACGCTGGGACCGCGAGGTCCTCGAGGCCGGCGCCTACGCCCGCCTGTGGCTGACGGCGGTGGCCGGAAAGGTGCCTGCGAACCCCTTCATCGAGGCGACCGGCACGAGCATGCGCCTGACCCTCCCCAAGGGAGCGCTTCCGGAGATGGTCCTCGAATGGCAGGTCCCGGCCGACAACAACGCCATCGAGCGGAACCGCGCCCGCGCGTTCGCCCAGCCGTACTCCGCGCTGGTCGCGCTCAACAACCTTCTTGCAGCCTACGATCTCATGAAGAAGGGCGATACGCGCGTCTCCACCGAGTTCAAGGTGCCCCGCGACGAACGCATCGGCGTCGGTTTTTGGGGCGCGGGTCGGGGCTACCTGGCCCACCATCTGACGCTGGACAAGGGCGTCATCACGAACTACCAGATCAACACCCCGTCCACGACGAATGCGTCGCCGGTCGATCCCTTCGGCAGGCCCGGGCCGTACGAGGAGGCGGTGATGAACACCCCGATCCTCGAGCAGTACGACTCGCCCGATGACTTCAAGGCGATCGACATCCTGCGCACGATCCGCAGTTTCGACCCGTGCATGCCGTGCACGACGCACGTGTACGCCGGCTCCCGCACGATCGTGCAGGAGGTGACCACCTGTGCCTGTGAACTCGACGAGTGACCGGACGGTCGACGGGCCACCCGGCAACCGACGCGTCCTGGTGGGAGGCGTCGGGTACACGAACCTGCGCGACCTGTCGGTCGGTCCGCTGCTCGTCGAGCGCCTGCGGCTGACGCCGTGGCCGCCTGGCGTGGACATCGAGGACCTCAGCGCGGGGGCGGTTCATGAAGTCCACCTCCTGCAGAGCCGGAGCCCCTACCATGCGGCGATCCTGATCTCGGGCGTTCGGAGAGGCGGCCCTCCGGGATCGGTTCGGTCGTATCGCTGGGATCATGCGCCACGGACCACCGACGAGATCCAGGAGCGGGTGTCCGAGGCGCTCGTCGGGATCATCGGCCTCGATACGCTGCTCACCGTCCTCGATCACTTCGGCGCCCTGCCGGCCGACACACGGATCGTCGAGATCGAGCCGCGGGACGAGGACTGGGGCGGCGAGTTGAGCGCGCCCGTGGGTGCGGCGATGGCCGGCGTCGAACGGCTGGTACGCGACCAGATCGCCGAGGCGGCCGCATGACGGCGCCCATCCGCGGCACCGGCGCGCTCGAGGCGCTGTACTGGCGCTCGGAGATCCTGCAGGCGATGTACTGGATGCGCGGCGAGCGCCTGGCGGCCGACGTCGATCCACTCGAGCTGGCAAGATTCCTGGCGGCGGACCCCGCGACCGTGCACCGCCACCTGAGGCAGCTGGCCGAGGAGGGGTTCGTCGATGTCGTCCCGGGTCGGCTCGCGCGCTACGAGCTCACCTCGACGGGCGCCGCCGATGGCGCACGCAGTTTCCGTGACGAGTTCGAGGGGCTGACGCGCGCCGGTCACGGAGAGTGTGGCCCGGGCTGCTGGTGCCAGGATCCCAAGCGGTCGGCCGATCCGTGCCCCGGCGGGAGGGACCACGTCCATGGCGTCTGATCTGCAGACCGCCGAGATCGATCCGCTCGTGCCCGATCCGCTTCCACCCGAAGTCGGCGAGGCCGTCGATCGGATCGCCGACCTGGTCGCCGGCTTCGAGGCCGAGGAGGACGAGGCGCTGCAGGGCCGCATCGTCGACCTCCTGCGCTCGATCGATCTCGTGCACCGGGCCGGACTTCGCCGCCTCGACGAGTTGCTCAAGGCTGCCGGCCTGCAGGCACGGGCGCTCGACGACCCCGAGGTGAAGCTGCTGTTCGACCTCTACGATCTCGGCGAGGGTGGCGATCGACAGCGAGCGGAGGCCGTCCTGGCGTCGGTCGCCCCGTACATCGAGTCGCACGGCGGGAAGCTGTCCATCGTCGAGGCCGAGGCCGGCGTCGTGAGCATCCAGCTGTCCGGGGCGTGCTCCGGATGCCAGGGCTCCAGTGCCACGCTCCGCCACGTGGTCGAGGGTGCCCTGCGCGACGGCCTGCCGGACTTCGTTCGGATGGAGGTGGTGGAGGCGGCCGGCCACGATCACGGCGCCGTGGGTCACGATCACGGCGCTGTGGGTCACGATCACGGCGCCGGACACGGTTCCCGGGCCGGGCTCCCGGCCGGCTTCATCCCCATCGAGAGCCTGCGCCCGGCGACGCCACGGCTCACGTGGCATCCCGCGCTGGTTGCCAGCACACTGGACCCCGGCGGGCTGCGCTCCCTGCAGGTCGAGGGCGAGGCCGTCCTCGTGGCCAACGTCGCCGGGGAGTACTACGCCTACCGCGACCTCTGCCCCGGGAGTCCGTTGAGCCTTGGGTCGTCGCGCGTGGACGACGCTACCCTCGTCTGCCCCTGGCATGGTTGCCAGTTCGACCTTCGCGGCGGCCGGAGGGTCCTCGGGGAGGGTCCCGGTCTCACGGTGGTGCCGATCTCCGTCGAGGGCGACGAGGTGCGCATCGGCGTCCTGTCGCGAGCCGCCGCATGACGCAGCGAGTCCTGGTCGCGTGCGTCGGCAACGTGCTGCGTCACGATGATGGTTTCGGTGTGGCGGTCGCCCGCGTTCTCGAGTCCGTCCCGCTTCCGGATGGGGTCGACCTGATCGAGACGGGGATCGGCGGGATGACCATCGTGCAGCGCCTGATGGATGGCTACGACGCGCTCATCGTCGTCGATGCGATCGACCGTGACGAGGCCCCGGGCACGGTCTGGGTACTCGAGCCCGACGTGCCGGCACCCGATTCGCTCGACCGGGACGAGTGGCGCGGACTGTTCCAGAACCTGCACCTGGCCGAGCCATACCGGATCTTCCTGATGGCCCGGTCCCTCGGGGCGTTGCCGCCGGTCGTCAGGCTGGTGGGCTGCCAGCCGCACGATGTCGACGCGATGGACGAAGACCTGAGCCGGCCGGTGGCGGCTGCCGTTCCGATCGCGGCCGAGCGGGTCCGCCGGCTGGCCGTCGACCTTGCGACTCCGGTCGCGAGCTGATCCGATGTGCATCGAACGCCCCGGACGGGTCATCGAGATCGGCGTCGGCCGCCCGGACCTCGCTCGCGTCGATGTGGGCGGCGAGGTCAAGACCGTGCATCTGGGCATGCTCGGTGAGGGAGAACCCCCCGCCGTGGGCGACTGGCTGGCGCTGCACCTGGGCTTCGCGATCGAGCGGATGACGGAGGAGCAGGCTCGGGAAGCGCTCACGTACGCGGAGAACGACCCATTCGAGGCGTTCCTCGGAGAGCTGGACGATGGTCCGGCCGGGGGCCCGAGGCCCGAGGCACACCTCGAGGCCTCCTCGTGAACGTCGACCGTCCGGATCGTCTGGTCGCGCCTGCTCCGGCGATCGCACCGGGCGTCGCCGCGACCGCACCGTCGCTCGAGGCGACCTCCGCGCCATCGGACGGCCCTGCCGCCCCCGGCGGCCGCTTCGCCCCGGACGGCCCGATCGCCGGTGCGACGTTGTTCGCCCGGTATGCCTACCCGCCGAACGAGCGCGGCTACTGCGGTCCGCCCGACAGCGCGGCGATGCTCCAGTACGGCGCGGCCGGCGTCGTCGATCGTGGGTTGATCGAACTCGCCAAGGGGTTCGCCGGGGCGTGGCCGTACCTGGAGTTCATCAGCGCCGCCACCGGCATCGCGGACCCGCTCGATCGGCGGGTCGTGGAGGCGTACTGGCTCGGGAACGGCCTGCTCGACCGGATCGACATGACCCGATTCGGCAACTCGTTGATGGATCGCTTCCGGCGCCGGGCCGGAACGTCATGGGGGTTCATGGCCGAGGCCATCCCGGAGGGCGCTCTTCCGCACCACAGCTTCCACGTCTTCGGGGTCTACCCCTGGGTGGGCCTCCTCGGCGCGGACCGTGGCGACACACCGCTGCACGTCCTGCAGAACTGTCGAATCCGGTGGGGCCAGGTCGTGGCGATCCGGGACGAGGAGGTCGACGTCCTGTCACGTCCGCTGACCTGGGACGGCACGGCCGTGGGCTTCGGAGAACCGGCCCTCGAGACGGCGCGCGGTGCATCGAACGGGCTTGGACTGGCGCCGGCGTACGCGGTCGGCGACTGGGTATCGCTCCATTGGGGCTGGGTCTGCGATCGGCTGAGTCGCCGCCAGCTCACCAGCCTGCGCCATTTCTCGATGCTCCAGATCGATATCGTGAACAACCGGGTGGTGCACCCGGGCCCCCGCGCCGCGCTCGGCTGAACGCGCCCGGATCCGCCCACCGCTGAGCCGCACGAACCAGGACCAATCCAGGAGGCGCCTACCGCCCGTCCGCGATCCCCCGCAAGCGTCGGAAGCCGGCCGAGTCACCTGGCTCGCACCGAGGGTATTCCGCTGTGCGAAGGAGCGACATGAAGGTACATTCCGTGATGACGCGCCCCGCGAATCGCGTTCCCGGGTTCCGGGCAGCCACCCTCGTGGCCGCTGCGGTCGTCCTCGTCGCCGGGTGCGCGACGGCAGGCCCCGGCGCCACCCCGAGCGACCCGCCGGCCAGCGAGCCGGCCCCCGGCGTTTCCCCGTCCCCGGCCCCGCAGACCGTCGCGCCCCCCGGGGGCACCATCAGGCTGTACTCGACCGTGACCCAGGCGACGGTCGATGCGATCGTCGAGGGCTACCAGGCGGTCAACCCGAACGTCACGATCGACCTCTTCCGCGCCCCCACGGGCGAGGTTGCCGCGCGGATCGCGGCGGAGTTGCGCGAGGGCGGGGTCAGGGCCGATCTCTTCTGGCTCACCGACCCCCTGAGCATCCAGCAGTACGACCAGGACGGGCTTCTCGCCGCCTACGCTCCGCCCGAGGCCGCGTCATTGGACCCCGCCGACCAGGGAGCGACCTTCTGGGCGACGCGCCACCTGAACATGGTCATGGTGGGCGCAGCGGACCTCTCTCCGGCGGTGACGGACTGGGGCGACCTCACGGATCCGGCGCTCAAGGACGCGGTCGCCCTGCCGGACCCGGGCTTCGCAGGATCGGCCTTCGGGCTGCTCGGCGCCTTCGCCCAGGATCCGGCCTACGGCCTCGAGTTCTACCAGCGGCTGAAGGACAACGGCGCGATCATCGTGAAGTCGCCCGATGAGGTCACGACGGGCGTGGCCGAGGGCCGCTTCAAGGCGGGCATCACGCTCGACTTCTCCGTCCGAAGCGCGATCGCCAAGGGGTCGCCCGTCCGGCTCATCTGGCCGACGTCCGGGGCCGTGACGATGTACAGCCCCATCGCGATGCTCCAGGCGAGCGACAACGCCGCGGCCGCGAAGTCGTTCATCGACTTCGTCCTCAGCGGGGACGGCCAGGCGATCATCGCCGCGAGCGGCTGGGAGCCTGCCCGGGCCGACGTCGCGGGCGGACCGCCGATCGACGGCTCCCAGGTCCGGCCGGACTGGACGGCGGCGTTCCGGGAGCAGGCCGATCTCCTGGCGGGATACCGAGCCATCTTCGGCGAGTGACGATCATGGGCGTGGCCGGGCGGGATCGGAGCGCCGGTTCGGGCAGGGTTCCCGGGCGGGCCCTCGGGATGCTGGTCACGAGCGCCGCGTTCGCGGCGCTCGTCGCCTATCCGCTCGCGCGCCTGACCGGCACGCTCGGCGACCTCGGCCCCGAGGCGATCACGAGAGCGCTCGCCGGTGCCGGTGGCCGGGCGGTGCTCACCTCGATCGGGCTTGGTGTCGTCGTCGCCGTGCTGGTGGTCGTGATCGGGACCACCACCGCCCTGATCGGGGAGCGCGCCTCGTCCCGTGGTCGCTGGCTCGTCCGGGCCGGGATGGTCGGGCCGCTGTTCGTCCCGCCCTTCGTGGCGGCGCTCGGATGGGCGGCGGCGTACGGACCACGGGGCCTCACGGATCGGTGGCTCGGGATCAGCCTGCCGGGGACCTACGGCCTGCCGGGCGTCATCACGGTGCTCACGGTGGAGGCGGTGCCGCTGGCCTACCTGATCGTCGCCGCGGCGCTCGCTGGACGAGCCGAACCGGACCTCGAGCGCGCTGCCCGGGCGAGCGGTGCCACGTCGCTCGACGCGCTCCGGACGGTGACGTTGCCGCTCCTTCGCCGGCCCATCCTCGGATCGGGCGTGCTCGCCTTCATCATGACGCTCAACGCGTTCGGCGTGCCCGCCGTGCTGGGCATTCCCGGGGGTGTCTCCACGATCACGACCCGGCTGTATCAGGATCTCGCGTTCTCGGCCGACCCCGCGTCGTTCGATCGGGCCGTCGTGCTCGCGCTCATCCTCGTGGCGATCGCGTTCGTGACCGTCACGGCGTCGGACCGATTGCTCGGGGGCCATTCGTCGCCCCGGACCGCGGTCACTTCGAGCGGTCCGGCGACGCCGGGACGGCGCAGTACTGTGGCCGTCGCCGCGGTCATGGTGGGCGTGATCGCAACCGCCGCGGTCCCGTTCGTGGCGTTGATCCTGGTTGCGCTCACGCGGGCCGTCGGGCTGCCGCCGACGCCGGAGAACTGGACGCTGGCCAACTTCGCGGAGGTGCTGGACCCGCGGATCCTCGGAGCGCTCGCGCGAAGCGTGGGGCTGGCGCTCGCGGCGGCAACGATCGTCACGGTCCTGGGCGGCATCGTCGTCGCCGTCGGGCGACGGGCCGGGCGCGTACTGGGCGGCGTCGCATCGATCGGGTTCGCAGTCCCGGGATCCACGCTGGCGCTTGCGGTGCTCATCGGCTATGGCGGGGCCCTGCGCGACACGCTGCTGATCATCCTGATCGTCTACCTCGGGAAGTTCTGGGCACTCGGCCATCGACCGATCGCGGGATCCGTGGATCGTCTCCCGAACGACCTGCTGCGCGCCGCGCGGGCCAGCGGGGCACGGCCTCGCGACGTCTTCCGGTCGATCGTGCTGCCGCTCCTCCGGCCGGCGATCATCGGCGCCTGGCTCATCGTCTTCCTGTTCGGCCTGCACGAGGTGACGATGTCCAGCCTGCTCTACGGACCCGGCACCGATACCCTCGCAGTGGTGACACTGAACGTCCAGCAGCTCGGTGACCCGACGATCACCGCCGCGCTCGCGGTGGCGTTGGGTCTCGTCGTGGGCGTCGGCGCGATCCCGGTTCTTCTCGTGCGGCGTGCGATCGACCGGCCGCCGGGTCGCGAATGATGGCCGGCCCGACACCGGTCGTAGACGCTCGCGGCCTGACGATCGCGCACACGCGAACGCCGGTCGTCCACGAGTTCGACCTGTCGGTCGGTCCGGCGGAGACCGTCGCGCTCCTGGGCCCATCCGGGTCGGGCAAGTCCAGCCTGCTCGCGGCGGTGGCCGGATTCGTGCGGCCGATCGCCGGTGAGCTGCGCATCGGCGGCCGCCTGGTCGACGGCCCCGGGGTCGCCGTGCCTCCGGAGGATCGGTCGGTCGGCGTCGTCTTCCAGAACGATGCGCTGTGGCCGCACCTGAACGTCCTCGAGACCGTGATCTACCCGATCCGGCGACGTGGGATCGGACGGGCGAACGCCGAGCGTGAGGCTCGCGAAGTCCTCGAACGGCTCGGGATCGCGCACCTCGCGTCGCGCCGACCGGCCCAGCTGTCGGGCGGCGAACAGCAGCGAACCGGCCTGGCCCGGGCGCTCGCCCGAGACGCGGTCGTGTACCTGCTCGACGAACCCACCGCCCATCTCGACACGGCACTCAAGGCGACCTGGCAGCAGGAGCTGGCCGATCAGGTACGCCGTCTCGGCGCCGCGGTGATCTTCGCGACACACGATGTCGCCGAGGCGCTGTCCATCGCGGATCGGGTCGCGATCGTCCGGGACGGTCGACGGATCCAGTTCGGGACACCGCTCGAGGTCTACGAGCGACCGGTCGATGCCTGGTCGGCGCGCCTGACCGGCGCAGCCTCGGTCGTCAGTGCCACGACCGATGGCGTGCTCGCTGCCGGTGGCCCGGCGCAGGTCGTGGTCCGGCCGGACTGGGCGGGCCTCGACGGGGACCTGCCGGGTCGGGTAATCGCCGCGTGGTTCCGTGGCAGCCACACCGACGTCGAGCTGGACACGCCGTTCGGTTCGGTCGTCATCCGGACCCTCGGCGCGCCGACCGTGGCGGTCGGCGACGTGGTCACGTGGCACCTCCGCCAGTCCTGGCCGCTGCGTCCGACGCCCGGCCCGATTGGCACAATGAATCAGTATTATGGATGATCACCATCGAGGACATGTATTCGACTGCATGATATCGAACGGGTAGCATGCAGCGACGTCGCCCTGGCGCGATGAACCCATGGAGCTTCCCCGATGACCGTCCAGACGGATCGCACCGCGACCCACGACACGCCGCCCGAGTCGAACGCACGATATCGATCGGGCGTCATGGAGTACGCCCGGATGGGCTACTGGGATCCCGACTACGAGCCGAAGGACACCGACATCCTCGCGCTGTTCCGGATCACCCCACAGGAGGGTGTCGACCCGATCGAGGCCGCCGCGGCCGTCGCCGGCGAGTCGTCGACCGCGACCTGGACCGTCGTCTGGACGGATCGCCTGACCGCTGCCGACGTCTACCGGGCGAAGGCCTATCGCGTGGAGCCCGTCCCCAACAGTCCGGATCAGCACTTCGCCTGGATCGCCTACGACCTGGACCTGTTCGAGCCGGGGTCCATCGCGAACCTGACCGCCTCGATCATCGGCAACGTCTTCGGGTTCAAGGCGATCAGCGCGCTGCGGCTGGAGGACATGCGCATCCCGGTTGCGTACGTGAAGACGTTTCCAGGGCCGCCCACGGGGATCACCGTCGAGCGCGAACGGCTGGACAAGTACGGCCGGCCGCTGCTGGGCGCGACGGTCAAGCCCAAGCTGGGTCTCAGCGGCCGCAACTACGGCCGGGTCGTCTACGAGGCGCTCAAGGGCGGCCTCGACTTCACCAAGGACGACGAGAACATCAACTCGCAGCCGTTCATGCACTGGCGCGACCGGTTCCTGTACGGCATGGAGGCCGTGAACCGTGCCAGCGCGGCGACCGGCGAGGTCAAGGGCCACTACCTCAACGTCACCGGCGCGACGATGGAGGACATGTACGAGCGTGCCGAGTTCGCCAGGGATCTCGGCTCGATCGTGGTGATGATCGACCTCGTGATCGGCTACACGGCGATCCAGTCGATGTCGGCCTGGGCGCGACGGAATGACATGATCCTGCACCTCCACCGCGCCGGCGCCTCGACGTACACCCGCCAGCGATCCCACGGCGTCTCGTTCCGGGTGATCGCCAAGTGGATGCGTCTCGCGGGCGTGGACCATCTCCATGCGGGAACCGTGGTCGGCAAGCTGGAGGGCGATCCGAACACCGTCCAGGGTTTCTACAACGTCCTGCGTGAGCCGCACAACCCGATCGACCTGGCGCGCGGGATCTTCTTCGAGCAGGACTGGGCGAGTCTGCGGCGGGTCATGCCCGTTGCATCAGGAGGCATCCACGCCGGCCAGATGCACCAGCTGCTGACGTATCTCGGCGACGACGTCGTGCTCCAGTTCGGTGGGGGCACCATCGGCCACCCGATGGGGATCCAGGCCGGGGCGACGGCCAACCGCGTGGCCCTGGAGGCCATGGTCCTGGCCCGCAACGAGGGACGCGACATCTGGAACGAGGGTCCCGAAATCCTGGCCGATGCCGCGCGCACCTGCACACCGCTGCGCGCCGCGCTGGACACGTGGGGCGAGGTCACCTTCGACTACACGAGCACGGACACGCCCGACTTCATCCCGACCGCGACACCGGCCTGAGCGAGGAACCTGCCGCCATGCGCCTGACCCAGGGAACGTTCTCGTTCCTCCCCGACCTCACCGATCGACAGATCCGTGACCAGATCCAGTACTGCCTCGACCAGGGCTGGGCCCTGTCCGTCGAATACACGGACGACCCGCACCCGCGCAACACCTACTGGGAGATGTACGGCAACCCGATGTTCGACCTGCGCGATGCCACAGGTGTCATGGCGGAAGTGGCGAGCTGCCGGACCACCTTCCCGGGCCAGTACATCAAGGTCAACGCGTTCGACGCGACACGCGGCGTCGAGTCGTTGAAGCTGTCGTTCATCGTCAACCGACCCGATCGTGAACCCGGGTTCGGGCTGTCCCGCCAGGAGGCCGAGGGCCGCCACATCCGCTACGCGGTCCACAGTTACGCCACCGACCGACCGGCAGGCGAGCGCTACGGATGATGACGACCGCAGTCCCCTCCGATGAGGCAGGCGTCGAGTCCGACGAGGCGAACCTGGATCTCGACCTCGGGGCGGCGCTCTCGGCGTCGCCCATCGAGGCGCTGCTGGCGACGCTCGACGCCGAGCTGATCGGCCTCGTCCCGGTCAAGACCCGGATTCGCGAGATCGCCGCGCTGCTGCTCGTCGAGAAGCTTCGCGGCCGGGCGGGTCTGTCGTCGGGGCCACCGTCGTTGCACATGAGCTTCACCGGGAACCCGGGGACCGGCAAGACGACGATCGCGCTCAGGATGGCGGAGATCCTCCACTCGCTGGGCTACGTCCGCAAGGGTCACCTCGTGGCCGTGACCAGGGACGACCTCGTCGGCCAGTTCATCGGCCATACCGCGCCCAAGACCAGGGAGGTTCTGAAGCGCGCGATGGGCGGCGTCCTGTTCATCGATGAGGCGTACTTCCTCTACCGACCGGAGAATGAACGGGACTACGGCCAGGAGGCGATCGAGATCCTGCTGCAGGTCATGGAGAATCAGCGTGACGACCTGGTCGTCATCCTCGCCGGCTACAGGGATCGGATGGATCGCTTCTTCCAGAGCAACCCCGGGATGAACTCGCGGATCGCGCACCACGTGGACTTTCCCGACTACACGCCCGATGAACTCGGCGCCATCGCCGGCCTGATGCTGGAGCAGCTCCAGTACCGCCTCTCGCCCGACGCCGGACGTGCCCTGACGGAGTACATCGAGCGGCGCCGTACCCAGCCGCACTTCTCCAACGCCCGCTCGATCCGCAACGCCCTGGACCGGGCGCGCCTGCGCCAGGCCAACCGGCTGTTCAGCGATCGTGGCGCCACTGCCCTGACCCGTGACGAGCTGATGACCCTCGAGGCCGCCGACATCCGGGCCAGCCGTGTGTTCGAGATCCCGGAGGACGAAGGCGGATGATCGAGTCGTCGGGCCGGAACCCAGCCGAGGAAGCGGGGGAGTCGCAGCACGAGGCGTTCGGTCGCGACGTCACGCTGACGGAGTTCATCATCGGCGAGCAGCGCAAGGTCCCCCACGCGACGGGCGGTTTCACTGCCCTCGTCAACGATATCCGGCTGGCCTGCAAACGGATCGGCAATGCCGTGGGGAAGGGACCGCTCGACGGCATCGCCGGCAAGACCGGCACGATCAACGTCCAGGGCGAGCAGCAGGCCAGGATGGACGTGGTGGCGAACGACCTGTTCATTCGCACCACGGAGTGGGGCGGCTCGCTGGCGGCGATGGTCTCGGAGGAACTCGACGACGTCTACGTCGTTCCCGACAGGTATCCCCGTGGCCGCTACCTGCTGGCCTTCGATCCGCTCGACGGCTCGTCCAACATCGACGTCAACGTCTCGGTCGGCTCGATCTTCTCCGTGCTCGCCGACCCGGAGCCCGACGCACCGCCCGGCCCCGCGTCGTTCCTGCAGGCCGGTCGGCGCCAGGTCGGTGCCGGCTACGCGATCTATGGACCGACGACCATGCTCGTCCTGTCGTTCGGCCGCGGCGTGCATGGATTCACCCTGGACCGGGAGATCGGCGAGTTCATCCTCACCCATCCGGACCTGCGAATCCCGACCGCCACGAGCGAGTTCGCGATCAACTCGTCCAACGCGCGGTTCTGGGAGCCGGCGGTGGAGCGCTATGTCGACGAGTGTCTCGCGGGTCACAGTGGACCGCGCGGCAAGGACTTCAACATGCGCTGGGTGGCATCGCTCGTCGCCGAGGCGCACCGGATCCTCTTGCGCGGCGGCGTCTTCCTGTATCCGCGCGACGAGCGGGCACACGGTCGGAACGGCAAGCTGCGCTGGCTGTACGAGGCGAACCCCATCGCGTTCCTGGTGGAGCAGGCGGGCGGTCGCGCCAGCACGGGCGACGGTCCCATCCTCGACCTCGAGCCGACCTCCATCCACCAGCGAACCGGGCTCGTGTTCGGCTCGACCGAGGAGGTGGAGCGGATCGAGCGCTATCACCGCGATCACAACGTCCGTCCGTTCGAGGCGCCCCTGTTCAATGCACGCGGCCTGTTCCGCGACGCCGGCTAGCGGGGTCAGCGATGTCGACGATCCATCCGATCATCGCCGTCACCGGGTCGTCCGGCGCGGGCACCACGTCCGTTTCGCGGATCTTCCAGCAGATCTTCCGGCGCGAGCAGATCGAGGCGGCATTCGTCGAAGGCGATGCCTTCCATCGCTACAACCGGGCCGAGATGGCCGAGCGGATCGCCGCCGAATCCGCGGCCGGCAACCACGCGTTCAGCCACTTCGGCCCGCCGGCGAACCTCTTCCCCGAACTGGAGGAGCTGTTCCGGCGCTATGCGGCCGAGGGAGTCGGGCGGTCCCGGACGTACCTGCACGACGAGGCGGAGGCGGCACCTTACGGGCAGGAGCCGGGGACGTTCACGCCGTGGGAAGACCTGGGAGCCAACACGGACCTGCTCTTCTACGAGGGCCTGCACGGCGCTGTGGCCACCGACGAGGTGAACGTCGCCCAGTACCCGGACCTGCTCATCGGGGTGGTGCCGGTCATCAATCTCGAATGGATCCAGAAGATCCATCGCGACAAGTCGACGCGGGGCTATTCGACCGAGGCCGTCACCGACACCATCCTTCGACGGATGCCCGACTTCATCCACTACATCACGCCGCAGTTCACCCGGACCCACATCAACTTCCAGCGCGTCCCGGTCGTCGACACCTCGAATCCGTTCATCGCCAGGTTCATCCCGACGCTCGACGAGAGCTTCGTGGTGATCCGATTCAGGGACCCGGGCGGAATCGACTTCCCCTACCTGCTCTCGATGATCCACGACTCGTTCATGAGCCGCGCGAACACCCTGGTCTGTCCGGGCGGGAAGATGGATCTCGCCATGCAACTGATCTTCACGCCGATGATCTGGCGGTTCATGGAGCAGCGCCGGAACGCGATCGGGCGGGGGTAGATCAGGCGGTTGCCGGCGCGGCCGGTTCGGCCCGAGCCGCCACCCGCAGAGTATCCTGCGGGCCATGGGCGATCCCGAGCGGATCTCGCGAGACGACTGGGAGACGATCCTCCACGCACCATTCCAGGTCTATTCGCTCGTCGCGGCGGCCGACGGCGAGGCGACCGAGGCGCAGTTCCGCCGGCTCAGCGAGGAGATCGTCATGGCGCGCGGGCACTTCAGCGACGGGACGATCGGGTTCACGATGGCCGAGACGCTGGCCGCCAACCTCGACCCGTTCTGGGCGGCCTACCAGGCGTCGGGGCGTTCACCGAAGGACGTGCTGAAGCGCGTGAAGAAGGCCCTTCGAAAGGCGCCCGACGGCGAGGCGATCGCGATTCGCGACTGGCTGCTGGCCCTGGCCGTACGCATCGGCGACGCTCGACGTGGGATGGGCGTCGACGTCATTTCGTCCAACGAGGCGATCGCGATCCGCGACCTGGCCGGCTGGCTCGACCGACCGGTCCCGGCGGTTCCCGAAGGCTGACCCATCGCTGCGACCGGCGTCCGCGCGGCGCAACGTCGCGCACCCGTCGGCACCGAGGCGCCGTATCGTTCAGGCGTGCCCGACCGCATCGATCATCGGCCTCGTCCCCATCGTCCGCGCCGCGTTGCCGGCGGCATCCCCCAGCTGCCGTGGCGGCGGATCATCAACCCATACCAACCTGTCGAGATCCTGTCTGCCGACCAGGTCGAGATGATTCACCTTGCGTCGCTTCGAATCCTCGACGAGGTGGGGGTCGAGGTCCTCGGTGCCCGAGCGCTGGACCTGTTCAGCGGCGCCGGTGCCCACGTCGAGCGTGAAGGCGGGGCGGGCGGGCCGGCCGGCCGTGTGCGCCTGGACCCGGCCCAGGTCGAGGAGCTCGTCGCACGTGCCCCATCGCGGTTCAGCCTCCATGCGCGGAACCCGGAGCGGGACCTCGTGTTCGGCGATCGGCATCTCGTCTTCGGAGCCGTCGGCGGGCCCGCGTTCGTGACGGACATTGATCGCGGCCGGCGCGCAGGCAACGCCGCCGACTTCGCCGACTTCGTGCGGGTGATCGGCAGCCTCGACATCATTCACCAGGAGGGTGGGGGACCGCTCGAACCGAACGACCTGCCGGTCGGGACGCGCCACCTCGACATGTACCGGACGCTCGCGACGCTGCTCGACAAGACGTGGCAGTGCCTCGCCTTCGGGCGGACGGTCGTCGACGATGCGATCGAGGTCGCCTGCATCACCCGCGGGGTCGATCGCGACACCCTGATCCGCGAGCCGAGCCTGATGACGATCGTCAACTCGAACTCGCCCTTGCGCCTCGATGGGCCGATGTCCGACGGGCTCATCGAGATGGCGACCTGGGGCCAGCCGGTCGTCGCGACACCCTTCACCCTCGCCGGCGCCATGACCCCGGCCACGCTTGCCGGGGCGCTTGCGCAACAGAATGCCGAGGCGCTGTTCATGATCGGTCTCGCCCAGATCGTCCGGCCGGGGACGCCGATGGTCTACGGCGGGTTCACCTCCAACGTCGACATGCGCACCGGTTCGCCGGCCTTCGGGACACCCGAATTCGTCAAGGCGGCGTTCGCGACCGGTCAGCTGGCCCGGCGCTACGGGCTGCCGCACCGGTCCTCGAACGTCACGGGCAGCGCGGTCGTGGATGCCCAGGCCGCGTACGAGAGCGAGATGTCGATCTGGGGCTCGGTGATGGGCGGCGTCAGCCTGCTGTACCAGGGCGCGGGATGGCTCGAGGGTGGGCTCACGGCGTCCTTCGAGAAGCTGATCCTCGACGCCGAGCTGCTCCAGATGATGGCCGAGGTCCTCGTGCCGTTCCCGGTCGACGAGGACTCGCTTGGGTTCGAGGCGATCGTCGAGGTGGGCCCCGGCGGGCACTTTTTCGGCTCGGCCCACACCCTGGAGCGCTACGAGACCGCGTTCTACCAGCCGATGCTCTCGGACTGGCGGAACTTCGAAACGTGGCACGAGGACGGTGCCCGCACGGCCACGGAGCGGGCGAATCGCATCTGGAAGCAACTCCTGGCGGAGTACGTGCCGCCGCCCCTGGATCCCGGCGCGGCCGAGGCCCTCAGCGCCTTCGTCGAGCGACGGAAGGCCGAGATCGCCCGCGGTTCGGGCGGGACCCCGGCCTGACGGCGGACCGCAAGCGGGCACCGAAACCACCGCCCGACCCCACCAAGCTCACGCGCGAGGCGGCGGGCCGCTGGCCGGCGATCTACCCCGGGAGCGGCGCACCACAGCGTGGATTCGAGCGTGCGGTGGCCTCGGCGCCCCCGCGGTTTTCGTGGATCAGCTGCCGGGCGCGCGGTACTCCACGCGACGACGGACCGCCGCGTCCACCTGTTCCGCGGTCAGCAACTCGGCGGTCGTGACACTGGCCGCCCCGCTGGCGCCGACGGTCAGAGAGGCCGCCGCGGCGGCCTCGGCGTCGGGCGCGTCCGCGATCATGAAGAAATCGTCGGCGCCGAACGCCCAGTACATCGACTCGACGGTGCCACCGACGCTCGCGACGAGCTTCTCCACGGCCGCCGCTCGGGCTGTGCCGCCTTCCTTGAGCACGCCTGCGGCGCCGGCCGCCGAGTACGACGCCCGGAACAGGTACTTGGGCATGATGATCCTCCTCGGTCGCAGGGCAACCGACGCGCGCACGACATGTTCGCGTTCCGACGGCCGCTCCCGGTTCGCCATCCAGTCTGACACCCGGCTCCAGCCTGGTGCAATGCATCAAGTCGCCACGGCTTGCGGCCGCGATAATCCGAGAAGCCGGAAAGGACCGGAGCAGCGGAGGATCGGATGCACGCGGACGTGATCGGCCGAGACGCCACCACCCGTGCGTGTACGGGCGGCGCGACATGACCGAGCCCCGGGATCCGACGAGCAGCAGTGAGCCCGGGTCGGTCGCGCCGGACGGACCCGTCGTTCAGGTCGAGCCCGTCCGCCCCCGCTCGAGGCGGCGCCGATGGATGCTCGGGATCATCGCCGTGGCCGTTGTCGCCTCGCTTGCCGTGGGGGTGGCCCTTCGCGGGCCGGCGCCGGAGGAGACCGCGCCGCCCGTCGTGGCCAGGAACCGGATCGCCGTCATCGCCCCGGATGGTGCCCTCTCGATCGTCGATCGGACCGGGACGCTGGTGCGTCGATTCCCGGTCGAATCGACGGCATTCCGGTTCCCGGCGTTTTCACCCGACGGCACGCAGCTCGCCGCGATCGGGGCGGCCCCGGGCCGGTCGGGTGTGTTCGTCTTCGATGCGGGGTCGGCGTCGGGTTCGACAGACGCCGCTCCGCCCAGGGCGGTCTTTTCGAGCGAGGACGTGGGCGTGATCTACCTTTCCTGGGCACCCGACGGCGAGCGCATCGGGTTCCTCACCGGGGAGCCCGGCACGCTGGCGCTCCGAGTCGTGGCGGCCGACGGGCTCGGTCTCGACGCGATCGTGACCCAGGGCCAGCCGCTGTACTGGACCTGGCGAGACGCATCGAGCCTGCTCGTGCACAGCGGTGGGTCGGGTCCGACGGCGTTCATCGGCGACATGGATCTCGACGGGTCCCGGCTGGGCACGTCCCCGCCGGCTCCGGGCACTTTCCAGTCGCCGGCCATCTCGCGCGACGGCAGCTACCGGGCCTTCGTCGCGTTGCGGTCGGGGCGTGGCAGCGCTCTCGTGATCGAGCGAGGCGACGGCACCTCCCAGTCCGCTTTCGATGTGGGTCGCGCCGCTTCGTTCGAATGGAGCCCGAACGTCGACGAACTCGCGTTCATCGACGGCGGAGGGGCGGCCGGACCGGCGCTCGGTTCGCTCCAGGTCGCCGATGCGGTCTCCGGGGCGACGAGAACCGTCCTCGCGGCTCCCGTCGCAGCGTTCTTCTGGTCTCCCGACGGTGCGTTGCTCGCGACGCTCACCCTGGCGCCCCGTGACGGCGGCAACATCGCGTCGGCCGACATCGAGACACGCGGGAGGATCGCGGTGATCCCCGGGATCGAGATCACGCTGGTCGTCGTGCGCGCGGCCACCGGCGAGCGTGTCCTGGAACGCGTCGTTCCGCTCAGTGACCTCTTCGAGCAACAGCTGCTGCCGTTCTTCGACCAGTACGCGAAGAGTCACCCGATCTGGTCGGCCGACAGCAGCGCTCTCGTGTTGCCGCTGGTCGACGCCGAGGGCGGATCACATCTGACGGTGATCCCGCTCGACGGCGGGTCGGAGGTGGACATCGGCCCCGGCGTGCTCGGCTTCTGGAGTCCCTGAGCCAGGTCGGCCCCCCGGGGCCATCACCGGGGTCCTAGATTGCCGAGCCGATGCGCAGGCCTTCGAGGACCGCTTCCTCGACCGTGCGCGGGGCGAGGCAGTCGCCGATCAAGTGGACCTCGCCGTCGAACGCGCCGGGCTCCGAAAGGGCGCGACCCAGATCGTCGACGGGCTCGTGACCCTGGGCGAGGACGAGCGAGGCGACGCCCTCGACGATGACCGGTTCGCCCGTCAGCACATGCTGAAAGAAGACGGCGGACCCATCGAAGCCGAACGGGCGAACGTTGGTGAGCATCTCGACCCGTGCGTTCAGCGCGGCAATCGTCATGGCGTCGCGGACGTACTGCTGAAGCCGTTGGCCGGGCATGTAGCCGCTCACCCCCAGCGTGACCGGGTGGCCGCGCCGGGCAAGGAGTTCGGCCAGCCCCAGACCGATCCAGTCGCAGCGCCAGTCGGCGATGACGACGCGGCCGTCCGGAACCTTCGCCCCTAGGAGCACTTCCCAGGGATCGAGGACGGCGGGATCGCCGGTCAGCTCGAGCGGCGGCCGGCGAGGCCGCGCCCCGGTCGCGACGACGACGACGTCCGGGGCTTCGTGACCGACGAGCGCGACGTCCACCGCAACGCCGGTGACGATCCGGACGCCGGCCCGTTCCGCCTCGCCGCCGAGGTTCGTGACGACGCCGCCGAATTCCGCCCTCCCGGGGAGCTTCTCGGCCAGCAGGACCTGGCCGCCGACGCGCCGGGTCGCTTCGTACAGGGTCACCCGGTGGCCGCGCTCCGCTGCAACTGCCGCCGCCTTCAGTCCGCCGGGCCCGCCACCCACGACCATGACGTTGCGCGCCGCCCGCGCCGGCACGCGCCGCCCGTACTGGATCTCCCGTCCCGTCTCGGGCAGCTGGATGCACGAGACGGGATACCCGGCATGGAAGTGCCCGATACACGCTTGATTGCACCCGACGCAGGCGCGGATCTCGTCGAGACGCCCCGCGGCGGCCTTCCGCGGCAGGAGCGGATCGCTGATGAGTGCCCGCGTCATCGCGCAGGCATCGGCCTGGCCCGCGGCAATCACCGCCTCGGCCTCCTGGGGCTGGTTGATTCGCCCCGCGACGATGACCGGGACGGTGACCACGGCCTTCGCCCGCGCGGCGAGCGGTGCCGTGTACGCGTTCGCCTCGTGCATCGCCGGCACGATGTGATCCGACCCGGCAAGCGTCGCCGACGTCCCGGCGACCACGCTCACGTAGTCGAGCAGGCCGTCCCCATCCGTGCCCGCGAGCGCCGCGAGCGCACGCAGCGTGTCGTCGGCCGTGAGGCCCTCGGGGGTCACTTCCTCGATCGAGATCCGGAGGCCGACCACGAACTCCCGCCCAACGGCTACCCGCACCGCCCCGATGACCTCGCGGAGGAACCGCAGTCGGTTCTCGTCGGTGCCGCCGTAGCGGTCCTCGCGCAGGTTGACCCGCGGATTGAGGAACTGCGCCGGCAGGTAGCCGTGACTCGCCACGATCTCGACGCCGTCGAAACCGGCGGACCGGAATCGCCCGGCCGCCGAGCCGTACGAGGCGACGACCTCCTCGATGAGGGCGATCGGCATCGCCCGCGGCATGACATGGAAGCGCTCGTTGGGGACCACCGACGGCGCGAGCGCGACCGGGAGCGAGCCGTCGAGCGAGTCCATGATCTCGCGGCCGCCGTGGAACAGCTGCCCGACGAGCGGCGTGCCGTGAGCGTGCACGGCGTCCGCCAAGCGGGACAGACCGGGAAGGCACCGATCGTCGTAGGCCTGAAGCGCGTGCGCCGTGTACTCGGCGCTCGGGTGCACGGCCGTGGCCTGCGTGACGATGAGGCCGACACCGCCCGCGGCCCGCGCCTCGTGATACGCGACGAGCTGGTCGCCGACGAGCCCGTGATCGGCCATGACCGTGTCATGCCCCGACGACACGATCCGGTTCCTGAGGGTCAGGCTGCCGATCTGGAGGGGCGAGAAGAGGTTCGGAAACATCGCTCCGTCAGCGTACCGGGCGGGCGGGTGCCGCGCGAGTTTCAGCCCACCGCTGCGCCGGACGTCGCCTCGACCCAGGCCCTGACGTGTCGCGCCAGCGTCGGCAACGGCATCGCTCCCGAGCCGAGGACCGCGTCATGAAAGCCCTTGATGTCGAAGCGGTTGCCGAGCTCGGCCTCCACCTCGCGACGGATCCGCTGGATCTCGAGGCGACCCAGCATGTAGGCCAGTGCCTGGCCGGGCGTCACCGCGTACCGGTCGATCTCGGCGGCGACATGCGATTCGCGCATCGGCGAGTTCGCGACCATGTAGTCGATCGCCTGGCGTCGACTCCAGCCCAACGCATGCATCCCGGTGTCGACGACGAGGCGACAGGCCCGCATCGAGTCGGCCGAGAGCATCCCCATCCGGTCGAGCGGGGTGGAGTACAGGCCCATTTCGTCGGCCAGCCGTTCGGTGTACAGCCCCCAGCCCTCGCCGTACGCGGGGATGAATGAGCGCTTTCGGAATTCGGGCACATCCTCGAGTTCGGTCGAGATCGCCAGCTGGAGGTGATGGCCCGGGATGCCCTCGTGATAGGCCGTCGCCTCGATCTGGTACCGGCCCCACCCGGAGGGATCGGAGGTGTTCATGAAGAAGACGCCGCCGCGCGAGCCGTCCTTGGCCGGCGCGAAGTAGTACGCGATCGCACCATGCGGGGTGGCCTCGACGGTGCAGTCGGCCTTTGGCAGGATCCCGAACCAGTCGCCCATCGCGGCCTTCGCCTTGTCCATCGCCGCGACCGACGCGTCCACGATGTCCTGGGCACTCGTGTGATGGAGCGCCGGGTCGGAGCGCATCGCCTCGAAGATGCCCTCGAGATCCGACATGCCGACTGTCTCGGGTCCGAGCGCCCGGTACTCCGCGGCCAGCGACGCTACCTGTTGGAGTCCGACCTCGTGGATCTCCTGGGGCGACATCGACAGCGTCGTGTAGAACGTGATCGAACGGGCGTACGCCTCCTCGCCGTCGTCCAGCCAGGTGAGCCCGCACTTGTCGTCGGGGCGGGCAGCGGGCAGGACCTCGTCGCGGATGACATCGCGATAGGCGGAGAGCGCAGGTCGGATCTCGTCGCGGACGGTCCGCAGGAGCTCCGCGCGCCAGGCGTCGATGTCGGCGATGCCCGCCGGCTCCGCGGTAACCAGCATGGGATCTTGAGCCGCCGGGATCGCCAGCCATGAATCGAGCTGCGCGACGGTCTGGCGACAGGCGAAATCGGCCGGGGTTCGCCCGTTCGCGACGCCCTCGCGGTGCCGATCGGCCTTGTCCCGGAACATCCGCGCGATACCGCGGAACTTCGCCGGCATCGCCTCGCTCACCTCCGCCGACGGGAGGGTCATTTTCGGGATGCGGACAGCGAGCGAGGCCTGGGGACCGAAGATCGGGTCGACCCCGAACTCCTCCAGGCGCGCCTCGGCGAGATCGGCGAGGGCCGTCGCATCGAGCGCGATCATCTCCCGCGAGATCCGCTCGTCGGCGGTCAGCCCGTCGGACGGGAGCGCCTCGGCGCGCGCGGCAAAGGCCCGAAACGCCGAGATCTCGCGATCCTCCGCGGCTCGGCTCGCGTCCTCGTAGCGATCGGCGAATCGGTAGTCGCCGAGCATGTGCGCCGAGGTCGGCCAGATCTCCATCCGGAAGTCGTGATACTCGGCGGCGAGCCGCTGAAGGTCGTCGGTCACGCTGGGCACCTCTGCGCGTCGGCCAGCCGTCGCTGGTCGCTGGTTCGGGCGCGCGTTCCCCCGGGCCGCCCGGCCGCGCCCGATGGTGCCGGAGAGTTTGCCCGTCCGACCATGGTACTCAACGCGCCGCCCGGGTACGTCCCGGCGGGGGATCGCGTTGCCGGCCGGGAATCGAGAGGGTATCGATGTTGCCCCTCATGCGTGCTGCCTCTGTCCTGCTACGCTCGGCACGATGGCTTCCTCTCGACGTGCCGCGCTCACTGCTGCCCTCGGTCGAGTCGGAATCTGGAGCTTCGCCCTCCAGACCCTGGCCGCCGCCGAGGAGCGGTCCGCCATCGCCGAGTACGACCGACTCGGCGTCAGGGCTACCTGGATCCCCGAGAGCCTCGGCAGCAAGGACGTTCTTGCCCACGCTGCCATCCTGCTGGCCGCCAACCCGCGAATGACGATCGCCACCGGCATCGCCAACATCTATGCCCGTGACCCGATGGCGATGGCCAATGGGGCCCACGCCCTCGCCGATGCCTATCCGGGTCGATTCGTGCTGGGGATCGGGGTGAGCCATGCGCCGTCCGTGGCGACCCGCGGCACGACCTACGGCAGTCCGATCGCAACGATGACCGCCTACCTTGATGCGATGGCCGCGGCGGCGTACGCCGGCCCTGCGCCGACCCAGCCCGCGCCCATCCTCCTTGCCGCCCTCGGTCCGCGGATGCTCGAACTTGCGGCGGAACGCGCGGATGGCGCGCATCCCTACTTCGTGCCGGTGCAACACTCGGTGATGGCCCGCGATCGGCTGGGCCCCAATGCGTTTCTGGCGGTCGAGCAGACCGCGGTCATCGACACCGATCGCGCTCGCGCGCGCGACGTCGCCCACGCCTTTGCGCGCCGTTACCTCTCCCTCCCGAACTACGCCAACAACCTGCTGCGACTCGGTTACTCGGACGAGGACGTGGCGGGCGACGGCAGCGACCGGCTCGTCGATGCGGTCATCGTCCAGGGTTCGGTCGAGGACGTCGCGACCCGCGTGCGCGCCCACCTCGATGCAGGCGCGGACCACGTCTGCGTCCAGCTCCGCTCGTCGGACCCACACGATGTCGCAGTCGCCGCGTACAGGGAGCTCTTCGCCTCGCTCTCCGAGCTGCATTCGCCCCGATAGGCGCCGCACCACCAACACAAGCCCCGAGCGCTCCGAACTGAGCCGGCGCATCATCGTCCTCGTGTTCGGTCTGGTCGGCGGATATGTCGCAGCAACTGTGCTCCAGGTCGGCACCGTCGATGGGATCAATGTCGAGAGCATCGTCATCGCGACGCTCGGTGCTGTCGCCGTCATCTTCGTGGCGAACATGGCCGCCGGTTCGCGTCGCCTACGCCGCGGCTAGGAGCTGACGTCGGGCGCGCCCCGACTCTTCCCTCTGCTCCAGCTGCCCAGGACAGGATCGGCTCCATGGGGCCGGTCGGTCCAGTTGTTCGGGATGGTTCCTCGCACGAGTGTGCTAAGCTGGGTGCTCGCCACAGCTTGTGACGATGCTCCGCGTGGTCGACCCCTTCTCGAACGGACCGTGCGTCTGCCGTTTCTGTTCGTGAAGCATTGGAGGTCATCTTGACCACCGGTACCATCAAGAAGGTCGTTGCCGAGCGCGGCTTCGGCTTCATCGCCGCCGAGGACGGGAAGGAATACTTCTTCCACCGCGACGGCCTCGACAGCTCCCTCAACTTCGATCGACTCAACGGCGGCGAGTCCGTCACGTTCGAGATCGAGACGAGCCCCAAGGGCCCGCGCGCCTCACAGGTGCGCTCCGCCTAGGCGCTCGACGCGGCCCCGCCCCCCGCGGGGCCGCTGCACTTCTCCGCTCACTCGCAGGGTCGCGCCATCGATCGATCGATCGAGAGGACCTACGCCATCGCCCGCATCGCCTTCGCCTCCACCTATCCCCCTCGACGCTGTGGCATCGCGACGTTTACGCACAACGTGTCGGCGACCATGGGTGGGCGTGAGGTCGTCGCCCTCCTATCGTCGGAGCGCGGCATGTCGTACCCGGTCGAGGTTCACCACCGCATCCGACCCGACGAACGCGCAGATCACACGTCGACCGCTCGCGCACTGAACAGCTGCGTCGACGTTGTCTCGATCCAGCACGATTACAGGATCTGGGGCGGCGAGGATGGGGAATATGTCCTCGATTTCGTGCGGGCCCTCGACGTCCCATCGGTGGTCACCGTGCACAGCGTCCTGCGATCACCGACCGTCCGACAGCGAAGCATCCTCACCGAGCTGATCGGGACCGTCGCGGCCACCGTCGTCATGTCGAAATCAGCGGCCGCGCTCCTCAAGAGCGTGTACGGCATCCAGGCGCGGCACCTCGATGTCATTCCCCACGGCGTGCCCGACCTGCCGCTTGTCGAGTCCGCGAAGATCAAGCCGGCCGTCGGCCTGGAAGGGCGCGACGCGATCCTGAGTTTCGGTCTCCTGGGCCCAGGCAAGGGGTTCGAGCTGGTGATCGATGCCCTCCCGGCAGTGGTTGCCGAGCACCCCTCGGCGTGCTACGTCATCGTCGGCGCCACGCATCCCGATACGCTCAGGGACCAGGGCGAGGCCTACCGCGAGGCCCTGACGGCTCGCGTGGCCGCTCTCGGCATGGGCGCGTATGTCCGGTTCATCGATCGCTTCGTCGGGCGGGTCGAAATGACTCGCTGGCTCGAGGCCGCCGACGTCGTTGTCACCCCGTACGCGGACCCGGACCAGACGGTTTCGGGCACCCTGTCGTACGCGATGGGTGCGGGCCGGCCCGTAGTCTCGACGCCGTTCCTCTACGCGGCCGACCTTCTTGCCGACGGGCGCGGCGTCCTCGTGCCTCCTGCGTCACCAGCGCTCATGGCTGCGGCCCTCAATGAGCTCCTCGCGAACGCCGACCGCCGGATCGCCATCGGTCGCCGAGCGCACGAGTACAGCCGCGGCATGGTCTGGTCGGCGATCGGAAACGGGTACGGCCGACTGTTCGATCGAGTCCGGACGGACACGCGGCGTACCTCGCCGACGTCGCCGGTGGCTGCCGTCCGTGCGTGAGCCGCAGACCCGGCGACCCCGCTAGCCGCTCGCGAGGAGCGCCTCCCCGCGCTCGATCCAGAATGTCGCGCCCACTCCCCGGTAGAACGCGAGCGCCTGGTCGATCTGGGTCTCAGCCTCGGCGCGCCGGCCGGTCTCGATGAGGTCTTCTGCGGCTCGCATCCGCAGGCGCGCCTCCCACGTGGGGCTGCCCGCGGCGCCCCAGAGCTCGGCGGCCCGGACGTACTCCCGGTCGAGGCACGCGACCGCAACCGCCGTCCAGCGCGGGTAGGGGGAAACCTCGACGATCGCTCGAAGCTCCGACTCGAATTCGAGCGCGAGCGGCGAGAAATTGAACTCGAGCGTCAGGGTCCAGACCGCATCCTGCGGGTACAACGTCGCCATGGCGACCAGTTCACGGGCGATGTCTCGAGCCTCGTCGAGCTGTCCCCGGATCTTGAGCATCGAGGCCAGCAGACCGAGTTCCGAGAGGAGCTGCTGCGGATCGTTGACGGCCCGGGCCAGCTCGACGCTCCGACGCGCATCGGCGAGCGCCCCCTCGGCGTCGCCACGACCTTCACGGATCCGTGCGCGCATGCTCCGGTTCGATGACTCCAGGTAGTGCGGCGAGCCCGCCTCGCACTCGTGGATGAACCCGTCGGCTCTGGCCAGTGCCTCGTCCCAGCGGCCCGACACGAACCCGGACGGGCCCAGCTGGCCACGCAGCCAGCGCACCCCCGCCGCGTCGCCAACGCTCTCGGCGATCGGCAGGCCTTCGACGATCAATTCCTCCGACCGGCGATGCTCGAAGGCAAAGAACGCGTCCACCGAGATGTTGTTGGCGAGACTCCCGGCGATCGACAGGCGGAGCTCGATCGCCTCATCGAGGGCCCGTTGCTGGTCATCGGTTCCGGTCGGGTCGCCGAGATAGCTCTTCGCCAGCCCGATCGTCGCGAGCGCATGCACCCGGACCTCGTCGAGGGCCAGTTGGGCGGCCATGTCCATGGCCTGCCGCGCCAGCGCCATGCCGCCCTGCGGATCGCCGCCGATGGCACGCGTCCGTGCGATCACCGCGAGGACTCGCGCGGACGCGGGTGACGACCCTTGTCCGGCGAAGTCCTCCGCCCGAGCCTGGTGATCCCTGGCCTCCTGGCCCTTGCCCGCCTGCCAGGCGATGCGCGACAGCGAGATCTCGGCTTCGGCCGCGCTCTCCCGATCGCCCACCTCGATCAGGACATCCCGCGCTTCCTCAAGCGCCGCGGCGGCGCGCGGATCGTCTGCCAGGTAGAGCGCGTCGGCGAAGCGGTAGAGGAGCTGCGGTCGGTCCTCGGCACCCTGGGGCCAGCGCTCCAGGGCTGCGCCGTAGAACGCCGCCGCGGCCGGGTAGGCGTTGACGCGGAAGGCGCGATCACCAGCGGCACGCAGGGCGCGGCGCGTGGGTTCGAGCAGGTCGGCCGTCTCGATCCCGGCGCTCTCCGCGAGTTCGAGGGCCGTTCGCCAGTGATGGGCGAGGAGCTCGGCGTGGTCCTCGGGCCGGCCCAGATTCGCGATCCACTCGGCGGCACGGCGGTGCTTCGCGCTCCGTTCCGCCCGCGGGATCTGCCCGTAGGCGACGTCGCGCAGCAGCATGTGGGCGAAGGACCACTCGCTCTCCTGCTCGACCGACGAGCGGCGCTGCCGTGTGAGGAACCCCTTGCGGGCGAGCGCCTGCAACAGCGGGTCGGTCCGTAGGGTCCCTCCCAGCGCGCCGGTCCAGAACACCTTGCCCATGACCGACGCCTCCTGGAGGACGGCCTTCTCGTCGGCCGCGAGGCCGTCCAGGCGCGCCGCGACGATCCCCTGGAGATTCTCCGGGAGCGCAAGGTCACCGGCGACGCCGCGTTCCAGCACCAGCTCGGCGAACTGCTCGGCATAGAGCGGATTCCCGTCCACTCGTTCGAGCAGCGTCCGCGTGACATCCAGCGCGAGTCGGGGGCTTCCGAGGACCTCGGCCAGGAGCGCGGAGGTCTGCTCGGAGGAGAGCGGCGACAGCGCCAGCGTGGAGGCATTGAGCTTGCCGCCACCCCACGCCGGTCGTCGCTGGAGCAGCTCCGGTCGAGCGCTGCAGACCACGAGGAGGGGCACATCGGTCAGCCAGTCGATCAGCTCGTCGATGAAGTCGAGCAGCCCGTCGTCGGCCCAGTGGAGGTCCTCGAGGACGAGGACGAGCGGTCGCTGCTCGGCCAGGGCTTCGAGATAGCGACGCCAGGCCGCAAACGCCTCACCGCGGCGATCGCCACCGAGGCCCGTTGTGGTTTCGAGGCCCACAAGCGGGCGCAGATGACGCTCGACCCATTGGCGCTCGCCGCCGTCTTCGAGCACCTCCGCGACCGCGGCGGTCAGCTTCACGGCAGCCTCGCTGGCGGCGTCCTGCTCGACGATCCCGGTCTGCGCCTTGACCACCTCACCGAGCGCCCAGAACGCGACGCCGTCCCCATACGCGAGACAGCGACCCTGGCGCCAGGTGATGAGGTCGGGTTCCGCATCGGCGATCCGGGACAGCTCGTAGATCAGCCGGCTCTTGCCCATCCCGGGTACCGCGACGAGCGTCACGAGCTGGGGCAGCCGCTCTCCTCGCGCCCGGTTCAGCGCAGTGCGCAGCACTTCGACTTCCTGCTCGCGACCGACGAGCCGCGCCCGTGCATGGTGGCTGACATCGACCCCGAACCGGGAACGGGCCTCGACGGCCTGCCAGACCTCGATCGGCCTGGCCTTCCCCTTGGCCTCGACGGCCGGAGCCTCGCGATAGGTGATCGCCTGGCGGGTCGCGCGCTGCGTCGAGGCGTCCACGAGGATCCCGTTGACGGGGGCCGCCGTCTGGAGTCGCGCCGCGGTGTTGACGACGTCGCCCGACGCCATGCCCTCGCCCTCCGCCGGCCGCGAGCCCAGGGCCACGAGCGCTTCGCCGGTGGTGATCCCGATTCTCAGGTCCGTGCCCTCGGCCCCGGCGAATTGACGGATCGCCAGTGCGGCTCGCACCGCCCGCTCCGGGTCGTCCTCGTGCGAGACGGGGGCGCCGAAGAGCGCCATCACGGCGTCGCCGATGAACTTCTCCACCGTTCCGCCGTGGCGTTCCAGCTCCGCGCGGACCTGGGCGTGGAAGCGGGAGAGGAGCGCCCGGACGTCCTCGGGATCGAGGCCCTCGGCGCGGGCGGTCGACCCCACCAGGTCACAGAACAGGACCGTCACGACCTTGCGCTCCTCGCGGACCGGGGCGCGTTCCGCGATCAGCGCTGCGCCACACATCCCGCACAGCCGGAAGCCGTCGGGATTCTCCTGACCGCAGCTCGGGCAGATCAGCGCCATCTGGGGAGAGCGTACACGTCTGGCCATGCCCTTCGGGAGTCGATGGAATCGGGAGTCAGGTCGGTCGGCGTCCTGTCTCGAGGCTCTCGACCTTCTTCAGGAGGGCGTTGAGAGCCTCGTCCTGCGCCTGGAGGTGGGCCTGGATCTGCTGGGCCTCGTGGAACGTCGCCTCCGCGTCCTTGTAGGTCATGTCGGCGCGCTTGTCCGATGCGCGACTGAGGATGTTCTGCCCGACCATGATGACCGACAGCATGACGAGCTGGATGAATGTCTGGCTGACCCACTGGATGAGGGCGAGCAGGCCGCCGCCGAGGGCCTGCGGGAGCGCGATCAGTGCGAGGGCCGCGAAGGCATAGGCGCACCACATCGTTCCGACGACCGTGGTGAGGACCAGCGCAACCCTGCCGTTGACGCCGACGTGCTCAGCGGTGGTCTTGGGCGGCCCCGATCGGCGGCGCTCCGCGATCCGCGGGTGTGGTTCGTGAAGGAAGCTGAGTTGCATCGAGGGCCTCCCCTGAGTGGTGGACACCGGATCGCCGCGTGGACGAACGCGCCGGCCTGGATGAACGCGCCGGCCTGGATGAACGCGTTCGCTACATCATCTACCGACGACAGGACGCGAAGGTTGCACGTGCCACGTAGGCTGGTTGTGCGGACGCACAGACGTGGACTGACCGTTTCCCGACTCCCGGAGGTTGGCAATCATGGAGCACCCGAACGCCCAGGCCGCCCGCGCGGCCATGGATGCCTTGAACAAGGGCGACATGGGCGCGATCGCCGACATGCTTCACGACGACGTGGTGTGGCACGAGATCGGCAATCCCGAACCTGTCCGCGGCAAGGCGGCTCTCGCGGCCCGGTTTGCCGGAGGCAGCGACTGGCAGATCACGGCCTCCCTGCACGACGTCGTGGCGAACGACGAGCACGTGGTCGTGCTGGCCGAGGCCACAGCCACACGGAACGGCCGAACGCTCAAGTACCGAACCGCCGAGATCACCCACGTGCGCGACGGCAAGGTCACCGAGCGCTGGGCCTTCTCCGACGACACGGCCGCGATCATCGCCTTCTTCGCGTAACACACGAGCACGCCCCAGGAGCACGCCGATGGGCTCCGAGGGGCGCGGCGACGAGGGGCGCCGAGGAACGACGAGGGGCGACGGGGCGGGGTGACAGGGCGTACGCGGCGTGCCCCACCACGCGACCTCGCCCTGAGCCTGACCTCGCCCTGAGCCTGACCTCGCCCTGAGCCTGACCTCGCCCTGAGCCACGATTCAGCCCGCTGCCCTGAGCCGCGATGCCGCTGGCCCCCCGTTCCTTCTCATACAACCGCCCCAGGAACGTTATCCAACCTTTGGGTGCCCTGGAGAGGCAATCGCCCCGGCATCCGTGCGTGAATCGGAGCGCCAGGCGCGGGGAACACCCCGGATTCGTGGATAACGTTCCCCCGGCGGTCGTTAGCAAGAAACTGGCCGGAACTGGGCCGGAACTGGGCCGGAGCGGGGCCGGAGCGGGGCCGGAGCGGGGCCGGAGCGGGGCCGGAGCGGGGCCGGAGCGGGGCCGGATCTCGGTCGGTACCTGGTCGGAAACTGGCCGGACGGGAAAGGACAGGCGATCGAGCGGACGCCCCGCGCCGACTGCGTGCAACCTGCGATGAGCCACGTCCTGTAGCCTCGGGGCGTGACCGTCCACCATCGTTCCGCCCCGGGCGAGTCGGCCAAGCCGATGCTCGCGGACGCTGAGGGCATCCTCGCGGGGCTCGACCCGGAGCAGACCGAGGCCGTGACGATCACGCGCGGCCCGCTGGTCATCCATGCCGGCGCGGGTTCCGGCAAGACCCGCGTCATCAGCCATCGCGTCGCGTACGCCGTGGCGACCGACGCGGTCGACCGCCGCCAGGTCCTGGTCGTGACCTTCACCGACAAGGCGGCCAGGGAGATGGTCGCGCGGCTGGGCGCCCTCGGCCTGCCCGGGGTTGCCGCGCGCACATTCCACGCCGCGGCGCTCGCCCAGCTGCGCCATTTCTGGCCCAGTCGCCACGACGGCGCCCCCGCTCCGGATGTCCTCGATTCGAAGATCCCGATCATCGGTCGTCTGGCTCGTGGGCTGCCCGGCGGCTATCGCTTTACGCCGGCGAGGGACCTCGCCGAGGAGATCGAGTGGGCGAAGGGTCGCCGGCTCACACCCGCGACGTATGCGGCCGCGACGGCGAACGGAACGGGCGCGGCCGGCGCCCAAAGCGCGACCGGCGCCCAAAGCGCGACCGGCGCCCGAAGCGCGGCCGGCGCCCAAATTGCGACCGCGAACCGAACGGGCGCGGCCGGCCCCGGTGGTCGCACGCCACCCATCGCCGTCGAGCTTTTCACCCGTCTCTGGGCCGACTATGAGCGAGCGAAGGACCGGGCCGGCAAACTCGACTTCGACGACCTGCTGACGCAGCTCGTCGATCTGCTCGAAACCGACCCCGATGCCGCCCAGACCGTCCGAGGGAGGTACGGCTGGTTCAGCGTCGACGAGTACCAGGACACGAACCCGCTCCAGCAGCGGCTGCTTGAGCTCTGGCTCGGCGATCGCGACGACCTGTGCGTCGTCGGCGACGAGGACCAGACGATCTACACCTTCACCGGCGCGACGTCCGAATACCTCACGACCTTCGCCGCACGCCATCCCGCCGCGCGCTCAGTCACGCTTTCGCGCAACTACCGCAGCAGCCCGGAGATCCTGTCGTTCGCGAATCGCTTGCTCGCGGCCGAGGGACGGCTCAAGCGGCTCGTTGCAACCAGGCCAACCGGCCCGACTCCCGTGATCCGGTCCTTCCCGGACGCAGGGGCGGAGCTGGACTTCATCGCGACGACCATCCGTGGGCTGTTGGACGCGGGCACGCCGCCGGGCGAGATCGCCGTGCTCGTTCGGATGAATGCCCAGATTGCGCCGATCGAAGGGGCACTCACGAAGGCGCGGATCCCGTTCCTGGTCCGCGGTCAACGCTTCTTCGATCGCCGCGAGGTGCGAGACGCGCTCCGGATCCTCCGCCGGATGCCGGCGGCGGTGCGCGGGCGCGACCTCGTCGACGCATTCGAGGAGCACCTGCGCACGGATCTCGGTTTCGAGCAGGACGGGGCGGGCAGCGGCTCCGCGGGCGACGGTGCCTCCGGTGTCGGCGGTGCGGGCGGTATCGGCGGTGCCTCGAGTGCCTCCGGTGCCGAGGCGCGCGAGCGGAGTGCATCGCTGGCGCTCATCCTCGAGATGGCCCGGGCCGCCGTTGCCCCACCGGCCGACCGCGATGCGCCGTCGCTCGTTGCAGACTTCGAGGCCCGAGCCGCGGAAGAGGCCGCCGGGTCCGCGAACGGCGTGAACCTGCTCACGCTGCACCGCGCCAAAGGCCTCGAGTGGGACGCTGTCTTCCTCCCTCAGCTCGAAGAGGGCACGCTCCCGATCCGCCAGGCCGAATCCGACGAGGAGCTCGCGGAAGAGCGCCGCCTCCTGTACGTCGGTCTCACCCGGGCCAGGTTCCACCTGACCCTCACGTGGGCGGAGCGGCGAATCGGGGCAGGGGAGCGAGAAACGGCGCGCCGCGTCAGTCGGTTCGTCCGGGGATTGGATCCGCGCCGGGGCTCAGGCTCGGGCGCAGGCGGGAGCCCGAACTTGAGACGCAGGGTCACGCTGTTGCCCGGCGCTCCAGTGCGGACTGCGGCCGCCCGAGACGGCACCGATGACGCCCTCGTTGCCGCGCTCCGCGAGTGGCGCCTGGCTCGCTCGCGTGAGGACGGCGTTCCCGCGTACGTCGTCGCGCACGACTCGCTCCTGGCCGGGATCGCCGAACAGCGCCCGGAGTCGATCGCCGCCCTCCGCCGGCTGAAGGGGATGGGCCCGGCCAGGCTCGAGCGATATGGCGAGGAGATCCTGGCGGTGGTCGCAGGCACTCGAGCGGGGCAGGCATCGGATCGCGGAACGTAGCGCCGACGGGCGGGCGACGCTTGGGGCTGGCGACGCTTGGGGCTGGCGACGCTTGGGGCTCGAAATCCCCCGCCGATTGGCGCATCATCCTCGGCATCGATCAACCCGCTCCACCGGAGGACGTGCGATGGACAAGAAGGCGAAGACTCCAAAGAAGCCGAAGAGCGCCAAACCGAAGGGTGACAAGAAGGCGAGTTAGCCGGCTCGAATCGCGCTCACCGAGGCCCTCGCCCCAGCACCAGGCAGGCTCGACCGTGACACCGCCTCAACCACGCTGTCAGGCAAGCACTCGCCTTGCGGCTGGGTGCTTCAGGATCGCGTCGTAGAAGGCCTGCGTCTGGTAGTAGGCATCGTGGGCCTCGGGGAAGCCGCGTTCGATCACGATCTCGTGGTCCGTGACCTTGCCCGGCCAGAGGCGCGATGCGCAGAAGGACAGGAAGTCGTAGCGGGTCACGATGTTGAGCCACGGAACGGTCGGAACGATCATGTCCAGTGCTCCGATCGCACTCAGGAACGGCGCCTGGGAGCCAAAGGTCACCAAGAGCCCCACGTTCTCAGCCGAGCCGCCCTTCCCGAACAGGGTTTCGACGAGGATGATGCCGCCGAGGCTATGGCCGATGACGATTCCGGGTTTCGAACACCGGTCGATCTCGCCGCGGACGTGTGCCCGAATGTCCTTCCCGTTGCGCTGGTAGTAGAGGACATCGGCGACGGGAACAACGTGTTCGCGCATCAACTGCTTGCGCCGGCGCGCGAGCTCCCGGCTGGCCCACAGGGCGATCTGCCGGCCGACCTCGGGCGGTAGCCATGCGCTCACGCCGGATAGCGGTCCACGGGTGATCAGCAGGGTCGCGATCGCCACCTTGGCGGCGTCGAAGTCGACGCCCATGGCACCGGCCGCCTGATCTGCCTTCGGGCGGCGCTGGAACGAACGGGCGAGCGCGGCGACGACCGCCGCATCGATGCGTTCAATGGGTTCGCCACCGGCCGCAGCCAGCTCGGGTGACGCAGCGATCTCGGCGGCAGCCGCTGCCAGGTGAACCGATGGGCTCCCAAGGTCGGTCAGGTCAGGTCCCAGGAATTGAAGGTACTCGAGCAGAATTTCGGCGTCCCGGTCACCGGCCGCGCCTCCGCCCGGCGCACGTTCCGGCAGGGCACGAATCGGGAGGTACGGGTCGGCAAGGACGTCGTTCGTCACGTCTGCGGCGGCGGGTTCGTCGGGCATCGTCAGGTCGATTCTGTCCAGCCTCGCGCCGGCCTTCTCACCCCAGTCCGAGATCGACAGCCGCTCTTCCGGAAGCTTGAGTCCGGCCCGAATCAGGGCGCCGTACCTGTGGGCATCCGCCATGCGGTTGCCGGCACCATGGACGTACAGCACACCCGTTGCCATGACATCCCTCCGTCGCCGTCGGACCCCACGTCCCCATCCACCCTGGAGAATGCCATCACCGCGTCACCGCGGCGTCAACGCGACCCCTCGCCGCCTGCGCCGCCTGCGCCGCCTGCGCCGTCTGCGGGCCGGATCAGTGCAGGTTCGAGCCCGCGACCGGCGCACGCACCTCGACGACAACGACGCCGGGCGCCGATCCGGTGAGTGCGAAGGACCCGACCTGGTCGTCGACGACGTCGATGATCAATCGCCATGACCCGGCGACCGTCGGCATGCGCACGAGCGCCTCGATGACCAGCCCGTCGCCGGGTTCGAGCGCGAGTGGTCCGAGGTCGATGGGCGCGGGTGCCGTCGTGACGGCCGGAGTTGCGATGCCATCCGGGCCCGCCGTCTCCTCGAAGCCTGCTACCGGCATGGCGACCCACGTGCCCACGAGCCGCGTGTTCCGATGGGGCTGGAGATCGGGTGGCACGGACGGCACCGGCGCCGGTTCGAGCCACGACTCGGTCCCGGCATTCCGGACCGCGATCAGGATGGCGGCGAGCGTGCCGGGCTCCGCCGACACGTGTTCGGGGAGGTCGAAACTCGCCGCCCGCGGGCCCGGCACGTAGAGGCTGAGCGGCCCGGCCGTCGCGATCGGGGCGCCGGTCCGGTGATCCGTCAGGGACACGGTGACCCGGTAGACGCCGGGCGTCGTGGGGAGTGGGACGGAGGCGTTCAGCAACCCGTCGACAAGGGTCGGTGACAGGTCCGGTGGGGCGGGAGGAAACTCGTCCGCGGGGAACGCGCGCACGGCCGCGGGCACGACGGCGGGGCGTGCCGCGACGATCGGGTCCATGGGGTCAATCGGGTCGGCCTCGCTGACCGGGATGAACTCCGCGGTGGCGGAGGAGCCCGGGTAGGTCCATCCCTCCTGCATGCCCTCGACGGGCCACGAGACCCGGAGTGCGGACGCGTCCGCGGTCGCAACCGGGTCGCCGAGATCGACGCCGGCGAACGGGCCGGCCAGTGCCGGCGGCGTCAGCGCGGCCCACAGCCTGCCACCGCCTGTGCGCCACGCGAACAGCTTGAGCGCCGAAACGCGGATCCACTCGCCGGTCCAGCCCGCCGGAGCGAGCGGATCCATGACGAAGATCCGGCGCGTTTTCGGGTCGTACCGATCCAGGTAGAGCGCGTGGTCGTCGTTCTCACGTTCTCCGCTCCAGAACGCGCGGTCCCAGCGACCGTTGACGCGGGGCAGCCTGGAATAGTCGCCGAGCAGGATGGCGCCGCCGCCCTGGCTCAGTCGGTCGAGCAGCTTCGGCCACGTGATCGAGGTGCTCCCGAACGGCGAGGACTCCAGCGGGAAGCCGATCTCGGCAAAGGCGCGTTCGACGTCCGTCAGGTTCGATCCACCGTCGTCGTCCCCCGAAAGCGCCCTGAGTCGCTTCCGATCGACGATGGTCACCCCGCTCGTCCACTTGTCCAGGAGCATCTGCGCGGATGCCCACGTGCAGTCGTACCAGACACCCGGTTCGCGCTCGGTGACAAACGCCGGGGTGTACCCGGGGAGGGGCCGGGGCGGATCGAGGGCGAAGACGGGCGCGGGGCCGGGCAGAGTCGTGACCATGCTCGCGGCCGCAAGCAGCAGGGCAGCGGCGGTGCGCGTGACGCGGTGGCCGGGCAGATGGAGAGGCAATGCAGGTCCCCGATGGTGGGCGGATGGCCGTCACCGTCGGCACGACGAACCGAACAGGGCGCGACGACGCAGGATTGATGAAGGCGCAAGCGTCGCAGGCAGCGCTCATCACGGACATGGTTCGGAAGTACCGCGCGCAACACCGACCATGGGGTCCGCAAGGCCAGCTCGCGGGGCGCGCTTGCGGAGCACCTACCGTCGGGTCGATCAGCAGGATGCGCCGGCTCGCAGCGCCTGCAGACTCGCCCGTTGCCGCATCGCGGTCCCGTGGATAATCCGGTTGATGACGTCCGACACGGACACGCTCACGTTCTTCCTGACCGACATCGAAGGCTCGACGCGCAACTGGGAGGCGTCCGAGACGGAGATGCGGCACGCGCTCCGCCGCCATGACGACCTCCTTTCGCGGATCATCCCCGAGCACGGCGGCCGGGTCCTGACCGAACGTGGCGAGGGCGACAGCTTCTTCGCCCTCTTCCCGGCCGCGAGCGACGCCGTCTCGGCCGCGCTCGAGGTGCAGCGCGAGCTGGATCGCGAGCCGTGGCCGGACCATGCCCCGGTCCGTGTCCGGATCGCGATCCATACGGGCGAGGCAGGGGCCGACCACCGTGGTCCGGAGGTGAACCGCTGCGCTCGCCTGCGGGGCCTCGCACACGGCGGCCAGGTCCTGCTCTCGTCGCCCACCGCCGGCCTTGTCCGAGGGCGCCTTCCGGATGGAGCTTCGCTCGAGGATCACGGCCTGCATCGCCTGCGCGACCTGGCCATCCCGGAGCGAGTCTTCCAGCTGGTCCACCCCGACCTCCTCGCGGGGCTCCCTCCCCTTGCAAGCACGGACAGCACAAGGCACAACCTGCCCATCCAGGCGACGAGCTTCGTCGGGCGAAGAGCGGAGCTGGCGACGGTCATCGCGCTCCTCGGCAACCACCGGCTGGTGACGCTCGCCGGGTCGGGAGGCGCAGGCAAGACCCGACTGGCCCTGCAGGTGGCGACCGACATGCTCGAGGTGTTCGTCGATGGTGTCTGGTTAGCCGATCTCGCCCCCCTGTCGGATCCGGCCCTCGTCCCGGCGACCGTCGCCGCCGCCGCCGGTGTTCCGGAGATCCCGGGTCGTCAGCGGGTGGACATGCTCGTCGAACACCTCTCGGGCCGCACGTCCCTGCTCCTGATGGACAACGGTGAGCACCTCGTGGAGGCCGTGTCCGACCTCGTCGATCAACTCGGGCGACGCGCCTCGGAACTCCGGATCCTGGTCACCAGCCGCGAGGCCCTCAATGTCCCGGGCGAGATCGTGTGGCGAGTCCCGTCGCTTTCGCTGCCCGAAGCCGCGTCAACCACGACGACGAAGGCGACCACCGCCGAGTCGATCGCCGGGTTCGAATCCGTCCAGCTCTTTCGCGATCGAGCCGTCGCCGTCCAGCCGGCGTTCGCGCTCACGGACGCCAACGCGGCCGCGGTGGCCCAGATCTGCCGGCGTCTCGATGGAGTTCCGCTGGCGATCGAGCTGGCGGCGGCGCGGGTCCGGGTCCTCGCTCCCGATGAACTGCTGCGACGCCTGGAGGACCGCTTCCGGATCCTGACCGGGGGCAGCCGGACGGCGCTGCCGCGCCAGCAGACGCTCCTCGCCGCGGTCGAGTGGAGCCACGACCTGCTCAGCGCGCCCGAGCGTGTTCTCTTCCGTCGCCTCTCGGTGTTCGCGGGTGGCTTCTCGCTGGCTTCGGCCGAGGCGGTCTGCGCCGACCCGCCGCTGGACCGTGAGGATGTCCTCGATCTCCTCGCGCAGCTCGTGGACAAGTCCCTGGTCATGGCCGAGCCGGGTCGCGACGGTTCCGTCCGTTACGGCCTCCTCGAGACGCTCCGCGCATATGGACGCGAGCGGCTGATCGAAGCCGGCGAAGCGGACGCACTGGCCGACGTGCACCTGCGCGTCTTCATGGCGATGGCCGAGGCGGCCTACACACGGCGCTTCGACGACGAGGTCGGCGGCCTCGGCACGCTCGAGTCGGAGCTGGAGAACCTGCGTGCGGCCCTCGTCAGGAGTCGGGCGGGGGAGGCGGACGAGGAACTGCGCCTGGCGGGCGCCCTCGGATGGTTCTGGTCGCTTCATACCGAACACGCCTCGGAAGGGCGCGGCTGGCTCGGCCACGCGCTGGCCGGTCGCGAAGACCGAACGGCCGCCGTTGCCCGCGCGCTGACCGGGGCCGCGATGACCGCGAACTGGGCGGGCGATGCCTCGGAGGCGGCGACGTTCGCCGAGCGCGCGATCGGGATCTGGCGCGAGTTCGGGGACGACCTCGAGACCGGCCTCGCGCTCGAGGCGCTCGGTTGGGCGCGCCTCTTCATGGGGGACAGCGAGGCGGCCCGCGGTCCCATGGAGGAGGCAGTCGCGTGCATGCAGCGACCCGGGGACCGGCGACTCGTGAATCGGGTCCGGGTGGGTCTCGGCCAGGTCTTCGTGGCCCTCAACGATGTGGCCGCAGCCGAACCCCTGGCCCGGGAAACGCTCGCGATCGGTCGTGAACTCCACGCGTCGCGCGACATCCACTACAGCCTCCACTTCCTGGCGGACTGCGCCCTGATCCGGGGAGATGGAGCGGCGGCGGAGACGTGGTATCGCCAGAGCATGGGGGCCGCCCTCGACTACGGGAATGTCGCCGAGGCCGGCAACGAGATGGAGGGCCTGGCGATGGCTCTCGCGGCGCAGGGTCGTGCGGAACAGGCGATCCGGCTCGGCGCCGCCGCCCTGGCCCAGATGAACGCTCTGGGCTTCGACCTGTCGGGCGTCGACTTCTGGACGAATCTCAAGAATCGCTATCTCGGGCCGGCACGCGCCACCCTGGGGGAACCCGCCGCCGCCGCGATCGATACGGAGGGGCGATCGATGGGCTGGGAGGCGGCCCTCGCGGAGGCCTCGGCGCCGGCCTCGGGGCCGGCCTCGGCGCCGGCCGGCCGGACGACGCGCGGCCGGGCGACGCGCTAGAGCTCGACGACGCGCTAGAGCTCGAGCGATCCAGCACGAACCGAAGCGCCGCGTCTACCCGGCCGACCCCGGCCGGATTCAGGCGCCCTGCACGCGGCCCAAGATCCGCGACCGGCACCCCCAAGCGCGCCGGCGACCGGATCCTGCTCATACGTTCACCCCGGGAACGTTATCCAGCAATTGACCCCGCGCAGCGGTCGGTCGGGCCCTTCCCCGTGCGTGAGCGCGGCCGCCGGCCCCGGATTCGAGGCCCGATTCGTGGATAACGTTCCCCGGGCGAGAGTCTGCAACGAATCGCGGGCGGGACGGACGCGGGCGGGACGGACGCGGGCGGGAGGGCCCGTGCCGGCAGCGCGACCGGGCGCCGCGGCCGAGCAGCGCGGCCGGGCGCGGCGGCCGAGCAGCGCGGCCGAGCAGCACGCCGAATCCGACGACATCGGGCGCCCTATCATGCGCGCGCGATCAGCCGATGAGGTAGACCACCGAGACCGTGACCGACACCTCGTTCGAGCCCGGCTGGACCGGCGTCGCGACGTCCTGGAGCGCCGCTCCGCGCAGCGCGTCGTAGTAGACCGGATACGGGACGGGGCCCACCGTCTCGCTGATCGAGGCGACGCCGGTGATCGAAACGCCCGCGGCGGCCGCCAGGGTCTGGGCCTTCGTCTTGGCCGACGCCATCGCTTCGTCACGGGCCAGTTTCTCGGCGGCAACCTGGTTCTCGACCCGGAAGGTCACGCCGTCGAGGGTCGTCGCTCCGGCGCCGAGGGCGCCGTCGATCGCGTCGCCCACGACATCGAGATCGCGGATCGTCACCGCGACTGCGTTGGTCAGCGTGTAACCGGTCAGGCGCGGCTTGTTGGAGTTGGACGAGTAGTCGTAGATGGCGCTCAGCGACAGGGCCGTGGTCTGGATGTCACGGTCGGCGATGCCCAGTTTCTTGAGGCTCGCGATGACCGCGGTCATCGACGCCGCGTTGGTCGCTCGCGCTGCCTTCACGGTCTTGGCGGTGATGGTGACGCCGAGCCGCAGGTCGGCGGTGTCCGGGATGAGGACGACGCGTCCGGTACCGCTCACGCTGATCGTGTGCTCGGCCGGGGTCGGCGGGGCGGCCGGGTCGATGGCGAGCAGCGGGCGCGGCGCGAGGGCCGGCCCGGCGAACACCGCTGCGGCGAGAAGGCCGGTCGCCAGGCCCGCGGCCAGCCAGCGAACGCGGACGTCCGGGAGGGGGATCGTGATCGAGACGGATGTCGAAGGCATCGGAGGCTCCAGTTCGCTCGATGTGCGGCGCGTTTTTCGGCACGCGAACCCGAGACGCTGGACGATGTGGCGCCGGTTCCTTGCCGGGGTCGAACTCGTACCTTTCGGCGTCGCAAAGTTCTGGTCGACAAGACCCTAACCTGCTGGTAGAGTAAGAGTCGTGGAGACCAAAACGAGCGGCGCGGGAGTGCCCAGCCGTGCGGGAGTACCTGCGGACTACGACCCGTCGCGGTTCCCGCCGTTCGCGGTGACCGTGGATGTGGTGATCCTTACCATGTCCGAAGGCACGCTTCACGCCTTGCTCGTGCGTCGTGGCGAGGCGCCGTTCCAGGGGATGTGGGCGATCCCGGGTGGCTTCAAGCGTCCCGCCGAAACGTTGGACGAAGCGGCGAAGCGGGAGCTGGCCGAGGAGACCGGCGTCGATGCCGCGAGCCTGCTGACCCAGTTCGGTGCGTACGGCGATCCCGAGCGCGACCCTCGGATGAACGTCGTGACGGTCGCGTACCTCGCGGTGCTTCGCGACGTGGGGGCGATCGTGGCGGGCACGGACGCGGCGGACGCCGCCCTGGTCCCGGTGTCCGACGTGCTCACGGGAACGATCGACCTGGCGTTCGATCATCTGCGGATCGTGCGCGATGCGATTCAGCGCGTCCGCGTCGAGCTCGAGGTCACCGGCATCGCCACGGCGTTCGTCGGAGCGACGTTCACCTTGGCCGAGCTGCGGGCGGTGTACGAGGCGGTCTGGAACGTGCAGCTCGACGCCGCGAACTTCCGGCGCAGCGTCGTCGCGGAGGACGGCTGGGTGATCCCGACCGGGCGCCGCGCTCGACCCGGCGCGGCCGGCGGCAGGCCCGCGGAGCTCTATCGGGCAGGGCGGGCGTGGAACCACGGCGGCCCGATCCGTCGATTGCCGCGAAACGGGAAGCGAGAGGTGCAGGCGTGAGAGCCGTCGTCCAGGACCGCTACGGACCCCCGGAGGTCCTGCGAATCGAAGACATCGAGAAGCCCATACCCAGGGACGACGAAGTCCTGATCAGGATCCGCGCCACGACGGTCACCCAGACGGATACCCACGCTCGGGCCGCCCATCCGTTCTTCTGGCGCTTCATGATCGGTTTCCGCCGGCCGAGATGGCGAACACTCGGCGTCGAGCTGGCAGGAGAGATCGAGGCGGTGGGCGCAGCCGTCAGCGAGTTCAGCGTCGGCGACCACGTGTTCGGTCAGGGCGCCGGCAGCCAGTGGTTGGGCGCGCACGCCGAGTACATCTGCCTCCCGGAGAGCGCCCCGCTGGCCCACAAACCGGCCGGCATGAGCTTCGAAGAGGCAGCGACCGTCTGCGACGGGGCCCTCCAGGCACTCTCGACGCTCCGACTGGCGGATGCTCGCGACGGCCGGCGGATCGTGATCTACGGCGCGTCCGGATCCCTCGGCACGGCCGCGGTGCAGCTGGGCAAGCACTTCGGTGCCCACGTCACCGCGATCTGCAATACGAAGAACGTCGAACTCGTGCGGTCGCTCGGTGCGGATGAGGTCGTCGACTACCTCCTCGAAGACTTCACGAAGAACGGCCAGACCTACGACGCGATCATCGACGCCGTCGGCAAATACGCGTTTTTCCGCGGCAGACGCTCGCTGAAGCCGGGCGGCATGTACGTGGCGACGGACTTCGGGCGATCGGCGCTCGAGACGATCGTCGTGGCCATCGGTTCCCGGTGGGTCGGCACCCGGCGGATGAAGTTCGCCATGGGGCGACGGAACAAGCAGGACGTCCTCCTCATGAAGGAGCTCATCGAGGCCGGCAAGTACCGGGCGGTGATCGACCGCCGCTACCCCCTGGAGCAGGTTGCCGAGGCTCACGCGTATGTCGAGACCTGGCAGAAGACGGGAAACGTCGTCCTGACCGTCAGCGGCCCGATCCATCCCTGACAGCAAGCCGATGAGAGGACGTGCAGACATGAGAGCCGTTGTCCACGACAGGTACGGGCCTCCGGAGGTGCTGCGCCTCGAGGAGGTCGAACGGCCCGTCCCGAAAGACGACGAAGTCCTCGTCAAGGTCCACGCCACGACGGTCAACCGGTCGGACACGGGCTTTCGCAGCGCGGAATACTTCATCACCCGGTTCTTCACGGGCCTCCGCCGGCCGAAGTTGCGGATCCCCGGCTACGAGTTCGCGGGAGAGGTCGAAGCCGTCGGCGCGGCCGTCAGCGAGTTCGCGGTCGGTGACCGCGTCTTCGGCGCGAATGTCGCCGGGTTCGGTGCCCATGCCGAGTTCGTCTGTGTCCGGGAGAGGGCCCCGCTGGCGAAGATGCCGGCCGGCATGACCTTCGAAGAGGCGGCGGCCGTACCCGACGGCGCGATCCTGGCACTGACGTTCCTGAGACGGGCCGATCTCCGGAAGGGGCAGAAGATCCTCATCTACGGCGCATCCGGGTCCATCGGAACGGCAGCGGTGCAGCTGGCAAGGCACTTCGAAGCGGACGTCACCGCGGTGTGCAACACCAGGAACGTGGAGCTCGTGCGATCGCTCGGAGCCGACCGAGTCGTCGATTACACGCAGGAAGACTTCACGAAGAACGGCGAGACGTACGACGTCATCTTCGACGCCGTCGGGAAGCACTCGTTCGGGCGGTGCCGAGGCTCACTGAAGCGCGGCGGCGTCTACCTCGCAACCGACCTCGGGTTCCTGGCCCAGAACCCCATCCTGGCGCTCGTGACCAGGCGGATCGGAGACAAGCGGGTGCGGTTCCCGATCCCTCGGTACACGAAGAAGGATGTCCTCTTCCTCAAGGAGCTGATCGAGGCCGGGAAGTACCGGGCGGTCATCGATCGGCGCTACCCGTTGGAGCAGGTGGTCGAGGCATCCAGGTACGTCGAGACGGGGCAGAAGACGGGCAACGTCGTCCTGACCGTCGGCGGCGACCACGGGATCTAGCCCAGGCCGTCGCGCTTCGCGCCGACCGGGTCAGATGTCCAGCACGAACCGAAGCGCCGCGTCGACCCGGCCGACCGCGGCCGGGTTCAGGCGGCCTGCACGAGGCCCGAGGACCGCGACCGGCAGCGTCGCCGGCTGGTCGCACTTCACGTAGCCGTCACGATCGAGACCGCACTCGCGACCGGCAACGGGAACCAGGTACGGCGGATCGAGCTCGGCCGAGGGGACGCGGCTCGTCATCGGGACCACGATCACGGTCGATGAGCGGCGCATCCGGTCTGCCTGGACGACCACCGCGGGATGTGGGCCGCGCAGGACGTGGCCGCCCAGGTCGGGGAACGCGATGAAGTGGATGTCGCCCCGCCTCGGGGTTCCGCCGAGCGCATCCGTTGGGCCTTCGCGGCCGATTCCTACCACTCGAGGTCGGCCCACGCCCGCGCGGTCAGGGCGAGCACGTCGCTGGCCCAGGCCGCGTTGTCCTCGGTGTCCAGGGCGAGCGCCTGGTCGAGCCGCGCCTGGTCGGACGTGGCGATCGACGAACGAAGTGCCGCTGCGATGACCGCGCTCACGCTCGACTGCGCGTCCTCGGCCGCCGCACGGACCTCGGCGACGAGCTCGGCCGGCAGGCTGATCGACAGCTTCACGTGTGGCACGGACGTGGTCGCAGCGCCGTACGTCGCGGCGGTTTCGGCGAGCGCGTGAACTCGGGATGTGGAAGAGGACATCGGTAGGAGTGATGGTACGACCGCTGGTGGGACGATGTCAACGTCCGCGGAGCCGAGCGGTTGGGGTCAGCCCGATCAGGCGCCGACGCGGACGATCCCGGGGACGCCATCGAACGCGCGATCGAAGGACATGATCTGCTCGATCCCGCGACGTTGCATCACCGCCACATGCAGGGCGTCGCGCGCTCCCAGCCCGCTGCCCGCGACGATCGTCGAGGCACGCCTGACGTCCTCGAGTTCGATCGGGAAGACGTTGTCGACGACGCCCAGGAGCGCGGCGACGGCGGGCTCGATCGCATCACGCCGGCCGATCGAGACGTAGCGCTGGAGGATCTCCTGGATCACCTCGGCATCGGTGACGAGTCGCTCGCCGTCGGCGATGGCCCGCTCCAGGATCGCGCGACTCCGGGACTTGTTCGGGTGCTCGGCCCCGACGAGGTACATCGGGATGTTCGAGTCGACCAGGATCACGGACCGGCGGATCCGTAGCCCCGCTCGATCTCGGCGAGAAGGTCGTCGATGTCGGACACCGGGTAGGCGTGGCTCGAGGCCTCGCGGACCGCTCGAAGCTTCGCCTCGGGCGCGGGGTATTCGGCCGCGTTCCGCGCCGCGCGCAGGGCATCGCGGACCCACGCCGCCATCGTCTGGCGCCGCCGTCGGGCGATGGCCTGGATCTCGGCAAGTTCCGCGTCGTCGAGCAGGACCTGCAGCCGCTTTGTCATGACAGGTAGTCTACATGACTCATCTTCATGAGTCTCGCAAAACCGACCCCTCCGACCATCCGGACGGCGATTGCTTTGACAAAGGGCACGCCTGACGTCCCATACCCAACCCGGATTGGGTACTTCCGCCGGTGCGCTCAACCGGGCTCGATGCGCCGTACGGTGGGGACGCAGTCGATCGAGCGGTCGAACGAGGCGATCGCGCTGACGCCGGAGCGTTCGGCCGTTGCGACGAGGTAGGCCTCGGCGAAGTCGAGGCGATCGACCTCGTAGACCTCCACGGCCCGCAGAAGCAACTCCACGTCGACCGCGCGGATTTCCCCGAATGCGAGGATCGACCGAACGGCGCGTGCGATCTGGGGGCGCGGCGTCTCGTAGACCGACTCGAGGACGTACACGAGCTCGGCCACGATCAAGTCCGGCAAGAGGATGGCCTCCGATTCCGCAAGGAACCGGCTCGCCCGAGTCGCTTGTTCCGGAGGGTCTCCGGTGAGGTGCCGAACCAGGACGTTCGTATCGACGAAGACGCTCAAGGTCGCCGACGACCCCGGGCCCGGTGCGTCTCCTCGATGATTTCCGACCAGGGCGCGCCCCGCCTGGCAGCGGGCACCGGGATCGATCCCGCGAGACTGAGCAGGTCCTCCGTCCGGGCGAGGATCGCGCGATCCCCGTCGACGCGAAAGATGACGCGATCGCCCTCCTTGAGTGCGAGGGCTGTGCGGACGGCGCGCGGGATCGTGATCTGGCCCTTGGTGGTCAGCCGGGCGGAGATGTCCATCGCTGGACTCCTTACGTTAATAGAAATGTAAGGATACGCCTGCGGCATGCCGGTGTCGTCCATCACGCCGAGAGTAGGTTTCGGCGGATATCTCTGGCTAATCCAGCGCTCTGCCGGCTGCGCCACCAGGAGGGGCGCGCGCGTCAGGACCTTGCCGAACCTGGTCTGATATCGGGCAGTCCGGGCGTCGGCCAGACCGACGGATCCACGATGATGCTCGCCGGGTTGTCGAGATCGCGCTTCCAGTCGGGCGGCCAATCCGAGCCTTCGAGCGCATGTGCCAGGGCCTCTGCGGCCTGCCAGTCGCCGGCAGAGAAGCCCCAGATGTGGGCGTCGAGCAGGTCGGACGCGAAGTCCGTCCAGGCGCGAACCCGGGCCACCTCGGTAGCAAGGAGCGCGGCATCGCAGGGCGTTGCCGTATCGTCGTGAGAGCAAGGACGAGGTGGATGGCCCGCGGCATGTCGGCGGGCGAGGAAGCGAAGACGCTTCGCGTTCACGGGGGCGCTCCGGTCGAGCCGGACGTGCAGTGAGGTCAGCGATCCCATCGTCGGCGAGGGGACGCCCCAGGTCAAGTCGGATCCGGATCTTCTACTGCCTATGCCGCACCGGGTGGTGGCAATCGACGACAACCTGACTGGCTCCTGCAAGCGATGGACCGTGCCTGGCGGTTGCCGACCCGAGGCGTCGCGATGGCGTTAGCTGACGGGCGCCTCGCGGAGCGACCGCAGGTACGCGTCCTCGGCGATCCCCAGGACCTCCCAGATCGCGATGTCCTCGTCGACATCGGGCCAGTGCACGGAGATCCCGCGCGGCCCGATCGTCCAGTGCTCGCGTTCCGCCGGCGTCGCGAGCACCGGCGCTCCTGCACATCTGATAGTGCTATGATGGTGCCATGAGAACGGTGACGGCACTCGACGTTCGGCGCCGGTTCGGTCAGATCATCGACCAGGCGGCAGCGGGGGAGAGGATCGTGATCGAGCGGGCCGGTCAGCCCGTGGCCGCGATCGTGCCGCTCGCGGACCTCGCGCTCGTGGATCCGGACCGCCGGCGTGCGGCCCGCCTGGCGGCCATCGACGACATCCGGCATTTGGCTCGCAGGCGGCCATTCCCGCCCGGCTTCGATCCCGTGGCGGCGCTCCACGAACAGCGCCGGGCTCGGACGGGAACGGGACCCGACACCGGACCCGACCCGGAACCCGACACGGGACCCGACTCGGAGGCACCCGGGTGAGGTTCAGCCTGGGGCAGCAGTCGGTCGTCATCGATGCCTCGGCGGCCATGGCCCTCCTGGCCGGCGACGAGTCCTGGCTTGACCGGTGGCGCGGGTGGACCGACACGGACACCATGATCCTCGCCCCGCCACACTTCCCGGTCGAAGTCGCGAACGCGCTCCTCCGAGGCGCCCGTCTGCAGGCACTCGAAACTGCCACGCGGCTGGAGCGGTTGTACGCGAGCGGCGTGGAAACGGCCGATCGGGGCCTGCCCGGCCTGCTGGGAGCGGTCGAGCTTGCGGCGCGTCACCGTCTGACGGTGTACGACGCGCTGTACCTGGATCTCGCGGTGGACGTGGATGCGGAGCTCGCGACGCTCGATCGAGATCTCGCCGCGGCTGCCGCTTCCGAGGGCTTGACCGTCGTCGGCTGATCCGGGTCCGACACGCGTCGTGACGCGCCGTGCGGAGAGGATCAGGCGGCGCCCTCGGCGACGCGCCGGGGCGCCGCCGCCCACAGGTCGGCGTACGGGTTCGGCTCGCCGTTGTTGTGCCGAGCCCACATCTCGATCCGCAGACCGGCCGATACCAATCCCGCCCACCCGTCGGCCAGGATGACATCGAACGCGAGTGTGCGCGGCGACCGACCACCCTCGATCGTGGCGATGATGACCGGCCATGCCTCGAGCGTCGATTCGAACCGGGCCAGCACGTTGTTCGACGGGATCAATCGCAACTGGTATCCGACCGCACCATCGATGAAGACCTCGGTCTTCTCACCGGGTTTTCGGGCGCGCCGGCCGACTACGGCCTTGCTCCAGTCGAGGTGGCTCGTGTCCGGTCGTTCATCATCGGCGACGGATCGAGCCTTGCGCTCAGCGATTTTCGTATTCACGTCGTTCGCGCTTCGTGGCGCGCCATGCGGCGATGATCCGCGGCCTGGGGCCGCGCATGGAATCAGGGGCGCGAGGGTTTCGGCGGCTTGACAGTCGGTTCGGCCGGGGTCGAAGGCTCGCTTGGGCTGGCTACCGGTGCGGCCAAGGGGGCGATCACACGGATGCCGCGCTTCGCTCGATCCAGATACACGCCGCGCCGCCCGGCGGAAAAGTCGTACTCCGGCGCGATGTCCGGGTCAGCGTCTCGGGGCTTGTTCATAGCTTCGTCGTTCAGCCGGTGTGGCCGGCCATGCGGTGATGATCCGAACGCTTCGGCCTCGGTTCGTGTGGATGACAACAAGGAGGTGGCCGGTGCGCGTCGTCCCGATCGTCGCATATCGAATCTCATCGGTCGAGTGGTCCTGGTCATAGACGCTGATGGCCAGTGGGTCGAGAAAGACGGTCGCGGCGTCCTCGAAGCTCAGTCCACGCTCGGCCGTGACCCGAGCCGCCTTGTCGTCGTCCCAGTCAACATCGAGCTCCACTGGGACACGCTATCGGCCTCGGCTTACCTGGGGGTCATCGCCGGCCAGACGATCGGCCGGACGGCAGACCATCGCGGCCTCAGGGACGGCGAGGCGGACCTGGTCATCGCCCATCCCGAGCGCGGGATCCTCGTGATCGAGGTGAAGGCCGGACGGTAAGGACCGGCGCTTACCCGCGACGTATCCCAGCGTTGCGTCGCAATCTCGTGCCACCAGAGCTGTCACACGGGCGGCGCAGATTCGGCGCAGCCGCCGATTCAGTGAGGACTCGGGTGGAGCCGAGGAGGGACCGGCGGGGGACCTGGGAGGGCGCCGAGCATGCGCATCGATCGGGAATGCGGGACCAAGCAGAGCTACCTGTCCAAGGCCGAGGCCAAGCGCGCGGCGCGGTTGATGACCGGCCGACATCGCGAGGCGTTCCACCTGTATACGTGCTCGTACTGCCGGCTGTTCCACGTGGGCCATCTAGTGCCCGCGTTCATGCGCCGGCCGGCCTGGGCGTAGGGTCCGGACATGAGCGAGGACGAAGCACTCGAGGGCTGGGACGACGCACCGCTGAAGTGCGCGACCTGCGGCACGGAGCTGGAGGGCCTGGATCCGGAAGACGATCCCGAGGGCGAGTCGGGGCTCCCGATCTGCGGGGAGTGCAATCGCGCCCGGAACTTCGACGTCTTCGGAGGGTAGGGCTTGACGGCTGACGCCACGGCCGTGGAATCGGCGGACGAGCGAGCCGGCGCGAAGGCCGAGCGGCTCGTGGTCGAGCGCTACTCGACTCGATACCAGTCGGGCGGATTCTTGCGGTCGATGAGCAGGTCGAGCGACAGGAGGGTCGGACTTACTCTGTGGAACGCGACGATGAGGTCGCCGTTCTCGACGACCGTAACCGCGATATCAGGGAACACCGGCACGCTGTACGCGAAGTGGCTACGACCGGGTTCCTCTGGGTTGGCGGCGATGGCTTGCTCGACGAACCGGAGGGCGAGGCGCGCGCTGAGGCTAAGGCCTCTCCTGGCCGCTGAGTACTCCGGTGTGGGTCGTAGCTTGATCCTCACGCAGCCCCCCAACCTCAGCCAGCACGTTGGTGAGCCGGGCCTCTATGCCAGTCCGTCTAGCGTAATCCGCGAACTCGTCTGGGGTCATGGTACTGAGAGAGGTCCAGCGGGGCGAGCCGCGCCGGAGCCGCATCCGACGGATCGTCGCGATCGGATGAAGAAGGGTCTCGCCGAAAGCGGCGACGGCAACTAGTGCTCGACCACGCGAAATTTCGTTTGGAATCGAATGCCCGGTGACTGGTCGCGGCTGAGACATAGGCCCCGTTCCTCGTTTCGTCACTGGGGGTCTGGTGCACCAGTGACAGGCCCCGTGCCAAGGAGCGCCTTCTTACCATCCCCGGAGACGCACGGCGGCCCACACCTAAGCCCCGGCGCCCAAGCTAGTACCACATGCCAAGCGCGTGCTGTCAAGGGGGAGTATGACCGATCTGTTGGAATATGACCGGTCGCACGGCCTGACTCGGATCGATCCGGTCTCTCTCTATTCCGGAGTCTCGGTCAAACTGAGACACTACTGCGAGGCGGACTGGTTCGACGCGCTGCAGCTCCTGCTTATCGACCCGGGCCGACGACGTCATGTACGTCTTCCACGATCCCGCGCAGGCGCTCTACCGGGACGATGTCGTCGAGCGCCTCGGGCTGACGCCGCGCGACCTGGTCTGGAACTGCCGCAATCCGCAGGCCATTCACGAGGCCGTTGCCAGGCTCGCCGACGGCGGACTGTCGGCCGATGCGCTCCGCCCCGGGGCCGAGCGCCGGAGGTCATCGAGGTCTCGACCCCGGCCGAGACGATCGAGGCGCTGCGCACGCTGCTGTTTCGCCTTCGACACGACGAGCAGGTCGCCGCCCGCGACATCGTGGTGCTCAGCGGCTCTGGCCTGGACCACTCCGATGCCTGGAGGCAGCGCCGATTCGGGAACGAGACGCTCTGGAACGGCCAGGTCGACGACGACGGCCAATCGAACGGTCTCGCCGCCGAACTCGTGCTGCCGCAGCCCTCCGGCACGATCCTGTGCGACTCGATCCGCCGCTTCAAGGGCCTCGAGCGGCCCGTCGTCATCCTCACGGAGCTGCGGCCGGATGATGCGAGGCGTGATCGGCTGCTCTACGTCGGGATGAGCCGGACGTTGCAACACGTGGTGCTGGTTGTGACACCAGAGGTGGCATGCAACGTGGGGATGCCCGTGTGATGCCCCCAGTGCATACGGATCGCCCAGCCCTGACGCCGGATCAGCGGCGGATCGTCGAGCATGGCGATGGGGCTGGTGGTCATCGCCGGGGCGGGGACCGGGAAGACGCGCGTGATCGTGGAGCACGTCCTCCCGTACAACGTGAAAGTCACACGCGAGTTCCTAGAGTGCCTGGACCAGACCGTCGGCCCGGCGACGCGCGCCCGGATCGCCGTCTCAAATTCTCACAGCTTCTGCCACCGGATCCTTACCGAGAACGCGGCAGATGCCGGCCTGCGGCCGCGACCGGGGGTCCTCGATGGCGTTGTGCAGGTCCCGCTGTAGAAAGGACATCGGCCCGGAGCCGCCGCTGGCGTACCACCACTGCTCGAACTGGTCGCTGGGCCGCTTCCTGCAGTTCATCAATCGGGCAAAGGACGAACTCGTCACGTCGCACGATTTCGATGCGTTCGTCGATGCTAGCTGGAGATTTCCGGTCGCCGCTCGCAGGGCGTCATCCGCAGACGCTGAGCGTCCCTGGGCTTGCGGCGGACTATCGCTCGGCCAGCGACTCGTCGACTGGGGCCTCGTCCTCGACGACGGCTAGGTCTTGGATTCGCGGGTCATCTTCAGGGGCACGCGCCTTGACGATCTCCAGGTACTCGCGATGCAAACGTTCAGCGTCCTGAAGCAACTTGTCCCACGTAACGACGGAGATGTGGTCGTCCCGCAGCCGGCGTTTTTCGCCTTCCCCATCGGGCCGAAGACGGCCGTACACGAGGCATCCCCAGACATCGCGGCTGGAGTGTGCCGGATCGTTCGACTCCCGTTCCCGAGTGCGCAGATAGTCGACATACCCTGACACTTGGCGCAACTCGTCTAAGCCGATGAGGTCCCCCGGCCGCTTCAGCTCCGCGACCACCGCCAACGAGCTGTCTGCCAGGCAAAAGAAATCGAGCCTCCTGCTTCCGTCGTTTCCGTCGTAATCGGCGTCGCCAGGCACCTCGAAATGTTCTGCCAGCACCTTGTCGAGGCTGCGTTCGTGCTGCAGCACGTCCCACTGAGGGTTCATGAGCCATGGCCGATCTCGCACGAAGTCCTGCATGTCGGGCTTCTCTGGCGCCTTCGCCCTGATCAACGCTCGGAACTTGCGGATCACCTCGATGCGGCCGCGGACAGTCTGGGCGACGGAGATCGCCTCCATGACGTCCCACTCCTGGAATAGTCGAAGAAGCTCCTTTTGCGCGCCGTCGTCGGTGGCGCTGATGGCACGGATCAACTGCATGAACGTCTCGTTCTCGTATGCCTTGAACAGGACCCCGACCAGTTCGTCGAGACGCGCGTCGTCAATGGTGTCGATCGATGCCAACTTCGTGATCGCTGCCCGCAGTTCCCCGCGCTCGCGTTCGGGGAATTTCTCCAGTCGATCGAAATAGGGAGTTGTGTCTCGGAGGTGTCGCTCGTTCTCTTTCTGTCGTGCGCTCGCCCACTCGGAGAGCAGCTCCTTGATCTTCCGCTGGCCCCAGTCGAGCAGCGGCCGGGCGTGAGGGTCCTCCCAAAGGACAGACGCGCGGTCTGTGGCGATGAGGTCGACCGCCTCGTCGAGGAAATCGGCCTGCACCTCGCCCGTCATGTACTGCATCCCGTGCTGCCCGTGGGCACCGCCGGATAGGTCGAAATAGAAGGGTGCCTGCACGAGCTTTCCCCGGGACAAGACGGAGACCCCACGTGCCTCGTCGTCTGGGATTGGCAACTTGGTGAAGCCAACCCACCATCTGATCGTCCCGACTCCTTCGACATCGGCAGTGCCCAGCCCCCCGCTCTCGGGGAACCGGAACTGGAACTCCATCTCCTCCTTCGTGAGCGGCTCCCCGTTCAGATGGACCAGGAACTTGTCGGACAGGACGGCAAATCGGCGGCTCATGCTGATCCGAAACAGCCGAGCGCTGACCGCCTTCTTCAGCTGCACGCGCCTCAGGACAATCAGAGTCCCTTGACGCAGATGGTCGTCGTCCTGCACGCGCCTATCGTTCACGACCTCCGGCTCGTATGGCTTGTCCCACACCAGCGGCGTGTCCGTCCCCTTTACGATCTGCTCGTAGTCCATCCGGAATGCAGTCAGCCGGCCGCCCTTCACAGTCCAAACTTCGACTACAAGGGCAGCACCGAACCCTGCGAGCTTCCCGAGCCCCTTTCTGCCCATGACCGGTCGACCCCCGGCCGTGTATGTGGGTCCGTTGACTCGTCGGTCCCGCCCCACCGCCAGGTAGAGATCGTTCGCCTCCTCGAAGGTCATCCCAACCCCATCGTCGCGGACTCGAATCTCCGAGGCCGTTTCGAAGGGCTCGTCGAGTGGGATCTCGATCCAAACGTTCTTGGCGTCCGCGTCCCAGGCGTTGGCCACAAGCTCGGCGATCGCCGGGACCGCTCCGGCGTACATCTGGAGACCGAGGTGTCTGACGAGGCCGCCGGCGTAACGCATCTGCAGCTTGCGGTCGGTACGCTCTTCCGTTGGATCTGCCGTGGAGGATTCCATAACCGAAAGCATAAGCGCCCGCCGAGCAGTTCTGTGAGCGTCGCCCGTGACGCGCCGTCGTCTTGTGACCGCTCGCGTGTCTGCCTGCGCGCAGCGCCACCGGGCGGTTACTCTAAGCGCGATTCCTGCCCGTCCCTGGTTCCTAGCGGAGAACGAACGCTGCGTCTGACGGTCGTCGATCTGTTTGCAGGCGGAGGCGGTCTGTCACTTGGCTTCGCCGCCGCGGGGGCCCATGTAGTAATGGCCGTGGAGGCCAACAAGTGGGCGGCTGCAACGCATCGCGCCAACCACCCCGAGACGATTGTCCTGAACGAGACCATCGACAATCAGTGGGATGTCCGGTCCAAGCTCCACGAGTTGCTCGGCACGGAAGAATGCGATGTCCTCGTCGGCGGTCCGCCGTGCCAAGGCTGGTCGACGTTAGGTCATCGGGCGAACGACATCCGCCGGCAGGCCATGAACGCGGGCGTCGAGCTGTTCTTGCACCAGGTCGAGTTGCTCCGCCCGCCGGCCGCGCTGATGGAGAATGTCCGGGGCCTGGCGGTCAAGGACGGCGGGCGGCATCTGATTGCTGCCAAGGACCGTCTTCGCTTGGCCGGGTACCGCGCCGTCACGTACGATGTCCGCGCGGCGGACTTTGGAGTCCCCCAGCTCCGTCATCGTGTCTTCCTCGTCGGGATCAGGAATGACCTCGACCTTGACTTTAGGCTTCAGGCCACCCGGTCCAAGAAGCGCTGGCTCTCCGTGTGGGACGCCATCAGCGATCTGCCGCCTCTTGCAGCTGGGCAGCATTCGGACGCCTATTCGGGCCGGCCTCGGACGGCGATCCAGAAGCGGCTCCGAGGGGGATCGCGTCACCTTACCCTCCACGAAGCGCCAGACCACTCGCCCCGCATCCTCCAAGTCTTAAGCGCTCTCCGTGGGGAGGGGTCGTCCCGGGTGAACATCGAGGGCGAGCTAGGCCTGACATCCGGGTTCCACAATACGTACTGCCGCCTCCGATCGGGCGAGCCGGCGCCCGCGATTACGTCGTCCGCTGGTCGAGTCTCCAGCGGGCGCAACGCACATCCCTTCGACGACCGCGCGCTTACCCCGCGCGAAGCTGCTCGGCTTCAGACATTTCCGGATACGTACCAGTGGGTGGGCCCAGGACGATGGTCCATCTACGAGCAGATCGGCAATGCCGTGCCACCGGTCCTCGCGCAGGCCGTGGCAAAGCAACTCCTCTCGCTGCTACTCCCGTCTCTCGGGCGTACGCTCGACTCTGTCCGCATGACGATCGCACCTCGCAAAACCCCACCACCGTCCGGCATGGCATGAAACCCGGCGACGGGGAATACCCTATCCCTACCAGCGCAGCTGCGTCGCTCATCATGCGAGCCAACCGGCCATCCGACACAGCGCCCGAGATCCGTCTCCGATCGGCCCTACACCGCGCCGGGCTGCGGTTCAGGAAGAACCACATGATCTCGCTGAGCGATGTTCGCGCTCGCCCGGACATCGCTTTTCCCGGTGCACGCGTCGCCGTATTCCTCGATGGCTGCTTCTGGCATCGCTGCCCTGAGCATGGCTCCGCGCCTAAAGCGAACGAGCAGTACTGGACCCCCAAACTCGCCCGCAATGTCGAGCGGGATCGACGGATCGACGGCGCCCTATCAGCGGCTGGTTGGACGGTGGTCCGGGTGTGGGAGCACGAGCTGCCGGAGGAGGCCGTTGTTCGCGTTCTACGCGTGGTGCGTCACTAACGCTTGGTTCCTCCGCCCGCTCAGCTGGCCATACTCCTGTCCGAATCGCAATCGCGGCGTGTCCGGGCCCAGCGAGTGCGTTCGACGAGCTGGCCGCTGCTGGGGTCGACACAGAGTGGCCCGGGTTCGACATCCTGACCCTGGATCCTCGAAGTCGGGGGATCGGCCGTCTGATCGAACTCAAGTCGTCGGGGGTCAACGCGACCATCCAAACGATGAGTTGGAACGAATGGAATGGAAGAGCGCTCGCGACAGCGGCCTCCGAGGGAGCTTCTGGCTCTACTTTGTCGGATGTCGGAAACCTGCGGTCGGACCTAGCCGACGCTCGGCCGTTCGCCCGGACGATCCAGGATCCGTTCGGAACGCTGCTCAGCACCGTCGTGACAGAGCCCGTTCGACGCGCAGTCCAACTCGACGTACGCCGTTTCGAGCGCGCCGAGTTCATCGAGCTTGACGTGAGACGGCCCGTGGCAGTCGATGTCGAATGGGGGTTGGGCGCCGATCGCCTCCCGCGGCGACGTGCATGATGCCTAGATCTTGCGGTCTAACCCAGGCCGCTCTCGATTTCTGAAGCGACCGCCCCGATAGCCTTGTCTGGAGACACCTCGTTGCTCGCGGCTAGGACAACCTTGTCGACCTCCAGCTGCATCTCGCGGGTCGCGTCCCGGCTGTGCTGGAAAAGCGCTGACGGCTCAGGCTCCTCGGCTCCGACAGGATAGGGCGTTGCGCTGACCTGATGTCACCTCCTCCTGGTGAGGCCCAGAGCGGCGTTGAGCAGGCGGGTGACCTCGGCTGGGTCGGCCCCCCGACCCTCGGCGCCGCGCCGGCGGCGCTGCTCGTCGCGAAGCCGGTAGGCTGTGAGTGAGCACGAATAGTCCAGACAGATGAGCACGAAAAGTACAGAGGCCCT
>ERZ1292633.244-Hain-H41-02um-R1-244-length-70467-cov-202_pt1 | contig 70467 bp, 71 predicted proteins | sample MGYA00564406_ERZ1292633 | MGnify/ENA primary metagenome ERZ1292633 (study PRJEB36523, sample SAMEA6512639) | groundwater metagenome | collected 2019-01-08 | study: AquaDiva: Metagenomics assemblies of 32 groundwater samples
CCCCCATGTGGTTGTACTCGCCATACCCTGACCTCCTTGTTAAGTGATTGAGACCCACTGCTTATTCCGGAGAAAAATTCTCCGACGGAACGTTGCTACTATTGCTGCCGTTTGATCTGCGTGGCGGGAGATTAGCGGATACAGTTTCTTGATGTCAAGTAGAATATCCAAGGTGAAAGCCGCATCCTTTCCACATGCAATATGCGTGCGAATGACTATGCACTTAACTCCAGTTTCGTCGCCTAAAATACAGAGTTCTAGGAGGTACTTGCAACCAGTCTTGAGTAGGGGGCAGGCTCAATGACAACAGCCTGCGCGACAAGTTTGTAGAACAGTTGCCAACGGTCTCTGGAGGTTCGACGGTTAAACCGAACCGTGAATTCATTGAGATAACAATCTAGTTGTTCACGGGACAAGGCACCTTGGTGCGTACTCACCAGCCAGCGTTTAAATAAGGAGGCTACTCGGTGCACGCGAGGCAGCAAGGCCGGCGCTGTTTTGCCGTTGGTGTTGATTAAGCGGGGTCGGTGCTTGAAGCCTTCCTGCTTCAACCCCGCATAGGCCTTCCATCCGTCTGTAATGACTATGGAGCCTGGCTCAACGACGTGTTTCACGAAGGCGATAAGCTGACTTGGAGAGGCGGAGGAAATTCGGCGTAGCCGGATGCGGCCAACCCCTTTCCCATCGATCTGCGTGGCGATTGCCACGAGGGCTTTGCTTTCTAAGCTCCGGCGGCTTCCTCCCGCTTCAATGCGTCCCATCTGTATTTCGTCCACTTCAACGTGGCTCTGCAATCTGTCCCAATCCGGCAGTATCAATGCGCGTCGCAGTTTCTGTAGCCACGACCATGCCGTTCTGTAACTACCGATGCCCAGGAGTCGTTGTAGTCCCAACGCACTGAGGCGTTGCTTCTGATCAGTCATCCACCACATCGCGCGGAACCAGTCCTGTAATGGAAGGCGGGTTCGATGGAAGATTGTTCCTGCCGTGACCGAAGCTTGGTATCCACATCGGCGGCACATCAGGAGGCATCTCGTGGTGGTCCAACTGCCACTGGTTGTGCACTGAGGGCAACAGAACCCAGTTGGCCACCGCAGCTGAGCCAGGTAGGCACGGCACGCACTTTCAGTTGCAAAGCGTTGTTCGAACTTAGCGAGGGCTCGCATGTAATCCTCCATGGTGCGACTCTGGAACAACTGGGCATGCTGGAGTTAAGTGCATAGATTATTCGAGGACAAGCAATATACAAAAATGCATTGGAAATCAAGTGCCGGTATCGTGCATCCATGTGTGAGACAACATTCTGGCAGGCACGGTCGTGGTCCGCCCAACCACATGGGCTGATATACATAAACATTGGAGTGAAACAGCTTCAAGGGACATCAATCCTTGATGATCCCGAACACAAGGATTGTACAAGCGTGCCAGGCTCGGGGTATCAGAGCCTATTGACTCCATTAGAATTATCAGGGGAGTGAACGAGGGAACGTGCGCTCGCAATCCGTTCGCTATTACGGTCGATGTTCACGTGGAGACTTAGTGGACGTGATCGTCTGGCGGCGGCCGAATTTCCTTTTCCCTGTTAAGTTGTTCGATTTGTCGCGTCAATTCTGCGATATCTGCCCAGCCAGATCCATCCACCGCAGGGATCCAGCGTGCCCGTAAATAGCCGTAACGATCTATGAGAAACTCCATATGATTCGGTGTTGTTCCTTCGCCAGCCAGATCGGGATTACTAAGGGTTCTGCGGAATAGAGAGTAGCTGCGCGCAATTTCTGGTGCCCCTTGCGTTGTTACCTGGAAAGGGGTGGCTGCAGTGATTACCGTCAGATCTTGCGGCTTGAGATCATTGAGGGGCACCGTGAGTATCACGGTATCGGCGGTGCGTAGGGCGGCATCAGCCTGTCTCAACTGACTGAGTCTCGCCTGTGACTCCGGCCATGAAAATAGAACCAGTAAAATCGCTTTCTGCCGGCGGAAATCCTTCAAGGTGCCGCTTGTTCCGTCATGTGTGGAATAGGAGAAGTTCTGTGGGGCCATGTACGGTTGATTGGGGGCGACATAGGGATTGATCAGGCGTGCCTGATAGCCACGGGAGGTGGCATGGAGAAAGTTCACCAGGTCCCAACGATCCTCTTCCGATAGTTTGTCCGCAAACGCCGGCATGCCAGTACCGGGAATACCGTGGGTCAGCCAGTGGAAAAAATCCCCTGCGGTATGCTTGGCCGTGTGCGGTTCTGTGAGCAGATCCACCGGCGGGATTGTGAAGGTTTTGGCCAAAACGCCATTGCCCTTGGCTTGGGGGCCATGGCAGGGTACGCAGTTTGCGGCGAATAGGGCCGCGCCGTTGGCAACGGAAATGGTATCGAACGGGACCGGTGTCTTCCGGTAGGTTTCTGGAAAAGCCTGAGTGGCAAGAGGAGGCAGCGCCGCAATCAGCGCGCAGACCGCCAGAATGGCGGGGATGGCAATGCGCCACTTCGTCTCCCAGCGTCTGGACCGACCAAGGACAACCGCCCCAACTGCCAAGATAAGCAGTGTGACTCCGACCCCCGCGCCGATCATCATGCCTACCCCTCCCCAGGTGGCGTCGATGGAGAAGCGGAATGGGTAGGGCCAGTCCTCAATGACGGCATGCTTCGCCGGTACGGCGTTAGTCAGAATTGTCGCCACCAATACCAGTACCAACGCGAGCATGACTTCGACGGTGACCCACTTTCGAAGTCCTCGTCCGCCGGCTGCAGACACATCAGTGTTTTGGTCGAGTGACGGAATCCAGATGTGTCGCGCGCATGCACCGATCACCAGAATCGGTGCGAGCAACGCAATCTTTGTATTGAGAAACCAGCCCCAGCTTGTTGCGACCAATGCGGCATAGCTCGTGCCCACCATGTCATTGGCAACGATGGTGCCTGTGGCTACAACAGCGACCATCACAGGAAGCGCTATCGCAGAGAAACGTTTTAGGGTTTGGATGTCGAACCGATCCACTTCCTCGTGTGATCGTTTCACGGTGGCGGCGAACATTATTGAGAGAACGGCCGGCAGCCCTCCGAGCCAGACACTTGCCAGAACAATATGCAGTGCGTAAGGCAGCACTGATATGACGGACAGCTCATCGGCTGCGGAATGGCTCGCGAGCGATCCCGCCGCCAGCGTGAGCGCCGCGACGGTCGCGTACAGCACATACTGCCAGCGTGCCCACGATGAGAACCGGACGTAGAGCGCCATTCCGAACACGAGAAGTGCAAGGGCAGCGCGTACCATCCAGACGAGCCCTATGCGGGTTTTTTGTAAGAGATCTAGCCAGGCTCCCGGACGCCAGGCATTTTCGGCCACGCCTGTGGCTTGCGCGGTCGTGGTGGCCAGCAAGCCAACCAAGCCCACCAGAAGCGTGACCGACAGCCACGGTAACACTCGATTTAGGCGGGTGAGCCAAGGGGAGTCGAACGCAGTATTCGCGCGAGCGGCAATCGCAAGAAAGACGCAGCCGCCGACCAGGATCATGTTGGACGCAAGCTGCAGCCAGCGAAACAGCGCGCCGATGACCTCGATCATTTCTTTTGCACTTTGCCCTTTACAGAGAAGTCGAAATACGACTCCACCACATGACCATCAACCGACAGCACCCGAAACTTTACTGAATACTTTCCAGGCGTCAACTTCGGCAACGGCAGGACGATAGATTTCCGGTCCTCTGGAGCCAGTTTTGGTTTGACCTCGGTGACAGGATGCTTCTCGGCGTCGAGTACGATCAGCGAGGCGTAGTCGCCTTCAATCTCTTCGTTGAACCAGAGTTGCACCTGCGCCGGCGCTTGGGCAAGAACAGCCCGGCGTGGCGGCTCTGCCTTGACCAGCATTGAATGTGCCAGCACTGGAGCGGCATGCACGCACAGCACCATTGCGACCGCTGTGCCAGCCAGGATGCGCTTGAGTGCGTAAACTGCCCATGGTTTCATCGGAGCTCCTTCTTGCTGCTGCTGAGCCGGGGTGCAGCAACCCGTCATGTGGCCACCTGTCTCGACACATTCTACTCCTGAGACCGGATGGCTGCTTGCCTAGGAAACGGTGCTCACCGGGGACTTGCGACGACCTCGCATGATAAAGAAGATTGCTGCTCCAGCGGCGAGTACTGCGACTGGGACGATGACCATCATGTAGTGCATCAAGTGGGAAACGACTCCCCCTTCTCCGACCGAAATTGGGAATCGCGCGACATGTTCTTCCTTGCCGCGAACGGTGATGATCCCGATGAATTTGCCAGGCTGGCTGAAGCTATGTTCGAAATTGATGAACCCCCCCGTGTAGACTTTGGCCGGCAGGTGCACGACTGTGATGGCCTGAAGATCCTGTTCCGAGCCCGTATCCTTGATGACCCGAATCTCGACGGGCATCGAGCGGAGTTCCCCTTCGATAAAATCGAGCACGACCACGGTGCGGCCGGTTGACGGAATATCCCCGCAGAGTTCCTGCCTATCTGAAGTGTCAGGCTGATATTCGGTCAGGTGCATACCGTAGGGCCCAAACTTCAGTATGCAGAAGTTTTTGTCTAATTCATGAAAGTGCTGGGCTTGTGCGGACAGTGGAACTCCGATTGCCAGCATCACGCTGAACACAATGACTGCTTTCAAAAGACATCGCAAAGACATCATCAGTATCCTTCTCGTAGTAATTACTTAGCCGCCTTCAAATATTCTCGTTAAACCAGGACTGCGCTTGCGCCTGCACCACGGGGTTGCTGGCCAGCCACCTAGGACACAGTCTTGCTAGAAGTATTGCCGCGTCCTCGCATGGTAAAAAAGATGATCGCCAGGATCACCGCAACTCCTGCGAACGCAATCAAGAAGTAGCTGGGGGGCAACCAAATTTTTGTTTCCCCTACCGAGAATGGGAATCGCGAGACATGCTTATCACCCACAGTCACGAGGCCAATGAATTTGCCGGGCTGGTCGAAATTATGTTCGAAATTTACCGAGCCGGCGGGGTATACCTTGGGCGGCAGGTGCAAGACCGTGATGGCCTGCAGGTCTTTCTCCGACCCCGTATCCTTGATGATTCGCACCTCGGTGGGCATCGGGCGGAGTTCATCTTCCATATAATCGAGCACCACGACTGTGCGACCGGTCGCCGGAATATCTTCGCAGAATTCCTTATTGCGCGTGTTGTCCGGCTGGTAGCCGGTAAAGTGCATGTTATACGGGCCGATCGTGAGTCTGCACATATCCTCGGCCAGTGCCAACCCTCCGTGAGCCTGGGCCTGCGAGGAGAAGAATGGCACCCCGATTGCCAACATCAACATGCACAAACCGAAAGGTTTGAGTAATTGCTTCACCATTGCCAGAATCCTCCCTCTCGAATATTGGATCATTTGCACACGGGCCGGAACGCTCGGCTCCCTATGAACGGAGGACTGTCCACCAATTGCGTACCCGCTTCGATCGTAGGAGCTTGTATAAGAGCCACACTCCCACCAGCACGGCCAGTGCTGGGACAATTTTGGATTGCACCAGCTTCTGATAATCGACCATATGCACTCGCAAGAGATACTGGGGGCGCTTCATCAGATTCTGCTTTTCCGCAGAAATGATAACGGTATAGACGCCTTCAGCCAGCCTGGCTTCGCCCCGGAGTACACCGTCTGGGTGGGTGGTTGGGCGAATATCTGCCACAATCTGATCCTCTGCCTCGTTGCTCCCGTTTCCCTTCACGACCCTCATTCCGACCAGCTCTTTGCGCAGTAACGGGTCGACAAGGTCTACGACCAGAAAGGTGTCGCCTTCTTTGGGAATGTCTGTGCAATATTCATCTTTCAACTCGTACTGTGGCTGATAGGCGCTGAAATGTATGGTCTTCTCTCCGATTCGGCGCAGGCACGGGTCGTCTTCCCCGCTCGTGGCTCCATGGGCTGCAACGACCTCCGGGTCGTACAATGCGGCAAGAAGCATGAGCACGATAAGGCCTGCACCTGTCATCTGCCTAACCATAAATATGCGGCACCTTCCTGTGTGGGGGCGTGCGATAAAGCCCTGCCCCGTATGGCGAATCAATTGCCAGCTCAACGTCTTGCTACATGACCCGATCTACGGAATCATTATATGATGCCACTAAAGCAGGGCAAGATTCTAGTCCCCCTCGCAATGTATCGTATCTAAAAACCCTAAAAATGTGTTTCTGTTGGGCTTGTTCGTGTGAGGTTTCGAAAAATCGTCGTGACGCAATGAATTCACGAAGATTCGTTTTTGAACAGGCGATTTGGATAATTCAACACACTGTGAAATCGTCCCACACTCATTTCGAGTTCAAAACGAGGTTTTGAAGAAGGCAGGCTCAGCAAAGACTGGCTTTGCAGTCGGTTACTACGAGGTTGGTTAGTTTTTCTCCTGCGTCGAGTTCAAGCGTCAGCCAGGCTAGCCCCGACATCTGTTCTTCTTTGTGGGTTCCTGATCCTTCTTCTATGAGGCTGACGAGGTAGTAGCGGCCGGCGGGGATTTTGGTGAACCAGAAATGTCCGGTCGGGTTGGCTCTGGTTGTGCGGAGATAGGGAATGAGGCGTTTTTCTGTCTGGAGCTTGGTCAGTGCCTCCTGCGCGCAGTCGGTCGGAGTGCGGGGAGTTGCTGTGGCGCTTTCAGTTGAGGCAGGGGTTTCTGTCGCTGAGCAGGGGGTGGTTCTGACATTGTGATCGAACCAATATCGGGTGTAGGGAGTGATGGGGATGAGATGGACTGGAGCGCCTGGTTGGGTGATTGCCTTTCCGGAAGGGGAGACAAGAAAGGATTGTCCGGTCAGAGTCCCGCGCCCTTTTTGTTTGTAGGCGAATAAATCTTTTTCGTTCAGGATCGGAGGCTGTGCAGTCTTGGCAGGAGGCGCGTTGCCTGGTTCAGCGGCCCAGACTTGGTTGGACCACAGGCTTCCCATGAGGGATACGATGACTGCGGCGCACAGAAGATGGTTGCGAAGTGGCATAGGGGTTAGGACGTAGACGAGGACGATGTTGGTGTTTCAGCAGAGGGTATCGGTACGGGAGTGGCTTTGTGCCTGAGGGCACGGCCTTTGTCGGGGGTCGGGTCGGTGACGATCCCGTAGACTTCACGGCCTTCGTGGCCTTCCGGGAGATATTCTGTGATCGGCAAGCCGTCTTCACGCACAAATAATAGGCAGTGGCAGTATTTGTAGATCTGCATTTCGTCGCAGGCGCACATCCAGCGCCGAAGTTTGGCTTCTGCTGGTTTATCCTTGTAGAAGTTGCAGGGGCAGAGTGGTTTGCCTAGTTCGTCCACATGCATCGCGAGCCCCTTGACCACGGCTTCGGTGACGGCAGGCATGGGATGCATGGTTGTCCCGCTCTTCTCCGCGAATCCCTTTACAAACTTCCACATCTTATCGAGACTCTCCTGTTTGGGCTCGGCCATCGCAACTCCTTTGGCAACAGTCACCGGGTCAAGGGGGCTAGAAGAACGACTTGCGTCGAACGCCATAGTTTACAAGTGCCAGAGCGTTCTTTACAATCGAGCCCGCATCATTTATGACGGCTTCTGCTGCAATCGCCGATCCGCTGCCTGACGGGCCTTCGTCTGGCGGGCTTGCCCCTCGGGCCCTCGACGTACTGCACAAGTACGCCTCGGGGCCTCAGGACTCCGCGCGCCGCTCTCGCAACGCGGCTCAGCGATTTCGTAACGAACCGTCACGAATGATAGGAACGACACGTCTCGAACATTCCGTCGGACTAGGATCGAGCATGGAGAGACCGGATACTTATACGCAGCTGATCGCCAAGTTGGCGGAGGAACTGGGGTTGGCCAGAGGCCAACAACTGGTGTCGAGTCTTGCCGACTCCACGACGAAGCCGAACCAGGTGGACGGTATCTCTCTGTTGCTGGATGAATTGATGGAGGTTTCCCCAAAAGGAGTTCGCGCCGCCATCGAAGCGTTTCCCGATTTGCAACAGCGGGGCCTGCTCAGCGATGCGGTGGCCTGGCTGGATCTGGGAATTGTGTTGGCCGAATCCTCCGGTGCGATCGGATTGAAGTACTTCAAGGAAAGCCCACTGGTTCTGGGAATGATCGAGCCATTATCGGTCCGATCGGTGGTGCTGAATATGGCTCTGGAGTTAGCCGAGCGGGATGCGAATATCGCGCTGGAGTTTTTCCGCATCTCACCGGACATGGTGAGGGTGATTCCACCGGATCAGTTCGAGCCCTGGTTGGAAATCGGATTTGAGTTGACGCAAGTCGATTTTGTCGTGGCATTGGAGTACATCCGCCAAATTCCCGCAGTGGCCCGAGTGTTGCCGATCCAGCAGGCCAGGGCTTGGGCGATGTTCGGGTTGAAACTGATTTCCCAGAATAGTCTTGGCAAGACGGACTATTTGGGGACCGTCGAATTCCTCCGCACCAGCCCCCTCATTCTCGGCGATCACGAAGATCTCTCGGTGCGGGCCAAGGTCATTACGGTTGGATCGCTCCTGGCCGAACGTGATCCTGGGGCCGGCATTGCCTGGTTATCGGAGTCGCCGCGCCTGTTGCGTGTTGTGCCACATGAAAGCTGGCGATTAAAAATATTGCAGTACGGGGCGTTAGTGGCAGAGTGTGACGCAGACACAGCGCTGGCCTATTTACGACGTGCGCCTGAACTGGTGAGCGTGATCGGTGAGTCTGCCGAAGCCATGGCCCGCTTTGAGGCCTGGTTTACCGCCGGGATGGAAGTACTGGCCTATAGTGTCGAAGGGGCCAGAGCCTACTTTGCGCTGGAGTCGCAGAAGGCACTGACGTCGGTGGAAGCGGCGTTAAGCGGAGTGCCGCTTCGGCAGGTCGCCCGCACGGTGAAGCTTTTCGTGCAGGGGCTTTGCGGAACGGATCTGACGATTCAGGCGCTCCCTGATTCGCTGAATCAGGAGATGTCGGTGCGGGCCACAGTGAGCCAAGACGGGCGCACCATCTCACTGCCGGCACTCCTTCGTCGTTACCCTACGGCCGAGGAGAATACGCGCTTGTACCTGGTGATGGCGGCACACGAAGCGGGGCACGTGGAGTTTGGAACCTACCGGCTGACCCTTGAACCATTCGCAGACTTGGTCCTGGCTCTGCGCCAGAGGTATGGCAAGCCGAAGCACGCTGAGCCGGATACCTTAGCAGCACTATTTCGGCTGTATCCCCATCCGGGATTGATTCAAGATTTGTGGATGCTTGTAGAAGATGCGCGAGTGGAATTTCTGCTACAGCGAGAGTATCCGGGACTTCAACGTGACTTGCAGCGATTGGCGTTGGAGGCGGTTGCGACAAGGTCGCTGACACATGGGCTGACGGTCAAAGAGCTTCTTGTCGATCAATTGCTCCAGCTCTCGACCGCTGCCTCGCAGCCTGTCGCCATTCACGAAGCCATCAAGGATGAGATTGCCGTCCTCTGGCCGATGTGCCAGACGATTCTTTCTCCAACCGCAACGGCGGAAGAGGCTGTGCGTGTGGCCCATGCCCTTTACCTGCGGCTCGAAGAGTTGTTGGCACCGAAGGGAGCGATGATCCAAGCCGATCAGACGAATGAGGCATCAGAGGAACTGGGTGTTGGTCCGTCAGCGTCCGAACAGACGGGTGAAGACTATCGCCCTGTCACGAATTGGGCCTATCGTGGGGCCATGAAACCTGAGTTCATTCGTCAGCCTGATCAGACTGAACGGGTATCGAACGATCAGAACCAATCGGCGGACATCGAACGAATGGCGAGTGCAGCCGGTGGGGCTCAGGAGTCATCTGCGCAGGGTCAACGGAATCGAGAAGGACGATACACAGAAACCGAGAGTGACCGGCTTGCCGGTGGGCGACAGTGGCCCTCTCATGTGGAAGAACTCTTGGCCTTGAATGTCGAGCAGCCGACGCCGACCGATCATGCAGGGACTGGCGATCATTCGGTGCGGTATCCGGAGTGGGATCAAGGGATCGATGACTATCGCCTCAACTGGTGTTGCGTCATCGAGCGAGCAGCGGAAGAGGGGAGCGGGGATATTGTGGGTGCCACACTGAGTGCGCACGGGAGTGAAGTCTTGGCCCTTCGACGATTTTTCGAAGGTCTGAGACCGCCAGGGCTGCGGCGTGTGTCGGGCCAAGCCGACGGCGACGATCTCGATGTGGACGCGGCGGTTCGTCTATGCGCTGAGCGGGCGGCGGGAGCAGATCTGTCGGACAGAATTTTCGTGAGGCGGGAGAGAAAAGAACGCGATGTCGCCGCTGCGTTTCTGGTCGACGTCAGTGGGTCAACCAGCCGCCAATTGGGCAACGGCCGTCGAGTCATTGATCTGGAGAAAGAGGGGCTGGTGCTCTTGTGTGAGGCGCTGGAAGCGGTGGGAGATCAATATGCACTCTACGGCTATTCGGGCCAAGGCCGCGGGCATGTGGATTTCCTTGTGGTCAAAGATTTTGACGATCGGTTGAGTGGGAACGCGGCGCAGCGTTTGGGTGGACTGGCTCCTATGCGGCAAAACCGTGATGGGGCGGCTATTCGCCACGTCACTGCCAAATTACTGGCGCGAGAGGCCCGGACGCGGTTGCTCGTTCTTATCAGTGATGGGCGTCCGCTCGACGATGTCTATAAAGACGAGTACTCGCTGGAAGATACCAAAGTTGCGTTACGGGAGGCGCGTCAACGAGGAGTGCATCCGTTCTGTATCACGATCGATCGGGAGGCTGATGGCTATGTCAGGAGAATGTATGGAGACGTACAATTCGCGGTCATCGATCATCTCGAAGCGTTACCGATGCGATTGCCCCGGATCTATCAGCGGCTGACGACGTAAAACGTGAAAGGTGAAAAGTGAGAAGTGGAAGAATGGTAACGCAGCAATTTGGAACCAAACATCTCACGTTTAACATTTCACTTTTCACGCGCGAGGAAAGATGACGAATTCAGCGGAGAGACCCACAGTTCCGCCCTGGCTGCACAAGTTGTTTACGGGACATCAGTATCCTTATGTCCGTCGGTTGGCGAAGTTTGCCCAACCTATCAAGCCGGGAGAAGATCGCCAGGAGCCGTCGAAAGATTTGATTGAGGCCAAGTTTTGGGAAGTTTATCCCCGCTGTTGGGCCAAGATTCTTCAAGAAGTGAAAGTAGGGATGATCGTGGTCTTTCACGACCTTGGTGAATATCCCGCCGGAGGGTATCAGGAATTGGTCGATGATCCGGACGCGTTTCTGGCAAAGACGTATGGCAAGAAAAAGATCAAAGTCAATTTCTATGATGGAGATAATTTCGTCTGCACGATCAACTTTAAAGTCGCAGGCTGGACGGAGCACGAACATGCGTGAAAAGTGAAAGGTGAGGGGTAAGGGGATTTTGCGTTTTACGATTTACGCCTAACGAGGAGTCGATGATGGGGAGACCGAAGATTACGGTGGTGGGTGCGGGGAACGTCGGAGGCACGACGGCGCAGCGGCTGGCTGAGAAGGACGAGTACGAGGTGGTGCTCGTCGATATTGCCGAGGGCGTCCCGCAAGGCAAGGCGCTCGATATCACACAGGCTGGGCCAGTCTGCGGCTATAGTACCCGCGTGGTGGGCACGAACGGTTATGATGAAACGGCCGGCTCGTCAGTGGCGGTGATCACTTCCGGAATCCCGCGCAAGCCTGGGATGAGCCGTGACGAGTTGTTGGCCACGAACGCGAAGATCGTGAAGTCAGTTGTGTCTGCGCTGGTGTCTCGATCGCCGAATATCATTCTGATTCTCGTCACCAACCCGCTGGATGCCATGGTTCATGTGGCGCGTCGCGTGAGCGGATTGCCGAAGTCGAGGATCTTGGGTATGGCGGGAGTCCTCGATTCCGCCCGCATGCGTGCCTTCATCGGGGCGGAATTGAGCGTGCCGGGTCCTGACGTGGCGGCGATGGTATTGGGCGGACATGGCGATACGATGGTGCCGTTGTCACGGTACACGATGGTCAAGGGGAAGCCGGTCTCGGAGTTGATGTCGAAGGACCGGTTGGAGGCGGTTGTGAAGCGGACACGCGAGGGGGGCGCTGAGATCGTAGGCCTGTTGAAAACGGGCAGCGCGTTCTATGCGCCATCAGCCTCAGCTGTCGATATGGTCGAGGCGATCATGAAGGACCAGAAGCGGGTGGTGCCCTGTGCGGTGCTCTGCGAGGGCGAGTATGGATTGCAGGATGTCGTCGTTGGGGTGCCGGTTAAGTTGGGCCGGAGCGGGGCGGAACAGATTGTCGAGTATGAGTTGACGGCGGAGGAGCGAGCGGCATTGGAAACTTCTGCCGATGCGGTGCGCGAGCTCTGTGCCGCAGTTGACCGTCTCATGGTCTGAAAAGCCGGCCAAGCCGGAGACACCAATCGAACTGTTTGGTGAGCACTGACCTTGGCTGACCGATGACCATCTCCTGATTGACAGACCTGGTTGCTTGACAGGAGAAGCGCGCCTACAGTACAGAGAGCAACCTGATAGCGCACTAAACGAGGAGATATTATGAAATTTCTTGAGAGTCCGATGCAGACGATAGCCGTAGGGTTTGGGCTCGCTATGATGTTGATCATGGGGTATCTGGCTATGGTTGGCATTGCGGTCGGTGATGCCGATTGGTTTGGCCTGTTCCTCCGGTGGGTCCATTTCCTAGCAGGAATAGTGTGGATCGGGTTGCTGTATTTCTTCAACCTGGTCAATGCGTCGTTCTTGAAGAGCTTGGATGGTCCTACGAAGAACATCGTGATTCCCAAGCTGATGCCTGCTGCGCTCGGCTGGTTCCGTCATGGTGCCACGGTTACGGTGCTTGCGGGAATTGTGCTGTATCTCTACATGTATCAACGAGGCGGAACCGGGGCGATTGCATTGGGAATCGGCGGCTTATTGGGTATCATCATGATGGCCAATGTTCACGCGATCATTTGGCCGAATCAACGAAGGATTATTGCGGCCGTGACGGCAGCAGCTCAGGGGACTCCTGCGCCGCCGGAAATGGCCCAGTGGGGTCGGACCGCGCTCCTCGCTTCACGGGTCAACTTCATGTTATCGATCCCCATGCTGTTATTCATGGGGGCTGGCAGCCACCTCAGATAAAATGCTGTACGCCTACCGGCGGGCCTCCCCGCCGGTAAATCAGATGATTGCCCACCCCTGTTTTCATCCTCTGAAATCTAGCCGCGAAGAGCAATTTTGGCAGAAAAAATTCGACGGCCTGCATACAGGATGCTCAAAAAGTCCGTTCAGCAAGGCCGCAGCGAGTGAAGGGCCGAGGCGTACCCTCGGGGTACGTTGAGGGTCTGAACGATGCGAGTACGATGCTGGCGGGCTTTTTCAGCATCCTGTTGGTGGCCCATATGGCCAGTTCCATGATAGGGCAGTGGTCCTAAGTCATTGAGATTCAGGCCTATTGCCCCGTCATTACCTTGACGAATACCGGCCAAGCACTTTATAGTATCGCTCCATTCATCTCATCGAAACAAACTGGTCAGGAAGGACGCATGACGACTGCGACCGAACCGCGGGTTCTCCAAACACTTGATGGTGCTCCATGGGATATTGAGGCCTACCGGAAGGTGGGGGGGTACGAGGCATGGGAAAAGTGTCTCAAAGAGCTGAGTGCGAACGATATTGTGAATCAACTGAAGAAAGCCGGACTCCGTGGGCGAGGGGGGGCGGGTTTCCCCACAGGTATCAAGTGGGAGAAGGTTCTGAATCATCGGGTGAAGGAACATTATTTTGTCTGTAATGCCGGCGAGCATGAGCCAGGGACGTTTAAAGATCGTTATTTACTCAAGCAGGCGCCACACCAACTTATCGAGGGCTGTCTCATTGCCGCCTATACGGTGCAAGCGAAGGCGGCCTTTATCTATGTGAACCATGAGTACCACGAAGAACGCGAGAATCTGAAGAAATCTTTGGCACAAGCGAAGGCTCATGGGTTCTTGGGCAACAATATTCTGGGGAGCGGTGTAGATCTCGACCTACAAGTTTTTGAAGGCCACGGGAGCTACGTGGCTGGTGAAGAAACAGCGATGCTCGAATCGATGCAAGGGCGTCCGGCGATGCCGAGACAGAAACCGCCTTTCTATCCGACAGACTTCGGCCTCTATGGGAAGCCGACGTTGGTCAATAATGTCGAAACGTTGTGCAATATTCCCCGGATCCTTCTGAAAGGTGTCGAGTGGTTCACGCAGGTCGGCACAGAAAAGTGCCCGGGCACGATGATGTTCTCCCTGAGCGGTGCTGTGAATCGGCCTGGCGTATACGAAATGCCGATGGGCACGACAATCCGGGAACTTGTGGATACATGCGGTGGCGGGGTGCCGGGTGGGCGCAAGGTCAAGGCGGTGTTCCCCGGTGGACCGGCGTTTTCGATGGTCACCACCGATCAGCTCGACCTGTCGATGGATTTCGATTCGTTGAAGAAAGCGGGAACAGGACTTGGATCGGCTGGCGTGATCGTGGTCGATGATGCGACATGTATGGTGGCCCTGACGCTCAAGTTCTCAAATTTCTTCAAGGCTGAGAGTTGCGGGCAGTGTCCGCCCTGTCGAATGGGGACCATTAATCTCGCTGCGCTGATGACGAAGATCGAGCAGGGAGAGGGGACGGAGAAAGATATGGAGAGTCTCCTCCAGCTCTGTGGATTTGTGAAGGGGACGGGCTATTGTACACTGGTAACTGGGGCTGCCGTGTTGGTTCAGAGCAGCATCAAACTGTTTCGCCACGAGTTCGAAGAACATATCCGATTGCAGCGCTGTCCTTATCAGCCACTGACGGTCGGCGCCACGGTGCATTGAGGAGCGAATTACGATGCCGCATGTGACGTTTCTTCTTCCTGAATGCAGGAGTGGAGAGGTTGAGATCAATACGTCGCTGTTGGAAGCGTCGAAGCTGCTCGGGTGTCGGTTGAATCACGATTGTGGTGGGAATGCTTCCTGCACCACCTGTCGGGTCGAGGTGCAGATGGGTGTCGAGAACCTGTCTGACATTGACTTCGATGAGCAAGATCTTCTTGATCGGGAAGCCCTCAGCGAGCCCTGGCATCGTCTTGGATGTCAAGCCAAAGTGCTCGGAGACGTGGTTGTTCGGGTGCCGGATGGCAAGTGGGTTGCACCCACGATGCCGCAGTCGGAGTCGCAGGGTCTTGAAATCCAGTAAAGAGATGTTACACTAAATCATTCCAGGCAGTTCTTTGAAGGACGGCTTGGCCACAACGAGGAGGATTACCATGCTGACGATTACACCGGTTGCAGAACAAAAGATCAAGGAATTGATGGTCGAGGAGAAGGATATCGTCGGCCTGCGCGTCTATGTCAAGGGCGGCGGGTGCCACGGATATCAATATGGGATGGCCTTCGAGTCGAAAATGGGTGACGATGACACTGTGGTGGAAAAGGGCATCGTGAAGGTCATTATGGATTCCCAGAGTGCTCCACTTCTTCAGGGTGCCGAAGTCGATTACGTGGACAGCCTCCAAGGGTCCGGGTTCTCGATCAAGAATCCGCAAGCGAAGACGACGTGTGGTTGTGGCAGCTCCTTCAGCTCCTAGTGAACGTGCGTGGCAAGAGTGTGAGTCGGTCGGTTGCGTGAGTAACAGGGGGAGCCAGGATTGTTCGAATACCGCGGCAATCCTGGCTTCTCTATTTCTGCACCGGATATGAGCTGGATGTACGATGGGACAGGCAAGTGTCACGCGGCGATATAGGTTCTGCGCCGCGCATCGACTGCACACGGATGATCTGTCACCCCAGGAAAACCTGGCTGTGTTTGGGAAGTGCAATAATCCCAATGGACACGGCCATAACTATGTGGTGCTGGTAACCGCAAGGAACAGGGTGCAGCTTGAGGCTGGTGGAGGTGTGGACCTCGGTCGGCTGGATCAGATTGTGGGAGAACACGTCATCACGCGATTTGACCATTGCGACCTCAATCAAGATCCTGAGTTTGCCGATCGCACCACGACGGGAGAAAATTTGGTGATGCTGATCTGGGATCTGCTAGTCCCGTGCCTTCCAGATGGGCAACTGGAGAAGGTCGGGCTCATTGAAACACGCGACAACTATTTCGAGTATGCGGGGGCAACGAATCAAGCCCCGGTGCTTAGAGAGGGGCGTCATGGCTAAGCAAGGAGTCAAGCGGCAGGGCCGGCAGCCGGTCGAAGATATCAACGGGAGCGGCAGGCCGGCAGATCTGGCGGTGCTGCAATCCCTGGTGACAGAGATGTTGCTTGCCATCGGCGAAAAGCCGGGCCGGAACGGGCTGCTCAAGACTCCGGAGCGGGTCGCCAAGGCCTTCGCCTTCATGACACAGGGCTATCATCGCGATATCGATCATCTCCTGAATGGCGCCCTCTTCCCAATCAAGTACGATGAGATGGTGATCGTGAAAGACATCGACTTTTTCAGCATGTGTGAACATCATCTCCTGCCATTTTATGGCAGAGTCCATGTCGGGTACCTGCCGAATAAGAAAGTGGTGGGGCTCAGCAAGATTCCACGCATCGTGGACGTCTTTGCGCGCAGGCTGCAAGTCCAGGAGCGACTCACTGTCCAAATCGCTGAAACCCTGAAATCGAAGCTCAATGCTCATGGAGTGGGCGTGGTCGTCGAAGCGCGGCATCTTTGCATGATGATGCGGGGGGTCGAAAAGCAGAACACCATCGCGGTCAGCAGCTCTATGTTGGGCGCCTTCCGCAGTCAGCCGCAAACGAGGCAGGAGTTTCTGAAGCTGATCCGTCGAGGCAGCGTCGCCGACTCCGATTAAGCAGGACGTTGAAAAAGTCCCCCAGCGTCGTTCTCGCATCGTTCAGATCCTCAACGGGGACCCGGCCGCCTCACCACTCGGCGGCGCGCACAGACTTGGTGCTCCTTATTCGTCGCACCGTGCGCCCCAGAGGGTACGCCTCGGATCTTCACTCACTGCGGTCGCGCTGGAAAACCGTTTTGAACACCCTGCCGCTCTTTCATCATCCCAACCGATCCATTCTTCAACTTTTAGGAAAACAGGCTTCAGGTCTTCGTTTTCTTCAGCCTTGACTTGGGAGTGGCGCGTCTCGACGTACAGAGGTTGGCGGTCAGCTATGCTTTTTTGGGGCAAGTTCCGAGGCGAAGGTTGCGACGATGTGGTTGAAGGCTTCTGGTTGTTCCAGGTTGGCCAGGTGTGCGGCGTTTGGAATGATGGCTAGGCGGGCGTTGGGGATCTGATCGGCCATGAGCCTCGAATCTGACGGTGGGGTGGCTTGGTCCAGTTCGCCGACGATGATTTGGGTGGGGCAAGTGATCTGTTTCAAGAGTGGGATTGAATCTAGCCGTTCGGCCATTGCCATCAAGTCTCCAGCAATTCCACTGATCTGATTGTCCTCGATCATGGCGCGCACTTGCTGGACGAGAGCCGTCCTTGTCTGGATGGTTGCGGGACTGAGGAGTTTTGGCATCATAATATCTGCGATGGCTGACGGTCCTTTCTTATAGGCTGTCTGAGCCATCTGGAACCGCCCATCTTTCCCTTCTGCGGTGTCTGCCTGGGCCCTCGTGTCTGCCAATATCACTCCCTTTACGCGAGCTGCATACTTCCGGTAGAACGCAAAGAGGATGTAGCCGCCCATGGAGAGGCCGACGAAGATTGCTTGTTGAATCGACAACTGGTCCAGTAGCGCATTCACATCGTCAGCCGTTTGTTCCAGCGTATAGCGCCAGAGCGGTGCATCCGACTCTCCATGCCCTCGCAAATCGATTGTGATGATCCGGAACTGTGAGCAGAGGCCTTCCTCTTGTGGTGCCCACATGGTCCGGGTCAGGGGAAAGGCGTGGAGAAAGACGATGGGGAGACCGGTTCCCCGGTCGCTGTAGGCGATGGTGATGCCGTTGATCTGAGTTTTCATGTTTTCTCCGCTTCGCGCCTTTCGTAACAGCGGCTGTCGGCAGCGTCAAGAGCTGGTCTGTGGCTGTTGCTCTGATGCGAAGAGGCGTATAGAATTCCTGTCATTGCTGAGAACTAATATGACGACTTCGCGCGATCAGACCTCCGATTTATTCGGTACTCCCGAGGGAGAGATATCCGTTGAGGCTCCGCTGGCCGAGCGTCTGCGGCCGCGAGAGTTTCTGGATTTCGTTGGGCAAGAGGACATCACTGCGACGGATCGGCCGTTGCGACGGGCCATTGAGGCGGATCAACTTTCCTCCGTCATCTTCTGGGGTCCGCCCGGCTCTGGCAAGACCACGCTGGCTCATCTTATCGCCCGACACACGAAGGCGCAGTTCGTCTCCTTCTCGGCGGTCACAGGGGGTGTTCCCGAGCTGCGGGTCATGATCAAGACGGCAGAGCAACGTCAGGCAATCAGCGGCCAACGGACGATTCTGTTCGTTGACGAGATCCATCGCTTTAACAAGGCGCAGCAGGATGCCTTTCTGCCTCACGTCGAGCGAGGGACGGTCATTCTGGTGGGTGCGACCACAGAGAATCCCTCGTTTGAAGTGATCTCACCGCTTCTGTCTCGTTCCTTGGTCATTGTGCTCAAGCCCCTTTCGGATGACGCGCTTGGGCAGATTCTGGACCGGGCGCTCGCGGATTCTGCGATCGGGTTAGGGCAGTGGAACGCCAGCCTGTCGACAGACGCCAAGCAACGATTGATTGCCTACGGCAACGGCGATGCGAGAGCGCTCCTGACGGCGCTGGATTTTGTGGTCAGGCAACAACCAGTCGGGCCTGACGGCACGCGCCTGATCGATCATGTTGCGCTGGAAGCCGCGCTGATGAAGAAATCGATCCGCTACGACAAGTCAGGAGAGGAACATTACAACGTTATCTCTGCCTATATTAAGAGCCTGCGCGATTCTGATCCTGATGGCGCGCTCTACTGGCTTGCCCGAATGTTGGAAGGGGGTGAGGACCCGAAGTTTATCGCCCGCCGGCTGGTTATTTTTGCCTCCGAGGACGTGGGGAATGCTGATCCCATGGGGCTGGTGGTTGCGGCCGCAGTCGCACAGGCGGTACAGTTCGTTGGGCTCCCTGAGGCGCAGATCAATTTGGCCCAAGGGACAACTTACCTCGCGACCAGGCGCAAAGATAATGCGTCCTATATCGGAATGCTGGCGGCCATGGAAGACGCGAAAATCCTTGGAAACCTAGGGGTTCCGCTCCATTTGCGGAATGCCGTGACCTCGATGATGAAAGGGCTTGGGTATGGGAAAGGCTATCGCTATGTCCATGACGATCCCCAGGCCAGAACGCAGGATCATTTCCCGGAACCACTCAAGGGGCGTCGCTACTATCGGCCTAAGGACACCTAAACGGGGGCTCAAGAGTGTGGTGGACAAAGATTTCTAATCGGTTATACTTCGGCCTATGAAGCGGCAGAATCCGAAACCGCGGACAGCAATCGCCGCCACAAACGAACGGCGTAAGTTTGTTCGTGCGACCTTGGTCGGATCCGCGCTCATTTCACCGAAGAGCGGCGCCAAGGCAATTACGGCTGTGTTGGATAACGTCAATAAAGTCGGCGCAGGGTTGCACACGAAAGAGAAATTAGCGATGGCTCAGCCGGTGACGGTGTCGATTGCGTTTCTCGATTCGGATCGCGCGGAACAGATGGAAAAGCTCGACGGGAAAGTCGTCTGGATGAAGCCATGGGAAAAGGGGTTTCTGATCGGCGTGATCTGGGATGAGCTGGTCACCAAAGAGAAAAACCGCTGGTTGTATTATTACCTGGAAGAAACGGCCAAGTCCTCCGTGTAGCAGGATGCTGAAAAAGTCCGTCAGCTTCGTTCTCGCATCGTTCAGACCTTCAACGTACCACAAGGGTACGCCTCAGGCCTTCACTCGCTGCGGCCTTGCTGAACGGACTTTTTGAGCATCCTGCCGGGGCGTGATGGCACGACTCGCGCGACAGGCACGAACGAGCAAGCTCTGGTTTCACGTATCTCGCTTTTCACGCTAGTCTCGCGCGCTATTTCGCTACGCAAATGCTGTCAACTTCTGTTTGACTTCTTCCAATTCAGCCGAAAGCGTTTCCCACCGGGCGGTGAGCCGTACAAGATCTTTTTTCCACCCATCGTATTCAATCTGTAGAGCGCCCCATTTGGTGGATTCATTTTTGTAGAGTGCCGGGTCTGCCAGTTCTAGGTCTCGCGTTTTGATTTTGGTTTCGTATTCGGCAATCTCGGCCTCAGCCCGCGCCACCTGCTTCTCCAGACGGGCCTGGGTTTTGTTCAAATCGCGGCGATCTCCGGCTGAGGACTTGGGCGGAGCTTGGGAGGCCATGGCCCTGGTCGGTCCGACAACCTTCCCGCGATCCACTCCTTTCAGGTCTTCACTCGTTTCCTTGATGGATTCGACTTCCTGTGCTTTCTTCCAGAGAAAATACTCGTAGTCGCCGGAGAAGCTTCGGGCCTTGCCCTCTTCGATTTCAATGACGCGCGTGCAGACTCTGGTCAAAAATGTAGGGTCGTGGGAAATAAAGATGATGGTGCCTGGAAAGTCAGACAGTGCGTCGGTGAGCATATCGACCGATGCCGGGTCGAGGTGGTTGGTTGGCTCGTCGAGTAACAGGGTATTGGCCGGTTCGACCAGCATCCGTGCAAGTGCGACGCGATTGCGTTCCCCTCCGCTCAGTGCCTTGATCGGCTTCTTTTGATCGTCACCGGTAAACAAAAATGCGCCGGCAATCCCGCGGAGGAAGTTCGTTTCCGCTTGGCTGGATACTTCTGAAAGGGATTCGAGAATGGTATGTTCGGGGTTCAGGGTCTCTGCCTGGTGTTGGGCAAAGTAGTGTAGGGTGACACCATGGCCGACTGTCCTGGTGCCCTTATCAGGCTCCAACACTCCCGCCAGCATCTTGAGCAACGTGCTTTTCCCGGCGCCGTTTTCTCCCACCAGCGCGATGCGCTGACCCCGTTCGACCGAGCAATCCACTCGCTCATAGACGACTTTTTCACCGTAGCGCTTGGCTGCGCCTTCGAGTTCCAGGACCTGCCGACCGCTCGCTGCTGGGAGAGGGAACTTGAACTTCACTCGTCTGGGATCGCGCTTCACCTCAATCATCTTGACCTTCTCAAGTGCCTTGATACGCGATTGGACCTGGCTGGCTTTGTTTGCCTGGTAACGGAAACGATCGACAAAGGTTTGGACCCGGGCAACCTCTTTCGCCTGCCGCCCTGCGGCGGCCTCACGCTGAGCATCCCGCTCTGCGCGGATCTTGATGAACGAGGTGTAGTTGCCCCGGTATTCTTCGATCTTATGATGCCGGAGATCCCAGATATGCGTGACGACACGATCAAGAAACGCCGTGTCGTGGCTGATAATCAACAGCGTCATTTCCGAGTTCAACAGGAAGTGCTCGAACCAGCGCTGCGTCGGTTTGTCCAAGTGGTTGGTCGGCTCATCGAGCAGCAGTACGTCAGGGTTGGTGAGTAACAGATGCGCCAAGGCAACACGCATTCGATAGCCACCGGACAGTTTTTCGATCTGGCGGCTGAAGTCGATTTCCGAAAATCCTAACCCCATGAGAATACGCTCGGCTTCATGTTCGGGGTACAGATCGCGATGAGTGGCGTCCAGCACGGTCTTGCCCGTGATGGTTTCGAGCTCCTGTGGGAGGTAGCCGATTCGGAGACGAGGGCGCTTGCGGATGGTCCCCTTGTCCGGCGATTCCTCTTCGAGAATCATCCGGAAGAGTGTGGTCTTGCCAGCGCCGTTGGGTCCCACCAAGCCGACTCGTGAGCCGGGGCGAAGATGCGCCGACGTATCCTTCAGCAGAACTCTCGTGGAGTATTGTTTGTGAACAGACTCGACTTGGAGCATGGATGTTTGGACAGGCTAGGGGAGCAAGGCTACAGTGGAGAAATGAAAGAGGTCAGTTCGGCGTGAGACCAGGATCCAAATCCGAAAACTGCTTGTATTGCTAGCCCCTTGCCGTGTGCCTCCTACATACGGTTGAGATTTGGTGGAGCTGGCCGGGATTGAACCGGCGACCTCGTGAATGCCATTCACGCGCGCTCCCAACTGCGCTACAGCCCCATGTCGGTTAACTCGGAAAATCGAAAAAATCCTTGTGAAACCGCGGTTATGCTAACACGGCCCCCTGCGGCAGTCAAGAAAATGGGACTGGCAAGGGCGTGAGGAGCTTTCTTTACTCCTGGAACGCGCGCCTCAGAAGGATGGAGAAGAAGCGGCCAGGTGCCCTTCTTGCTCGCAGAGCGCGCAATAAAAACGTGCTCGCTCGATGCGCGCAGTAAAGGGCAGCCTTGGCCACTCCTCTTAAAGATGTACCAGGAATTAGAAGGGCCTCGCTCGACGGTTGCAGTCAAAAGCTCCTCACGCCCTTGCTTGATTGGGCTTGGAAGCGAAAGCGCCTCGATTGGGCAGGCGTAGTGGTAGACGTCCGCTCCTCTCTTCATCTTCTCGGACAGGCCATAAATCTATTTGGATTCACCGCATGAATCTCTTTTGATACACACGGCTGTGATCAGAGGTGTGTATCGAACACGTATGTTTACTTAGATATACGTACAACATTGAAATTGTTGATATTGAGGATATCATCGGATGAATTCGACGTTCCTGTCCCATGCTGGCATGTAGCTTGCTGTTGATGAATACAGAATTGCTCAAGAGAAAGTCCAGCGAGTTGAAGACTCCTGCCGGACTCAGGTGCAGCCAACACCGGATGGGCAAAAGGATTGACGATGCCGATGACGAACTCAATAAAGCTCCCCGCAGAAGCTGCGGGGAATGTTCAAGTTCAAATTAGGATTAGGAATGCAGGAATGCCAATCGTGCTTCTTCCGTATTCCTCAACGCGTGTAACGAAGATCGCGGCCTGGCCGTGGGTCGTTTCTCCAGAACCCGAAGGATCAATTTTAAGACTAAGGAAGGAGGTGGCCATTATCTTGACGAATCACTGATGCAAGGCAACCAAAGGGGTCTGACCCCTTAAATTTCTCCATAAAACAAGGGGGCCGATCCCTCAAATTTCTAGAGGAGGCTCAAGATGCCAGATTTCCAAGTCGAGTCTTATCGAGTAAGGACCCGCAGGGCCACAGCAGCAGCCCCGGCCAGACGCACAATCTTCTTACTAGCAGGCTGTTGACAAACCCTCTCCTCCTCCTCCCGCCGCAAGTGTGATAAGAGAAGGCTTCATCAGGAGGGCTCCGGTCATGATGGGTACCGCCGATCCCCAGCCGTCGATGTTCTACCACATCAATCTGGAGCAGTATGTGACCGCCGATCACCCAGTGCGGAAGATCCGCCCGTTGATCAACACGGCACGGATTCGGCAGCTCTGCGCGCCGCTGTATGCCGAGACCGGACGCCCGTCCATTCTGCCGGAGCAGCTGTTTTTGGCCCTGCTGGGCGGCTATCTGCTGGGAGTCACGTCGGAACGAGCCTTAGTGCGGGAGCTGACGGGGAATCTGGTGCTCCGTTGGTTTGTGGGGCTGGATTTAGATCAGATGCCGTGGGATCACTCGACGTTCTCACAGAATCGGAAGCGGCGCTTTACCGAGAGCGGGCTGCTCGAACGGTTGTTTGATGATACCGTGGCGCTGGCGATCAAGCAGAAGTTGGTGTCGCATCATACGACGCTGGATGGCACGCTGGTGCAGGCCAATGCCTCGCATAAAAGCTTCGTTCCCATGGAAGTGTTCCTGAAGCCAGCCGAGTATAAACGCCGGATTCGGTCCCTGGATGCGGGCTCGGAGCCGGACCAGGACCCAGGGAATCCCACGGTCACGTTTCGCGGAGAGCGGCGCTCGAATCAGGCGCATGTCTCGACGACGGATTCCGATGCCAAGCTGGCCAACAAAGGCAATGGGACGGCGGCGATGGTGGGCTACACCGTCAACGGGCTGATGGAAAATCGGCATCGGCTGTTGCTCGGCATCAATGTGGAGTCGTTTCGCGGGCCGGCCTCAGAGACGGATGGCGGGCGGGCGTTGCTCGATCGGTTTCATGCGACGCACGATCGTCGGGTTCAGACCCTGGGCGCGGACAAGGGGTATTTTGCCAAGCCATTCCTGATGGCACTCGTACGGCGGCGGATCCGGCCCCACATTGCGGCCAAGACGACGGGACGCGAGGCGGTGCATCAGCGGGTGAGACGACTGAGTCGGACGGTGGGCTATCAGCTCTCGCAACGGGCACGGAAGAAAATCGAAGAACTCTGAGGCGAGGCGAAATGTTGGCACGGCTTTCGGCGCTTCCAGCGACGGGGACTTGTGCAGGTCCGAGACGAAGCCTATCTGATGGGGTGGCTGCTGAATCTGAAACGGCTAGCGAACGTATTCCCGGTGCCGGCCTAAGGGAGCCATGGGGGCTGGGGCTATGCGAGGGCAGGAGAGACCAGAAACTGGACGGCTCCTCCATGACGGACCGACCACCACACAGCAACCTGCGTGAGTACAGCCGTGACAGGGGAACCATCTGAAACGGCGAGTTTGTCAACAGCCTGCTAGGTGTCGCATTGGCTCACGGCATCCGTAACAAGGCTCTCCTACGTTTCCGAGAAAGTTCCTCACTGCCAGCTTCACTGGGAGACGTGTCCAACGTGGGCGGGCTCAATTTCAACGGTGAGTTCGTCACCGCATACTTTCTCACTAGTGATTTCGCAGACACATACAAAATCCTACAGACTGAAAAGCCCGTGAACGTCTTTTACGAATATGCGCCTAGCGGTGGCGAGAGCAGACAGATATCCTTTCTGGAGATCGGCACTTTTGATGAACCTGTCGGTGAGGAGGAGACCTGATCAAGCTCAAGGTGTCCTGGCCTGCATTATTCACGAACGATGGTCAGAGGGTCAGTGGACGCCATTCTGGATACGTTAGCGACTCCGATGCTCCCCCCGCGGTCGCTGATAGCGGCTGCGGGGCCCCACTCTCTCTGTTAGGAGCAGCCTGGTGGTCGTTGCACGCTCTGCATGGGAGATTCATGATACACGTCTCCTGTCTGATCCCTCTGCGCTACCGTCCTGCACGAGCCTGGGTGTGTGGTTAGCCTGGTACCGCGCCGACGGTCACCCGTTGCCAGGTCGTGCCCCAGGGTGCCGTGCGGGGCAGATGCAGCACGATGCGGCGCACCGAGCGTTCGACTCACACGGCCATCTTGAGCAACCGTTCGCGCAGCGTGGACACCTTCGCTCGATCGCAGTCCGTCATCAGAAAGGGTCACGTCTTGTAATATGATACTGGCTTGGTGCAGTATAGGTCATGGCTCGTCCACTGCGTATAGAATTCCCTGGTGCGCTGTATCACGCCACCTCGCGTGGCAATGCACGCCAGCGAGTCTTTCGCGATGATGAGGACCGCGAGATGTTCCTGGCCACCCTGGCCTGGGTGGTAGAGCGCTTTGGTTGGCGCTGTCACGCCTACTGCCTGATGGACAACCACGTGCACCTCTTGATTGAAACCCCGCTACCCAATCTCTCCCGCGGCATGCGCCAGTTAAACGGCGTCTATACTCAACGCTTCAATCGTCGCCACAGAAAAGTGGGGCATCTATTTCAGGGGCGATTTAAGGCTATCCTGGTCGAAAAGGAGGGGTATTTGCTGGAGCTGGCTCGCTACATCGTTCTCAACCCGGTGCGGGCAAAGATGGTCAAGACGCCGGAGCGTTACCCTTGGAGTAGCTACCGTGCGATGGTGGGATTAGCCCCTGTGCCGCCTGCCTTGGCCGCTGATTGGATGTTGAATCAGTTCGCCGACACCAGAGCCACCGCTCGGCGGCGCTATGTGAAGTTCGTGCATGACGGGATCGGTGTGCCTGGCCCCTGGGAAGAGGTCAAAGGGCAGGTATTGTTAGGCAGCGAGGCCTTCATTGAACGGCTGACACCCCAGCTTCAGGAATGCTCAACGAGGGAAATCCCCAAGCTGCAGCGCTTGGTGCATCGCCCGTCTCTCAAGACGCTCCTGGCAGAGATGGACTCAAAGACGGCGCGCAATATCGCCATGGCTCAGGCCTACCTCATACATGGGTATACGCTCAGTGAGATCAGCCGGGCCGTTGGCTTGCACTATGCCACGATTAGTCGCCTGATCAAGGCGCTGGAGTAGAAGTTATAATACAAGATGTGACCCCTATGGTTTTCTCCGTGCTTGAGTACCGACGGCGGTCAGATTCAGACAACGAGATAGTCGCCCCAATTCTTCAGGTCTACTTTGACTTTGAACACCCCCAGAAATGTGATCGAGATATTTTCTTCATTTGTCATCAAGTCATCCGCAGTTACGTTTTCTTTACAGCCGTTGGATTTTCGTCAGGCCTCGAGGGGATTTATTTCGCCTCTGATTGACTTCGAAACAAACACCTTTTCTTTATCACGGCGCAAACATTGGTCAATGTGTTTCGGAAGGTAGGTAACGACCCCGATGCATGTTTTTCTCCGTGGGTCGAAGAACGCCTTTCTCATCATCGAGTCCAAACGGCATTTCCTCAGCCTGAGGCTTATCTCTCCGATCAGAAAAGGAAAAGCTCCAGAAACCCTTGATTTAGCCAGATAGCTGTAAATAAGTGCCTATCGGGTCGCCTGTTACCCAGCTTGAATCCATTCCATATGAGTTGTCTCTTACCTTGTATAGGGGGTTCAGGCCTTCCAGGAGGGGAGTACATGGCGTCTGAAGACCTGATTCGTGTAGCGTCATACCTGTCCGTGCTAGGTGTAATGGCGACGTGGGAGCTGTTGGCGCCGCGACGGAAGTTGCTGGCCTCAAAGCTCTGCCGCTGGGGCGGCAATCTCACGATTGTGATCTTGAATACGGTCATTGCCCGTTTGTTTTTTATGGGTGGAGTGGTCGCGGTGGCGGCAATGGCGCAGGAGCGTGGCTGGGGGCTCTTGAATTGGATGCAGGGGCCGGCCTGGCTCGAGTTCGGGTTCGCGCTGGTCATTCTGGATTTTATCATCTACTGGCAGCATCAAGTATTTCACTGGGTCCCGATCTTGTGGCGGTTTCACATGATGCATCATTCCGATCTGGATCTGGATGTGTCCAGCGGGGTGAGGTTTCATCCAGTGGAAATCGTCATTTCTGCGATGGTGAAGGGCGTAGCGGTGCTGGCACTGGGGGTGGCGCCGCTGGCGGTCATCACCTTCGAGATCGTATTGAACGGCACGTCCCTCTTCAACCACAGCAATGTAAAGATTCCTTTGAGCGTCGATCCGATTCTTCGGTGGTTCGTCGTGACTCCTGACATGCATCGCATCCATCACTCAGCAGATCCCCGCGAGACCAACAGCAACTATGGGTTCAATGTGCCCTGGTGGGACCGGCTATTCGGGACCTATTGCGCAGAACCGGCTTTAGGGCAGTTGGGAATGAAGATCGGCTTGGAACATCTCGGTTCCCCGGTGTGCTTGAATCTCTTCATGATGCTCCGGTTACCTTTCGTGGCAGCACTTGGGCGCTATGCCGGCCGCACCCAACTATGATTCCCATCGGGAAGGGTGTTCTTGCAAATTTTTTGGGCGAGTCTTCTCATCACACATTTGACGGGTGGGCCTCAATACCCACGCGCCTCGTGGTACGCATCTTCTCGACATCCACTATTTCAGGGCTCCTGCCTGCACGCGATAGGCTGGACCAGCCTTGTAGCGCGGGCATCCTCGCGGGCCGTGACAGTGTGTGTCGAAGCGCCACTTCACTGCGGCGTGCGTTCGTCGGTCTTGACTGATGACCGCCAGTTGGTCGTGCAACTTGAACTGTGGTTGTGAAAGCAATGGCCATGGAGGGGTACAATGGGGTCTGGTCTGCACACATTCATCCGATTGACATTTCTCAGCCTAGCCCGCATTATTCGTGAACGTTTCTACTGTAATCACCGATTCGCGGCTACGACAAGCTTCCGGCTGCGGGCTCGCGGTGCGGCTCAACCATTTCATGACGAATCGTCATGGATAAAGTGATCTGGTAGTTAGGGGTTCGTCTATCGAGGAATGGCGTTGTGAGGGGGGTGAATTCATGCAGATTCAAGTCAATACAGACCATAACATCACCGGACGTGAAGATGTTGTGGGCCTCGTCCAGTCCACTGTAGAGGGGGCTATAGGCCGATTTGCCGACCGGATTACCCGCGTGGAGGCTCACCTTAGTGACACAAGCAGTCATAAATCGAAGGGTGATAACAAACGGTGTTTGCTCGAAGCCAGATTGGCCGGTCTCCAGCCTATCGCAGTGAGTCATCTGGCGCCCACGATCGAGATTGCCGTGACCGAGGCTGCAGACAAACTTCAGAGGGCGATCGAAAGCAAAGTTGGACGGGTGCAGGCTCGCTAACGCGGCTTGTCTCGGCGCGACAATCGTAGTGGAATTTTTCGTGGTATTTTGCGTACTATGACGGGGGAACATCAGGGGGGTGGGCGTCTTATATTTGGAGGATGAACACAATGACCACACGGTTTGTTATACCTATTACCGCTGCGTTAGGGTGCATCATATTCATTGCGGCATGTGATTCAAAGAAGCCTCCGACTCCGGCGTGTGTTGAGGCCGCCCGCCTCTGGGCAGAAGCGTTAGACACAGACGTGCGCGCTCCTGAGGGTGAGAAGGCGGCGGAGATAAAAATTCGGAAGGATGCGCTTTCAGCATTAGAGGATCGGAAGACTCAAGCGTGTGGGGAGTAGTAGAATCTAGCCGCATGTATCTGGGTGGGAAAATGGTACGGACTCTGGCGGATGCTCTCACCGAGGGAATCTCCCCCTCGCTGCAACAACGGAATGCTGTCGGTAGGTTGAGCATGCCTATCCTGTCATGTGGGAATTGTTGAAAGGCCTTTGAACGCACAGAAGCAGTCGGAGGCATATCATGGTCAAGGTTGCGTTGTTCGTTCGTCTGGACGCAAAGCCAGGGAAAGAGAAAGAGGTCGAGAGTTTTCTCTTGTCTGGTCTTTCAATCGTGCAGGCAGAGCCGGCGACCGCGGCCTGGTTCGGACTCCGCCTGGGGCCGTCTACCTTCGGCATCTTTGATGCCTTTCCAGATGAAGCCGGCCGTCAGGCTCATCTTTCCGGTCGGGTCGCTGCGGCGTTGATGGCAAAGGCCGGTGAATTATTGACCAAACCGCCATCCATCGAAAAAGTCGATATTCTTGCGGCAAAGCTACCAGGCTAGTCCAAAATCTTTCTTGACCGCTTTGTTGCATGCCTCGATATTCTGGCGAAGGGAATAGAAGGAATGTCTTCCCTCTCGCCTGTTCTCACTTCCCCCTCGCCTGGCCTTTCCAGAACTTCTCCATGAACCGTCATCAATCAGGCGTTTTAACAGGCGCCTGTTGAGTCAACTCCTCGGCCGGTGCCCTCGATGCTCGTAATCTGACGAAAGCCAGAATCCTGTCTTGCCGGCCAGTAAGTATCTGATCTCGATCTATAGGGTAGAGTCAACTGAAGGGAAGGCTGGTCTTCTCAAGGAAGTTGTGCGGGTTTTCTTGTCAACCGTTCTGCAACGTATCCGAAGGCAGCTCCTGTTAGTAGCGCGGGTAGTCCCATGATGACGAGACTAGAACGTCCGATAACGGTTCCAGACATTACTCCGCCGACAAGGAAATTCATTGGGGTGAGAGTGCGCAGTCTTGAGCACGTAATCGTTGATGGTCGGAAAATCTGTGTGTGGCTGAGTGAGCAGGCTGTTCTGGCCTCGGCCCCACCGATGCCGATGGACATGGCCGCATTAACATAATGTTAAAAAATATGTTTAACGTATAAATAATTGAATTAACGTATAATATTAATGTCTATAATTTTCTGTGCGGCAGGTGCTTCTACAGCAAGAATCGAAACAACGGACTCTTGAGAATCTTCGGCGAGATGTGGCATCCGTTGTTACAGTCTGGCAGCGCAGCAAGGTGGACATAGCCGTCGATCAGCGTCTTGCCGGTCGTAGCTCGTGATGCGTCATTCGTGAAACGTTGTTTGTGAAGAGCCATCAGCAGTCAGCTCTCAGTTTTCCGAGGGACTCAGTCCTCAGTACTTCTCCAACCCCTTACCTCTCACCCTTCACGCTCGCTGAGCCGTTCCATGGCAATCCGTTTGAGACCGCGCAAGTCCATCTTGCCGGTTCCCAGCACCGGGAGGGATTCGACTTTGACGAAGTTGGCGCGGGAAGGGATGAAGAGGTTGGGGAGGCCATTGACGCCTAGCTGAAGAAGAACCTCGGGGATACGAGCTTCATCCAGTGTGTGTAGGACAGCCAAGCGCTCACCCTTTTTCTCGTCCGGTAGGCCGGTAACAGCAAAGACCTGTGTGTCGATATTCGCGGCAAGGTGCAAGGCTTCTTCGACCTTGCCATGCGGGACCATTTCGCCGCCGATCTTCGAAAAGCGCGAGAGACGGTCGGTGATCGTCAAGAACCCGTCTTCATCCAACATCGCAATGTCGCCAGTGATGTACCAACCATCGCGCAGGGCGTTGGCCGTCAGATCCTCGCGTCCTAGGTACCCCTTCATGACGTTGGGGCCTTTGATCAGCAACATGCCAGGCGTATCAGGAGGCAGAGAGGCGAAGCTGTCGGGATCGACGATGTGTACGGAGACGCCTGGCAGTGGTTGGCCGACCGTTCCTCGCCGCGAGGCCGGCTGGAAGTATCCGGCGGCCCGGAAGTCAGGACAATTAACCGCAACAACGGGCGCACATTCAGTGATGCCGTAGCCCTCGATTGGCTCGATGCCGAACCGATCTTTAAACGCGTCCACAAGCCGCGGTGGAAGTTTTTCAGCACCGGTCAGGACTACGCGCAGCGAGCTGAATTGCTCCGGGGTGCAACGGCGATGGTACAGCTGAAGAAAGGTCGGTGTGGTGACAAGAAACGTAATGCGGTAACGGCGCACGAGTTCGCCGATAGCAGCGACATCGAGCGGGGACGGGTGAAAGACCATGCCCGCGTTGTTGAACATGACGAGCCAAAAGACGAGATAGCCGAACGAATGGAAGAACGGAAGGATTCCGAGCACTCGCTCATCCTGGTAGAGATGAAGGGCTTGGCTGGCTCCCTGCTCATTGGCGTCGATGTTGAAGTGCGAAAGCATCACGCCTTTCGGTTCTCCCGTACTGCCGCTGCTGAAGATGATGGTGGCCAGGTCGTCCATTGTCAGGGGGGTGTGCTGTCCGCAGGCCCGTTCGATCAAGCGCGCAGGTGCGCAGAGGGCCAGGAGACTCGCAGCGAGTTTCTGTCTTGTGCCGATAGTGCGTGCGACGTCCTCCAGCCACACGATCGACGGCCCGTCAGGCAACTCCAACTTGGCCTTCTCGACAAAGACCCGGCTGGTGATGATTGTGCGAAGGCCGGCAAGTCGCACCGCGGCTTCGAGGCCGGACTTCCCGACTGTGTAGTTCAGATTCACACTGGTTTTCCCGCAGAGTAGAGCTGCCACGTTGACTAATGCGCCGGCGACGGTTGGCGGAAGCAGGATGCCGACACGGGGCTGGTCTTCCCAATGTGGCCGAAGCATTCTGGCGAGCACGATGGACCCGATCAGGGCTTGGAGCGACGACACATGTGGGCGGGTCTGATCCGCCATGGCGAAGCGGAAAGGATGCCGCCTCATGGCATGGATGAATTCACGGTGCAGCGGGCGGCGATCGTGTTTTCGTAGGCGCCAGGCCTCCTCTCCGAGTGTGCGAACCGCGTCGCGGAGTGTGTGTGCCGGCGTATCCGATGACAGGGGCGCGCCGAAGGATACGGTCAGTGGATAGGGAATTCGCTCGGGCCATTTGCTGAGGAACCGACCCCACTCAAAACTGAAGATGCTGCCCCAGACGCGATCCAAGTGTGTGGGGATGACCGGCACCTGCCGTCCCTTCACGATCCGTTCGAAGCCGCGGCGGAACGGCAGGAGTGTGCCGGTTCGAGTGATCTGTCCTTCAGGGAAGATGCAGACGATTTCTCCGTCGTCGAGGGCCTGCCCCGCACTGCGCAGCGCCCGAAGAATCATGCGCGGGCCGCCGGTCGAAACAATCGGGATGACCTTCATGGCCGTCATCAGCCATTGAAGCAGGGGGTGCGTGGCATAGGCCGCATCTACCACGAACCGAATAGGCCGATCGATGCTGGCCATGAGCAAGAATCCATCGACAAACGACATGTGATTCGGGACGAGCAATGCCCCGCCGGATTGCGGGATATGGTGCTGGCCGACGATGCGGAGGCGATAGAGCGTGTTCGTGAACATGACGAGCAGCAGCCGCAGGAACACATCGGGCATCAGCCAAAGGGCCCACGCGGTGCCCACGATGGTCACTCCGCCGGTGACGAGGAAAATGTTGCTCGTCGAGAGACCGGCATTGGCGAGCGAGCCGCCGGCGAGCGATCCGAAGAGAATGCCGATGAAGACACAGGTGTTGCAGAATGCGATGACGGCGCCACGACGATCGAGTGGTGCCTTCCATTGGAGAATGGCATTCAGCGGCACGAAGATGAAGGAGCAGGAGACTCCGAGGAGTCCCAATACCAGAAACGTTCCGAACAACGGTGGGGTCAGTGCACCAAGCAAAGATAGTGCGATGGCCGCACCAGCGGCTCCCAAGGGGACCAGTCCGTATTCAATCCGGCTTTGAGACAGCCGCCCGACCACCATGGCGCCGACGCCGATGCCGACGGACAACAGCGTGAGTGGAAGTCCTGACATCGCATCCGAGAGATGCAACACGGCTTTGGCATAGACGAGCACGTTTTGGGCAAAGAGGCTTGCAATCGTCCAGAAAAAAACTTGCCCTGGAATAGCCAGGCGCAGCAGGCGTTCTGTCTGAATGGCAGCCCAGGCGACCCGGACGGTTGAGCCGACGCCGCCGGTCGCGCGTGCGGGCGAGACGTGGGGGACGGCAAAGGCGGCAATCAGGCCGACGACTGACAAGGCGGCTAAAATGAGGGGCGCGATCCAACGCTGGTCACCAACCGCTTGTAAGAGAAAGCCTCCGGCTGCCGTGCCTGTCAGGATGGCGGCAAAGGTCCAGACTTCCAACAAGCCGTTGCCGGCGGCGAGACGTTCATGCGGAATCAACTCAGGGAGAATGCCGTATTTCGACGGGGCGAAGAGCGCGCTGTGCACGCCCATCCCGCACAAGACGATCAACGGCAGCATGCCTCCGGCGGGGTTCAACCAGAGCGCAACTGTCCCGGCGCTCATGAGGAGCACCTCCACGACTTTCATCGCAATGATGACCGTGCGTTTGCTCAAACGATCAGCCAAGGTGCCGCCGACCAACGACAGCAAGACCAGCGGCAATGTGAAGATGACAAACGTGAGCGTGGTTTGTGTTTGTGTTGCGGCTTCGAGCTCAGGACCCGGCGCGATGTTCGCAGTTGCCTGCCGGATAGCCAGCAGTGCGACCATGAGCTTCCAGGCGTTATCGTTGAACGCGCCAAAGAATTGCGCGATCAAGAGTCCGCGGAGTGAATGGAATGAGGTATTGGCCATGGATCACGATATGGGCCGGTCGTCTCCTCTCGCTAATATGCTGAAATGTTGTCGAAAGATCAAAGGAAACGAACGAGTGTTTCATTGACAATGAACAGAGAGTTGATAGGTTGAGGGAAAATCCTGAAATTGACCGAATCGTTCGATGCGAACAAAGACTGAGGATCGGAGATGATCACTCGAAGACAATTCCTGAAACTGGTAGGTGCTGCGGCGGTCATCCCCTGGGGTTGTGCGCAGTTGGGAATGCGCCCGTCCGGCATTCTGCTCAACGATGTGCATTCGGGACTAAACCCAACCACGGTTCGCGACGTGATTTCTGTGCGCTCGTCTGAAGACATTTTGCGTGTGGTGGAGCGCGCGGTTCGTGATCGAACAGCTATTTCTGTCGCCGGTGGTCGTCATGCGATGGGGGCTCAGCAGTTCGGAACCGACACGTTGCATCTCGATATGCGATCGTTCAACCGTGTGTTGAATTTCGACTCGAGCTCCGGTTTGGTCGAGGTCGAAGCGGGTATTCAATGGCCTGAGTTGATCCAAGCCTCTCTGACCATGCAGGCGGGTGCCGCCAAGCCATGGGGCATTGTTCAGAAGCAGACTGGTGCGGATCGGCTGAGCATCGGGGGAGGCCTATCGGCCAACATCCATGGGCGAGGACTACGGCTTAAGCCATTCATCGGAGATATCGACTCGTTCAGGCTTGTTTTAGCCGATGGTCAGGTGGTGACGTGCAGCAGGTCGGAGCACTCCGATCTCTTTAAGTTAGCGGTCGGCGGGTATGGTCTCTTCGGTGTGGTGTCGTCGGTCACGCTTCGACTCATGCCACGGCAGAAGCTTCAGCGTGTCGTCGACCTGGTCCAAGTTGACAATGTGATGGAACGGTTCGAACAACGGATTGCAGAGGGATATCTCTACGGGGATTGTCAGTTTGCGCTCGACCCGGCCTCCGAGGACTTTCTCAAGCGAGGGATTTTTTCTTGCTACAAGCCGGTTGATCCAACCACGCCGATTCCAGCCCGTCAGCGGGAAATCTCCGAGGAGCAGTGGCTGCGCCTGCTTTATTTGGCCCATGCGGATAAGACGAAGGCGTTCGAGGTCTATTCCGGTGAGTATTTGACGACGAATGGCCAGGTCTATTGGTCCGATACGCATCAAGCGAGTTATTACCCCGAAGGCTATCATCGGTCGCTTGACGACAAAATGAAGACAGGGATTCCTGGGTCGGAAATGATTTCGGAACTCTATGTGCCTCGGAAGGAACTTGCCTCATTCTTTGCGGACATGCGGGAGGATTTCAGGACACACAAGGTCGAAGCGATCTACGGCACGATTCGCCTGATCGAACGAGACCATGAATCGTTTCTTGCCTGGGCAAAGGAGCCTTGGGCTTGCACCGTCTTGAATCTTCATGTGCCCCATACCCCGGACGGCATCGAACGGGCCGCTGCCTCGTTCCGTCGATTGATCGATCTGGCGAGAAAACGGGGCGGCAGCTACTTTTTGACCTATCACAAGTGGGCGACTCGCGCGCAAGTTGAAGCCTGCTACCCGCAGTTTCCTGAATTTCTTCGATTGAAACGGAGATACGATCCTCAAGAACGGTTTCAGAGCGACTGGTATCGACATTACAGGACCATGTTTGCCGATTATCTATGAAGAATCCGCCACGTCGATTAATTGGGCTGCTGTGGATCCTCCTGGTCGCCTTCTGTTGCCGCGTACTTGGCCAATCCTTGGTAGCCTTTCTTGACGTGCGGTGGCTTCCACCGATGGAGGAGTGGTACTCCGGTCTGTTGCCCTATCCGGTCTTGCTTCCAACGCAGCTACTCATCGTTGCGATCTGCACAATAGTCTGTTGGGACTTTACCCGTGGGGAGGGCTACTTCGTTCAGACTCAGCCCCTGTTTGGGCACGGTGTGCTTTGGTTTGGCTATGTCTATTTGGCCGCCATGCTTCTCCGCTACATTATTCGCATGAGTCTCTATCCAGAGACACGATGGTTCGGCGGGACCATTCCAATTTTCTTCCATTGGGTCTTGGCGAGCTTCATCATCGCCTTTGGGCAGTATCACAGGGGTCGGCTCATACACTCGTCGCGACCATCCTAGCCCAACATGTCTTTCTCAGAACCAACCACGATGGCGACAGACTATGTGCTTGTCGTGCTGTGCTGCGTCTTTGCGTGGCATCTATGGCGAGTTGGAAAAGCCGCAGCGCAGGCGAGTGTGTGTGCTTGGGCTGCAGGGTTTGTGTGTTTCGGATTGGCTTCGTTTGTCGGCGGGACGGTCCATGGCTTTGCGGCGATATTTAGCCAGGCTGTTCTTCAGGAATTGTGGAAGCTGACCGCCTATGCCGTCGGGTTAGCAAGCTTCTTTTTGCTAGTCGGCACACTCAGCGCCTGCATCGTGCCGTCCGTGCGTCGGTTCGCGATGCCGATCCCGTATGTCCAGCTGATTGTCTATGCGTTCTGGATGGCGACCCACGATGACTTTCGCTATGTCATCTATGATTACGCCTTCACCAATCTGGGCATAGTGGCGTTACAGTGTTATGCCGGCATGACCTACCGAGCCGTGAGCGTTCGATGGATGGCTGGAGGCGTGCTGGTCAGTTTTTTTGCAGGGGCTGTTCAGATCAACAGAGTCGCCCTCCACGATCACTTCAATCATAATGACCTCTATCACGTGATCCAGATGGGTGGAATGTACCTCTTCTATCGAGGCGCACTTCTGCTCAAGGACCGATAACCTTTCCGCCCGTCTCTCCTTTGGGCACCGGCAACCCCTCCAATTCCATGATCCTCAACGCATTGGTGGTGGGACAAGGGCCGGGTCTGAGCGTGTAGTCGAATTGGAGCGCGCCGGCTGCGACTGTTTCTTGAAAGTGGGCATTCCGCAACCCCGGCACCGTCTTCTCGAGATCGGTCAACTCCAAATCATGGGTGGTCACCAAGCCAAACCCGTTGCCTTGCGCGAGCGCGGCGATGAAGGCACGGCTTCCGATTAACCGTTCCCGATTGTTGGTGCCTTTGAATATCTCGTCGATCAGAAAGACTACCGGCGCGCGGGATCGATCCATTGCCGCGTCGAGTAGGCTTTTGAGGCGTTTTACCTCGGCATAGAAAAAAGACAAGCCCGCTTCGAGCGAGTCATCCACGCGGATGCAGGTGGCGAGGCGTATCCACGTCCATTCGAACAGATCGGCGCAGACCGGTGCCCCTGCCTGGGCCAGGCAGAGATTAATGCCCAGAGTTCGCAGGAAGGTGCTTTTCCCCGACATATTGGATCCGGTGACCAAGAGTACGGTTCCCAACGTGTCGAGGGTGACATCGTTGGAGACCCTGTGTGTCTCCGGAATAAGTGGATGAGCGAGCTTGTTTGCCGATAGCCCGGCCTGCGCTCCGTTACGACTCTGGTCTACAGTGATCGGGGCTGGCCAGTGATACGATGGATGCAGCGCGGCAAACGTCGCGAGTGCTGACGCGGCCTCGACTTCGGCGACTCGATCCAACCAGGTCGGAAGATGGGAGGCGACCTGAGCTTGGATCTGTTGGAGTCGATAGGTGAACCACAAGTCCCAGGGGCAGAACGCGTTGATGATCAGATGAATGAGTGGGTGGGCTTTCACGCTGATGGCATGCAGAATGCGAGCTGCTTGCCGGACGAGCTGGGGAGGATTCACTCCCGGTATGAGCAGCGGCGCCCACAAATCGGCAAGCGCAGTGTGGCGAGGCCGAGCGTGGCGTTCAACAAAGCCCAGCACGGCGCCCAGTTTCTCCAGTTCGAAGTGCACGCCCACCGCATGTTCCAATAATTCCTCACCCTGATCGGTCCAGAAATAGAGCAGGGCATAGCCCGCAAAGGACCACATCCAATAATTCGGGAGCCAGTCAAGCAGCGCACTCAATCCGAGCCCCATGGTGACGACGGCGAGCAGGGCTTGAATCGCTAAGACGGTGGTGAGATGAGGGAACCCGACTGCATGTTGCAGAACCGCCTCCAGCCGTCGTCCGTTGATTTCCTGTTCGCCAATGAGCTGAGCTTCGAGCCCCAGCCGATCTCGAAGCAGCGATCTCGGAATGAGCTCCTGCACGAGTCGACGGCGCATGAGCCATCGGTCCAGTTCAGGTGGTTGCTCCAGCAGCCATGATACCAATCGTGCTTGCCCATGTGAGGAGACGGTGGTGTCGAGCAGATGGAGAAGCGAGTGAGGGCCGACCAGGTCTAAGTCTTTCGCATACGGATGCTGTTCGGGAGCGCTCGAGGGACGAGGAGGAATGTGCGGCCAATCCAGCCGAAGACGTGCGAGGTGCACGAGCTTGATCTGTTTCCAGAGACGAAGCCGATGCAAGCGACTCTCGAGCCTGTTATGATACAGAGCCACAATGAAAAACAGGGCGACGAAGGCGAGGAGTGCCCCATTCCCTGTTTGATACCATCCCATTTTATAGAGGCCGACCGTACAGATCGCTCCGACGATGAACAAGACGAGACGCCAACGTGTCAGTGAGGAGCTAGACGCGGTGGCCAAGGCGATCGTCCGATCGAGTTTTGCGACGAGGCGTGTCAGCACATGGGTTTTCGTCATAGTCGGTACAGGCTGGTTCCGAGGCATAAAGCCGACCTTACTGGAAGGGGGAGAGTGCGTCAACTCTAGTCCATTATGAAGTCGGAAGGATGGATTGATGTCCAGGTTCGCACTGTTGTCGATCCGGCAGAGTTGCTTGGCCTGTTAGATGATCCTGCGATCCAAGGAGGATGGGAGGACCGGGGGCTGGTCCATCTCTATTGGCCGAAACCACAATGGAGCCTGGAGGCGCGCGCTCGTCTATGCCGCGTGCTACAAGAATTTGATCCGAACGTGTCCGGCGAGGAAGATATTCGTGTTGAGGAATTGCCCGATCAGGACTGGAACCGGCAGTGGGCAGAATCGGTGAGACCGATCAGGATCGGCCGGCGAATTGTGATCAGACCAAGCTGGGAATCAGTGGCGTTGGAGGCACAGGATATTGAGATTGTGCTCGATCCCAAGCAGGCCTTTGGGACGGGCCATCATGCGACAACCAGGATGTTGTTGGAATGGCTCGAAGACCTCATTCGCGGGGGTGAATCCGTGCTGGATGTGGGGACGGGGAGCGGTATTCTGGCGATGGTCGCGTTACGGCTTGGGGCCAGGTCGGCTTTGGGAGTGGAATGCGATCCTGTTGCGGTGGATTGCGCACGAGACTATGCCCGAGAAAATGGGTTTGGGAGCGCTCTCGAAGTTCGGTGCGGGAGGTTACAGGATGTAGACCGACAGGGTGCGCTGCGGCCGGATGTGGTTCTTGCCAATCTTGATCGCCAGACACTGGTGCAACTGAGCGATGCATTGGCGCGGTACGTGGGCCACGGTGCTCGGCTCTTGTTGTCCGGTATTTTGCTTGAGCAGGAGGAAGAGATGATCGAGATGTTCTCTAAGGTGGGGGCCCTGGTTGTACAACGGCGTGAACAAGAGGGCTGGGTGGCGGTGGATTTGCTTATGGCGGAATCGTGCGAGGGGTGCGTCGATGTCTGAGAATGGACGACCACCCTATTCCCACGTGTCCCAGATCAGTGTGTCGGACGGCGGTGTGCCGAAACGTCCGGTGCTGGAAGCCCTGATTACCAAAGCCGGAGTCGAGGGAGATCGGCAACAGAACCTTAAATTCCATGGCGGGCCAGATCGGGCAATTTGTCTTTATTCGCAAGAACTGATCGAGCGCTTGCAGGACGAGGGCCACTCGATTGAAGCTGGTTCCTCCGGAGAAAACCTGACCGTCTCGGGGCTTGAGTGGGAGAAGTTGAAACCGGGGGATCGTCTTCATGTTGGGCCAGAGGTCCAGATAGAGATCATGAGCTATACGAGCCCCTGCGACAAGAATGCCCAGTGGTTCCGAGACAGAGACTACAAGCGCGTGTCCCAGAAATTGAATCCGGGATGGAGTCGGCTTTACGCGAAAGTACTGCGCGAGGGCTTGGTGAGACCAGGAGATGAAGTGGTTCTTGAAAAAAAGGACTAGCTATCAGCTGTCAGCCATCAGCGTTCAGTTTCCGATTCCGGATGACTTGCTGATGGCTGAATGCTGAGAGCTGAAAGCTAAAGATCGATGAACCGCATACTTGAACCTGAACTCATGAACGATCCTGAGCAGGCGCTCATCTATGCACAGGAAGATTTCGAAGAAGAGAACCAGGGGTTCGTCGATCGCTTCCGCGACTATTTCCCCGATTTTTCCGAGGGGCATGTGTTTGACCTTGGCTGTGGCCCTGGCGACATCCCTATCCGCTTCGCTCGATTGTTTCCCTCTTGTCGTATCACTGGTGTCGATGCATCGGCTCCGATGGTGCGATTGGCTGAGGACGCGGTGCAACAGGCGGGCCTGTCTGGGCGCATTACCTTCAGCTGTGAACGATTTCAGGACCTGGCTGGTGTCAGTATTGCCGATGCCGCCATCTCCAACAGTTTGTTGCACCATGTGCCGAACCCGCTGCAGTTTTGGCACAAGTTGCGATTAGCCGTGAAACCAGGCTCTCCGGTGCTCGTGATGGACTTATTGAGGCCGGACTCGCCAGCAGACGCGCAGGCTATCGTCGATCGATATGCCTCCGATGCTCCGGACATACTCAGGAGAGATTTCTATAATTCGCTGCTCGCGGCATTTACGGAAGATGAAATCGGCGCACAGTTGGCGCAGATGAATCTGACGCGCCTGTTGATTGATGTCATTGATGATCGGCATTGGGTGGTCGGTGGAATCATCCATTAATTCTCAGGATGGTGAAAACGGCTCCCAACGGCGTTCTCCTCTCGGCCACATCCTCAACGGGGACCCGGCCGCCTCACTAACTCGTCGGCGCGCACAGACATGGTGCTCCTTATTCGTCGCACCGTGCGCCCCAGAGGGTACGCCTGCGGTGTGGCCATCGGCTGCGGCCTTGTTGGATGAGCGTTTTGATCAGCCTGCCGGGATTCCCTTTGAGCAGTGGACTCCACAGCTCTTCTCATCAAAGCGACCGCTCAAAATCGTTGTCCAGCAAGGCCCGAGGCGAATCAAAACCGGAGGCGTACCCTCTGGGGTACGTTGAGGATTTTGGGGAGCCGAGAACGCAGTTGGCAGCGATTTTCAGCGGTCGCTAGTAGAGGCTCTTGCTGATCTCGGCTGACAGCACGCTTTCGTTGCCAGCGGTGTCGAGTGCGGACAAGGCGAAGAAATAGGTTTGGCCTTTCGGAAGATTGAAGGCGGTGGAGTTCGTGGCGTTATTGATCGAGAACGGCGATCCAGCGAAATTGTATATGCCGGACGCCGTGCCGATATAAAGTTTGTAGCCAGCCAGGTCGGACTCCTGATTGGCCCTCCATGAGAGTCTCACGTTTCCTGTCGATCCCTTGGGAGGAGGAGACGTTGATGATGGAGTCGACCGGGGAGGGGGTGAGGGGGGTATGGTGATCACAGGTGTTGATGGTTGCAACAAGCTCGCGATGGCAGAGTTCCTGAACAGGTTCAAGGTCGATCGTGAGCTGCCAAAGGAGGCTTTGCCGCCTCCTGCTGAGGCCGTTGAGTGAACACCTGCCGCTCCGGCCAACGGAGAGGGAGTGGGCGGGGTGGCCACATGAGAGTTTGTTGAAGCCATTCCAGCAGGAAGTGCCGTCATTGATGTTGTGTTGGGTGGCGTTGTCGTAGAAATGGTGCTTGTCCCGGCGTCGGTTGTCGTCGGTGTGTCCTGTCCGGCTGCAATGTCTGATATCGGTACGGAATGAGGTATGTGAGCCGGGGGGATTGAAGCCATGACCGGACGTTTGGTTGATGTCCGGCGATACGGTAATTCGATAGCCGGTGGAACAGTTGCAGCGATGGGTGGTTCGATCGGAGTTGTTATACGAGTTGGCTGATCGCTGGACGATTGGAGGATCGTTCCATGAGTTGTGACAGAGGGAAGAGTGGACTCAACAGCTGAATGATGAATTAAGCTATGACGGCGGGGCATCTCTTGGCCTTCAGCTGAAACCATAGCGGGCGTCGCTGCAGCGTGAAGAGCATGGATAAGTATTATTGCAGTCACGCTATGGTGAAACCGGGGCAGTGCCATGTGTATCACGGGACTTATTCCTGGCAGATTATTCTTTATCCGGTCAGAAGGAGACGACTGCGCCTCGTGTATGTTCATTCGTCTATCCGTTGCACTCGTGCATTGTCTCGTGGACATGCATGATTCGCCAGAAAAATATTCATTTAATCCGGGTGTGCCCATGGTCTGCGGCCGCGCCCCTTCTCATCTCTTCTTTGCGTCGAGATGGGGGAACGGCCGAGCCGTTTCCCGGATGCATTGGTTCTGTGCGAGCAAGAGCGGATCGGAATTACGAGCAGAGGAGGGCGAGAAGGAATAATACTGCCAACGAGCACAACGAAGTAAAGTAGAGTATGCCGGTTCGATCGCTCAGCCAGGCGGTTTTCCACCCATGAGGATAGAGTGCCTGATGTTCTTCGACTAGGCCGTCTTCGTAAAACCCTAGTGCTTGTTCGAGCTGAACCAGGACTTGTTTGGCCTGCCGGTGGCGGTACTGCTGTTGAAAGATCAACCCGCAGAACAAGCCGCACCAGATCAGGCTCGCGAGCAAGATGAAGACGGTGTCGAAAGATGTCAGCTGAGCCTTGTACGGACTCAAGAGAAACGCAAACAGCATTGTGATCAGACCCAATGAGCCTATGACTGTCAGCCGCATCATCTGCTCACGTCGTTGGTATACCTCCTCTTTATAGAGAGGGTAGAGCACCGTCAAGACCTGTTGGACGCTTTCTGTAATCATGGGCGATCTCGTAGCAGGATGCTGAAAAGGCTGCCTTGTTTGCGAATGCTTGTATGCCGTTCTCGTTGCTCGAAGATCTCTAGGCTCTGATCGTGAGATGGCTCACGAGCCAATCGCCGATCGATGTGGTCATCTGATGAAAGTCTTCCTTCCGAGTGAACTGGTGATCGGCGCCCGGCAGGAGATTCAACCGCTTCACCCCTCCGAGACGGTCATGCAATTGCTGGCTTTGATGAAGGGGGACACATTCATCCTGTTCACCTTGGACGATCAGCGTAGGCGCAGTAATGTGTTCCGCCGGCTCATAGGCAATCTGCTTGAGGCAGTCTTCGTAAAAGCCATATCGCAATCGGACTCGATCTGACTCTCCCATCATATTTGGAATCGTGTTGGTGGTTTTCCACCGTACCAATTCTTCCAGCCCAAATGTTATACGAAGCTCTTCTGGAAAGTCCACCACAGGGCATTTGAGGGCCAAGCAGGCGATATCGCGACGCTGGGCTGCTGTGAGGATCGCGACGAGCCCTCCAAAGCTTGAGCCGACGAGCCCGATTCGATCATAGCCTCTGGCGGCCACTAGATCTAAAGCGGCGTGGGCTTGATGTACAGCCAGGGTTGTCGTGAGTTCTTCGAACGGTCCGTCGCTGTCTCCCTGGCCGAAAAAGTCGAACCGAAAGGTTGCGATGCCTCGTTCGTTGAGGAGCCGGGTCAAGGTCTTGTTGGTCGTGCTGTTCTTGCCGGAGAGAAATCCATGGCACAGCACGGCAATACGCTTGGTCGGTCCGTCAGGCGCGCTGAGTATCGCGGAAATGCCGTGACCATACAAATCATGAAAGATAAGGGCTTCTTCCATATGGCAGTCATTCAATCCAGCAGGCAGCGTGAAGGGGATTTTTGTATGTACGACCTTCGATGGCCCGTATGTGTGACCCAACAGGAGAACGCTCCCGCAGGATGCTCAAAAAGGCCGTCCAGCAAGGCCGCAGGCGAGTCGAAACCGGAGGCGTACCCTCGGGGGTACGTTGAGGATTTCGATAAGCCGAGAACGCTGTTGGCGGACTTTTTCAGCATCCTGCTACTAGGCTTGGAGAAAGTAGAAATGATTCGTCGGCCCCGTTCCGTGACCGATCGCGAGACTATGGCGGAGGGCTTCGGTGAGGTAGGTTTTAGCTGTTTGCACGGCGTCGTTCACGGATTTGCCTCGTGCGAGATGGGCGGCGATGGCCGAGGCGAAGGTGCAGCCGGTGCCGTGCGTGTGAGGAGTATCGATGAATTCCCCTTTGAACACATTGAAAAAAATTCCGTCATAGAGCAGATCGGTAGCTCGTTCTGCTGCCAAATGACCGCCCTTGATCAGCACATACTTGCAGCCGAACTTATGAATGACTTTGGCTGCCCGACGCGCGTCGGCGAGCGTCTTGATCTCGATTCCGGACAGTTGTTGAGCCTCATGAATGTTTGGTGTGACGAGCAACGCCAAGGGGAAGAGCTGTGTCTTCATGGCGTCGATTGCCTCCGGCTTGAGCAGCGCATGGCCGGTTTTTGAGATCATGACCGGATCCACCACGAGATTCGTCACATTCTGGAGCTTCAGCAATTTTGCAACGGCCTCGACAATGGCTGTGGAAGACAACATCCCGGTCTTCACCGCAGCGACGTCGAAATCGTCGAACACGGCATCGATTTGCGCCGCGATGATCGAGATCGGCAACTCGAAGACGTCGGTGACCTCTTCCGTATTCTGCGCCGTAATAGCGGTGATCGCCGACATGGCAAACACACCATTGGCCGACATAGCTTTAATGTCAGCCTGAATCCCAGCCCCCCCGCCAGAATCCGAACCCGCAATCGTCAAAACCTGCTTCAATACCATGAGTGCTCCTGAATCAGTAACGCAAAGATGTGCAGATTATACTCGGCAGATAGAGACTGTCCAGCAGGGGATGAAGGAAATATGTGAGTGTAAAGGGAGAGGGGGCGATTTAGCCAAATGAAGCCACTGCGACCGGACGTTGGTGAGCGATACGCTTGCGTTGAAGCTTGATGCGTTCAATCTCGTGCAGCGCGTCCGCCGTCAGATAGCTTTCCCCGCAACTTGAGCAGGTCACCACCGGCACGTTTTCGATCACCAAGAGTTTCCGGCCCTTGCCATAACTCCGAGTGACCTTCCGAAGCAGCGCATCCTTGCTTCCACAGATATCGCAGATCATAAAGTCCCTCGCATCATTCTTTTATGGCGCATAGACCGTAATATCACAAGCTTTCCTGTCGGACTGATCAACAAGTCAATGCGCATGCCAGACCCTATTTTATCCTCCAATTAGTACCCCCAGCCCGCCGAGACTTAGCCAGATGTATTTCTGCAGCATTACTGGAAGTTGAGCGCCAAGTGGAAGCTATTTGGATTCAGTAAGAGAGTCTTGTTTGGTTACATCGTCACGATTAAGAAGATCGACAATGGCATCGACGGGAACAACCTTCGCTAGGCCGGAATTCTCTTCGAAGATTACACGAGGTCTTTTCGTCTGCATGCTAACCGCGGTTTCGTTGTAAGAAATAAACATTGAAACTAAACCAACTAGGTGTTCTTCATTGATAAAGGGTGAAGTGATCAAACCTTTTTCTACGATTTTAATGGGAGGTACGTAGAGGATAGGACCTCCGCTGTTACCTGGGAATACAAATGCGTCGGCAAGTAGATCATCTGTATCTGCAAGGGCTACCATTCCTTTCCTCGCGATCGCGTTAGGGTGCTCTTCAGAGCGCAATCCAAGAGGGAATCCAAGTACCAAAAGATTGGCACCGGTCTGAAGCTTTGCTCTTGGCAGGAATTTGTCCAGGGTCATGGTTCTAAACTTGGAAGTCTCTTTCCATTCCAGGAAGCGACATGCTACGTCGTGAGTTGCCGATAAGAACCACTTCCCACGTCCCTTCTCCTCAAGTTGAAGATCTTCCAGTAGATAAGCAGATCCTTCCTGTTGGTTGATTCGATAAAGTAGATTCCTTCTTGCCTGTTGTTTTGAATCTACAATGTCAGATACCACGTGTTTCGCAGTGATAAGAACCACGTGTTTGTTTTTGGTTTGAACCATGAAACCTGTTCCAATAGGAGTCGGAACCATTTTAGTTGTTCCGTCAGGTTGTTTTTGTTGGGCGAGTTGTTCGATGGAGACCACAGTATCGAGCCACTGTTCATTAAACATTGAGGTTCTGCTGGGCGTAAGTTCATCTGCCCAGACGGTGTGGAAATGAAGATCAACATTCATGATGAGCGAACAAAGACCAATCAATCCAAGCAGTGGGAGCCGATTCATTGCGTACCTCTTTCTCAACTAGGATCTGTGATATAGAATGTAAGGCGATTTTCTCGAGCCGCGAGCATCAAGCAACCGAAGTTTCATCGTGGGGGCTCTGCGAGCACGTGAGACGGTCCTGCCCCTCTATCCGCTCCCGTCTTTTTTTCTCCCCCAATCTGGCCCGTGTGACTTGACGGGTGGCGCTGACCTGGGCGTCCGTCCACCTTAGCTTTCATCTTCTGTTAAAGGGTGGCCTGATTGGTCTCCAACTGCGCGCGTCCAACGAGGGTCTTCCGAGACCGCGCGTTGCGCGAGCAAAGGAGACTAACGGGCTACCCTTCCCTTCCTACACCGGGCGGGGTGCTAGGACGGACGGGCTTGGTCAGCGAAAGGACCCGTTCATTTCTTTCCCCCCTTCTCTCCCTCTCGGCGGTGTCCTAATTTAGGGCCAGGGCTGGGAGGCTCTCGGAGCGTGATCAGAGCGCCGTTGGGCTACCGCTCTTGCTGAGCTGCAACGGCTGCCGTAGGCAGTGGCGACGAATGTTCGAAGGCACACCTTCGCGGAGCGCTGGTGTGGCAAGTTTTCGGCGCCAAGTGAAGGCGAAGCCTAGAGCGGTCAACGGCGCTCTGTGGCTTCACGCGGAGAGAGCTGCCCAGCTCTGGCCCGCTCGCCTCTTACACCGGCCACCTCTCTTCATTCCACGCCATCTCCCAAAACATCCACTCATAGCGCGAGCTGATGACGAACGATTCTTCCATCCGCCGCTTCTCCTCTTTTCCCGCCGTCTTGGCCCATTGATCGACTTTTTTTCGCATCCATTGCTGGACTTGGGCGAATTCCGGTGAGGCGTAGAGCATGAGCCAGTCTCGATAGGGGTGATCATGTTTTGGTGGGCCATGCTTTAAGAGATGCTGGCCGACGACACAGTAGATCCAGGCGCAGGGGAGGGCGACGACGGTGATCTCCGCTGCCGAGCCTGTAAGGGCAACTGTGAGCATATGCCGTGTGTAGGCGTAGTTTGTCGGCGCCATCGGTACAGCAGTCATCTCCTTTGCGGTCATGTTCCACCGCGATCCGTATCCTTCGTGGAGGCTACGTTCGACGACGATGGTGTCTTCGGCGAGCTTCGTCAGGCGCAGAGCCGACTCTGAGTCCGGCGCTCTCAGCGCTCCGGCAGAAAACACACGGGCAAGGTCACTGAGGAATCTGGCGTCTTGCAGAATGTAGTACTTGAATTTCTGTTCCGGCAAGGTCCCCTTACCCAATGCCACGACAAATGGATGAATGAGTTGGGCATCCCATATGGGTGTGGCGAGCTGTCTTAAGCGGTCCGTAAACGACATGGGGTTTCTCCCAGGTAAGCGTAAAATGTGAAAGGTAAAACGTAAGACGTTAGATGAACGATCTCAGATGATTGAATAAGCGATTATACCAACGAAGCTATTCCCATGTGTTGAGTCCGGTCCCCGATCGCCTCACGTTTCACGTTTCACGCCTAACGTCTTTCCAGGCCAGGGTCTCGGCAGACGATTGATCCCATCGAGCGCGGCAACTTTGTAACATTCCGCCAGAGTCGGATAATTGAAGACGGTGTCGATGAAATAGTCGATTTTCCCCTGATAGGCCATAACGGCCTGACCGATGTGAATAAGCTCCGTCGCTCCTTCTCCAATGGCATGCACACCCAGGAGTGCATGGGTGTGGCGATGGAATAGCAGCTTCAACATGCCGGTTTGATCGCCCATGAGCTGCCCGCGGGCAATTTCACGATAGTGGGCGATGCCGGACGCATACGGGATCTCCGCCTTGGCCAGTTCTTCCTCATTCCGTCCCACCGTGGAGATTTCAGGAATAGCATAGATGCCGTAGGGCAGGAGGTCCGTGTCGGTATGGTCGGGATGGCCAAAGGCATGGCACGCCGCATGGCGCCCTTGCTGCATGGAGGTGGACGCCAAGGCGGGAAAACCGATGACGTCGCCGGCCGCGTAGATATGGGGGATGGCTGTTTGAAAATGCTCGTTCACGATCACGCGGCCTCGCGCATCCGGTGTGATGCCGACGGCTGCCAGGTTCAAGCGCTGTGTTGCGCCGATTCGGCCGATGGCATACATGAGCGTCGTGGCGGTGACCGGTGGCCGGTGTGCCAGCGAGACCGTGACCTGTCCGTCTGGCTCTTTCAGGATCGCGACCACTTCTTCCTGGTGGTAGAGCGTCACGCCGATATCTGTCATCTGTCGTTGCAAGGCGTCGATGATCTGCGCGTCGACAAATTCGAGCAGGCGGGGACGCTTGTCGATCAGCACGACCTTCACACCGATCATGGCTAAAATCGATGCGTACTCTGTGCCGATCACGCCGCCGCCGACAATGATGAGGGATGTCGGAAGGCGTTTGAGCGTGATGAGGCCGTCGGTATCGATGATGGTGTGACTGTCGAATGGAATATCGGCTGGTCTGGTCGGCACTGTGCCCACGGCGATGACGATCACATGGGCATAATGTTCGGTTGCCGTGCCGGCCTGTTGAACGAGGAGCCGGTGAGGATCGACGAAACGGGCTTCCCCAAAAATCAGGTCGATGCGGTTACGTGCCAGCTGATCCTTCACGATCTCGATTTCGCTCTTGATGATGTGGTTGGAGCGAAAGGCGAGATCTTCGATCGTGACCGTCTCTTTCAAACGATAGCCGGTTCCATAGAGGTTGCGTTGGCGGAACCCCGAGAGATAGAGCACCGCTTCGCGGAGGGCTTTGCTGGGGATGGTGCCGGTGTTGGTGGACACGCCGCCGACGACGGCTTTGCGCTCGATGATCCCGACGGTCTTGCCGAGTTTGGCGGCCTGGACCGCGGCCTTCTGGCCTGCGGGCCCACTCCCTATGACGAGAAGATCGTATTGGGCCATCTCTTCATTCTAAAGGAAGGCTGAGGTCGAGGCGAAGGTTAAGAAGAAATATGCATCTCCCTCTCCTCAGCCTCAACCAGGGCCGCAGCCTTTTCGCTGGTCTAGCTTGCGGTGATCAATGATTTGGCCACGGCGAAGGCCTTGTCCAAGTCCGGCAACTGGACCAGTTCGGGGGTGACTTGCAGATGCCGCACAGTGTTGTTGGCATCAATCACCATAATTGTGCGAGCCAGGATGTGGGGCCCCTTGATAAAGAGTCCGTAGGCTTTCCCGAATTCAGCATCTTTGTAATCTGAGAGGAATGTGACATTGCCGATGTGGGCTTCTTTGGCAAATCGCTTTTGTGCAAAAGGTGTATCGATGCTCACGGTGACCAGTTCAACCATCTTATCGAGGCCCTTATTTTTCTCGCTCAGATAATGGGTCTGCTCTTCGCACACCGGAGTATCGAGTGACGGGACGACACTGATGATCCGGACCTTGCCCTTGCCCTTGGTGTCGGTGATGGCGACCGGCGAAAGATCCGTCTGTGTCAGCATCACGTCCCTGAGGGTGTCCCCGACTTTGATGCCGGCTCCCGCGAGAACCAGTGGGTTTCCCTGAAAGAGGACGGTGCGGCCCTCACCAGCCACAGCGCTGCCGTCAGCGACTGTGTAGTTTTTGTACATATAACTTGTGCCGGTACTTGCGCATCCGGCGAACCCGAGCGCCATGCAGAGCGCCGCCCCGATGATGGTTCGATATCCTGCCCTCATAATGCCCTCCTTGGTGAAGTAACGGTGCCCATTCTATCAAGAATACGATGGCTTGTCCTTGTGTCATTTGCAGGATGCTGAAAACTATTTTGGTATGCGAGAACTTCGCTGGTTTAACTGTCTAAGACAAGCCCGGTCTGTCTGGTTATCTGGTCTGGCTGGTCCATCTGGTTGGTCTCATTCAACCAAACAAACGAGACAAACCAAACAAACCAAATAACGGTCTTCTTACGCTGGCGGACTGTTTCAGCATCCTGTTAGCGGCGAATAAAGGTGATGAGTTCCTGGTTGACGACATCCGGTTGTTCCCACTGCGGGATATGCCCTGCCTTGGGGATCCGGATGAATTGTGATCCCTTGATGGTCCGGTGGAGTTCTTCCCCTACAGCGATTGGGAACACCCGATCTTTTTCACCCCAGAGCACCAGCGTCGGATGGGTGATTGTGCCGAGGCGTGTGGCAAATCCGGCTTCCCATAACGGAACGTTTTCTCTGACGGCCATTATGGGTTTGATGAGTCCGGGGAGCTGCCGGTTGCGATTGGACCGCTCGAGGACGGCCGGTGTGAGGAGTGCGGGGTCATGCACCATTTCATGTAAGACGGACTCGATCATCAGGCCGCCGAACAGCGTATTGCCAAATGAAACGAGCCAGGATGGTGCACTGCTTTCCAAGGCGCGCCTCACCGATGGACTGGTGAGCTTCTCCATGACGTGTTGTGGTAGCCCGCCGACAAGAACGAGCTTGGCGACGCGTGTGGGGTGTGTCAGCGCCATGCCGATGGCCAACCCGGCGCCCATGGAATTGCCGACTAACGTGGCTTGCGGAATCTTTGCGGCGTCCATGAACCCGTCAAAGAAGTCCAGCATCTGATCCGGCCGGTAGTCGATGTCAGGTTTATCGGATAGGCCTGCGCCGGGCAAATCGAGCGTGAGGACGCGGAAGTGCTGCGACAGCTGGTGTTGCTGATATTCCCATTGCCACATCGATCCCCCGAAGCCATGGATCAGAATGACTGGCGGGCCTGCGCCGACATCTAGATAGGCGATTCGCTGGCCGTGGACGAGAACGGTGTGGACGGGCATGCGCTCAATGGCGTCGAATTGTATTGGAATCGACGAGGGAGACGAGCAGGCGGTCATGATATGACACAACAGGATGAAGATGAGTAGTGCAGCATAAGGCTGTCTGCATCCATGAACGGAGGCACGTGGGTCTATTAGGTTACTCCAGCTGGATGACTGTTTCATCCGTTTTCACATTGTCGCCTTCAGCGACCAGGATGGCCGTGACGGTCCCATCGATCGGGGCCGGGACCTGGCTTTCCATCTTCATGGCCTCGATGATCAGGAGGGGGGTTCCGGCTTTGACTACTGCATTGACTAGAACGAGTACTTTGACGACGCGGCCTGGCATCGGAGGCGCCACATCTCCTGGTTTGGACGGCCTGGGTCGTTTGGGCTTGACGCTGCTGCCAGCATCGGGAGCTTCCGGCACACCGGCTAGGATTTCCTGGATCGGCTCTAACGAGACCTCTTCAAGTTTGTCGTTGACCCGGATGTAATAAGGTTTGCGGCCACCCACCTTCCGCCCGGAACCGGACACCTCGATATGGTAGGTTTCGCCGTGGACTGTGACGTTGAATTCGGCCGGGGCCAAATGGAGTTCGGTGGCCGCAGCCGATCCGCTGGCTGAGAAGACTTCGAGAGGTTCCAGCGCAAGGTCACCCTTCTCGCGCGCCTCGAAGAAGTCTCGCGCGATAGAGGGAAATAGAGTGAATGACAGTTGATCTTCCACCGAGGTGGCTGAGTCTGGCAGATCTTTTCTGGCTGCTTCCAGTTCAGGCTCCAACCGATCAGCGGGTCGCGTCTTGATCGGATGGTCATCCCCGATCGCGCGGGCCATGATGTCGTGATCGAGGGGACCCGGCGCCCGCCCATAGAGTCCGAGGAAGTAGTTCTTGGTTTCCGTCGTGATGACTTTGTACCGTTCGCCGGTCAGGACGTTCAGGGTCGCTTGGGTGCCCACGATCTGGCTCGTCGGAGTGACGAGCGGGGGATAGCCCATTTCCTTTCGGACGCGCGGTACTTCATCCAGCACTTCTTTGATCCGATCGAGCGCATTTTGTTCGGTCAGTTGCGCGGCAAGATTCGAAAGCATGCCACCAGGAATCTGCGAGGTGAGGATCTCGGCATCGACCCCGGTGAACTCGCTTTCGAACTGCCGATACTTTCGCCGAACGGTGCGGAAGTGTTCAGTGATTGGGAGGAACGAGGCCAGATCCAGTCCGGTGTCGTACGGGGTGTTGCGCAGCGAGGCCACCATTGTTTCCGTCGAGGGATGCGAGGTCCCGCCTGCCAAGGGCGAGATGGCCGTATCCAACATATCCAAGCCACCGAGGATCGCCATGAGGGAGGTCATCGAGGCCATCCCCGAGGTGTAATGTGAATGCAAATGGATCGGGACCTTCACGGCGGCTTTGATCCGGCGTATGAGGTGATAGGCGTCGAGCGGCGCCAAGAGCCCGGCCATGTCCTTGATGCAGAGCGTATCCGTTCCCAAATCCTCCAGCTGTTTTGCCATGGTGACAAAACGTTCCACGCTGTGGACGGGGCTGACGGTATAGCTGATGGCGGCTTCGACATGCTTGCCACAGGCTTTCACTTCCCGCATGGCTCGTTCGACGTTGCGGAGATCGTTCAGGGCATCGAAGATGCGGAAGACGTCGATGCCGTTGGTGGCAGACCGTTCGATGAATCGTTCCAGCACATCATCGGCATAGTGCCGATAGCCGACCAGGTTCTGCCCGCGGAGCAGCATTTGAAGTTTGGTGTTGGGCATGGCAGCGCGTAGCGCGCGGAGCCGTTCCCAGGGATCTTCCTTGAGAAAGCGTAGGCAGGTGTCGAACGTGGCGCCACCCCAGACTTCGAGCGACCAATAGCCTACGGCGTCGAGCCTTTGAGCGATGGGCAACATGTCCTCTGTGCGCATGCGTGTGGCCAAGAGCGATTGATGGCCGTCGCGCAAGGCGACATCAGTGATCAGGATGGGCTTGCCCGCCGCAGGTTGGATTGTCAGCGCTTGCCCACTACGGGCGCGTGTTTTCGATGTCCGGACGGCTGGTCCGGCTGTCCGTTTCTTGGGGGCCTGTGTTCGTGAGGGTCGTTGTGTCGCCATAATTCCCTGATTAATCTTGGATAGCCGGATACTCGTACGCAGGATGCTCAAAAAGGCCGTTCAGCAAGGCCGCAGCGAGCGAAGAGGCGAGGCGTACGCTTCGGTACGTGGAGCCTTTGAGCGATGCGAGAACGAAGCTGGCGGACTTTTTCAGCATCCTGTTATAACCCTTCGTAGGCGGCGATGGCAGCGGAAAGCGCCAGCACTAGATCTTCTGGTTGCTCGAAGTCGTCATAGTTGAACAGCGTAGGATGCGTCTCCAGGTAGGAGGTATCGAAATCTCCAGCCATAAAGTCCGGCTCCTTCATGATCTCCATCATAAACGGGATCGTCGTCTTCACCCCGCGTAAGACGTATTCTTCGAGGGAGCGTCTCATGCGGCTGACGGTTTCTTCCCACGTGCGGCCGCGCACGGTAAGCTTGGCCAAGAGGGCGTCGTAGTAGGGCGGCACCGTGTAGTCCTTATACACCGCTCCGTCAATGCGGACCCCGATCCCGCCAGGTGAAAGATAGGCTGTAATGGTGCCGGTGCAAGGCCTGAAGTTGTTCTTCGGGTCTTCGGCGTTGATACGGCACTGGATGGAGTGGCCTTGGAGCGTGACTGCCTGCTGTGTGATGTCGAGAGGCATGCCGGCTGCAATGGCGATCTGGTTGCGCACAATATCGATCGCGGTGATCTGCTCGGTCACCGTATGCTCGACTTGGAGGCGGGGGTTCATCTCCATGAAGTAATAGTGGTTGTCCTGATCGAGGAGGAACTCGACGGTTCCGGCATTGTCATAATCGACAGCTTTGGCGATGGCGATGGCTGCTTCACCCATCTCGGCACGAAGAGATGGCGTAAGAATCAAGGAGGGGGCGATCTCGATGAGCTTTTGATGCCGGCGCTGAATCGAGCAATCGCGCTCGCCCAGGTGAATGATGTGGCCATGCCGGTCGGCGAGGATCTGGAACTCAATATGATGCGGTCGTTCGATATACTTTTCAATAAAGATGCTTCCGTCGCCGAAGGAAGCCTGAGCCTCCCGTGACGCCACCGCCATGTTCTCGCGAAGTTCGGCTTCCGATCGCACCACCCGGAGGCCGCGTCCTCCCCCCCCGGCGCTGGCTTTAATGATGACGGGGTATCCGGTTTTTTGGGCGAAGGATAGCGCGTCCTTGAAGTCGGTGATGCCGCCTTCGGTACCTGGAACAATTGGGATGCCGACTCGTTTGGCCAGTTCGCGGGCTTTCACCTTACTGCCCATCAAGTCGATGGCTTGAGGCGATGGGCCGATGAAGGTAATGCCGGAGGTGTGGCACAGCTGCGCAAATTCTGAGTTTTCTGAGAGAAATCCATAGCCTGGGTGGATCGCGTCGGCGCCGATCCGTAGTGCAAGGTTGACGATCTGTTGGCTGTCCAGAAAGCCTTTAATCGGCCCAGGGCCAACCATGTAGGCTTCGTCAGCTTTCTTGACGTAGATCCCGGTGGAGTCGGCTTCGGAGTAGATGGCGACAGTGGCGATGTTTAATTCGCGGCAGGCGCGGATAATCCGCATAGCAATTTCACCGCGGTTTGCCACCAGAATTTTTTTGAACATACCAGTCCCGCGTTCCTACAATCGTTCAAGATTCTGCGAGAGATATTGGGGGAAAATGAGCGCGTACGCTAGCATAGGATCAGGAGTCTTGTCGAGAGAAGCAGGGGGGCACGTTCGATCTGGGAGAGTTGAAAAGGAGCGAAATCCTGAGAAAGCCAGGAAGCCTTCCTCTCGTGGGAGCAATCCTACTTAGACTTAATCAAGACCGGTTTTGACTGGGCACTGCCGCCACCTGCGACAATGATCACGAAGGACATCCCTGCTTTCGCATCCGGCACGATTGCTTCAATTGCTGAATCGCTCATGAAAGTGAAATTCACAGGTGTGCTTGAGGCTGCGCTGAACGTGACAGTATGAAAACACTCCTTTGTACCGAAATGCTCGCCGGTAATGACGACTGTATCGCCTGGCTTGGCTTCGTCCGGCTCGACTTTGGCGATCCGTGGGCGCTTGTTCCGGTCACAGACGGGGTCCCGTTCGACTTTCCCTGCGTCGGATCCTTTGATCGATTCAGTATCGTAGAGGGTGAATCCGGCGCCGTCCACTATCGCGCCCGTTTCCTCTGCGAAGGAGGGGATGCTGGGTAACACCGTAAGTCCGATAACTCCCAACAACAAGAACCAAGATGATCGCCGCGTCTTCATGGGGCCTCCTTCAATCGCTGCAATACATGATTATTTGTCTTTGATCGGGATATACGTCTCAGCAATGAGCTGTTGACCCGCTGGAGACAAGGCAAACTGGGTGAATGCCTCAACCAGGGGATGTGAATCATTTTTGGACAAGAGAAGAACCGGCCGTCGGAGCGGGTAGCGGCCGTCTTTGACGGTGGGACCCTCCGGTTCAATCTTGTCGATAGGCAAGAGTCTCACAGGGACGCCAGCTGAGACCACAGATAATCCTTGGCCCAGGGACAAGTAGGTGATTGCAGACAGAGGGGGAAGTGTACCTACGACGGTCTTCACGACCTGGTCATCGAACCCAATCACCTTGGCGGAGCCGGCGATCTTGCCGCTGATGCCGAGTTGTGATTCAAACGTATCGCGAATATTCTGGTTGCGAGGCCTGTCGATGACCAAGATTTTTGTCTCGGGGCCACCGACTTCTGACCACAGGGTGATCTTGCCGGAGAAAATCTCAGCCACTTGCTGCTTCGTGATATCCTTCGTGAAATTGGACAGATGGACAAGAATGCCGATTCCATCCCACGCGATGGGTGTTGCGGATAGATCGGAGACGCCAGTTCCAGTGACGGCGATCTGAGCCTGGCCGGATGTCACCATCTCAGCTGGTTTCGAGTTGGCATCCCACACGACATCGAGGTAGGCGCTCGGGTTGGCTTTTTCAAAGGCCCGAGCGAGGGGTTCGATGGTCGTCAGCTCTGGTCCATTGCCGGCGATGGTCAGGCTCCCTGCAACGCCCGCAAGGGCATTGAGGGTTGCGCCACAGCTGAATAGAAAACTGAGACTGAGCGAGAGTATGAGTCTCGCGATCATAGGATCTCCCAGGTATGGGTGGATGTTTAGGGGGAGGACGACATAGTCTCGGGATGCTCACGAAGGCGAAAGAGCAGCTCCTTCAGCATCCTGTTAATGCTCCGTTGCGCCCCCGGTCGAGGGATCGGAAGGGGAGCCGGTATCGGGGGCGGCGCGTTGGCCCATAATTGGAGGGAGTTTGGCAAACTTGTCCATTCGCTCGTCTAACATACTGTAGGCTTTCATTTCGGCAAACCCGGGTTTGCGAGTTCCCTTGACCTGTGTCGTGCATGCAGACAGTAATCGTGTGGCGTTTTGGGCTTGGCAATGAGGGCATACGGTGTCTTCGACTCGTGCATGGACGGTTTGTGTGGCATCGAAGTGTTTTTCGCATTGCCCACAACGATATTCGTAGATCGGCATATTTCGTGTCCTTATGATGAGTGACGAAAACCGCACTGCGCGAGAGCGCGTACTTGACCGACCATTGAACTTTACCTTATTCTACACATCTCATTCATAGGACTTCTAGTGGCCTGGAGGAGGATTTCGATGTCTCTGTTGATTCGGAAATACAAGAGTGTCAGTGGAATGATGCAGGAAGAACGGATTGATGATCCGGATCGGATCGAACGATATATGAAGCTGTTCGACAAGGACGACATTAAGAAGCTTGAGACGGGTGTCAAGGTCTTCATCGAGAAGGATGAGTGGCAACTCCTGCCCTAAACCAGTGAGAGGTAAAGGGTGAGGAGTGAAAGGTTAGGGAACCTTCGTTTTCATACCCCTCACCCCTGACACTTCACCCCTCACTGTTCCCACAATGAGCTATTGGATTCACATCGCGCGTTCAATCGACCGGGTTACCCTCCATAAAGATCGCTGTTCAGAAGTGCCGTCCACATCAATCGGTTCCTCAAGCGATTTTTGGGAAGGCGGGTGGTTCGATTACCCGGATAAGACGCGAGCGTTAGCGGCGATGGAGCAGGCCGGAACGACGGAACAGCGTCGTTGCTCGCTGTGCAAGGCATAACGACGAAGTTTTGAGTTCTGGGTGCTGAGTGCTGAGTTGAGGACGGCTCGGTTGCTTCGACTTCGCCAGAACACTCAGGACTTATCACTCAAAACGCAGCACTACTTCCATCCATGCCACGACTCGCGCTCCTGCTGACAACGTTCATCTGGGGGGCGACGTTCCCTGCTACAAAAGCGGTGTTGGAACAGATTCCTCCACTGTCGTTTTTGTTTCTCAGATTTTTCCTGGGGGCATTGCTGGTCGGGGGTGGGTTTTTATTATGGAGACTTCGCTTGCATCGAGAGCCGGCGCTCTTGAAGGCAAGTACGATCGCGACGTGTTGGCTCTTCCTTGGCTATCTCCTCCAAACGATTGGACTCAACTATACGACCGCATCAAATTCCGCTTTCATTACGGCGCTGTATGTCATCATTGTGCCGGTAATTCTGCGTCGGTTTGACCGACGTGTGTGGTTGGCGACAGGAATTGCTACCGTAGGTCTCTGGTTGTTGGTGAAGCCCAGCGGATCCGGGAATCTTGGCGATGTGTTGACACTCGGCTGTGCAGCGGCGTTTGCCGCGCATATTGCTTGCCTGGAGCGGTTTACACGTGAGGTCGATGCACCTTCATTATTTGCTTGGCAAATGATAGCCATGGTCGGCCTGTTGCTTCCCACATTGTTGGTTGAACAGGCCCCGGCGCAGGCCTTTGCGCCGACGGCATTGTTGTTGGTTGGGCTTGGGGTGACTGGAGGTCTTGCCACCGGGGCCTTTGCGATTCAAATATGGGTACAGCGGATTGTTCCAGCACAACAGGTGGCATTGATCTTTTCGTCAGAACCAGCTTACGCGGCGGGGCTTTCCTGGTACTTTCTTGGCGAGACATTGGACACGCAGGGGTGGATTGGAGGTGGGCTCATTTTGCTGGCAGTCTTGCTAGGTGCTGTTGGGAACGGTCCACAATCGTCATTGCCCCCGGTCGGTAAGGTCCAGCCTGCGTAGGCTCTAAGGGAGGTCTTACTCTTCGCGTGGTTTCCGTTAGCCCGATTTTATATGGGATTGTCGATGAGTAATCATGAACAACCAGGGTAGATTCGTTAGAGGGGGTTCGATGGCACAAAAATTTGCGAATGGACGTTGGGTGCAAGAAGGGTTTCTTGATAATCGCGTTGACGGGACGATCGTGGGACGGATTGTGTTTGCCGTAGTCGGTCCTGTGGATGTGTACTTACGGGGAAACTTCAAACCCGATATCGCGGGGCAGGTTATTCAGTTTCGGAATCCCCGATTTGAAGACGAGGATCTTGCTGGGCAGGTGATTGGCGACATGGAAAACCCACAGATCGGGGATGTCAACTTGATTTCGTTCGACCCTCACCCGAACCTCGCGCCTCATCCGTACATCGAGTGGTTCTCGACGAGGAAAAATCACTATCGCATTGAACTGGAACCCGCAGATGCTTGGATTGTTCCCATGTTGGAGCGTGGAGAGATCGATCGGGTGAGTCGGGCAATCCGAGAGGTGCTTGCTGTGAGGGTGACTGACCGACCGACCCGTGAGCCCACGGAGTGGGTATAGTGTAGGGGTGAAATCGTCAATCGGTGTCCATGGACTAAACGCCTAAGGTACGAGACGTGCGAGAAGGTGTGATTCGAAGTGCGGAGTTTGAAGCGCTGAATACCTCGAACAGTTGAGGTTGAAGGTTCTTCCGTGGCGCTCGTTCTGCTGTCTTGGGCGGGTTAGTGGCGAGGGCTAGCTAAGCATGATGGTTGCAATTTCGGTACGGTCGGTATGATCTGCCGACTGCATTCCCGTCAAACGCCGGGTCCGTTGTTGGAACCAGACATCGCCAGGAGGCAACCGAAGGGGAGACGCCAGCAGCGGGTCAAACTTCTTCCAAGCTGCTGGGGGGAGGGACTCGGGGGTGCCTGAGGGGGCTTGTTCTAGCCCGAGGATAAGAGCGACCGATGCCGCTTCTATCGCCTCAGAAGAGAGAAGGGCTGAGGGCCGGCGTTCTCCAACCAATTGAATTTGTACGTGCGATAGGCCTCCCTCCATCATTCCTAGCCGAACGGCAGCGCCACGCGAGAGATCCAGGATTCGGTTGTTAATGTAGGGGCCACGGTCGGTGATTCGTACATGGAGATACTTCCCGTTTGCTAAATTCACGACTCGGACTACACTCCCAAGCGGAAGCGTCCGATGGGCTGCTGTCAATGCCTCCATGTCGAACAGCTCGCCGTTGGCCGCTTGCTTGCCATGAAACGATTCGCCATACCAGGAGGCTACCCCACGCTCCTCAATCCCCACATCCAATTGAGAGACTCCCTTGGGAACCCACGAACAGGCGCTCAGAAACATCCCTAGGCTGAGACCCATCGCCCAGAACAGTTGCCGACTGCTTTCATGAATTCGAATGGCCATCTGGTGCTACCTTTTGTTCCTGGTTGAATCGTCTGGCACGCAAGAACATGGTCTGTGTGCCCTCACCATACGGTTCAGTCCGAAGTCCTACAATACCGAATGGGTAGCCCTGCCCCATACTTTAGGCTGAACAAAAAAGGAACGACTAACAAGGAGCTCTACGTCAATGAACCGAGAATCTTGGCTGGCCTACCCAACTAGCAGGGTCATATATAGAAGAAAGTACGTGTGTCAGTCAACCCATGAGTCGTATGAACACAGACGCCTTGATGAGGCAGGTGTGAAACCGGCCTATTACTTGCCGCCTCGAAGACAACCCTTGAGTTTCGGCTTTGTAGTCTCTTGGACTATGGATGGTGTGGCCGCCACGGCTTGAGTTGAATGGGCTACTGGGTCTGAATAATTTGAGCAAAGACTCCGTCCCGCTGTTTGATATAGGTCAGCCACACCCGTTCCCCTATACGGATGGCCTGCAGTGCGATTCGTTTCCCTTTTCGTATAATCTTCGTTTGGGAGGTGACCTTCGCCCCCACAGTCATGTCGTCATGTGTCGTCAGCGGTGTCTTGACGACAATCATATGAGGTGTTTGGGTGATGTTTACCGCAATCACTTGGCCATGAACCCGATAGGTCCGTCCACTGGCTGCCGCATTGCCTGACGGCATGCAGAACAGTAGCACCATCAATGCAGCGATGGTGAATAGTGCTCCGTTCGTTCGACCCATCGTGTCCATCAATAGATTTCTTCTGGCAGGCCTGTCTACGCGCGTGAGAACTCTAGCAGGATGGAGAAAACGTGTAAAGCGAGAGACGCTGGAGATCGATCGATATTGACTGACCTAATCCGACTGAGTAAGATGCCGCCTGTTGCCTGTGAGGGAACAACGATCAACCCGACGGCAGCACTCCCCAACGCAAGCGATCCACTCACCGCATATGATTGAAGTCCAACAGATCACGAAGCGGTATGGACAACATACCGCCCTTGATCGTGTCAGTTTCTCGGTTGCCAAGGGCGAGGTGTTGGCGTTCCTGGGCCCGAACGGGGCTGGTAAAACCACCACCATGCGTATTTTGACCTGCTTTATGCCGGCCACTGAAGGCATTGCACGGGTGGCGGGGTTTGATTGTGCCGATCAGCCGATGGAGGTCAAACGCCGGATCGGCTACTTGCCGGAAACTCCGCCGGTCTATCAGGAATTGACGGTGACAGAGTATCTTCGTTTCGTCGGTCGCCTCCGCGGTCTGAGTGGCAACATCCTTACGTCCTCCATGCAGCGTGAAATCGAACGGCTGGGGCTTGGCCCGGTGCAACACCGACTCATCGGAAATCTGTCTCGTGGATATCGCCAGCGCGTCGGCCTGGCGCAAGCGCTGTTGCACGACCCGCGAGTGTTAATCCTGGATGAGCCGACTGTGGGGCTGGACCCGAAACAGATTATTGAGATTCGAGAATTGATTAAGAATCTCGCTGGATCCCATTCCGTCATCCTGAGCACCCATATCCTTCCTGAAGCGACTGCCGTGTGTCAGCGTGTCGTCATCATCAGCGGTGGGCGTATCGTGGCCCAAGATACGCCTGAACAACTCTCCGCGCGTCTGCGCCAGTCCGAAAAGATCTCGCTGACCCTCAAATCTCCTGCCGCGGACATCGAGAGCCGATTGAAGGCGGTGCAGGGTGTCCAGAACGTATTCGCGGGCGGCGACTCCGGGACGTTTATTTTGGAATCCGAGCTTGGTCGGGATGTGCGGGAAGAGATCGCTCGCCTGGCAGTCACGAGTGGGTGGGGTCTTCTTGAACTGAAAGCGATTTCTATGACATTAGAAGACGTCTTCCTCCAACTCACGAGACATGAGGAAGGCCTCGCACCGGACACAGCGCTCGTTTCAATAGAATCGACAGGCCAACCAGCATGACACCGGTTCAGGCCATCATTGCAAAAGAGCTGCGTTCGTACTTCGTGTCGCCCGTGGTGTATGCCGTGGGAGCCGTGTTTCTCCTCATCGTGGGACTGCTTGCGTATCTCTATGTGGTTTTTGCCGGAGCCCAGGCGATTCAGCTGATGCAGGTGCAGGGAAGCGCTCAGATCAATCTGAACGACTTGGTCTTTCGGAATCTGTTTGCCAGCACACGATTTATCCTTCTGATTGTCTTGCCGATCCTGACGATGCGGCTCTTCGCTGAAGAACGCAAACTGCGCACCTTCGAATTTTTGCTGACCTCTCCGGTCGGCATCAACGAGATCGTCGCAGGGAAGTTCATGAGCGTCTTTCTTCTGTTTCTGGGGTTACTCGGGCTGACCGGGCTGGTCCCGCTCGTGCTCGCCCTCTTCTGTGATTTCGATTGGTATCCCGTGCTGACTGGTTACCTGGGACTTGTCTTGCTGGGCGCCCTCTTTCTCTCTGTCGGCGTGCTGGCATCGGCACTGACAGAAAACCAGATCGTTGCGGCGTTTGTGAGCATTGGCCTCTTACTGGTGTTGTGGCTCCTCTCTGGCTTGGGCTCACTGCTCGGGGATACAGCCATTGGACAAGCCGTCACGTATCTCTCGTTCATGGAGCACTACGACCATTTGGTGCGCGGGCTGGTCGATACCAAAGACCTCGTGTATTTTTTCAGCAGTCTTGCGCTCATGCTCTTTTTAGCGCACCGAGTCGTGGACTCGGCACGGTGGAAATGACCTTCAAGACGGTTCCTCTTGGCGTGATCGGCCTGGCTCTGGCTGCGGCCGGAGCGGTTGCCTATAGTCTCGTTCCGGAGAAACTTTGGCTGACTGGCCTGTTGGAAGGGGCGGCCCTCCTCTGTGTCCTCATCTCTGTTATCACCCATTTCAGTGGGCTGAAAGCCTTCTCCGCTCGCCGGTCTACCCGGGCGGGGGCCAATAGTCTGTTGATGATCCTTCTGTTCGTCGGCATTCTCGTGATTGTTAATGTTCTGGCCGCTCGCCACTCTATTCGTTGGGATCTGTCGGAGAACCAGAACTTCACCCTCGCTCCGCAGACACATCGTCTGTTGCGAAGTCTTCCACGTGACGTGACCATCACCGTCTTCACCAGAGAAAAGGATCCCGGCTACCAATCCTACAAAGAACGGCTCGATAGTTACCGGCAAGCCAGCTCGAAGATTTCCGTGGAGTTCGTCGACCCGGAACGGCAGCCGAAAATCGCCCAGCAATACGGCATTACCCGAACCGATACCGCCGTGTTCGAAAGCGCCGGGCAGAGTGTTCGTGTCAACGCGCCTTCGGAGGCGGAACTGACCGGGGCGCTGATCCGAGTGTCCCAAGACGGTAAGAAGCGCGTGCTCTTTCTCGAGGGGCACGGGGAGCCGAGTCTTGATGATCGGGAGCGAACCGGGCTGTCTGTCGCCAGAGAGATTTTGTTCAAGCAGGGGTACGACGTCGGGACTCTCAGCTTGCTCAAGGAGCCAGTTGTGCCGGATCATACGGCTATCCTTGTTGTAGCCGGACCTCGCCGACCGGTGACGGCCGAGGAGCAGGAACGGATTCACACCTATGTAGAAAAGGGCGGCCATCTCTTGCTGCTCATCGATCCGGATACGCAGGCCGACCTCAATCCCCTGCTTAAGCGGTGGGGACTTGGAGTCGGCCCTGGAGCCTTGGTCGATCTCCAGGACCGATTAGCGCAAGGCGATTTAACGTCCCTTCTGGTTCGCACGTTCACTGAGCATGAAATCACGCAGGATCTCTCGGCCGCTGTGCTGTTTCCCCTCGCGCGGCATATCACCTTCGATGAGCAAGCCGGTCGCGCATGGGACTTTGTGCCGCTCGCCAGAACATCGCCGAACAGTTGGGCAGAAACTGATCTGAAAGGCCGCGTCGTCAACCTCGATGAAAAAGAAGACATCAAGGGCCCTCTACCGATGGCCGCGGCCATTGCACCTAAGGTTGCACCGGAGGAAGGTAAGCCTCGTCCGGCCGTTGTCGTCATAGGCAATTCCACGTTCGCAACCAATGCCTTTGTGAATTTTCCAGGGAACAGTGACTTTTTCCTCCATTCGGCCGGGTGGCTGGCTGAAGAACGAAATATTCTGGCGATCGTCCCAAGGGACTCCGCGCTTCGACCGTTTACCCCCAACCCGTTACAGGAAAGAGCGCTGCTCTATCTACAAGTGATCCTTCTGCCGGCAGCCATGGTGTTCTCCGGCTTCATAGTGTGGCGCAGACGCCGGCGACTCTAGAGCGATGCGCTACTGGCCCACATGTGTCATGGCGTTTGTCCTGGCCGGACTCGGCCTGTATCTCTATGTCATCGAGCTTCCGCAGAAAGAATCGCATGAGCGACAAGATATCATCGAGAAGAAAGTTCTGCTGTTCGAGCAGGACAGTCTAACCGGACTTTCTATCAAGACCAGTCAACAGGAACTCGTGTTCGCTCGGGCTTCTGAGAAGGGGTGGGTCATGACCGCGCCTCTCAGCACCGAGGCCGATCAGCGGGAGGTGCAAAGTTTGATCCGAGCCTTAGTCACAGGCACTGTGGCGCGCACCGTTGAGGACCATTCGACCAATCTGGCCCCCTTTGGACTGGAGAGTCCCGTGACCACGATTACCGTCGTAGCCGGCGCCGCACGGGAAACCTTCTCTATTGGGGATAGTGGTCCGCTGACGTCCACCTTATATGTCCTGCGTGAGTCGGATCGTAAAGTCCTGCTGACAAATCTGGCACCTAAAGATTTTGTCAACAAAACGTTGATGACCTTTCGCCGAAAAGACCTCTTGTCCCTCTCACAGAGCGACGTCGAGCGTATTCGCCTCACGTACCCGACGACCGAAATTGTGCTCTATCAAGGGCAAGAGAAACCTAAAAGCAAATGGAAGATCCGCTATCCGATTGAGGCAGCAGCCGATCAAACAGAGGTGAGAGCCCTTCTGTTCAGGCTTGAAGACTTAAAGGCGCTGGGCATCATCGACCCGGGGCCTGAACGCGACGCGCAGGCTAAGACGTTCACGGCTCCGAAAGTGAAAGTGACTATTCACACGACCGATGGTGATCAGACCGTCAAATTGTACCAACCCGACCCGTCTAGCGGCGAAGCCTTTGCAGAAACGAGTCCCACTGGCCCTCTCTATCGCGTCAATCCCAACACGATCAGAGATTTGACCAAGGAGCTTTTTGTATTCCAAGACAAACGGTTACTTGGCATTGACTTTACCGACATCGCAATGCTGTCCGTCACAACCTCAGTCGAGCACTATGTGTTGATTAACGAACAGAACGAATGGGCCTTGGAGGATCAGTCGACTGAAAGATTGGACCAACAGGCCGTCGACTTGTTTGTCAGCCGCGTTGCCAATGTCCCAGCCGAGGAGCGTGTGATCAAACAGGCTGGGCCATTGGCGCCCTACGGTCTTGTGACGCCTGCAGCAGAGTTTATCGCCACGGGAAGAGACGGAAAGATTGCCGGGAAACTCTCGATCGGGAGTCATGCCAATGGACTGGCCTATGCCATGGGGCAACGGATCCCAGGCATTTTCCAGATTCGCGCGGACCTGCTTTCACAGATCCCTGGGAAAAATGATCTCTTGGCTGCGCAAGCGGAGAAGACACCTGCGGGACATTAGCCAGAACCAGGTAGTACTTGGTGGCCGGCTCGTTTCTTTCCATCGGCGGATCGGGGCCTTCTGTTGAAGAAGGCGGAGTCGGCTGGTATTCTGTTTCCACAGCATGTTGCAACCCGGCCCCCTGAGACGACGAATCTTCGGCTTGGAGAATGAGTACGGTCTCATTTTTTCTCCGAACGGACGCGTCTATCTGCCGATGGAGAAGGTGCTGGGGTATATTTTTGAAGGCCTCATTCCAAACAGTTGGCCCTCTAATGCGTTCCTCGTCAACGGCGCCCGGTTTTATCAAGACACCGGCTGTCATCCTGAGTATTCGACCCCCGAGTGTGACAACATTCTCGAACTCGTCATTCACGACAAAGCCGGCGAACGGCTGCTGGAGGCTTGTCTGCCTGCGGCTGAAGAACGATTGCGCGAAGAAGGTTTGTCCGGGGAGATTTACATTTTTAAGAACAATACGGATTCACTCGGCAACACATACGGATGCCATGAAAACTTCCTCATGCGCCGCGACGTCGATTTCTGGAAAGTCACGGAGCAACTCATTCCTTTCTTTGTGACGCGGCAGGTCTATAGCGGAGCGGGGAAGGTGCTGAAAGTTTCTGGAAAATCGCAGTACTTCATCTCGCAACGTGCGCAACATATTCACGAGAAGACATCCTCTTCGACCACCTCCTCGCGCAGCATTATCAACACCAGAGACGAACCGCATTCCGATGCGGAACGATACCGCCGGCTCCATATCATCGTCGGGGATTCCAACATGTCGGAGTTCGTGACCTATTTGAAGGTCGGTACGGCGACGTTGGTCTTGTCCATGATTGAGGAAGGCTATTCAGTTCAAGGGATGGAGTTCGAGGACCCTGTGAAAGCCATTCGGGAGGTCTCGCGCGATCCGACTTTGAAGCGCAAAATTAAGCTAGACGACGGTCGCCAGCTGACGGCGATCGAAGTTCAGCGGGTCTACCTGGATCGAGCACAAACCTATTTAGCCCAACAAGAGCACGATCCGATCCTCGACGACATCTGGCAACGATGGGCTATGGTGCTGGATAAGCTGGAAGAGGATCCGATGCAACTCGTGCGCGAGATCGATTGGGTGACTAAGCGCCATCTGATCCAATCGTATATCGACAAGAAGGGCTGTGGCTGGGACGATCCGCGAGTGTTCCTGCTCGATCTTCAATTTCATGACGTCAAACGGACGCGTGGGTTGTACTATCTGATGGAGTCCCGTGGGCTGATTGAACGGATCGTGGAGGAGGATGCGGTGCAACGAGCTATGTCGACGCCGCCACAGACCACACGGGCGAAGGTGCGCGGCGACTTTATCCGGTTTGCTCGGGCGAAAAATCGATCCTATACGGTCGACTGGACCTATCTGAAGCTCAATGGGTATTGGGAAGAAACTATTCTCTGTATGGATCCCTTCAGCGCCGTGAATCGGCGTGTGGATGAGTTGCTCTCGCAGGTATCGGGGCTGAGGTTCTACCGATGATGATGACGGAGCGCACACAGTCGTCAGCGCGGATCTCACGGTTGGACCGAATGCTGATTATGGCCGTTGTGTTGTTGTCCAGCATCTTTCCCGTCGAGTTATTTTCCAACACGACTCCTGTGCCGAAGGGCCATGATGGGCAGTATAGCGGCAAGCAGGGGCAAGTCCTGGTCGTCAAGGTGAAGGGCGAAGACCAGGCGACAGAGGTGAATGGGACATTTCTGAAACGGACGATTCCATTCTTCCGGGAGTTCAGGCCTGGGGAGCCGGACGGCTATATCGGTCTGCTCGGGATCGACATGCAGGACGAACCGGGGAGCTATGACCTTGCCGTTGAAGTGAAGCAGGGGGAACAGGCAAAGCAGCTGAGCTTCAATGTCTTGGTCGCGAAAGAGAACTTTATCGTCGAGCATCTGACGCTGCCGAAAGACAAGGTCGATCTGGACGAGAAGGGCGCGGCACGGTGGAAAGCTGAGCAGGAGCAAGTCAAGCAGGCGCTCGCAGAGAACTCACGCCTGAAACTCTGGCGCAGCACCTTTATAGAGCCGGTGAACGGCAAGCGCACCGGCATCTTCGGCAGCGTGCGGATCATGAATGGCAAGCCGCGTAACCCGCACAATGGAGAGGATATCGGCGCGCCGATGGGGACCGATGTCGCGGCGACGAATGATGGAATCGTCCGCATCACCGTCGATCATATTTTCTCCGGCAAGGGCGTCTTCGTCGATCACGGCTTGGGCTTCTACTCGATGTACTTCCACCTCTCGGAGATTTTGGCCAATGATGGAGATTTAGTAAAGGCTGGGCAAATCATCGGCAAGGTAGGCGCGACCGGTCGTGCGACCGGCCCGCATCTCCATTGGGGCGTCAAACTCAACGGCGCTAGAGTGAATCCTTACGCGCTGCTCGATCTGCCATTCAAGAATGGTGTAACGCCTCCCACTGCTGCGACAATTCCCATTCCTGAAACCGCTTCGACTCCATAAGCTGTTCCTGTCAGAGAATAGAAAGCAGGGCTGGTGGGTCCTGCCCGCTCACGCGCTACGGCTCGACCGAACTAGCCCGCATGATTCATGGCAGTTCGTCGCGAAATCGCGCAGTTGCCAAGCGAGACAGGCGCGCGGAGCCGCGAGGGAGGGAGGCATCCTTAAAACAGTATGTTGACCGACCGAGCGGCGAGCCCGCCTACCTGGACGCTGTGCCGACCGCGTCCAGGTTTGTCGCAGCGGCGAATCCGCGATTGGAGCAGAAGTGTTCATGAATCATGCGGGCGGTGCCTCCTAATCTGCTTGCCCTCGCAACTTGTTCCGTTCAGAGCTGCGTTCGAACGGAGCTTCGAACAGTGCTCGTCGTCGCTTGCGCGATCGCAGCTGCTCGGTAAATGCGCTTCCCTATCCTCCGCGCAAGTCGCGATGCAGGTCCCACAAGCCCTATGGTGGAAAGCGGCCAGTAGATTCTCGCTTCCGTAAGGGCTGGAAGCCTGATGTGTTCGTCGGGGGCACAAAGACTTGCTGGATGTGGTTCATGAAGTCAGTGGTTTGACGATCACCGATCCACGCGGCTTTTGGAATCTTGCCAAGGAACGGCCAAGAAAGTAAGCGCTCCTTCTTGCCTTGGATTTCGTTGCGGAAGTCAACCAGCGCGTGCTTCAGAAAGTGTTCAGCGACTTCGCCAAGCGGTACGGCGCCGCATCCTGCGGCGGAATCAAAAGAAGCAAACAGTGAGGATATGCGCCCCTTGCAGGTGACTCTGGATTAGTGTTTCAACTTGAATGGGATGTCGCTTCAACTACGGAAGTCGTAATATCTGAATCGGACCATCAAGATCATGACTCCACTTCGCAGTAAACTCAGTGTCTGAAAGTGTCACATGCGACTGTGGCAGGTCATGAAAGCAGTCGTCAGAAAGAGGATGTCTGGCCATGGGATTATGATAGACAAACAACGTTGCATGGAGAGATCCATCTTGCCATTGGCGTCGGCCGTAGACCACAGCACTCAATCGAGTATTCTGTGGCTGGCCCCTCGGATCAGGCATGAACAATCCTCCTGGTGCTAACCACCAATCTGATTCTCGACTTTGTCGATTTATGCGGAGTTGCCATTCTCCCCACAGTGCCCGCTCTAGGGATTCTCGAGAAATGTGAAGCCAGTCTCCTTCGAAGAGAAAAACAATCAGAGGGAGCCCGTGTCTTTTTGCAGATTCACATTGTTTTACTTTCTTGTGTAGTATGTTTCTGATCCGGTCTGTAGCTGTTAGGTTTCCACCTTGTCCCATTAGTTCCTCGACGATGGGTAGGGGGTTTTCACGTCGCTGGCTTGCTGTAAGAGTGAGGTGGCAGCTAATGCATGGTGGATTGATAGTAAGTTCTCTCGGTCCATTGGTGTCGAGTCTATCGAGCCAATCTTGGATTGCCGGTTTCGCTTTCTTGATTGAAAGACCACCAGCATTAAACCGCTCAGCATCTACAAGAATTCCCCAGTAATGCACGAAATTACGGTTCAACCAATTTGCAAGTTCATGCGACCTATCATCATCACTTTCGCGATTGGTCCTCTGGTAAGCAGTAGCAACTTCCCAAATCTGCTTATGTCCTTCTAGATCAGCAGCGACTAAGTCAGGGCGTTTCGTTCCTAACAAAGGTGAATGTCGGATAGATATGAGGCCAATTCCCTTGGCAATCCTTGATGTCATCAATTCGAAATATGCACTCCAAAAATCTCTGAAAGTTAGCGATCGCAATCTTTTTCTCAAGTCAAGTTTTTGATAGCTCTTGAGTTCCTTGTACCATCGTTCAAGTATCTCGATTTCCTGATCTCGATTTGGCGCCCGATGAAGTAAGTTCGGAAGAGGGCGGCGTTCCCAGCCCTCAGGTCTGGGAACGATACGAATAAAAGATTGAGGGTATAGGCTTTTCATGGCGAGTGCCTGGGAGAATACCAAGAAGATGAGCTACTTTATAGACATAAGAGTGCGATAAAGGACCTCAGCAATTCGGTAAATCAACATATGACCATAACGAAATTGCGCGTGGGTGGTCATCACACCGGCTGCTCAAAACGCCCGACCAACAAGGCCGCAGCCGATGAAAACACCGGAGGCGTACCCTCTGGGGTACGTTGAGGATTTTTCTGAGGTGAGAACGAAGTTGGCGGGCGTTTTCAGCAGCCGTTAGACTGACTCCACATCCGCAATAACGGTGTGCAGTCCACTTGCCCCTGCCGGTTGTGGCCGGACAATCTCCGCGATTTGTAGCTGCCCCTTCGTGTCTGTCGCGCGAACAACAGTTTGGAATTTCCCGTTCCGTGGTGGCTTCCATGTGTAGTTCCAGATGATCCAGGAGTAGGGCGACATCGGCGGTTCAATCTGGCACTCATTCCAATTTCTTCCTGCATCGAAGCTTAATTCCACCTTGGCGATGCTGTTTGGCCCGCCGAAGGCGATGCCGCGGAAGAGTTGCTCTTGTCCTCGGAGGGTTTGGTAATGGCCTGGACTGTCGATGCGTGAAAAGATTTTGATGGTGCCGTCATCGGTCCAGCCTTTGCGTTGCCAGTAGCCTTGATAGTCGCCGGGATAGACCTCGATCTCGACGATCCATTTCACATTCTTGATGCCGTAGAGGCCTGGCACGAGGAGTCGGAGCGGGAAGCCGTGTTCCTTCGGGAGTTTCTCGCCGTTCATCAGGAAGGCGAGCATCACGTCGTCTTGCATGGCTCTCTTGAAGGGGATGCTGTCGTCGTAGCCATCAATCCCTCGGAACACCACATCGCGTGCAGTCTCTTCATCGGCTCCAGCGTCTTGGAGCAGCGTCTTGAGTGAGATGCCGCGCCACGTCGCATTCCCCATGCTGTCTCCGCCCGGCAATGTGTCGATGCACATGAGTGTCGAGACCTGATCGTGGGAATCACGATTGAGAATATCGCGCCAGCCGAGTGACATGGGAGTATTCACGGCGCCTTTGACATGGAGTTTCCACTGTTCGATATTGAGGTCTCGCGACATCGAAACGGCGCCATCGGCGTAATTAACTACATAGAACTTTGAATTGGGTGTGAAGTAGGTCGTGTCGCGTGGGGGAATGGCAAACATGCGCCCAAATGTCGACCCTACTGCGTCGCAGCCTCCGATTAATCCGGCGAGAGTCCCCAGGCCGAGAGCCTTCAGGATGGCTCTCCGCCGCATAGACAGGGGTGATTCGTACGGTGACATCATTTTTTTATTATACACGTAAATGAAACTTGACTCTCATCTGAAGCTTTGGTATCTTGCGCCTGTTCGATGGTGCTTGTGCTTCCTGCCTGTTGACCGCGTGCAAGTGTGCGGTGAGGGCATGCGGTTCTAGGGAATACCCGGCCATAGATTGGTAGAAGGGTCCCTTGACACGCTTTTCGTGCACGGAGTATAGTGCACGGCTCGCGTGACGAGTGCATTTGTTCTTTGACAACTGAATAGAGAATGTTGAGCAATGGTGTAAGTGTATTGAAGTGGTGGCCCTTGGTCCAAATTCTAAGAACACCTTTATGAGAGTTTGATCCTGGCTCAGAATGAACGCTGGCGGCGCGCCTAATACATGCAAGTCGAGCGAGAAGACGTAGCAATAC
>ERZ1292633.171-Hain-H41-02um-R1-171-length-86436-cov-6_pt2 | contig 69775 bp, 35 predicted proteins | sample MGYA00564406_ERZ1292633 | MGnify/ENA primary metagenome ERZ1292633 (study PRJEB36523, sample SAMEA6512639) | groundwater metagenome | collected 2019-01-08 | study: AquaDiva: Metagenomics assemblies of 32 groundwater samples
TTCGACTGGCTCCGGGAGGCCAAGTTGATCCACTCCGTTGGCATCGTCGGCGTCTGGCCCTGACACTATGGATCCTCAGAAAAATAGCGCCGCCGCGACGGAGCGCGCAACAGTCGCCGCGACAGCCAACTCCGGTGGCCACCGCGGTATCACGCATCCTCGGCGGGGACGCCGCTCCGCACACGCAGATGGCGCAGGACTACCTCGACTTGGACAAGATGGCGAACCGCGCGTCCCCGATTTTGAGCGGCTTCTTGTTCTTCGTCGTGTACGTCCGCGTCGTGGGTAACCTTCAGAGGGGCGACGACGGTATGAGGAAGCTCGAGGCCATGAGGCGCGTCGTGGTTCAAATGACCCCGCTCCGCCTGCTGCAGAGCCACGGTAGCGCATGAGAGGATGAACGGCGAGAGGGCACAGCACATGATGATGGCAGTGGCACAATGTTCAATCTCTCAGGGGGGGGGGTGGACGAGAAGCGATGATGCGGCGTTGCATGCAAGGGCAATCCGATATTGCAATGTCGATGCCCAATTGATCGGGGTTCATCGTTTGCGTGCCAGCTAGGCGCCCGCACGAACGATGCAATCTGGCGGCTGTTGGCTTTTTCTTGCAGTCCTCTCTCCGTTTCATTTCTCTCCTCGTCCTCTTCCTCTTTTTTTCTTCTCTCTTTCTCTCGCTCCGGAGGCTCTGCCCCTTCGTCTTTGCTCTCATCTTTCCGAATTTTGACCTGCTCGCCCCTTCACATGGCCCAGCCGGCGACACAGCCAGTTCCCCCAACGTCACCATTAGCTCCCCCAGCGGAGCGAGAAGTCGCTGGCTTTTTCGGCCAGGTCGCCACGAGCCTCGTCAAGAACTTCCGCCTCAAGAAAGCCGCTCCCTGCAGCACGTGCGTGGAGGTCTTCCTGCCTGTCCTGTTCGTGGTCGGTCTCATCGGCATCTGGACGGCTACAAGTAACACGGACATTCCGAACAAGATCTTCTTCAACGCCACGGAAACGCTGGTCACCCCGGCAGACATCGCCACGCTGGTGTGCGTCAACACGACCAACGTCAACGCAACCGTGGGCCTGCCCTTCCCATCGTGCCCGACGCTGTTGACCATGTTCCTGACCGGCCAAGTCGCGATCCCGCAGGCACTCATCCCCAAGGCTCCCCCGCAAGCACCCCCTTCAAACGTGTCGACAACAGCCGCACCCCCCACGTCGACGAAGGCGTTTGACCCCAACAGTCTCTTTACATGCCTCGACAACAACCACCTTGATGTGCTGCTCAAGGGTCTCTGCACGATCGGCCTTCCGCCGGAAGCGCTTCTGCTCTCATTGGCCCAGCCCCTCGCGAAGGCGATGCTAATTCCGACGCTCGACGAGATGATCTTGCTCAAGCAGCTGGGCACGCGATTTGGCGTCAGCCGCTTCTTACCGACGCTTAGTTTCTACCAGTCCATCCGCGACGGCGGCAAGATTCACTTCATCCCCGATCGGCCAGACGTCCGCGCCCTCGTCGACTACCTGAACCGTACCAACGCGCTGTTCAAGTATGTTGCGGGTAACATCTTCAAGGACCAGGCGGCCGCGAAGGCGTACCGCGACCGTGGCGAGAACGGCCGGTTGAACTGGGCTCATGTGGACTTCACGCAGGGCTCTCTGACGGCCGAGTCGCTAGCGTTCACGATTCGCATGAATCGCACGGTGAGTCCGAGCACGCAGCTCACCGCCGCCGTCTCGCAGACGGAGAGCCTCACGAACGAGTACTTCATGACGTACACAGCGAACGGCTTTTTGACCATCCAGAAGGCCATCCAAGACTACCACGCATCCCAAATCCTCGGCAAAACAACCGTCCCGGTCATCAACTCCAGCTCGCCGACGCCGCTCGACGGCCGCCTCGTGATGGCCCGCATGCCCACATCGGCGTACATCGATCAGCAGTTTGTCGCCATCGCATCCATCCTCGCGCCGCTCGCGCTCATCTTCGCGTTCCTCTTCGGCGTCTCGCAGCTCGCCAAGTCGCTCGTCGAGGAGAAGGAGAACCGCCTCCGCGAGGCGATGCTCATCATGGGCCTGTCCACCCCCGCCTTCTACGCCAGCTGGATCCTGACATACCTTGCGCAGTACACTGTGACGTCGATCCTGATCACGATCCTATTGAAGGCCACCATCACTAAGAAGGGCGACGGCGTCATCATCTTCTTCCTCTTCTGGCTCTTTATGTTCTCGACGATCGCCCTGTCGACACTCATCAGCTCATTCATCAACCGCGCGCGCGTGGCCAGCGTCATCGCGCCCATCCTGTTCTTCATCATTGGCATCCCCTCCTTCACGAACCTTGCCAGCTACGGCAAGTCCGTCGCGATCCCGCTCCTGCTCTTGTCCCCGTCGGCGCTAGGGTCCGGGCTGTTGCTCGTGTTCTCGAAGGAGGCCACCATCGGTGTGCAGTCGTCCAACATGACAAGCCAGTACGACATCGTCAACATGGCCCTCGTCTTCGTCTTTCTGGTGCTCGACATCTTTTGGTACTTCCTCCTCGGCTTTTACTTCGACGCGGTGCTGCCGAAGGACTGGGGAGCGCCGCGGCACCCCCTGTTCTTCATCACGGAGCCCATCGCCTGGTGCCGGCGAAAGGACGCGGAGGACGACAGCGAAATAGGCGTCGCCGACGGTCGAGATCCCAACGGCGTCTACGAGCCAGAAGCCACCGTGCGCCACCCTTCCGTGCACGTGCGTGGCATCGAGAAGACATTCGGGTCCCTGACCGCCGTGAATAAGTTGACGTTCCAAATGTACCCCAACGAAATCACCGTGTTGCTAGGGCACAACGGCGCGGGCAAGACCACGGCGATCAACGTCATGACGGGGATGCTGGACCCAGACTCCGGGGATTGCACGATCTACGGGAAGTCGGTGGTCAGTCAGCTCGCCGAGGTGCGGCACAGCATTGGCTTCTGCCCGCAGCACAACATTTTGTGGCCGCAGCTGACTTGCCGACAGCATCTCGAGTTCTTTGCCAAAATCAAAGGTCTGAGCGCCGAGGAGGCCGACAAGGAAGCGACCGCGATGCTGCAGGCCGTCGACCTCATGGAAAAGGCGGACGCGGAGGCGGACACCCTCAGCGGGGGTCAGAAGCGCAAACTGTCCGTCGCCATCGCGTTCGTCGGTGGCAATCGCATGGTGTTCCTCGACGAGCCCACCGCGGGGATGGACGTCGGCGCCCGCCGGCACACGTGGGACCTCCTCAAGTCCATGACCGCGGGCCGCACGATCCTGCTGACCACGCACTACATGGACGAGGCCGACCTGCTCGGTCAGCGCGTGGCCATCATGTCGAAGGGCACGCTGAAGTGCAACGGCAGCCCCATGTTCCTCAAGTCCCGCCTCGGCGTCGGCTACGCGCTGCATCTGGCCCACATGAGCTCCCACGAGCAGCGGGCCATCATCGAGGGCACGGTGAGCCGGCACGTTCCCAACAGTGAAAAGCTGTCGGCCGCCCACGGAGAAATGGTGTTCCGCCTGCCGCTCGCGGACAGTCGTGCCTTCGCGCCGTTGCTGCGGGAGCTGGAGGACGGCTCCGAGAACCTTGGCATCCGCAGCATCGGCATGGGCATGACCACGCTGGAAGAGGTCTTCATCAAGATCGGCAACGAGGAGCACATCAGCATCGTGCAACACGCCGCCGCCTCGCCTGCGAGCTCACCTCCCCCGGGTGCGGTGCTACCACCCGCGAGCAAGGATCAGTACACCCCCAACTCGTCGCAGGCTGCGCAGCCCATCCCCGAAGAGACTGGATCTGGCGCCCTGCCCAGGCTGGAGGATCTCAACCCCACCTTCGGCGGGCAGCTGCGCGCGCTGTTCATCAAGCGGTTTCACTTCATCCGTCGCGACTACCGCACGCTGGTGTTCCAAATCTTTATCCCCATCATCGGCATTCTCGTCGGCATCGGCCTTGGCTCCCTCCGCGACCCGGAGCCGCCGGTGATGACCTTCACGGATTCCATCTACGGTTCCAACCTCCAAGTCGACGTGACGTCCACCTGCCCGACCACGGTGAGACCTACATGGCAGGGTCGTATTCGGTGTCCAATGTGCTCGCAGGGACGAACCAATCCACCGCGGCGCTCGCCACGGACCTGCTCGCGACCGCCAAGACCCACGGCAACAGCGACCGAATCTGGTCCTACGCGTGCGATGACGCGACCGTGGTGCCCGGCAGGCCCACGGTGGCGCTCGTCAACGACTCCTACACGCACGCGTCGATCCTTGCGCTGACAAATTGGTATCGTTCCGCGACGCTTGAGCTCGCGACGTCCACGACGGCGCCGACTGTGCGCGTCTCCTCGTACCCGACGGAGTACACGGAGCTTGAAGAAGCGCAGGCGACGTCCATCTCCTCGTTTCTCTTGGCCATTTTCATCATGATCCCGTTCACGTTCGTGCCGTCAACCTTCGTGGGCTACATCGTCCGCGAGCGGGAGTACAAAAGCAAGCACTTGCAGACCATCAGCGGCATGAATTTCTACGTGTACTGGCTCTCGAACTTCCTCTTTGACATGTGCTGCTTCCTCGTGACGATCCTCTTCACCTTCTTGGTGTTCCTAATTTTCAACCGCCGGGAGTACATTGGCACGGGAGAGGAGTTCGGCACCGTGCTGCTGGTGTTCTTCTTCTTTGGCTCGGCGACGATTACCTTGGCCTACGTCTGCAGCTTCGCCTTCTCGAACCACTCCACGGCGCAGACGATGGTGATGATGGCCAACTTCATCTGCGGATTTTTGCTTGTCTTCGCTATCTTCATCCTGCGCATCATCCCGTCGACCAAGGCGGGCGCCGACGTGGCAGTGTTCTTCGTGCGCCTCCTCCCAGCATTTTGCCTCGGCGAGTCTCTGTTCAACCTCGCCATCCGGCAAGTGCTCGCAACGTTCTCCTCCACGAAAAAGTCTGCGTTGGAGATGGACACGACGGGGTGGAACATTCTCTATTGTGCTCTGCTGACGCCGGTGTTTGCGCTGGTCACCTTGATCCTTGATCATCCCATGCGCCAGCAGCGCACCGAGTTGCTGCTGCACAACCCGGACGAGCTACCGCCCGCGGTCGAAAACGAGGACGCTGACGTCGCCGCCGAGCGGTCTCGAATTGAGCAGCACCACATCACGGAAGGCGCCCTGTCGCCAGGGCAGGTGTCGACGGACGTCGTCGTCGTCCGCAACCTGAGTAAGCACTACGGCTCGAAGGTCGCCGTCAAGAATCTCACGTTTGGTGTCCACCACGGCGAGGTCTTCGGTTTCCTCGGCACGAACGGAGCGGGTAAGACGACCACGATATCTATCCTGTGCGGCGAGCAGCTGCCCAAGACGGGACGAGCGTGGGTGGCCGGATGCGACGTCGTCGCGCAGGCGCTCGAGTCACGCAAGCACATTGGCTACTGCCCGCAGTTCGATGCGACCATCGACTTGCTCACGCCCGGGGAACACTTGTACCTGTTCTGCGGGCTCCGCGGTCTGACCGCCGCCGCCGCGGACACAATGGTGAACTACCTGCTGAATTTTTGTGACTTGATGCCGCACCGTGACCGACTCTCCTCAGAGCTCAGCGGCGGCAACCGCCGAAAACTGTCCGTGGCGATCTCGCTGCTCGGCGCGCCGCAAGTCATTTTCCTCGACGAGCCGAGCGCTGGGATGGACCCCATGGCTCGACGGGCCCTGTGGACCACCATCACGGAAATCTCGAAGCGCTCGGCCATTGTGCTAACCACGCACCATCTCGAAGAGGTTGAGGCCATGGCCAACCGGGTCGCGATCATGGACCACGGCGAGCTCAAGTGCCTCGGCTCGATGCAGCACCTCAAGTCCAAGTATGGCACGGGCTTTGAGCTCAACATCCGCTTCAACGACGCGAGCCGCTCGTTGCACTTCCTCGCCAACCTCGGGCAAGCCATTCCGGGGGCCCGTATCATCGAGGCCCGGCAGAACAAGGTCCTCTTCGGCCTGCCTCAGTCATCGCGGCTCTCCATCGTGTTCGACTTCGTGGAGCGCAACAAGGATGCGTGGGGCATTACCGACTACGGCGTCAGCCAGACCAGCCTGGAGCAAGTCTTCCTCCGCATCAGCGACCACGGTGAGGAGCACCCACAGTAGCGTGTACCGCTTACCTTGCCATCGCCTTCCTCGTTGCCTTCCATGTGTGCACGAAGACGCAAAACACCCTTTGAAACATTGGGTGGGCATCACGTGCCCCTCCTTCCTTCTTTCCGCCTCGCCCTACTACGACGACATCTCTTTCCCCATATCTTTTCTGAACTTTTTTTCGGGACCTCTCGGCGGAAAAAGGGCGACTGATTATGTTTGTTGAAAGGCACGCCATTTCCGAAAGGCACTCGCCGAGAGAGGCACGCAATGTTTGCTGTTGAGCGTCGTTTTCTCCCGCTGGACCGTGTATTTCTTTCCGCCTGGTCCAACCCGTGATATGAACTAACCGCCAAGCAACCCCTATATGTTCTCACTTTGTTTGAATTTTTTTCCCCCCATTCCTTCCCGCCAAAAACAAGCACGATTCCACGGCGTGTTACCTTCGGCAGCGCGCGGTGTGCCGCGAACTCCGTTTTCTCCTTGCTACCATCGTGTTGCTAACTACGCGTCGCCGTCTCGCTCTTTTTTTCATTCATCTTCCCCTGTCCATGGACAGTGGTAGGGATTTTTCGGCGCTTTGTTCATGTCAGTATTTTTGTTTGACAAATCACGATTCCGCCTCCGCCATCCTTCCGCATAGAGTCGTTGCGACAACCGAAGGGCTGGGGCTATCTCTCCCATCACGCCCCCTCCTGAATTGGTGATGTCGTCCTTCGAAGAGCTCGACGTCTCGGCCAGTGGGGCCAGCCACGTCTTCGCCCGCTGCGTCCGCGACGCTTGCGCCACCGCCGGGCGCGACATCACCGACGGGATTCGCAACGGCGTCGAGAAGCTTGTGTTCAACCTTGTCGTGGCCCAGTCGTCGCGAGATGCACTGAAGTGCTATTTTCATATGGCACCGACGCTGCTCGCGTCACCCACAGAGCTGTCGCGACTGGACAAGGACGTCACCCGGCTGCTGCAGGACGGCGGCGCGGTGCACGCCATGGCCGCGCTGGTCGCCGCGGCATGTCAAACGGCAGCAAGTACGATCCTCGAGGAGTTTCGCCGCGACACGCTCGGTGTGCTGCAGGCCGCCGCGGCCGCGTCGATCCAGGAGCACATCCACGAGACGTCGCGTCGAATGGCGGACTACGCGCAGTACGTCAAGAGTCGCTTTCGTTCAGAGATGGACGCGATGGGGCGCCAGGCTGTTGGGGAGCGACATGCCCTTGACGCGGGAGGAGGGCCCTCGACGCTCTCTGTGTCTCCACCGCGATTCGCAGGACCTGGCGGTGCGATCCCTCCGCGGCCTGATCACACCGCACTGCAGGCATCTGTTCGCAGCCGCATGACGCTGGACGAGGCACGACAGCATCTTTGCGCGTCGCTGGATCGCGAGCATGCCTTGTGGGACCGGCTCGAAGATTGTTCGAAGCAACTCGACGCGCTGCTGCGTTCGGAGACTGTGTCTCGTGCAGCTTTTAAGCAGCGGTTGCAAAGCGAAGCGCAGGCACAGGTCGACGCCGCGAAAGAGGAGGTATGCTCGGCGAGGCAGGATGCCAGCGCGGCGCGCGAGGAGCTGCGCACCGCGCTTCGCCACGAGGCCCTCGCGATCGCCGTCATTCGCAAGCTCGACGACCGCTGCGTTCGCATCAGCTTGCAGCACCGAGCCTTAATTCAGAGCCGGCTGAACGGCACCATCGTGTCGGACCCGGATGTGGCTCGAGTCGAACACGCCATGTTCGCGTTGGATCAAGATCGAGTGAAGAAACAGCATACGGCCGCCGTGGGTGAGGGTCACGAGGCAATCCGCCCGGTCGTCGTGCCTTCCTCGTCGCACCGCTCGGCGGCGTCCACACCGTCGACGCTCGGCGTGGAATGGGACATGGCCCCGCTCGTCGAGTCACAGCTGGACGCGGAAATTGGGGTTCGACTGCAGTGCGTTGGCAGTGAAGCGCTTCCCCCTGGCGACGTCACGCGACAGCAGATCGAACTGCTCAAAGGTGCGGTTCGGTACTTCGAGATGAAGTCAGAGGTGGAGCATCTCACGCAGAAGGTCGCGATCCTCTCCGGCGCATTGGATGCGCTGCGGCGCAAAGTGCGCGAGGAGCAGTCGGTGACGACGGCCAAGCATCGAGCTGATCTCTTGGGGGCATCGGCGCAGCTGGCGGTGGCCAGTGCAGAGGCCCTCAGGTGGCGAGGCATCGCCGCGGTGGCCAACGCCGCTTGCCGTGAAGCGTCCACGACGCGCATCGAATCGGGTGACGCCGCCGTGCAGGATCTCGTGCAACGCTTGCACACCGCGACGCGAAAGCTACGTCAACACGACGTACAGCTGACGGATGACCATGCCGAAAAATCAGTCCCCGCCCTCCCTTCCGAGGCACCAGCCGTGTCGACGGCGATTCCGCTTCCTGATGTGGCACCGGCGGACGGAGCCGCGAGCACAGAGCCGCAGAACAGCAGCCGCCGAGGGCCAGAGGAGGCGACGGCTGACAGCAAAACGTTACGGGAGGTTCCTCCTCGATCGCGCGCCGCGGTGCCGCCCGGTTGGTTGGAGCTTGACACGCTTGCCTCGGTCACGACGGACTCCGCGCGGAAGCAGCACGGAGGAGTAGGTGGCCACCCGTTGCCATCGAGCGGCATGATGCGCCGCCGTGATCCCCAGCGCCCGCTATCGGCGCGCCAACTGTATCGGGCCACGGACGATGTTTTTGGCGAGGCTGCCCGTGCCGCGCAGTTGAAGACCGCGTCCGCCGTCGTGAATGCCCTCCGACACCACGGTGACGGCACGGCTCCCCGGCGACCCTCGACCGCGCGGGGCACGCGCCCTGGCACCGGAAGGCCGTTGGCGATGACGAAGGCCAGTGATGCGACCTCGGAGACCCTTCGACTGTAGATTTCGATTCTCGTTCCTTCTACGAAAAGGTACCGACTCTCTCTCTGTAACATGGTTAACTTTCGTTCGAATGGTTGGAGGCGCCTTTTTGCAAACGACCAGTTTTTTTTTTTTACTTCCTTCTCCAGCTGCCGACTTCCGCGGCTCATGCTGGACGATGACGACGACGATGGGTTTGACGAGGGGGGGGGATGCCTCCTTGTCACACGGGTCCGTACAGCGAGTCGTACCGAGCGACGCGCGAAAAGGTGCAGCACAAGCTGCACAACATTCCCACGATCGAAGCCTTGCTCGCCGAAAAGGATCCCAACGCACTTTCGCCAGCCGCCCTGGACGTTGCGAAAAAACTTGCGGCCGACCTTGTTCGACGCAACCCAACCACTCCTGATGAGATGAAGGCTGCCATGAAGGCTCAGATGAAGCAGTTCAAGACGGACAACAAGAAGTCCATGCTGCTGGCCGGCTATCGCGCGCTCTTTGCCGAGGGTCAGCTGCCGTCCCGGTCAACCTTCATCGAGGACTTCCTCATCTCCAAGTCCCCCCGCAGCCAGTCCGGGGTGCTTGTGGTGACGGTGTTCACGTCGGCCTATCCCGACGTGGACGGTGTCGTTCAGCGGTTCAGCTGCAAGTGGAACTGCTACTATTGTCCAAACGAGCCCGGGCAGCCTCGCAGCTACTTGCTCAACGAACCAGGCGTCCGCCGCGCCAACCGGTTGCAGTTCGACCCTGTCGCACAGTTCACCGATCGCGTTCGCGCGCTCGTGAACATCGGCCATCCAGCGGACAAAATTGAACTTCTCGTGCTTGGGGGCACGTGGGAGTCTTACCCGGACTCCTACCGGGAGCGGTTCATCCGCGACCTCTTTTACGCTGCGAATACGTTCGACGTGGTGGAGGCGACGCGCCGCAGTAGTAGCAGCAGCCATCACGACGACGACACAGGCGCGGGATCCGCGCGAGGGCGGCGTCCGCCCATGTCCTTGTTGCAGGAGCAGCTGGCGAACGAGTGCGCTCCGTGCTGCCGCATTATTGGCGTCACGCTCGAAACGCGCCCCGACACCATCAACAGCGACATGTTGGTGCGCCTGCGTCAAATGGGCTGCACGCGGGTGCAGCTTGGTGTGCAGCACACGAACGACGACATTCTGCTCACGGTGAACCGGCAGGCCACGCGAGAGGACACCGTCGTGGCGATCCGCCGCCTGAAGGATGCTTGCTTCAAGGTCGACATCCACATCATGCCGGATTTGCCAGGCGCGACCCCAGCGCTTGACAAGGCGATGTTCGATGACATCCTGGACGGCACCGAGCTGCACGCCGACCAATGGAAAATCTACCCCTGCCAGACGACTCCCTTCACGGTCATCCAGCAGTGGTTTCAAGAAGGAAAGTATCAGTCGTACGGCATGCCGCAGCTCATCGAGGTGCTCAAGTACGCGAAGCGCCGCGTGCATCCGTGGATCCGGCTGAATCGCGTGATCCGCGACATCCCGATCGAGTACGTCTTGCACGGCGTCGAGTGCGCCAACCTGCGACAACTGCTCCAGATCCAAATGGAGCGCGAAGGGGGCCCGCGGTGCCGGTGCATTCGCTGCCGGGAGGTGAAGGGGGGAGATGCGCAGCTGGCGGAAAAAGTCGCGAAGGCGACGCTCATCGAGCGAAGATTTGTTTCTAGCGGCGCGGACGAAGTGTTCCTGTCCTTCGAGACGCCTGACGAAGCGACGATCTTCGGATTTCTTCGATTGAGACTACCAGCAGTGGCGGCCGCCGCCGTCGTGGAACCGGAGGGTCGGCCGTTCCCCGAACTGATCGGATGCGCCCTCATTCGGGAGTTGCACGTCTACGGGAATTTGGTCGAGTCGTCGAAGAAGCAAGGGACATCCGGCCGCGACACGCAACATCAAGGCTTTGGCACTCGTCTCCTGCAGCGTGCGGAGGCCATCGCCTCGGCGGAAAAGGGGGGCTACGACGCTATCGCCGTCATCGCTGGCGTGGGGGTGCGGTCGTATTACGCGAAGCGCGGCTACCGCATGCGCGAGGAAGACCGGGGGGCATACATGATCAAGCCGCTCCGGGGGGCATCGGGCATCGCGGTACGGGCCGATGGCAGCAACAACTCGACGAACGAGAGCGATATCTTCCTGGAGGATGCGCGCAACGGCCTCGTCGTCTATCGGCAGCGCGTCCGTGACCGCGAGCGGCGCTCGTTGTGGACATTTTCAAGCGTGGTGACGCTCATTTTCTTGGCACTCGGTTATCAGTGGGCATCTGAGGGGTGGGACGTTCGGCAACGTCCGGAATAAACCGAACACGTCTCTCCTCCTACATGTATTTGCAGGCAAGTGAGGTGACTGTTGCAAAAGTCGTGTCCCCGATTGTCCACCCTCCCGTCTGAGCATGGACATGTAGTCACACACGCGCTTTTTCCGCTCACGCCCACACACCACCACCTCCTTCGTAGTTAGGCATGGCATCCGGAGGCTCCGTTGTCGGCATCAAGTTCCGCGATGGCGCGTCGACGGGCGCCATGATAGCCAGCGACACGCTGCTGAACTACGGCTCGCTAGCAAAGCTACCACATATTCCCCGGACAAGAATCGTGAGCCCGAACGCGGCCATCTGCGCGTCTGGCGACTACGCCGACTTTCAGGCCGCGACGGACGACTTGGAGTCCGAGGTCAGGTTCGCCGCACTAACGGGCATTTCCGTCGCCCCGTCGGAAGTGTTCAGCATGCTGCAGCGCTCAGTGTACTCTCACCGCAACCAGTTCTCACCGCGCTTGTGCAGTTTCGTTGTCATCGGCCATAGCGGCGGGGCGGACGGCGCCTTCCTCGGCGCGATGGATAGCATTGGCACGCGCTGGACGGACGACTGCGTGGGCACCGGTTACGGAGGCCACATTGCCCTCCCCCTCATGCGCCGAGCGCTCGACCGTGTCCGTCTTGCCTCGGGCGACGAAGCCGCCCTGCCGACGCGCGAACAGGCCCGCGCCATCGTCGAAGACTGCCTTCGCGCGCTCTTTTACCGCGAGTGCCGCACGATCAATCGATTCCAGATCACCGAGGCGGCGGAGGGCAAGGTGGTCATCGGCGAGCCCTTCTCGGTGGAGACGCAGTGGGAGTTCGATGGCTTCCGCTTCGAAAAGACCTCCATCATTCAGTAGGGGGTCGGCCGCGCACGTGGGGGGATGGATGAACACACAAAAAAAGGTGTGGCCTGCCGTGTCGGCTCGTGTGGAAGAAACCTGCGAGAGAGATTCGATGATGATGTGTGGCCCCGCAACTTCAAACTAACAAAAAGACAATACTCTTTATCCGTCGCGCATTGCCGACAGAGAGAGGAACGATTTGCGTTTTTTCTTTCATCAAAATGGTCCTTTGGCACCCCCCGAAGACAATGCGGATGAAACGGCGGGGCACATGGTTTACGTACCGTGCTATTGGACCCACCCCTCACCTAGACGTTTTTCTCCCCTCTCTATTTCATATCTACCCCCGCACACTCTCGCGCTGCTGGTGACTGCCAGCGTCCTATTTAATTCGTCGTCCACACACATCGTGTGGCTCTCTCTTCTCACCCGTTCGCCCGTTCCGTGTTCCCTGTCGTGGCATGCAACGCAGCGTGAATGTGTACGGCGAGGTGAGACTGATTGCCATGCGGGCCCGCACCACGCCCTTTGATCGACGTGGCAAATTCATCGATGACGCGTCTAGCCTCGTACGTCGGCTCGTCGGTGCCAGTGGCGGTGCAGGCGGCGGTCCATCGGGCGGCGGCGATGCGCAGTGGCTCTCCGCCTTCGTAGAGTCCGCCGAGGGCCTCGTGCCCGTCGACGTGGTCGCCGCCGCGACGCTGGTCACCGTGATGACCAACGCCTTTACCAATTCACTAGCGACGTACACGAAGGGCACCGAAGTGCTCTGGAAGTGCTCCGATCGTGTCCCGCTCCTAGCGGGCAAGGACGTGGCCCCTTCTTCCGCCGCGTCGGTCCTCACGACCGGCATCACGGAGTTCGCCAACATCGTGACCCAAACAATCGTCGCCTTGCCCAACACGGTGGTGTCGCTCAGCAGCGGCGCCAACATGGGCGGTGGCGTAACGAGCGCCGGGCTGGGCAGCTCGAACCTCGGCAGCGGCTCCTTCGGGGGCGCGGGCGGCAGCATGTCCGGGCCGCCAGGCAGCCTCGCGTCCACGATGGCCAACGTGCCTCCGCCCACTCCTGCGCAGCAGCAGACGGCGGTCGTCCGCGCCTATCAACGACTTGCCGAGCTTGCGCCGAGCGTCGCGATGGCCACGGAGTGCGCCAGGGCCGTGACCGTGCTGGGTACCCCGGAGGTAGCCGGCTGGCGTCGCGTGCTCGCCTTCCACGTGTGCCACATTCTATGCCGGACGCACGCCGCGAGCTTCCAAGCGGAGGCAGAACGATTTCTGAGGAACGTCTGGCTCGCGGGCCGCATGCTGGTGGAGCCGCTCATCGCAACCTTCCCGACGCTGGATGAGCTCGACCGCGCGGTGCAGCCCATGTCGATCGCCACGAGCCATGTATTGAGATTGGCCCGCGGCGCGAACGCCAACGACCAATTCTTCGACCGGGTGCGGCGTACGGTCTTAAACACCGCGTCGAGCAAGGACGGCGAGGTGGGCGCCGCCCTTGTGCTGCTCGACGCTATGTCACGGCTGCCGGCGCAAACGGCGCCTGCCACCGTGGGCAGTGGCGGCGCTGGGGGGAATCGGCTGCTCCTTGCGTCACCGCCCAATCCACTCGTCGCAGGCGCCGCGGTCACTGGAAGCCCTCGCGCGGCCGCCGCCGCCGTCGCCGGGACAGATTCCAATGCAGCGAGCAGCGGCGCGCTGCTGCTCGGTAACTACGACGACATGTGGAATAGCATTTGGAAGCTGCGAGAGCGTCGGACCCTTCGCTGGACCGCGCTTCGGGCAGTGTTGGTACTGGCTCGCGCATTTCCCGAGAAGTTTGTCGCGGATCGGCGCCCGGAGAAGGACCGGGCCGACCCCCACAAGAGCGCCGTCACGCACCGCAGGACGCTGCTTGAATACGTCGACACGCTGTGGCAGGGCAGCATGCAGTCTGCCCAGGGCAACGGTGGCTCGTCCGGAATATCCGGGGGCGGAGATGGTGGTGTTGCCTCGGAAGTGCCCTCGATTCTCGCGTTTTGGCGGGAAATCATCCTCTTGCCGCACAACTCGTTCACGCCGCTCAGCATCGACGATATCGACAAGTACGTCCTGTCGTCCTGTCAGTACAGCATGCAGTCGACGAAGGCCGGCCAACGCATGACAGGGCGCTTTGAGGCGCTTTCGCTGTTCGACGCCATTTGCACCAAGTACGCCGCGAGCAAGGGCAGCGACATTCTGCTGCACCGCGTCGCGGGCTGCGTTTCGGCCGTCATGACGTGGGGCCGCATCACCGACGAGATGATCACGACGCTCCCGCGCATTGTGCGCTGCCTCAGTGACGACAAGGCCCAGAAGGTCGTCGAGCGCCTCCTGGATATCGTTTCGATCACGCTTTGCGGTCGGCCCTACCGCACTCAAACGGCTAACTCCACCGCCTCCACGTCCAGTCCGGCGGCGGCGACAAAACCCCCGACCCCGCAGGCGGCGGCCTCCTCCTCGACGCCGGCCGATATCGTCAATGCGCTGCGCACGGTCATTGCCTTCGAGCTCGCGCACCACCCTTTGATGGGTGACTTCGTCTGCCAAGCCATGCTCGGACTGCTCTCGCACCCCGACGCCGACGTGCGACTGACCACGGTCAACACCATCGCGCATTTGGCGGTGCCAAAGACAGTCGCCCCTCCGCCAGCCACCACCTCCTCGGCGGCGGTGGTGTCCTCGCCCACCAGCCGGCAACCGTCCGCGAGCCCTTCGCGACGCAGCAGTGGCTCCTCATTCGCCACGTCGCCCGCGACGTCGCCCCCTGCCGCCATCAAAAATACCAGCGTGGCGGCAGGCTCCCCAGGTGTCGCGCCCGCATCGTTTTCTCAGGCGCGGAGCGCGGCCGGTACGCTCCCCAACCCCTCCGCGACGGCCCTCTCCGGCGGCAGCCTCTCCGTGTCTCGCCGGCTCGTCGTCGACAGAGTCGTCGCCGCGCTGCTGCCCATGACGACCTTCGAGCCCGTCGTCGCGGTGCGCCTGGCGTGTGTGAGCAGCGTCATCGACAAGTTCGTCGCCTTCGTGCCGCCGTCGCTGCTACGCTACGTCTTCGCCGCCTGCAACGACAGTTCCGTCGACGTGCGCGTGGCTTCGATCGTCTTGTTGTGCAAGCTTCACGCGGTGCACCCTGCCGTCGTCGAGCCCGCTCGGCGCTCCCTGATCGTGACGATGCTCGCCACGCTCGGCGAGTTCGTGTCGTCGACTAGAGGGGGGGGTCCCACCGCAGGAACGGTGTCCGCGCCGACGAGCGTGCTCAAGGCCCTGTCCGCCCTGTGCCACAGTGCACCCGCTATGGCACGCGACTTTGCGGCCAACATTGCCTCCACCATCACGATGCTCAGTTCGACCTTTCTACTATCCACGGCGGCGGCAGGAGGCGGAGGGTCCGACTCGTCCTCGGGCGCCTCCAGCATCGCGGGAGGAGCGGCCCGCAGCGCGGTGCACTTCATGCCCGATGAGGTCTCCGCGTACGCCACGTGCGTCGGCTGGGTGGCCGTGGCCTTAGGACCGCTGCTGCCTGAGGCGGACGTCGTGCTGCTGTTCGACCGCCTGATCTTCGCGCTCGGCACGCTCGACGTGAGTGCGGCGTCGTCCGACACCGGGACGGACCAGGACGGGAAGGCCGATCCGGGTGCGTCGACTTCGGGTGGACGAAGCCAAACAGCCGTCCTCGCGTTGAGCATCCTGTCGGCGCTAGGGAGTCTCTCTCAACACAGCGGCGAGGCCGCCGCCGACATCTTCAGCAGAAGCTACTTCTTACCGATGCGGGCCACCTTCAGGCGCATCATCACGAACCAAGCGGCGCCCCTCGACATCCGCGCGGAGGCGTTGCGCGTCATTTCCATCCACGGCGCCATCGATCCCAACAACTTAATCGTCGCGTTGAGGCACCACGCCAGGCTGCTCCAAGAGCAGCCCACAACCCACGCCGGTGACGCTCTCCACGCGGCCATGCACGAGCAACGCCGGCGGCTGACAGTCACGGGGTCGCTGCGGCAAGATCGTTCCTTCACCAAGTTGCCGGACAACCTGCCTTCCCTGTGCACGATCACCCTGACGGCGATGTCCCAGGAGCTGGACGAAGTCGCCTTCGCAGGCGGCCGTGGGGCGGCGTCGTCAACAGGCGCCAACCGCATCGAGGCAGTCGTACGGTACCAAATGCGATGCCTCGTTGGCATCCTGGCATCCTGCCGGGCGGCGGACCCGCACCTCCACGTGATTGTCCCGTCGCTGCTGCACGTACTCGACAGCATCGCCACGAGCGCCGCGCTGTACTTCCCAACCTTTTATCAAGCCGTGCGATGCGTGGCCATCACGCTGCGCTGCTTGGCGATTGCACAGGCGCGACGAGAACCTAGCGCACCCGGGCTGCCGTTCAAGCCGGCCGCCACCAAGGGAGACGCCGCCACCACGCCCGTGTCTCCGCCTCAGGCTGTGGTCGTGTCGCCCGCCGTGGACACAATGCCGAGCCCGAAGATGGCGCTGCCCTGGGACGCTATCGTCGAAGGCTTCGACCAGTGCTGGCGCTCCGGCACGCGCAACGGCTACATCGCCGCGGCATCTCTCATCGCCACCGTGCTGGCATCGGACATCGGTCGGCGGGAATTTTCTGGCCGTATTCAGCGGTTCCTTCCGCCGCTGCTCGAGGTGCGAGCCACCGCGTCCACCGGGGCGACCTCTGGCAGCCCGTCACCTGTCGCCGCCATCGGCGGGGCCGCCGGACCCACCGCCGCCGGCGGAGGCGACGAGGAGCTCCTCTCCAGCCTCGTGTGCGCCATTTTCTTCCATGCCGCCACCGGCGGTGAGCTGCAGCCCTATCTATTCCGGGTGATTCAGCGGCTCCTAGGGATGTTGGAGCAGGCGAATCCGCCATGCAGTCTGGCGCTGGCGACGCGCGTCGTCGTGGTGTTCTGGGAACTCTCGCGTCACGTGTACATGGGCGAATTTGCGGCCACGCTTGTTCGCGCCGCGATGACTGTGCACCAACGCTTCATTCCGACGCCCATGGCGGGTGGCGCGGAAGCCGCGGGGAGTCAAGCCACCATCAGTAGCAACCCGTCCTGCATGGCGGCCATGTTGGCAGCGGACCCCCAGCGCAACGCTCTGACGCGGTACACCTTCGGTCTCTTGTCCGAGCTCGTGGTTCAGCTGGGGCCTGATTTCATGCGGATCGCCTCGCTCGTCCCCGCCGAATCGCTGCAGGCACCGTCGCTCGAGGTGCGCCAATACCGGCGCCTCGTGGACAACCTCGGCTCCGACCGCGAGCGCATGCAACCGGCCCTCCTAGATCGGGAGCGCGTCGCCGTCGCGTTCAATGCCCTGATCCAGGATGCGCTTCAGTCGACATCGACGTGGGGTTACGCCACGGGCGCGCAGTTGGTGCCGGAGAAGTGCGCGCTAGTGACGATGAACGACCACGGCGAGATGACGTCGCCTTTTCTGTCTTCCACGAGCCACGAGGCGATCTGCACCGCCTTCGACCAGCTGGAGCAGCAAGTGCAAGGGAGCACGAACCCTGCCTCCCTCAACATCACGTGGCTATGCTCACAGCTCACCGTGTTCCTCCGCGAGGCGCCGTACCCCGTGCTCCGGTGCCTCATCGACGCGACGACCGATCCGAGCATTTCCATGCAGGTCGTGCAGCGCGTGCTGCATCCCGCGTTGCGCAGCGTGTGGCTGCGCTGCAGCGGCTTCACGCGCCGTCGCATCCAGTCTGTGCTCTTGTCGTTGCTCAACGCGCAAGTTGCGGAGGAAGTCTACTTTGCGGTGCTCGACATGGCCGAATACATGGACATTGTGGGGCTCCCATTCGAGGACATGTCGGCGTTCCGGTCCGTTGCGCTTCGTCAAGAAGCCTATGCGAAGGCGTTACAGTGGCTGGAGGAGGCGTACCGTGGTCAGCAGTCCATCATGCTGTCCTCCGACCCGCAGCAGCTGGACACAGACGCCTTCAAACAGCTGGTCGCCGACCTCATTACCGTCTACGGCAAGACCGGCAGTCCCGTGAGTGGCATCGGGCTCCTGAAGCGCCTCGAGGCCAACGCCCTCGTCCCCGCGGAGTTCCTGCGATTCCTCAAAGAGGAGTCCCTTATTCTGCTCCAGCGATACGACGAAGCTCTGAAACTGAAACGCCGCGACCGCGGCGTCTCCATGGCCGCGTCACGGCCCACGCGGCACCAGCGCACTCGATCCGCGAGCTTTGCCGACTCCTTTGCGTCCCCGTCGGTGGACTCGGCCCGCTCCTTCACCCCCACCGGCGGCAGCACGACGACGCGATCGTCTGCGGACCGCGCGTGCCGTATGAAGTGCCACTTCATGCTAGGCAACATGGAAGAGGTCGTCGCCATGTGGAGTGGCGCGGCGAACGGGACGGCGGCTGCAGGCGGCAGCGCTACGGGGCGTGGCGCAGAGGCGCCGGCCCTTAGCGGCCAAGGCGACGCGCCTCATCTCGCGCCAGCCACGGCGGCCGCGCAAGACGGCGGCGGTATCACCTCAAGTATGTCGGGGCGGCGACACGGGGGAGTATCCCCGTCGACTTCGGAAAGCCCGCTCACGCCCGTGCAGGCAGACGACGAAGACGACGAGACCGTCGGCAGCGACATTGTGCGGTACGCGGCCGAGGCGGCCCTCGCGCTGCAGCGGTGGGACGTGGTCGACGAGACGCTTAATCACCCGCAGTTCGCCAAGTGCGCCGTCCCATATTGGCTCACGCGCGCTGCTATGGGCATCCACCGCGGCGCCTTCGACGACGCAATGCAGAGCATCCAGCAGGGTCGCATGGCCCTCGTGGGCGAAACCGCGACGCTGCTTGGCGAATCGTACGCGCGCGCGTATGACGGGCTGGTCCTCGGTCAGGCGCTCACGGAGCTGGAAGAGGGTGCCTATGTGTGCAGGGCCGAGCAGCTGGACGCCGAGGCCGCCGCGTCCTCGGAGCACTGGACCGGAGCCTCCTCCCAGGTTGGAAGCAGTCGCATCGAATTACTGCTGGCGTCTGGCGCGGCGCTCACCGCGAGGTCCCACGGTGGCCTTCGACATCAAGTCAAGGCCCTCTGGGATGCCCGAATGGGCCGCCTCTCGCCCGACGTCTTCAACAACCGCCGGTTGCTTGCCCTCCGCCGGCTGCTCATCCCTGCATCTGAGGATCTGGTGTCGCGGCTGCAGTACGTCAGCCTCTGTCGCGTCAATCACCTCGGCGCACTCGAGCGCCGCGCGCTGGTCGAAATCATTGGAGCCGTGCCCACGAGGGAGGACCTCATGGGCGGCTTGATCGAACCCAGCGTCGTGCTGCAGTACGCACGCTATCTCTGCACCAGCGCCCCGGCCAGCGAGCGCGACGCCTATGGTTCGGACCTGGGGCACCTCCTAGACGATATCATCGCCTCGCTGATCGGCAACGACCGCGCCCCGGGGGCCGCGCGCAGTGACGCCGGCGGTGTCATCGCCCGGCTTCTGTCCCTCAAGGCCACCGTGCTTCAGGAGGCAGCCGCCTCGCACCCATCCCGAAAGCTAGCGGCCTGGCGCCAGACGCTCGACATCATGAGCACCGCCATCCGCCACGACCCAACGTGGGTCCGCGGGTGGCAGCAGTTTTCGCTCGCCAGCAGCCGGTTGCTGGAGGCCAATCCTTCGGACTTGTCGCTATTGAAGCAGGCCGTGCACGGCTACTGCATGAGTCTGCGCACTGCCACCGTCGCGGCCCGGGGCAGCGTCGTGAGGACCGATTCGGAGACCGCTAGTCGCTTGACCGGTAGCAACGGCGCCACGGCGCCCACGGCCGGCAGCGACACTACGCGGGGTGCCGGCGGCAACCTCCAAAATGCAGCGGCGACTTCCAACGGGCTCCTGTTAGTCCTTTCTCTGTGGTCCGCGTACGTACAAAACAAGGCCGCTGTCGTGGATGTCATCGCGCCGGAGCTGGAGGGCATCCCGGTTCACGCGTGGCTGTCCGTCGTGCCGCAGCTCATCGCGCGTATCGATTTGGGCCTCGACGACAGCTGCGATCTGGCGGTCAAGGTGCTCACGCCCGTCGCCGAGGAGTTTCCGAACGAGCTTATCTTCCCCCTGCTGCTCAGCAGCTCAGTCTCATCCTCGTCGTCCACGGTCGGTACAGGAGGCACGCCAGTGGTCGCCCGGAGAGAGCGCAACAGCAACCGACTGCTGGAGGCGCTCAAACGCTCCCACCCGCAGCTCTTCACCGAGGGTCGGATGGTGTCGGAAGAACTGTGTCGGCTCTCGCGCGAATGGTGGCTGACGGCGATATCGGACATCTGGGAGACGTATCTTGCCTTTAGTAACGAGCCGAGCGCGGCCGCCGCGGCGACATCCCCAAACGCCAAGAAGCTAGTCGCCACTATGCGCCGCTTTCACGAGCGTGTCGACAAGCCCCAGTCGCTGATGGAGCTCGGCTTCACTACTCGCAACGCGACGCTTTTGAAAGAGGCGGAGCGCAACCTCCGACGGTTCGAATCGGAGCCACAAACAAGGGCGCATCTCTACCGCGCGTTTCGGCTGTACGAACGCATGTATCATATGCCGGAGAACAAAGTGACGAGCAAGAACATCGAACTGGCGCAGTGGAGTCCGAAGCTCTTCGAGGCGAAGCAGCTGCGGCTGGCGCTGCCCGGTCAGTCTTCTGCGGCCCAGGGCGCCGTACCGCTCACGATCGCCGCCTTTGGAACCACAGCCGGGGTCATCAGCTCCAAGCAGGCGCCACGGCGCATCACGGTCGTTGCATCCGATGGGTCGGTCGTTCCCTATCTACTCAAGAGCGGCGAGGACCTGCGCCTTGATGAACGCGTCATGCAGCTGTTCTCGCTCATCAACAGCCTTCTCGCGGCCGCGTCGCGTGATAGGCAAAGCGCCGCGGCTGCCTCCGTGCCGCCGATCGAACGGTACAGCGTGACCCCTCTCTCCAACAGCGTAGGGGTGATCGGCTGGGTCGAAGGCTGCGACACCTTCTACGATCTCATTTCCATGTACCGCAAGAATGTCGGCGTGGCCGATGTCAACCAGCTGGAGCTGCGGCTGCGGGGCGACGTCATCCCTGAAACCCGCACGATGAACGAGGACGCGACGCACCTGACCGTCATCAGCCAAGTCGAGCTGTTCGAATACGTCTGCGATGCCACGTCGGGGGAGGACTTGCGCCGAATCTTCTGGTCGACGTCGAACGACAGCGAGCACTGGCTGTCGAAACGCGCCATGTTCACGCAGTCCCTCGCGACGATGAGCATCGGCGGCTATGTGCTGGGCCTCGGCGACCGGCACGTCGCCAACATCATGATCCAGCGCTCCAGCGGCAAGGTGGTCCACATCGACTTCGGCGACTGCTTCGAGGTTTGCATGAACCGGCCGAAGGTGCCCGAGCGGGTGCCGTTCCGGCTCACGAGAATGCTCCGTCGCAACATGGAGGTGGCCGACATCGAGGGCCACTTCCGGACCACGTGCGAGCACGTGATGGCGGTGATGCGCGACAACCGGGCCGCGGTGTCCGCGATGCTGGAGGCCTTCATCTACGACCCCTTGGTCGCGTGGGGTGGAGATAGCGGTCAGAGCACGACGGAGCAAGCTGCCCCTGCGGAAGGACAGCCGCAGCGAGGCACGGCCAGTGAGTTGCAGCACCACGCGTTCGGGATGTCGAACGCCGACGACGACCCCACCATGGCCGGGGGAGCGGACCGCCTGACCATGGAGGCGTCCGCGGCGCCCAGCGTCGCCGGCGGTGGCGCGACGGCGGCTGCCGCTCAGTCTGCTGGGCCGCAGCACCTCGGTGTCGCCGCGATGCGCCGCATCAATCTCAAGCTGCGAGGGCGGGAGTGGAGCAGCGACGCCGGGGGAGCGGCGCTCAACGGTGGGGCTCTCGCCGCCAACGGCGGCGTCGTCTCCCCAGCCAAGCAGGTGGATTTGTTGCTCAAGCAGGCCACGGACGCGGAGAACTTAGCGCAGTCCTTCGTCGGTTGGTTTCCCTGGTGGTAAGACGGCAACAAGAGGGTTGGAGGGGGGGGCCAGTATTCGGGTGTGGGTGCGGCTGATGTGTGTCTCGCTGTTCCCTCTCTCTCTAGTGCTCTGGCGGGTGGCGAGCTAACCGGGTTGTTGATGTTTCACGCAGCGCTGATCGTGGTGTGAGGAACTGACAATTCAGCTGTTTGGTGTGTGTCAGGATTGGGTTGGGACGGTTGTTGTCCAATCCGAGAAGTATCCATTCTCCAATAGTCACCCGCAGGATCGCATGGCCTCCACCGGCGCGGACATGCAGGCGACCAACAACGAGTTGGTCACGATCATCGAGGAGCTGAAGGACAAGCGGCAGCTACTGGACCGGAGCATTCAGGTCGACGAGGAGGAGCGCCACCACCTCAACCACGAGCTCAAACTACTTCAGGCCAAACTGCAGCGAATCGACGATAGCTTGGCGAAAAAATATGCCGCGCGCGGGGACTTTGACAAGACCATCCAGGAAACCGCCGTCGCGTTTGGCAACATTCTCGACTCGTCGCGCGTGCTGCTCACCGCGGTGAAGCGCGAGTCGCTCGGTCTCGCCAGCAAGGCACCCATGTAGGACGATGAAACAAGGAGAAAGCGTAGGGGAGGTGGGGTGTGCCCCCTCCCTCGAAATAGAGAGCACCGAACTGTTGTCCATAGATTAGCGGCCAAAGTCAGCCAGAGCACAGGTCAGATAGAGTCGTGACGGCGGACGATCACCTGGATGGTGGGTTACGTCGACACCACAGAGTCTACATTCAGTTTCCCGGTACCGGTGCACCTCCTTTCCGGCTTCGGGAGCGTCGGCTTCGCGTTCCTTGGACGGTTGGTGGTGATGTTGGTTGTGCACAAAACAAACAACAGGTCCGGATCTCTCTCGCGTTATCTCTCTTTCTATCTCTCTCACTCTTGCGGTGCCGTTTGGCCCTTATCGTCCCACTTCTTCTTCGTGTACGCGCATCAATGGCACAAATGACAGCTGCAGGGTATCCTGTTCACGGCTATCCGGGAGCCATGGCAACGGCAGGCTACGGCGGTCAGGCCACCTACCCTACGCCCGGGGTGACGGTGCACCACCCCGGCGTGGTCGTGCACCACCAGGCCCAGCCGCACGCTCATCACGCGCACGTGGGCATGGGGCAGGGTGCAGCCCCCCAACCTCCGGTGCAGCCAGGCTCAGTCACAGTAGCGCCAGGAAGCGCGAATGCCCAGCAGCCGGACGCCCAAAATAGCAGCGCGAAGTTGCACAGCTTGCTCAAGGATCTACTGGTCGCCGACCACCGCGAGACTGTTCTGTTTGAACTGTCCAAATGCCGAGACCAGTTCCAAGACCTGGCGGTTGCGGTGTGGTATAGTGTCGGCACGATCGCCGTGCTGCTCCAGGAGATCATCGCGGTGTACCCGTCGCTGACCCCGCCGACGCTACAAACCGGACCCAGCAACCGCGTGTGCAACGCGCTCGCACTCCTGCAGCTCGTGGCCCAGCACAACGACACGCGCGCGCCGTTCCTGCACGCCGGCATCCCGCTATTCCTCTATCCTTTTCTCAACACGTCGAGCACGGACAAGCCCTTTGAGTACCTTCGGCTGACGTCGCTCGGCGTCATCGGTGCGTTAGTCAAGAGCGACGATCATGAAGTGATCGCATTCTTGTTGCAAACAGAGATCGTCCCGTTGTGTCTGAAAATCATGGAGAGCGGCACCGAACTATCGCGCACCGTGGCGACCTTCGTGGTCCAAAAAGTGTTGCACTTTGACAACGGGTTGCAATACGTCTGCGCGACGCCGGAGCGCTTTGTTACCGTCGCGCGCGTCCTTCGAGCCATGGTTTGCACGGATCAGTGTACGACACGTCTACTTCGCCACATTATCCGTTGTTACCTCCGGCTGGCCGAGCACCCCCGGGCTCGCGATGCGCTGAAGCAGTGCTTGCCGGACTCCCTCAAGAACAACACGTTCCAGACAATCTACGCGGAGGACCCTAGCATCGCCAAGATCCGCCAGCAGCTGCTCCAGTCGCTCGCCGATCCGCCAACCTCTTCGGCATAACAATTTCAGTTTGGTTTTTTTTTGCGCACTTCTTTACAGTTCGTGGATAAGGTGTGTGGTCTTATCCCTCCTCTTTCGCGCATTCTCTCTCCTCGGTCTGCGCGCATTCATTCCCCCCTCGTAATTTGCTCATAGAGACGAGTGACCCTGTGCCACCCTGAGTGGGTGGGTGAATGTCGATTGCATGGGGCAACACCCCCTCGTTCGGCCCCCCTTGCTCTTGTGACGTATGATGATGCACCACACACGTTCGTCAGAGTCAACGCGAACTCGTGGTGTTGGATCCACAGAGGCCCCCTCCACAGATGTCAACGCCTCTCTTGAGGATGGGGGTGAGCCAATGCGCGCATTCTACGCCCGTCACCTTCGTCGTCGTCGCCGTCTGCGCGTTGTGGTGGTGGTCGCTTCTCTTGGCCACAGGTCCGAGACGACCAAATCACCGCGGCAGTGAATCTGCGTGGCCGTCGATTCCAATCGTCCGTGACGTCACACGCCGGCGACGGTCCCACGCTGTCAATCCGTTCGTTGCTGCTCAGTCGGGCAACTATACGCTCTGGCCAGGCACGGTGTATCAGTGCCCGGGCACCGCGGCTCCCCAGGGTATCTACGCCCCACAGCAACCGTTCGACATGCAAGTGTTGAACTGCTCGACTGTTCACAGCTTCGGCGGCACCTCCACAACCACGTCGTTTTGCTTTAGCTACGGGGCCGTCTTCCAGTGCCCCGATGACAGCATCGTCCAATCGATCTGCGCCGCGAACGCTACGACGCCGTGCCCAGGGGGGTGCGCTGACATCAGCGTGACGTGCGCGACCGCCGTTTCGCCAACGGTTTCCAGTGAGTCGTGCGAGTGGCGAACGATGAGCGACACGGCCGTGAAGGCAAGCTCGCTGTACAAGCCCCTCGCGGCCGTCACCTGTGGCGCCGATGAAGTCTTGGGCGGCGTTTGCTTGACGGACCGGGGAAGCGAACGCTGCTTCGGTGGCGGAAAGGAATATCAGACTTACGCGTACTGCTGCTTCACTGCCGTCAACCCGTGTTTCCCACCTCCCAAGTGGGAGAAAATGGGCACGTCGTGCGCCTCGGGTGGTGGTGTCATGGGGGTGTGCACCGGTCAGTGCGACACGGACGATGCGCTCGCTCAGCGCAACAGCATCGCGTCGCCTTCGACCCCCGGCTTCGTACCATCCATGTTCTTCTGTCACGGCACGTTTTTGTCTCGCACGGACGAGTGGCTGCGCACGGGCTGCGTCTCCACGCGGACTGGCTGCCCTGGTGGATACATCCTGATGTCGCTGACGACGTGCGCAGCCGGCAGCGGGCAGGTGCAGCTGACCTGCGCCAAGGCACGCTTTGGGGTCGTGTCGGACCGCGGATGCCTCCGCGTGTCATCAAATGAGACCGCCTTCTGTCCACAGGACTACGCCGTCGCGAGCATCGTCTGCGCCAATCGCGGATTCACATGCGCCAACGCGACCGCGACCACGATCGAGTGCTGCCCCTACCGCCTGTACTATCAGGGCGGCACCCCTTGCCGGCTTGGCTATGTCTACACCGTTCTGGGCACCGTCAGTAGCCGCATCGTGCCGTACGGCGTCGACAAGTTCCCGGCTGGCGCCATCGGCCTCCGGCTCGATGCCGACTTCCAGCCCTTCCGGGCCAACTGCCGCAAGTGTCACGTCCTCTACGACGCCGTGCTCGACGACAGCAACGTGAATCTATTCGTCGTCGTGGGTTCGATCGACACGACGCTTTCGCCGTCGCCCGGGAATGGGTATATCCTCCGGCTTCCGCTCGGGGGCCTGGCACCCACCACCGAGCTGGTCGCCGGGAAAATCACGGAGTATCGGAAGCAAGATGGCTCGAACTACCTCAACGGTTATGACAACACCAACCATGTTTGGGCGAACGCGCTGGACACGACCATGGCCTTCGCGACGGGCTACGGCGGGTGTCTCGCCCAGAAGGAAATCACGCTAGGCAAGCCCCTCCTGCTCGTCGCAGAGGGCTTTTTCATTCGAGAAGTCGATGTCACCGCCGAACCACGTAGCGTGTCGCTGCTCGCCGGGGTGGCCTCGGCGACGGCGTCCCCACTGGTGCTCGACGTGCCGACGTCACAGTCGCTATTTTCGGATCGCATCATCAGCATGCGCTTCGTCCCCGCGATGAACCAACTTTACGTCGCCACTTACACGGTCATCGCGCGTGATTCCGTCGGGAGGATGGAACGTTTCTGCGGCACGGCGGGGCAAGCCTTGACGCTGCCAACCGACGCCTACAGCACCACCGCTGCGATCTCCTGCAACACGCAAAAAATCGGCTTCGCGAACGTGATGTATGTAAAGTCTGCGACGGAAATGTACTTCACCGACGGCACGCCCACGTACGGTGGCATCAACCTGCTCGACTTGGACGCCAAAACAGTTCAACAACTCAGTGTGCAGCCGCCGATCGACCAGCCGCTAGGCTTGACCTTGTACACGCCCCTCAACGGGATGGCCCCGGAGTTCTACGTGACCGGGCGCGGCTTCAGCGTGTACAAGGTCAACTCGATCACTCTCGTGTCTGGCATCTTGGCAGGCAGCCAAACGCAATTCAGCTACGTCGACCGTTGCCCGATGGTCACGGCACGGTTTAGCACCCTCAGCTACTTAGCCGCGACGCGCAATCAACTGTTCATCTCCGACCGCGACAACGGCGTCGTCCGAGCCACCACACTCGATCCGTGTTCAGCGGCCTTCAACAGCTCGTACAACTGTCAGAAGTGCAACACTGGCTTCTACCACTACCCGAGGTGCCGCGACGTCTGCACCATCGAGGATGACTGCCTCAGTCGCGCCACGAGCGTCGCCGGGTCACAGCCCGACAGCTGCGTCTGCGCGTGTGTGTTCCCGTTCAAGGGCAACCTCTGTCGGGACTGCGGTCGCGGGTACGATCCTCGGTACGCATGTCAGGCCTGCTCGCCAGGATACGTGGGAAAATGGCCCAACTGTCGGACCAAGACGGCAACGTATTCGGCAAGTGAAACTGTTACCGTGCTCATCACGCACTCAAGAACGCCACGGCCTCCGCCGAGTAAGACCGACGCCCAGACGGTCTCACAGCGAACGTTCTCGTTGACCGCTGAGCACACAAAGTCAGCGACGCGAAGCAGAACCCCTCCGCCGACGGCCACCAACGTGCCGCCACCCACTCATTCAACCTCACTGTCACTGACGGTGTCAAAAACCCGGAAACCAAAGCCGGCGGCGCGGCGAGGAGGCGTCCTCCGTGAAATCGACATCGACGAGTGGAAGTTTTTCACCTTCACCGTGTCGCCGTCGAAGGCATCCGCCACCGTCTCGATCCAACCCACGCTGACCATCATGCGGAAGAAGCGGCCCAAGTTCAAGAACGATAGAGGGCTTGCCATTTACACGTGGACCCCCACGCCGTCGCCCACGGCATCTAAGCTGTCTCCGTCCGCCACGCCGTCCCGGACGCTGCGATTGACGCCGACCAAGTACGATTCGATGACTCGGAAAGCGACCACCACGAAAACAGCCCCTCGAACGCGCACCCCTGCCCCAACCTTCACTCGCGAGCTGGCCACGCCGCCACCGAACACAACGACGGGGTCGACGACGCTTCCCCAAACGTCCACGACGACTCGGACGCGACTGACGGCCCCGAAAATTACGACGACGACCACCACCACCAACACGTCCACCTCCACGACGACGACCACGGCCGCTCCTTTAACGGAATTGCCTATGCCCACGTCGCCGGAGGAGGAAACCGATCCGCCGAAGCCCCCTGGGGACCAGTACGTCACGCTCGTGGAGGGCGGCAGGCTCACCGTCGAGGCCCTCAAGACGGGGCTGCCCATTGAGGAACGGAGGCTGATCTTCAACATCACGAACGGCTTCTTCAACCGCACGATGTGCCGTCGCGAGCGCCTCGGCCTCGTCAAGTTCTCCGCCACGCCTACCAAGTCGTCCACAACATCGACCGCGGATTTGGACTTTCTATCTGACTATGCGGTGTCGTGCAATCTAACCCACCTGGTCGTCACCTTCTCGGTCCTCGATGCCTCCAAGGGCACCCTCTCCGTAGACGCCGACCCCGTGGTGACTGTCGACGTGTCTCGGGTGGTGCTGTTTCCCGTCAACATGACGAACCTGAACGCCAAATTTACCATCATTACACCGAGGGCGTCCGCGGCCACGGAAACGGCGCAGACGGCGGCCACCGCCACCACGACAGCAATCGCGGTCATCGGCGGCGGGGCCGGCGCCACGCAGATTCAGGGGCTCGCCCTCGCGACCGCTCTTTCGTGCGCCTCGACGTCGTCGAAGGGGGCGACCGCGTCCGCACGTGCCTCCATCTCGCCGTGGAAGATCATCGACAACGACGAGATCGGCTACCTCCTCGGCAACTTCGTCATCCTCGTCATCGGCTGTGCGCTGGTGGGCCTCGCCACGGGCGGCATGTTCGTCAAGGCGAAGCGGGACATCAACTCCGGCGCGGCGCAGGCGGAAGTCGAGGAGTTCCCGGACCCGCTTCAGGACCCCAATGATATCGTGAACCCGTTGCAGCGCGCCAGCGTCAAAGTGGGGTTCCCTGGAAGGTTCTACACGTTCGTCGCCTTGACCATGCAAGGCATCTGCTTTGAGTCGCACTTGCTGTTGCACATGTCCGAGGCTAGCATCGGGGCTCGCGCGTTCGGCGCGCTCGGGCTGCTCTACTGCCTGGCGCTCCCCGGGCTGGCTATTTACTTTATGCGCACGCGGCTTGGCCCCGCCCGGCAGTGCTCGTACCGCTACGCCCCTGCAACGTTCCCCTTTTTCGTCCGGCCCCTGCTGCCGGGCGCATTTTGGGCCCCGGCCGGCTTCGCGCTGCGCTTCGGTGCGCTATTCAAAAATGTGCGGCGGTCCGACATTTACTTCGCGGCGTTTGATCCTTTCATCAAAATCAACATCACGAGCTTCATCGCCGCGTTTCAGTCCTCTCGCGGCATGGGCTGCCAGGTGCAGTACGGCTTCATGGTGGCCGTCTACGTCGCCGAGGTGATCTACCGCATCGTTCGGTGGCCCAACATTTCGCCCCTCGAGAATATTTCGCCCATCGTCGCTGGCATTTCGACCGCCGTTGTCGCGTGCTCCGCAGGCTTCGACTTCACCTTGCTCTCTACCGAGCTGACGATGCTCGTGCAGTCCTACTTTTCCATGGTTTGCTCGGCCGCCGCCCTCGTGCTCGACATTTTCGAGGACCGCGTCTACCGAAACCGCGAGCTCAAGGGTCGCTATGAGAACAATGACTTCGACTTCACGGAGCTCGGTCAAGAGGCCGAGAGCATCCGCAAGGCCGCTAAGGAGAAGCAAGACCTTCTCGATGCCGAGGAGGCGGCTGCCAAGAAAGCGCAGCTGGAGGCAGCGGCGAAGCCGATGATGCCGCTGCTGTTCCTTCCTGCCTCCGGATCGCCGCCGCTCGTGGGGGCGGCCGCGCCAGGCAGCGGCGCTGCGGATGTGCCTCCTCCTCCATCGCGTCCGGGTCGCGTCGTACGGCACAACAAAGCCGCCGCCGTCGAGAGCGACCCGCCTCCGGCCAGCGTGACGACCCCGGTGAGTTTCGCTCCGCACGCCCCTGCTGCGGTCGCAGCGCACGAACGACCGCAGCCAGCGGCGGCAGCCCCGACGACCACCTTGGCGCTGCTGCTTCAGCTGAAGAAAGAGCAGCAATCCATCGCGAGTCCCACGGCAAACGGTTTTCAACCTCCCGCGAAGAAGAGCCGCCGACCCGACGATTTTTAGGACTTCGTTCTCCGGATAGTCCTTCCCCTCTCTCGCTCTCCGCGCCGTCTCCTCCCTTTTCATCGCCCGAATCTCCCCGTCTTACCCACACCTCCAAGTCGTTCCATGCGCATCAAGACAGCATCGAGAGAGCTGGTTGAACAACAAGGCTGGTGTCCCCGTTCCTTCGCGATCTCCTCGCGACCAATGGGCGCTCATGTTGTTGCATTGATGTTCGTTAACCCCCCTCTGCACCCTGGCGTCCCGAGCGCCATCTCCCGACTGTTCGTTAGGAAGGATGCTCCAAGAGATTGCCACCACACCGTCGTCGGCGGTTGACCGTCCCCGGACATCAAACCCTCGCCTATCAATGCTCAGCCACCATCCGCCGGCCGATGGCGTCGCGCCGGCTACCTTTAGTGCAAGCACGTCGGTGGTCGCCGCACCGGCGCCAGGCGTTGGCCGACGAGCGAGCGCCGCTGACGGGGCGTCGTTCAACGACGCCAGCCGCGTCGTGCTTTGGAGCGACGACAGCCAGTTGCCCCCGGAGCAGCTAGAACGCCCCCACACAAGTAACCCGCGGTATCAACTCGAGTTGATGCATACCCTCGCCGCACAGCAGCATCAGCAGCAGCCCCTACACGGTGGGATGTCCCCCGGGGCACACGGCAAGCGGTCACCACCGCAGGAAACCGCCGGTGGCGGTCCCGTGACCTTCACGGAGGCGGGAGGGGTGGAGCTGCATGGCGCCGCGTCGCACGCCACACCGCGGTCGCACGGCTCTTCGCTACTGCAGCAGCAATCAACGTCCGTCACCAGCAGCTTCGACGCCGCGGCGTCGTCCACCTCAAACAACAATGGGAGACGGGGCCATTCGCCGCAGCAACCGCCGCCGAATGGTGACGCCAACGTTGGGGTCCTCTGGGCCAGCGAGGGCGCCCACGTCGACACTCAGCTGATTCACCGCCCCTCGACCTCGAATCCTTGGCTCGCGCGCTTCCTGGGCGATCACGGCGGCAGTGGCATGGGTCAGTCTCCAGCACCCCCGTCGACTGGCGACGACGTCGTCGTGCCCTCCCAGTTCGACGAGGGCGCGGCGGCGTCGCCCGCGCCTCCAAACACTGCCCCCCACTGCGTGCAGTCCGCGGGTGCCCCGTCGACGCCCGGCGGAGGGCCGCCGCCGCCGCAGCTAGATCCGTCCGGAAGCAATGGTATTGCGGTTGGCGAAACCGGCACCGTGATGTGGTCCGTGACGGGGGTTCCAGACTGGCGCCTCGTTGCGCGGCCCCACACGTCTAACCCCGTGTACGAAACCGACCTCGCCGCCCAGTCGGGGACATCGAGGGAAGGTGCGATGAGTGACCAGTCGACGCCGGTGGCTCCCGTCGCGGTCCTGCAGCCGCCACCCGCTGTGGCTGAACTCCTAACGTGGCAGCAGCGATGCCGCCGCCAAGACGACACGATCGAGGCGCTGCAGGTCACGGTCCAGCAGCAAGCCCGCCGCATCGTGGACCTCGAGACCGCCCTGTCCGCCATGTATCAGCAGCTAGCAGCGGTCCGCGCCGTGGCGGCTGTCTCCCCAGCTGTTTTACCGTCTCATCCCGTCTCACACTCGACGGGCGGTGCAACCGGCAGCACAGCGGCGTCGAAGTCGGTGCACGGAGCCGCTCCTACCACGATGAGCCCCATCGCACCATCGCGGACCGTCGAGGAGCCTTCGCCGCCGCCCGCGCATGCGCACCGAGCCGGAGCGCTCCCTCAGTTGCAACGTACGCACCTCCCTTCGCGGACCGGCCGCGAAGGTATAGAAACAGGTGTGCCGGCACAGCAGATCCGGCCAGCGCCGGCAGTCGCAGCTTCCCCGGTGTCCGAAGACGACATCCCTGTGGACAACACCTCGGTTCACAGTGAAGCGGCCGAACAACCTGGTGGCCGGGACGTGGCCTCGTCGTCGTTCTATCCACAGGCACGGCGCCCGGAGTCGGCATCCGCTGGCGGTCCCCTCCGCCCGTCCGCTACTTCCTCCCTCAGGCCAGGCACCGCGCCGTCGCAGCGCCCCAACGTCCGCTGGAGCGAGTCGCCTTCCCTACTTGCCGGCGCGATCGAGCACCACGGCGCCGCGACAACATCGTTCGCCTTAGCCGCATCGTCGCATGCCGCTGATCAGAATGTGATCGAGTTTGAATACTCGAACTTGTGCCGGCCGGGCACGGACCGCGTCCGCCGGGCCGACTTCAAGGCGATGTACCGACAGAGGTCCGCGGAGTTCGGCATCACGATGTCGGACAGGCAGCTGGACAATTTGATCACGTCAAATTTAGGGACTCAGCGCCCCCGGAGCGCGAGTCGGAGCCGTCTCGGCAGTGCCGTCTCGTCGCTAACCCCTGCCGATGAGGAGGCTGCCGCCTTCCTGACGCTCGAGCAGTTCACGCTGCTTTATTTGAAGCTTGTTCAGTGGTAGCCAACCCGCCGGATCAGCAGAGGGTTTGGTGGTGGTGAGCGACGCGACGCGGTGTCGGCGTCGGCATCAGCTATTCCCAGTTATCCTTATGGTAGATTCATATTCGGTTGCGGTCGTTGTGGCACGATGAGGGGGTGACGCATCGCTCGCTACGTCGTGTAGTCAGATTCTGCCGACCCCTGTGTTGGCCGTGTTGTGCGCGAAGAGAGAGGTTGAGGTTGAGGGAAGTCGGAGGACATTGCACGATGAGTGTGAGGTATGGCAATCGATCGTGTGTACCGAGCCGCAACTTTTTTATTGGGGAAAGAGGGAAGCGAAGAGGGTTCCGTTTTTTCACATCCTGTGGCACAATGTCCAGTGGCAGTGCGCCCCCTCCCCCGGCGGCGCCGCGCGATCCGCTCTGGGACGCCGTCCGAAAAAAGCATCCTGAGGTGTTTGATGCCCCGACCAGCGGTGACGACTTCAGAAGCTACCGCTCCCGTAGCGTCGTCGGCTTCAGTCCGAGCAAACATTTTGTCCTCCTACAACTGAGCGACTCGACAAATTTTGACCGCGAGGGGTCCACCGTGTACAGCACCTACTATGTCGTCGAGATCTTGGTCACCACGGCGCAAGTGGCCAACTCAGGGGCGGAGACCGTCGAGGGAAGCACTCATCTGGGCGATCGTCCCGCGATTCCGATCAAGGCTAAACTGCGGGAGGACTTCGTCGAGGACGAACGCCCTATCACCTATCGCCAGGAGGTCAACGAGTGGGGGCGGGGCGGCAACTACGGTTACCGATCGGTGGCGTGGGACCCCAGCGTGCCTCAGACGCTCGTTGCCGAAGGCGGCGGGTATTCGCCCGATGACGGCCCGTTCAAGCGCCTACGTTTCATCTTCTCTCGGGGGAAGGCCAGTAAGCTAGGAGCCGGAGGCGAGAGGGATGATGGGAGTGGTGAGGAAGCGTCGACGAGCCCCGCCGAGGCGCAACTACGGGCGGCGCAGCGCGTCGTTTGCGACGTGTATCAGCAGCTGCTCGACACGGCGTGCCCGCAAGTGCATGTGGTGGCGCCCCGCTCGGGCGGCAAGCCGCTGGCGCAGCTCGTGGATGAGGCGGCCGCGATGCTGCAGGAGGCAGGTCTGTTGCACCTGCAGCTGTTCGACGTCAGTTCCCATTCCACGGTGAACAAGAAATTCCGCGATCAGCGCGTGCACCATGCGCACGCCACGTTCGCTGCCCTTGTCGCCTGCTACGCCCCTACACTGCTGAGGTCGGTGCTCCCTCGTTTGGGTACGGGACCCAGCGAGGGGGCGCTTGCAACGTCGCCTCATGTCTATGGATTCAGCAGCCGCTCAGAGGAAACGCCGACAGGCTACCAGTGGCGGGTCTCGGCCATGGACATCCGGGGCGGTACGTTTGCTCACGTGTGCGGACTCGCGGCCGCGCTCATGCCAGACGAGTACGGCGGTGACAAACCCTCAGCACGGCTGCTCCCTTGGGCCAACTTTGTTCCTGACATCACACTCGTGGCCTCACTTGCGAAGCAACGCAGCGGTCGCGTCGCGTGCCTCAAGAGCTACACTCCCCCGTCGCCGCAGCCTCGTCGGCATCAAGAGCTAGTGCGACCGGTCGCACTACCGGATGATATGGCCGATATCTGCGAGCAGTTACTCGCGGGTCCGAAACCGACGGCGACGGCGAGCACCAGCGGTGCGATCAAGCCACCCCATTAGCGGCGGCCTCCATCAGTGCACCCGCTCGGACGAGGTCACGATCGCCTCGGGACAACCGCCACTAGCAAACTGTCATGATACGGTGCGGACGACGGAACTTGCTTTTTTCTTCATTTTGCACTCACGATCGTTTCTTTACTTCGTTATGTGAGTCAGTAGATGTCCCTTGCAACGAAAACCAATAAGCATGTCCCTTTGATTGTTGATTTTGTCAACCCCATCACAGTGGCCTTCGAAAACGGGGAGGATGCGTTGAGCGACAAGGCAACGCTTCCTCTCACAGGAAATTATCGCACCCGTGTGAGCTCCATCGCACCTCCTGGTACTGCGACCGACCCGCCCCATATCCCCCCAGATGGCATCGTCGCTCCTGTCGACGACCAGCACCACGATGGCCCCCCGCGCGTCGGAGTCCGGCGTCGCGACCTCCTTGCTGCGAGTGGAAGACACCGAGGGCTCTCTGTTCGGCATTTGGGGTCGCATCGTCTTCTGGTGCGTGGTGAGTTGCGGAACCCTGCATGGCATCTTCGGGCTCGTTGTCAGCGTCAAGTTGGTCACCGACCTGAATGCGAGGTCGCTCCTGGTGCCGGTCATCTACTTCGTCGTCGGCGCGCTCTACGCCTTCATCCGGTGCCTGTGGCTTGCCATGGCAATCGCCTTGGTGCACTACAGCATCGCGGACGGCCTGGAACTCGGGGAACTGGCTTTCTACGTGTTGGTGTTGACCATGCTGTGCATGTTTTTCTCGAGCGGCCGAGTACCGAACCTGTACGCGCTGTGAGAGAACACAACGATCCGACACCCGGTAGGTTCAGATGTCACGGCCAGCGGGGCAGTCATCTTCAAATGCCCAACGTAGATGAAAATAGTTTCCTTGCTTCCCCGATCTGTAGCGTCAAATACACTCCCCTTCTGTGCCACCTCCTCGTTCCACACCCTTTTCCAAAATACATTCTCATCTCGCGGGTAGTTGTGGTGTCCGTAGCTCCCCGTCGACGTTCATCATTATCCACAATCAATCGATGATGATGCCTCGTTCATCATTTCTCCTCCTCGCCGCGTTGACGTTTCTGTCTTGTGGCGCGGGGGCGCTCGCGGCAGTCGACAGTCCTCTGGCAATACCGCCGCCGCCCGCGACCTCCACCCCCCCAGCTGCGCCGCATTGGGCGTACGATCAGCCGGATGAGTGGCCTGGTACCTGCGCCACCGGACGGCAGCAGAGCCCTATCGCCATCGATCCGACGGCCGTGCGGTTCAACAATCGGCTCTCCCCCCTCGTGTTCCACGGCGGCTGTTCGCTGTCCGACTACGACGTGACGGTGCTCAACAACGGCCACACACTGATGATGTCGTTGAAGGCGACGAGCCCCGTGACCATGTCGCCGTGCTACCTGGTGGACCCCACCATTGTGCCGCCTCCGAACGGAGGCATCGGAATGTACCACTTCCTGCAGCTGCACATCCACTCCCCGCCGGAACACGTCCATGACCGCGACGCCGAGGCGGAGGTGCACCTGGTGTTTCAGGACTCGCAGCAGCGACTGCTCGTCGTCGGCGTGCAGCTGGAGGCCGTCGCGCCACCTAGGCGTGGCCACACCGCGCCGCCGTCGGATGTCTTCTTGTCCGTACTGGTCCCGAAGAAGAAACGCGCCGTCGATTTCCCAGACGCCGTGGGTGAGGCGGTCACCGTCGCATCGCCGGTCGGGCGGTTGAGTGACCTGCTCCCTTCAACCTCGTCTTATTTCGCCTATCGTGGTTCGCTGACCACACCTCCGTGCACGGAGGGCGTGCAGTGGATTCTCCTCAGCCGTCCGAGCCGCATCCTGGCCGAGCGCATCAAAGTCTTTCGCGCCATCCTGCGGAACACGACGCTGCAAGAGGCGGAAGCCGATCGCGCCGCAGAAGCTGCGGGTGCTGCTGGCTCTGGCGACGTCGAACGAAAGGTCAAGCCGATCATGGAGAACGCTCGGCCGGTGCAGCCGCTCAACGGCCGGCACATCCAGTATTTTGAGGATCCGAACGCCACGTCCGTGGACGCGTCGGACCGCGTTGACGGCACAACGGCGAGCTACATCCATGGCTTCACGATGCTCGCGATATGCGTTGTGATCGGAACGTTCGGGGTCGTCACCATGCGGCGGATTTCGAACTCGAACGACTCATTCGAGGCCGTCGCGCCGGCGGAAGCGGAAGCCGCCCCCACCACGTCGTCGGCGGCGAAGGGCATCGCAAACTACGGTGCGACTTCCGCCTCCCATTAACTCAACAGATGCATCGCGCGCACATCAGCAGCACCCCCTCTGCCAATGCCACACATCCAACGTCGCGCACAGCGCCTCCGCGGGCCAATTCACAAAGGAAATGTTAGGCGTCTTGCGCGGAGGTGGAACCCCGATGCGACGAACAACGGTGAGAGGGCGTTGAGTGCCTTGCCACGTCGATGTGCCGCGTCCTGTTCTTGTTGATCATCCCTTCTATTCTCTCTATTCAGCAGCACTTATTGGCGAGAAGGAAGGGAAGGCAGGGGGGGGTGTTCACGACGTCGTCTCACTCGGCCACTGATGGGAGCCACGGTATCATCGCCCCCACACCTTCCGGATGGCGTCAAGCCGACCCGGCTGCCCCGGCCGGCCATCACATGCCTCGCCGTGACGAGGGACGAACAAGCCATCTGCGCCGGCGATGAAAATGGGACCGTCACGTCGTGGGACGCGTTCGCGCCGTACTCGAAACGGTGGATCGTCACGCTGCCGTCGAGCAACGGCTTCTACCCCGCAGCTATTGTCACCGTCGCCGGCTTCTCGCGCAAGAACACGTCCTCCGCTGAGGGCCGCAAGCCCCTGCTGGCGGCGACGGCCCAGGGCATGTTGGCCGTCATGGATGTCGCCGCGAGGGGATCGATTATCTACACGTCGACGTGCCTCGGCGCCATTCCGCGGCCACCGTGGCTCAGTTCAGCAGGTGGGCCGTCGCTTCCGGCCACCACCGCCGCCGCGCTGGCGCCGAACGATCACTTCGTGGTGACCGGGCATCCGCACGGCCGTCTTTTCGCACGGGTGCTCGCTCCGGTGCTCGACGCCGCGGCCTACGTTCAGAGCAGTGGGACCACGGGCATCTTGCTTACGCAATTCGAGCTTCCGGTGTGCGAGCTTCTCAACGTCGATAGCGGGTGCGTATGGTCGGTGGTGATGAGCGAGTCGGTGCCCCTTCCGAAGGTCGTCGGCGGCGCGGCAGGGGACGCCGTCGAAGAGCTTCTGTGCGTCGCCTCCGGCGAGCGCGGTAGCGTCGTGGTGTATCGTCTCGGTTTGTGTCCCGGCAAGGTCAGCGGGGGCGGCCGTGACGCCACGCGGCTCGTTCCGGAAGCCGCCGGAGTGACGATCGCGTTCACCTACGGCGGCCGGTACCAGACTCTCCGGACGGTGTCGCTGCGTGACGCGCCGCCGCTGGCTGCGTCCGACGATGGCGTTGCCCCGTTGGCCTCCGTGCTCGACGACCCTTCGTTTGCAGAGGAGCGTGCGTGGCGGGCCGCGCGGCGAGCTTCGAAGGCGGGGACCCCGTCTTTATCGGCGTATGTGGGGGTGCGCGCCGCGGCGGCCGTCGTTGTGCGTGGCCGTGTGACAGAGGGCTCCGCGGGGGCGTTCCTTCTCGCGACACTTGACAACGATGGGCTGGTGACGCTTTGGAGGCTCCTTCGAGATGACCGACGGGGACCACCCGTCTGGGCGGTGGACGCCCTCACTCGATTTGATGCTGCGGTTCCCGGTGCAGCGGGCATCGCCGCCGCGTTGTCCGACCGAGTGCTCGTCGTCGCCGGCGCCGGTGGTGTGGCGGTCTTGCGCATTTCCCTGACGCTGCTTCCCACGGATAGTCCCGGGCGTCGCCTTGGGCAGGCGGCCGTTTCCCCGACGGCAGCCGAGGCAAGCAATGCCGATGGCGTCGTCTTTGTGCCCACCTCGGCCCTCGGGACGAACGCGCACTTGTCGACGCCGCTGTCCTTGATGCACGCGGCGACGGGCTTAGCGGCCATCACGGAGGAGTCCCTGTGGGCCGCACTCCAGGCATCGTTTGGGCCTTTTGGTGGGGGCACAAAGGACTATCCGCCCTCTCCGGCGGGCGCTCTCCTGACGAGTGTGGTGACGTCGGTGAACGGTCTGCTCGTCCTGTGTGGAGCGGCGGACGGCATCGCCGGCGTCGTGGACCTGTCGTCCTTCGTGCGGCCGGAGCGGCTCACATTCCACCGGGGAGCGGTCACCGGTGTGGCCCTGCTGAAGAGCGGCCGGCTCGCCGCGTCATGCTCGGAGGACTGCCGCATCGTCATGTGGGAGACCCGCACCGGTCGTCGCCTGCGGACCTTGGAGGGCCACACGGCCCGCATCTGGGCTATGGCCGCGCTGACGGGGACTTCCGGCAATTTGGACGCCGCCGCGTCGATGGCAATGTCGCGGTCGCGGTTCGATGTCACCGCGGATGCCTCGGGCGGTGTCACCTCGCCGGAGGACGAGGGCGACGAACCGCTGCCTGGTGCTGGCGATCCTTCCCGTGAAAACTTGTTCCGGCAGTACGTGGCAGCGCTCCGCTCGCTGCGAACGCCGCCCGCGACGATCCTCCTGACCGTCGCCGACGACGGCACGCTCCGGGCGTGGGACGGCCTCAGCGGAGCGCTTATTGACACGGCCAACGCGGACGAACGGTGCGTTTGGAGCGTCGCGACGGACCCGACGTCGGGTCTCATCGCCACTGGCGGAGAGGACGGCTCGGTGCGGCTGTGGACGCTGGACGAGGAGGAGGAGGCCGCAACACGCACCTCCGCCCGCCGCCAGCTGCGTCGTCAAGCGATGCTCCGTCGCCATGCCAGGGCCGTCACCGCCGTGGCCTTCTTCGACTACTCTTCCTGGGCGGCGCCCACCTCTCCGACTCCCGATACCGAAGCGAGCCAGACGTCCTCGTGGCTTCTTTCAGGTGACCGCATCGGCACGCTGCTGCTCTGGGACGTGGCCGCGTGCACGTGCATCGGCGACTTCACAGCCCATCCGGCGCCGCATCGGGCCGCCATATGGGGCATCGCTCCGTGGCCGGTGATGCCTCCGCCCTCCTCTGTCATGTTGGACAGCAAGGGCGACCGCAGCTCGATGGCCGACGCATCGCTCCACGGCAATGTCCACGTCGCGACGTCCAGCGAAGACGGCGTCGTCGCGTGCTGGGCGATGCGGCACGATCACACAGCAGCCCCACCCGCCTTTCCGGTGACGATCGCACTCGCGGGCGCGTTCCGGCACACGTCCCCCGTCGGCTCACTCTGCCCGCTCGCGCCGGGCTTGATTATCGCCGGCGACGCGACGGGTGGCATGCTGTACCTGCACGCAGCACTGAAGGAGCGAGCCGTCATCGTGGCCGTCGTGCCCCACACCATCGGCCAGGAGCACATTCGAACCGTCGTACCGCCGCCCGACGCGAGTGTCCCGCTGCCCGGGGCCGCGAACGTCACGGTGCACCACGGAGGCCAGAGCGTCGCCTCCCTCACCGCGACGCGGTTTGGCATGCTGCTTTCCGGCGGCGTGGATGGCGCCGTCTGCTACCACGCGAACCATCGTTTAGCGGTCACCCGCGCGCAGCTCGTCGCGGGCGGCGGCGGCGGGCCTCTTCCTCCTCCTTCGCCAAGCGAATCCGCCGCCGCATTCGGAGGCGGCGACTTCCTAACCCTGCAACAGCTGCTGCATCGCGACTTCCTCGAGCGTGGCAGCGTCTCCTGGTCCATCCGGCGGACGGTTGAGGCCGCCGAGGACACGCTCCGGGTTGTAAAGTTCTTGACGGTGCGCATTTCTTGATGCACAACGGACCGCGGCTTGTTCTATAGTCTATTTTTCCCCCTCAAAAGCAGACCGTTTTCCTTTAATCGTTTCTCGGGGTTTTTGATCGAAATTGTTGCCCCTTGGTTGCTGGTTCTTTTTCCCCTCCCCACGGTGCTAGGCTACACACCCCCTTCTCTCGTAGCCGTTTGATGACGAGCATCGCGGCCGTGTGGCAAAAGGAGCCGCCGCAGAGTCCGAGGCGGCGTCGCTTTATCCCTTCCGCCGTGGACAGCTACGCCAAGGAGGACTTCTTGCACCACGCCACGGAAGGCGGTCTAAGTAGCAGTCCGAGGCCGCAACCGGCCGTTCCATCAGCCGCGATGGTCGGCATACCTCGATTGGACCTCACCCGCACAGAGGCGGCACCTGTCCGACCAGCACTGCAACCGCCGCCTTCGTTCGTCCCGGAGCGCGAGTTTCGCTCGGTGAATCAGCTAGTCTCTGGGAAGCGGTCCGCCAGTGACGACGGCTCCAGCAGCAGTGCCACGGGATGCCGCTCCTACATCGCGCTCGCGCACACCTACCACTGTCCGCCGTTTTCCAGAAAGCGCGTCGCACCGGGAACCCCACGTGGGCAGCTGTTTGTGGAAACGCTCCTGACGACCGTATCACCCCGCGGTGCACCGGCCAGCCCGCCTCGTCCTCCTGCCGCAGTCGCATCCTCCCCTGCCACGTCCGCGAGGGGCGGCCGCGGGGCGGACCTGAGCACCTCTTTGCCGTCGACGGCGCGTGGTTCTCAGCTTTCCGACGGCGGTTCCACTTGGCTCTCAGCGACGCTCAGCAGAGTGCGCCAGCCGCCTCCTTCGTATCATCTTTCGCTGCCCCCGTTTCCGCACCATGGAAGCGTCACGCAACGTCATGCCCCCTCGTCCTCCTCCCCCCGCGAGGGCAGGGATCCATCCTCGGTCTCCTTAGTTGCGTCGCCGCCGAAGACGTCCGCTGGTTCCCGGCCGCCGAAAGGGGTCTTCCAATTGCACCGTCCTGCGGTGTCACTGGATCAGGTGTACAGCATCTATGCCCAAGGCAGCACCGACAAGAGCCTGCTGGCTCCCGACTACGGCGCCGCGTGGAGTCAAGTGTTCGACGCTACGCTCCTTGGCGACGCCGCCGTGCGCCGCGATTTGGCGGCGTTCGAGCTCCACCGTACCCAGCGCCACCATCATGGAGCCGCCGCCGCCGCGAGTGACGATGACTAGTCGTGGAATGAGGACCCCACCCACCTCTAGTAGAGAGATCGGAGGGTCCCTCTCCTGGACGATGACGACGAAGCGATCAAAGTAAGGGAGTGTACCGATGAACCCGCTTGTGTCTCTCACACACGTACCTCTGTGGGCGGCGGCGTGCGTGTGCCCAAGAGAGCAATTGGGGTTCGTTCGTGTGCCATTCCCCTTGACCCACCTCCATCATGGCAGCCGCCTCCTTTCACCAACGTCGTGGCCTTTCATGCGCGTCGAAGTCGTCGCCGCCTACTGACGGCCGCATCGCAGTCTATGGCTGATGCCGTTTCGATGGGCGCTCGTCGCAATGCCAGCGATGACTTCGACGGCGTGCCGCCAGCGCTGGAGGCCAATCGCCTGCTGCAGCGTGACGTGCGCGAGCGGCTGCTGCTGCTACAGGCGGAGGCGGTGGCGCTCGTGGCGGTACTGAACGCCCTCACGCATGCCGCGGCAGACGCCCACTTTGGCGACACCGGCGTCGCCACGCTGGGGTACCAGCCGCGATCGGCCGCGTTTTCCCCGAGCTGGACCCGCCAATTGAAAAGGCGCCGGCTCGGGGGAGGTGGAGGGGTGGATCGGTGCGCGGCGGTGGCGCCAACGGCCGACGCCATCCTTGTGGCCAGGGTCCTCGTTGAATTCCCGATTCCCGCTTTCGAGCGTGGCTTGACGCCGATCGACGAAGCCGTCCTCCGCGGCCTCGTGGCGCGATATGTGCGTGCCGCCGGGCGCCCTCCCAGTGTGTTCGGCACGCCGCAACTGTGGGACGCGATTTCATGGTGCATCAGTCGTCGAAAGCGCGCCTACCTTTCGTCCGGTCACCGACCCGTGGCGCCGATGACGTGCGCCCTCCACTGGCTGCACCGCGTCGCCACTCTGACGAGCCAAGGCGGCCCACGACACGCCACAGCCACCCACCACGCCGCGGTCTCTGAGCGAAGAGGCCGCCAGCAGGTGGAAGCCGCCGAGGACGACGGCGATGGCCAAGAGGACGACGGCCACCGCCGCTGGCAGCTGTCGTGGTCGACGGAGGACGAGCGTCGCCTCATCGAGGCGGTCGCCGCCCAACTCATCGAACAGTCGGCTCGTGAATCGTGGCAGTCGGCGGTGTGCCCTGTGCGGGCCCTACTTCGCAAGGTTGCAACCGTCAGTCAAGTAGTCGCCGGCGAGGAGCGGAGTCGCTGCGATGTCGCAGCTGTCCCGCTGGTCTGTCAACTGGCGTCGTTGGCGCCCACGTCGCTCAGAAACGGGATCGCGCGCATGATTCGCTGGGAAGAGGTCGTCGAACGGCTCGTCGCTGGGCGCCCGGCGTCGGGCGGCCGTCACTCGCTCTTCGAGGTGGTCGCGCACTGGCGCCGCCATCCGCGCCTCGAGCAGGCGATGATGACGTGGCTGCTCGCCGCGGTGACGCAGCGACGGGTGGCGACGACGGTGGCGCAGCCGACCTCCTTCCTCGGGCCACCGCGCCGAGCAGCGGAAGTGGGAGGAGTGAGGGTCCTGGTCCTTGGCATCGCGGATCACAACGCTGACGCGGCTGGGGGTCCACCGGAAACCCGGGTCGTGACTCTACCGCAGCTGGCCGCGCATCACGTCGCGCGGAGCGACGAGGGCTTCTGTCGCCGGGATGCAATGTTTTTGAGGGCGATCAGGCTTGCCGCGTCACAGCCGGGCTCTTTTGGCAGTGGCCGCATCGCGCTCTTGCTGGATGAGGCCGGCTTCGACAACGTGTCCGTCCACGACGTGACGTCTGCCATGACGCGCATGCACTGCGGTCACAACAGCACGTCGTCTCTCGGCACAGACGACGCCGCTGCGACGTTGCGGAAGCCGCTCGGCAGAACGCAACGACGCCCACCCAGCCTTGACTCCCTCCCTATTCATGGTTGCGTCGCACTACTCTTCGCCGCGTTCGGCAACGCGGCGTCCTTGCTGCTCACCTTCGCTCCGCATGCCGCGGTCGTCCAAAGGGGTCTCGCGTGGCATCGGCGGCACGATGCCTCCGTCGGCAGCCACCAAGTCCACCGGACCGAAACTATTCGTGATTCTCAGTCAGCCGTGCCTCCAAGCGTACTAGCTGCCGCCCGCAACACACATCCCGCCGACGACGTTGCGGGCCGCGGCATGGACTTGCTGCACGACATGTGTCGCGCGACGATTCGAAAGGCATGCATCGCCTGCGTCGAGACGCCGTGCCTCCGAGCGTTCAAGAGAGGAAGGCTGCAGTCTGGCCTCCCCGTGGCACCCATGACCGCGTGTCCCTTGGCGCTCTGGCCGGGCCGCTTGTTTTCTGCTACCGCCAACCGGTTGGCGCGACATGCAGGAGGTGTCGCATCGCAGGCATCCGCTGCGCCGCACCCCGCACGATGGTCGCCCGCTGACATCGCGTTGACGTGTGATCCAGCCATATTGATGGCAACCGAAGCGTGCAATCCGCAGCGTGCGCCGGGCGGCGAGGTTGTCCTACTGCCTGCCATCACGCCTCAGTCCGACGAAGCAAAAGACGCCCTTCGCGGAGCTCTGCTGCAACTGTTGACCGTTGCGGCGGATACCCACGATCCTGACCCTGACGGAGCGACGGCCTCGTGGAGCGCTGCCACAGAAACGGAGGTTGTCGTGGCCACGGCCGTCGCGCTGTTTGGAAAGGTGCTACCAAGATTGAGTTAGATGATAACCTCCGTTTTCTTGGCGACGCCCGCGATGATAAGGAGGTGGGATGGAAAGAGAAAAGTGGAGCCATGTTTTTTTAATGGGACACAAGTATCTGATTTCCGCATGATTTTGTTTGCCATCGCTGGGTCACGGAGGAAACCAGCGAGGGGTTTTGGTGAGTTTCAGCTACTTTGGCGTTTCCGCCCGCCGCTTGGAGACAAGAAAAATGGACCCAGAGGAAGCGGAAATCCGCGCTCGTGACGAAAAGCGTCGAAGGGAAGAGGAGGAGCGCAAGCGGCGCGCGGAGGAGGAGCGCAAGGCAGAAGAGCGCAGGCAGAAGGAGGACAGGATCCGCCGGCTCGAAGAGGAGAAGCGGCGCTTGAAGCAAGAGGAGGAATGGAAGCGCCTCGGTCCCGACAAAATTCTTCCTTACCCGCCCGTCCCAGCGTCATCGCTTGATGATAGCGACCCCGGCGCCATGAAGGCGTGGCATCTGGACGACGAGACCAGCAAGCCGACGCTGCGCATCGCGAGTCTAAAACCAGGAAAGCGCCCAGACGCGCCCCGCGTGACCCTCGCGATGTTGAAGGAGCTCGGCGTGGTGTATTTCCGAATGAACCTCAATGACTTCTTGACCGTCAACTGCATTGTCAAGGAGCGCTGCTACAAACACACGGACGAGGTGCGCATCTCGCAGACGTGCAAGGACGATTCGTTCCTCGAGAAACTGTACACAGAACACTTCAACGAGGACGAGCAAGTGCGCCTCATCACGGACGGCTCGTGCTACGTCGACGTGCGCTCGAAGCAGGACACGTGGATCCGCATGCAGCTATCCGCGGGCGACCTGATCGTCCTTCCCGCTGGCCTGTTGCACCGCTCGACGCTTGACGAGTCGGACTACTGCAGCACGATGCGCGTGTTCCGGGACGCTCAGCGGTGGGCGCCCATCTTCCGGTCAGAAAAACGCGCCGACGGCCACCCGGCTCGGCTGCAGTACAGCCGCATGGCCAAGAAGACCAGTGTTGCCGTAGAGCTTGGATTCAAGTGACGGGGGGGGCACGAGCGATGTGTGTCCCCCCTTGGTCGACGTCGCGTTATGTCGCTAGGAATATGGTTTTTTTCTGGGCAAGCCGCCTCCGATGGTGCTGGGCAAGCCTTACTTCCCCACTTCTCATTGTCGCATCCCATTTTTTCTTCTCCTTTCGTCCGGTGCTCCGCCGCCAATTCGCCTTTGGCTGCCTCCCCTCTCAAGTGTAGAACAGCAAGCGCCCTGGCACGCGCGCGCCTCGCTGCCGACTCGAAGAAAAGTCCTTCACAATCTCCGCGCGGAGCAGTGATGTCGCACCAAGCGGCTCATCGGGGGATGTGATGTCAAATGTCATGTTTTTCGAATGGTACTGAGCACAAAACACAACCGCTGAAGGTAGTAGTTGGTGTTCTCTTTTTTCCCTTGTGTTGTCGTCGCATGGCCTGAGCCGCACTGACCCAACCCTCAGCATGAAAACGGAGGCCACGTGGTGCTCCTACGCCGTTGGCGCAGCGGCGATACGGACTTCCATCGACCGGTTGTCCACGACGTTGTCGCCCGACGAACAGGCCAAGGCCGCGATCGTCAAAGCGCTCTGTTGCCCTGTGGAGGCTTTCACCGACCAGTCGGCCGGCGCCCGAGACGCCGAGTTGCCACGTTCGGCCCTGTTGGACGTCGTGCTCATTGCGCACGCGGCGCGAGGCGGACCACGGCCTGCAGTAGGGCACCCCGTGGCCATGAGGAGGGTCCGTGAAGGAAGCTTCGTCGGCGTAAAGTGCCAGGCTGATCATCCCACGGGCGAAACCGGTCTCACGATGACATGCCGCTCGCTCGAAGGTGAAAAGGAGGTGGCTGCCAACACCATCAGCTCAGCCCCGGCGACAGAAACCGCACTGTTGACCGTCAGCCGGTCGTCACGCAGCCCATGCCCACTGCTGATCGCCGTCCGCGTCGGAGGCCGCCCTGCGGACTTGGAGTGCATCGACGGCACGGTGGTCGAGAGAAGGATGCAAGCAGGACGGCAGCCACGTCCTCGAGTCCGTGATGATGCGGCAGAAGGATCATGTTCGTTCCGCGAGAGTGGCCACGCGCCACCCTCCCGCTTGCTCCTCTGCAGATTGTTGGCGGGCCGCAAGCCACCCACCCCCAGCGGCACCGTCGACGACAGCATTGTCTGGTGGAACTGCGCTGCGGCGCTTGCGGACGGCCAGCTGCGGCGGTGCGGCATGCTGGCGAACGCCGAACGGTCAGGTGCGGCTAGCGATTCACTGCCAGCTTCATCTCTGCCGACGTGGGCAGCTGCCCTCCAACTTTGCGAAGCCCTCCGCACGGGACGAGTCCCCACGATTCGGCACTTACTACCTCCTGAGCGGGGTTGCACTTCTACGACGGTGATTTCTCTCGACACGCCGGTCGCCGACGCGCTGTCAGAGGCAGACGATAGCGGTCAGGACGTAGCGGTTCAGGAGGAGCGTGGCCGCCTCGCAGAAGGGCTCTGTAAAACGCTCGCCGTCTTAAATGACGTTTGCGGCGGCACGCTGCTGCCCACCGTCTCTTCCCCCCGTGACCGGACAGGGCCGCCGCGTCGTGTCGTGGTGCGATGCCGCCGAACGGGCCGGGTACTCGTTGATTCCACGGAGGAATCCGTGATCCGGGAACGGTATGCTCGCGTCCAGGACGACGCGGCGGGGAAGCCCGTCGTGGTGAAGTGCTGCTGGGCGTGCGGTCGCCAGAACGGCGAAAGCAGCGACGACGCCGTTCGTCACTGCCCCGCCGTAGGCAGCTGCCTCATCGCACGGTTCATCCAGGGGCAAGGAGCTCCTCCGCACCTTTTTGCTCCAAGCGTTTCCCGCTCCATGCAACGGGGAGGGACGTCCGCGGGAGGCATTGAGAAGTTGGCAAAACGCGAGATCACCCATCCGCCGGCCAAGACCCACGTCGCTGATGCCAATATGCCTCCCGTAAAGCTACGCGGAAGGGAGGGACGCCCTCCGCGAACCAAGTCGCGTCGCGACGCTGACACTGAGTATGACGAGGATTACGACGACACGGCGACGCAAACCGTTGTCGTCTTGTCGAAACTCTCGAAGGACCGCCGGGGGAAATCGGCCTTCGACGTCCTGGCGCAATGCGTTACGGAGGCCTACCGAACCGCCGTGCTGGAACCTGAGGCGGGGGACGGTGGCACGCCGCAGGCCAGCTTTGATCAGTTGGGCGACGCGGGGCAGAAGACTAGTGAAGGGGAGTTGCCCACCTCGGCCACCATGATCGCGATCGATGTGAGCGACGTCACGGAGGCGGAGCGCCGGTCGCTACTGCAGCCGTGCTTGGATTACCTTCTCGCGCAGTTCGCGTCCTGTCGCATCGCCGATGCCGCGACGGTGGGGCGCGTCGTGGCTGGGCATCAGCGCGACGCCGTGGCGAGGAGCCCGCGGTCGCAGCGCGCAATCATTGAGCGCGCTTTTGCCGAGTTTCAGAAACACGTCGACGCAGCGGTTCTGGCTGCTGAACTTGAAGGACGAAAACTCCGATAGCGACGAGTTCGGTCCACGCATCGCGTGCGAATGGATACAGTACCTGTACATGGGTGAACCCTTCCCGATCGTGACCGTGATAGGGGTGACGCTGCTGCACGCGGCCCAAGTACGCGTTAGTGGTCCCGGAACAGCTGAAGCGTCGTGGCAGAGGGCCCCCGCCGCTGAATACGACGCCCTCGAAAGGTTCCACGGACATTTTTGTGAAAAAACGCGTTGCTGGTGGATGGTGCGGCGAGAGCGACGTGGTAGATGTGGACCAGTCCCCCCGCCGCGGCTGGCAAACCTCCTACCACGTCCCGCACCGTTTCTCGCTCCTCGTAACCGAAGACGGCCCCTCCGCAATCACAGAAAGGGGATTCCGAATCCGCTGTGGACCTCAGAGCACTTCAATGTCACGCCCCTATTGTGATGGTCGATGGAGGACGATGACTCAAGCAGTTGAACAGTGGTTCCTAATAACCAGTGGCCTGGACTTACAGAGAGCACGAGAGAGATAGTCTAGACTGTACGTCGTCAACAATGTTCGCACAGGAAGGCACATCGCACAATTTTCGGTCCGTCATCAACACGTTGTATCGGGGGGACGCGTCTTCTGTCCTCGAGGCCTTGTACGAGCTGCAAGCTTGCTTTCACCATCTCTCCGTGAAACACGAGATCCCGCACCACGAGGCCATGGCGACGATCGTCATTGATGAAAAGTCGGGAAATGAGCGGACAGCCCTCTGTCTCGACTTGCTCTCGCTGTTGCGTTCGATTTGCGACAACCATGTACCCCGACCCAATCCTCTCCTGCCTCTCAGCTTGCAGCCTCAATGGTCCGACTCCGATTCGGATCCGATGGAGGAGGATGACTCAGGCAGTTGAACAATGCAATCTCGGCGATGGAGAGAGCAGTACGCTTATGGCCGTTGTGTCGATATTCGGTGTGGGTGTGTGTTTTGGTGTGTCCGGGGCGAGAATGGGTACGAAACTTTTTGAAGCAACGGAACACTCCTTCGATACGATATCTTCTCATATTTCTTTTTTATTTCTGAACGACGACATTAGTCACTATGACACCTTGCCCGCTGTCGCTTGCGGGTCGTCAGTAACTCCCGGAGAGTCCAGGCGAACCGCCCGCTTCCGCGCCGGTTATGCCCACCCTGTGGGCCACAGAACCACAACTTCCTTCCTTCCTTCCTCTAACACGAGCACTTGGGTGAAATTTCTCCAACAAGCTGGTGTGGCACCAGCGGCAAAGAGGACGAAACAACCTTTCGAAACACTCGGGTTTTTTTCATTTTGAATGCTTCGCTCCCTCCTTCCCTCCTCTTTCCGTCGGACGGTCGCCGCCAACGTACGTTTGCGTTTCATGCGGCGGCCCTTCACGGGCCGATCACAGACCTAAATGCAGCATCGGCGGGTTGTGGTCAGATGGCTTCGAAAAAAATCGACAGTAATTACCGTCCCATACCCTTCCATGATGCCGCTCCTCACCACCACGCTCCTGGTGGTGGTCGCCGCATTCGCCGCCGCCGCGCCGTGCCCGGCAAATGGCCCCGTCGCAACGGACACATTTGCCGTCAACTGTGCCGACCTGCAGCTCACGGTCATCGCCGACAACGTCACTGTCATCGTGGTCGGCGCGACCGGCTCCATCAAAGTGGCCTCCGACGCCGCCGGGACCACGCTGCACCTGCGTGACAGCACCGTCGCCGGCAACCTCACGCTCCGCGGGCCGCACGCGTTCGCCGATGTCCGCAACTCGACCGTTGCTGGCACAGATGTGGTCGTTGTTTTCGGCACGCGCAACGCAACGATTGCTGTCGCCGACTCGACGATGACCGGCACCGTCGTCGCGTCCGTGCTCTCCAGTGCCGTCGGCGTCTCCATCACCATCACCAATTCGACGCTGAACGGCACGCGCTACGTTGCCAGCGTCGTCGGCGCGACAATCGCCGACATCGCCGTGGTCATCACTGCCTCCCGCCTCGCGCTCGACGGCAGCGACAAAGTAGGCGTCGTCGCGCTAGCCGCTGCCGTCGCCGTCAACGCCGCCGTCAACGTCTCCACGTCATCGATCACGAGCAGGGCGCGTGACGACGTGGGGGTCCTAGGCAGCGGGAGTTTCACCGGCGTGACCTGGACGAACGTGACCGTCTCCTCCGTAATCTGCAATGTGACGTCGACCGCACGCAATTACGTTGGGGTGCTCGGTGCCGGGAGCAGCAGCGTAGCCTGGACGAACGTGACCGTCTCCGTGGCGCACGCGAACGTCACGTCGACGGCAGCGGGCAATTTCGTGGGGGTCCTTGGTGCTGGGAGCAACGGCGCCGTCAACTGGACGAACGCGACCGTCTCCGCCACGCACGCCGTTGTCACATCGACCGCAGGCAATTACGTAGGGGTCCTCGGCGTCGGGAGCAGCAGCGGCGGCGTCAACTGGACGAACGTGACCGTCTCCGCCGCGCTCGTCGCGGTCACGTCGACCGCAGGTCATTACGTGGGGGTCCTCGGCCTCGGAAGCGGCGGCGTCGGGCGCTGGACGAACGTGAACGTCTCCGCCCAACTCTCCAATGTGACATCGATCGCGAAGGACGCGGTGGGGGTCCTCGGTGCCGGAAGCAATGCCGCTGTGAACTGGCAAAATGCCGACGTCTCCGCCTCCGTCGTCAACGTCAATTCGGCCGCTGGTGCCTTTGTGGGGGTCCTCGGTGCTGGAAGCTACGAGGCCGTGACGTGGACCACCACCAACGTCTACGCCATATTCGCCAACGTCTCGTCGACAGCGGGCTCGTCTGCGGGCGTCCTCGGCGTCGGTAGCATCAAGGGCATCGTGACCTGGACCGGTGTGAGCGTATCCGCCCGTCTCGCCAATGTCACAGCGATGGCGTCTGACTCATCGGGCATCCTCGGCACCGGTAGCAGCAACAACGTGATATGGACCAATGTGACCGTCAACGCTTCGATCGCCAATGTGACCTCGACCGCCGCCGGCGACAACGTGGGGATCCTTGGTGCCGGTAGCAGCAATGGGGTGACCTGGACGAACGCGGCCGTCTCCGCCACGCTCTCCAACGTCACGTCGACAGCGCGTAACCGTGTTGGGGTCCTCGGCGCCGGGTGCACCGGCGACTACGTGACCTGGACGAATGTGACCGTCTCCGTCGCGCTAGCTAACGTAACGTCGACCGTGAACAACACCGGCTACGCCGTGGGAGTCCTCGGCGCTGGGAGCAACAGCGGCGTGACCTGGACGAACGTGGTCATCTTCGCGCAGCTAGCCAACGTGATGGCGACCACGAGCGACACGACGTCGTCCACGAAGAGCGTTTCAGGAGTCCTCGGCGCCGGGAGCAACCATATCGTGCTGTGGACGAACGTGACCGTCTCCGCGACGCAAGCTAATGTCACATCGACCGCGAGACACTACGTGGGCGTCCTCGGCGCCGGCAGCCAGAATGGCGTCACCTGGAGGAACGTGATCGTCTCCGTCGCGTCGGCCAACGTCACGTCGACCGGCATGAACGCGGTGGGGCTCTTTGGCGCCGGGAGCAACAGCGGCGTGAATTGGTCGAACGTGACCGTCTCAGCAATGGTCGTCAACGTGACGTCAAGTGCGGGCAACAACGTGGGCGTCGTCGGCGCCGGTAGCAACACCAGCGCTGGGAGCTGGACGAACGTGACTGTCGCCGTAACCCGCGCAAACATCACGGCGAAGGCTATCAGCGGAGTGGGCGTCCTCGGCGCGGCGGCCTGCAACAACGCCGTGATGTGGACAAACGTGACCGTCTCCGCCACGTACGCCAACATCACGTCGGCCGCGCTCGACTGTGTGGGACTTCTCGGCGGCGGTACCGGCAAGTACGTGAACTGGACCAACGTGGCGGTCAACGCTTCGATCTCCAATGTGACCTCGACCGCCGCGGGCGACAACGTGGGGATCCTTGGTGCCGGTAGCAGCAATGGGGTCAACTGGACGAACGTGATCGTTTCCGCCGCGCTCTCCAACGTCACGTCGACAGCGCGTAACCGTGTTGGGGTTCTCGGAGGAGGGTGCGGGGACGGCACCGTGAGCTGGACGAACGTGACGGTCGCTGCCGCAGTCACCAACGTCACGTCGACCGCGATGGACTCAGTGGGGGTGCTCGGCGCCGCTAGTAGTGATCGCGTGAGCTGGTCGAACGTGACCGTCTCCGCCGCGGTCGCCAACGTCACGTCGACCGCCGTCATCCGCGTGGGAGTTCTCGGCGCGGCCTGCGGCAACGGCGCGGTAGGCAAAGGCCCCGTCGGCAGCGGCATTGTGACCTGGACGAATGTGACGGTCTTCGCCACGCTCGCCAACGTGGTGGCATCGACCGCGGGCGACTTCGTGGGGATCCTCGGCGCGGGAGGAAACGCGGCTGTCGCAGTGGGCGGCACGGCCGTCGCGCCGTGGACGGGGGTCGCAGTCGTGCTTGCCGACTCAACTCTCGCTTGCCGTCAGTCCGCGGTGTCCGGTGTCCTCGGCGCCGCCATCGCCACGCGCGACGAGCTGGGCGCCGCGGCCAGTGGCATCATCACGTGGAGCGAAGTCGTAGTCGTCGCGGCGGCGTCCGTCGTCAACGTGCAGGCCGGCGAGCGTGCGGCGCTGCTGGGCGGGAGCGCCGACGGGGGCGCATGGACCGACGTCTTCACCGGCGCCGTCGACGCGAGCCGTGTGTTTGCGCGCGTTGGGCCGTCGGGCTTCACATTGGGCGCGCCCGGTGCGTGGCGAGACGCGGTGCTCGCGAACCGGTCAGCGGTTATCGACACGAACAGCTCGGTGCTGTGCAGCAACCGGACAGTCGAGACGTGCCCCGCCGCCGACCTCCCGCGCCACGTCGCCGCGCTCATCGACCGTGCGCGGAGCCGAGCGTCCACGGTGACTGCAACCGAATCGCAGACGGACACCGCAACCGCGACGCCGAGCGACACGTCGACTACGACAATGACCTCCACGTCTAGTCGGACAACGACCGCCACTCAGACATCGTCGACTCAGACTGAGGTGACTAGGATCACGTCGACGGGTTCCACGACAATCACAACAACATCTTCGACCACGGCGACCACCCAAACGGCTAGCTCGACGCCAGCGCAAACGGCGCTCGCCAGCGGCACAACGCTCACAACGAGCAATCCTTTCCCGACCACGCGAACTTCATCAGCGCCGCCAACACAGCTGAGGCACACACCCACGCATCGGGTGAGCCGCAGCCGGACGCTGAGCGCGACGATGGCCCCGACCCCGCCGGCGGCGACGCCGCCTCCTGCGCTGCTGACGGCGGGCGCGACGATCACGAGCGTGGCGTCGGTGATTGGTGCGACGCCAGCGGCAGCGCTGATCGTGTCACGGTTGACGGCGATGCAGTCGATCGGGTCGTGCACGGACGAGCCGGACCTGGAGGCGGCGCTGCCCGTCGCGGACAGCCCGCTGCGGATGAGCGTGCTGCTGCCCGGGACGGTGGCCGGCAGCGGCGCTGCGGGACTCGCGCCGTACTTCGGACTCATAGTCGGAAACACGCTGCTCCTGGCGGGATTGGCGGCGCTGCACGCGGGTGTTGCGTGCGTGCGGTACGCGGGGCGCGGGACTTCAGGTGCGGACGCGTGGGTCGCGGCGATGGCGTGGGCGCGGTTCCCGTCGCTGCTGGTCGTGCCGCACACGATGCTGCTGCCGCCTGTGCTGGAGGCGGCGCTGGTGGTGCTGGTACAGGGCTCGGAGGCCACGACGCGCGCGCCGGCGGGCGCCGTGGTGCTGGCGTTCGCACTGGGCGCTGCCTGGGCAGCCGCGACGGTGGCGGGTCTGCACTGGGTTTTCCGCCGCGCTCTACCGGCCAACGCCCAGTTCACACTTTTCTCTGCGAAGCCGGCCGTTTCAGACGACAAGAGACTGGTGGCGCAGTTGGTGCGGTTCTTCGAGTCTTCAGAGGCCGGCGAGTGGGTCGACAAGCCGAAGGAGGACGAAGCACGCGCGGGGGTGGTGTGCGACGGCAAGCACACGGATCGCTTCTCCTTCGTGCGGCGGTTTGAGATGCTGTTCTGCGACTACCACGGGCGGTGCGCTTGGTACTTGCTGGCCGAAGTCGCGGCGAGTTGCTTCTATGGACTGGGCGCGGCGCTGACGTTCTGGTCGTGTAAAGCCGCAAACGGTGTGCTGATTGTGACGGTTGTGGGGTACCTGGGGTCGATGGTGTACCTGCGACCGCACGTGTCGCAGCTGCACTTTGGCATCGGCGTGTTCTTCGCGGGGTCGCAGCTGCTGCTTGCGGCGCTGACGGTGGCGCACAACGCCACAAGCCAGCGCTACGCCCTCGTGGCGGGCGCGGTGTTCGTCACGGAGACGGCCATCGTGTACTTGGCGCTGCTGCGGACGGTATGCGACGTCTCGCGCGTGGTGTATCTGTTCGTGCGGCGCAAGAAAGACGAGCACCTCCGGTTTCAACGCGAGCGCGCGACCAAACTACAAGTGGAGGTGGAGATGAACAGCCTGCGCCGTGGTGGTGACATTGACCCGCCTCATGCAGCGTCCCCGGACGATGGCACGGTGAAGCAGCCGCTTCTACTGGTGGCCGCCGCGCCAGAGGTGGCTGTGCGCAAGCCACGCTCCTGTGTTCACGAAGTGCGAGAGTTGTGTCCGGTGCCCCTCGATCATCATGGAGCAGCTGCGTCCCACCCCCCTGCGACCCTGCCACCCGCACCACCCGGCCCGCAGCCGCCCGCCACCATACCCACCTCGCGGTGCGCACGGCCGCAGGGGGGTCGTTCTTCGGCGTCATCGTCCGGAGTCGGCGCGGCGGTGCCTCAGTGGGAGCAGCGCCTCAACCGCATGCGCGAGGAGGAGGTCGCGACGCAGGCGCTGCTGCAAGACACGCTACAGACAACGTTCGGCAACTTGTTCGCGCTGGCCAAGGCACAGCAAGCCTTTACCGCGTTGCAGCTTCGAGTCCGATCAGGCGCAGAAGAACCGCCTCGAACGAACCGCGTCAACCGTCCCCGTGGACGGCGACACCAGAGCGCCGAGCGACCGCACACAATCGATGTCAGGGCCAGTGCCGGACGCATAAAGCCGATAGGGGCACCCCGAGGAGGATTGCTGGGACGAGGAGCCTACAATGAGGTGACCAACCCTTCCTCTCCGCCTCAACATGATCTCGATGCCGCCACCTCCACCGCCGCGACGATGGGCCCAGACGCGACTCGGGCGCACCTCAGAGTGGATGTTGTCGCGCGTGGTGTATCTGAGGTTCAGGCGTTGGCAGAGGACTCGGACAGACGTCGCCATCCGAGCGCCACGGTGATGGCGGTCGCGTCGGCCTCGTGTGATCCCCTGCGGCCCGCCGAAATCGATCAACTTTGACTGCTGGCGACGTCCAACTCCCATTGTTATTAGCCCCCCCACAGCGGGAGGCCATCTCGTCGCGCGCTTCTCAGTTAACGCGCGACCTACCACTGTACTCAGTTAACACGCGACGCGTGGTCTCCTTTCGCTCTCTCATTCACGCCGTGGCCGACTTACCTGCCACGTCGGACCACGCGGTGATCGGCCGCCGTCAACGACCCAAGTGTTGTAGTGTGATGTGGTACCTTCCACAGAGTCAGGGCCGTGCGCCGTGCGGTGTGAGAGGCCTTTTGTTGGTTGCAGATCCCCCTATGTTAGCGCCACTTTATCACAAGGGGGCGTCGTGCCGCATAGCAGAGGCAGCGAAGCAGAATCCGACTCCTTCTGGCACGCGTGCCTCAACTGGTGCAACGTCCTTCAGATGGAAGGATGGCTGTGAGTCGGGCCTATGTCGATGCCCGATATGGCCGGGTCCGACCCCGGGAAGCATGGCGGTCGGCGGCCGTCGCAGCGCACCCTGAAAGAGCCGAATTGCTGCTCCGTGTGGATGTCAAGCGAGACGCTTGCGTTTTCTTCAGGGTGGGTGGGTCACTGCGACCGAGACACTCACTTCTGTCGCGCAGACAAACTTGCCACGCTCCAACCACACGCCAACCACCACGTCCGCAACGCGGAAGATGTTGTGACGCACGCGACGTACTCACGGCCACTGTTTCGTATGCGCGGGTTGATACGGGTGGTGTGTCACCCGAATCGCCGTAGGGGACCCCCCGTTGTGCTATCCCGGGTCAACTCTTACTCCTCCTAGGTTGCGTCCTTGAAAGTATCTTACTTGTGTTGTTTGGATACTCGTTGACACACAGGTATGTCGTCGTCCTGCCTCGATTGCAACACGTCGCTGGCCGGGTTCCTGGCCCGGGTGTACGAGTGTCCCAAGTGCCACCGCAAGCCCCTCTGCGGGAAATGCATCGACTACGCCACCGCACGGGGCTCGTTCAAAACGGATCCGGGTGCGGTGAAGGTCGTTTCCTTGTGCTTCGCCTGCTTCAAGTCGGAGTGCCTCTTGGACTTTGGCACCCACGTCGACATCGTCGGCCCTTCGTTGGAGTCCGGGGCCCCTACCATCATGCTCGTTCATGGCGGCGGCTCGCACCGTCGCATGTGGAGGCGGATCGCCGCCGAACTGGCGGAGGCTGGCTATCGCTGCGTGCTGCCGGACCTCCCCGGACACGGCACCCGTGTTCACGAGCCGCTCACGCTGGACTCCTGCCTGGCGGTGATCCGGGCCTGCTATGACGAGTACTGCGTCGGACCGGCGACCGTCGTGCGCCCCATCTACCTCGGCGGCTCGTTCGGCGGCTACGTCGGCATGGAGATGCTCAGTCGCGCCCCGGACCTCTTCTCGGCGGCCATCATCATCGTTGCGTCGCAGCGAGTGGGCGCTGGCGCGACATTGAAGGCGCGCCTGGCGCTGCAGGCGATGCGGTTCTTCTCTCCGCGCATGTGGACCGAGACCTTGGCGGGTGGGATGATCAAAATGTTTCGCGGCGCCGAGCAGCAGCTCAACCTCGACGACATCGACGACATGGTCGTGGGCAGTCAGCAGTTCTTCCAGCAAGGCGTGCAGCAAGTGGACGTGCTAATCGCGAGTCAAAGCGAGGCCGCAATGATGCGGTACTGCCACCCCGTGCTCTACCTCACGGGAGGGGCCGACCACCACGACATGGAGAAGGCGCTGCTGTCTGTGTCGCTCCAGAACGAGACGTCGGCGTTGCTGGGAACGGGGCTCGCGCCGCTGACGCAGTCCATCGTGTACGAGGGCGCGAGTCACTTCGTCGCGCACGACCTACGATTTCAGCGCCGCTTGCACGGCGACGTCCGCCGATTCTGCGACGAAGTGGTGGCGCGAAATCGACCCTCCGCGGCGGCGACGGCAGTGCCCAGTGCCACGGCCGGGGCTGCCCCACCCGCATAGTGCCGCAAACGATCCAGCCGACCAAAACCATGGCCTACTTTCACAAAGCCACCTCGGCACCTGCCGTCCCCCACACTCCGCCTTCACCCCTTGTCTTGCTTTGGCGATGCGTCCTCTTTGGGATGGGTGGGCCACTTCCCTGTTTGAGCAACGCATGCACTCGTTGTGGTTGAAGTTTTCCCACAGAGGACAGAAAGCCCCCACGTTTTGTGTCAGTAGGTAAAGGTTGCCTCTCTCCTAGCATGCTTCGCTTGGCAAGATTGCTCCGTCGTACCCCGCAGCAGCAGGACATCCCCACGGGGTGGTCCACGCCGACAATGCTGCGGCAGAGTGGCTACAGCCAACCGCTCAACTCGACGCTGAATAGCGACATAGGGCGCCACGTCAATGAGCCGTTGTCGAAGTGGGTCGAGCGCATCGCCACGGGGCACACCTTTGAGGCCCGCGCACCCGACGACCGCATCTACGGCGGCGACCACGGCACCGCGAAGATGCACGCCATGAACGAGCTGAAATCCATGGACCGCCGCTTGGCCACGTGGAACCACTTCGACCTCGCCGTGAACGTCCTGAAAACGGCGCGCTTCTACACCACGGGCTCGGGCGCCAAGTATGGCAACGAGTACCTCGACGGCCGCATCGTCGGCTTGCTCATGTACAGCGAGACGGACAAGTGCAACGAGTTCCTACCGCAGCTCGCCGAGTTTCAAAAGCAACATCAGGGCGACTTCGTCGTGGTGGGCGTCTCGTGCTGCTCGGACGAGGCCGAGAAGACGATGTGGCGGCACGGCTTCATGCACCTCTCTCATCGCGACGGGGCGACCTGGGTGCAGCGCGACGTCAACTTCAAGCTAGGCTTCGTGCCGCTCCCTCGCCTCTACATCATTGAGGGCACGAAAGGCTGGGTCATCTCGTCGAGCGGGTACACGGCCGTGAAAGTGAATCCTGACACGTGCTTCGCGGAGTGGGTCCGAGGCGAGGCCGGCGTCAACTGGACCGACTATGCCAAGGGTCTCTTTTTGAAGTGATCACGTCGAAGGGCGACCCTACCCCACCCCCCCAGGGCAGCGAGAATTGTCATTTTTGAAAGGCACAACTTGATTGCGTTGAGTTTATCTTCTCTCCTTCAGCGCCGTTTACTTTTCTTTTAGTATCGCCGGTCAGTATCGCGGGCAGAGGGAGGGAGCGCCATTCGCCATCTATCGACTGCCCACCTCATTCAACACACTCCACGCCGTCTTCCAGCCAATAAAGAGTGCAGAACAGGGAGGAGATCAGCCAGGTCCCCGCGTACACAACATTTCAACGACCTCGACAGTCGCCCCCCACGACGCATCATGTCCACGTCGGTTGCCACCATCTGCATTCGATGTGGGTCGAAGGAGCACACAACCCGCGAGCACGACGAGATGACCAATCCGAAGAAAAAGATCAACCCCAATGCGGCCAAGAAGGCCGCGGCCACGGCGCAGACCATCGAGTCGAAGCTGCAGGCCGGCTGGCTCACGCCCGATCGATGCTGGCAGCGGATTAAACCTCATCCCGGGATTCCCGAGGTGCTGGACAAGCCGTTTAGGGACCGCTTCTACGCAGACCCGTGCCTCACGAAGTTTCACTGCCGCGAGCCGTGCCCATGCAAAAAGTGCGTGGGGCAGCGCAACAAGCGCGCCATCGAACTGCAAAAGCGGCTTGCGCGTCACTGAGAAGGGACGCGCGATTGTCGTAGTCCATCTTTTTTGTACACTTCGCGACTGTCGTCACCGCATGCAGTCGATTGTGGGGCGTGCGGTGGCGACGTCCGCGTTCAAGTTTGTCTTGTCCTTTTGTTCCGGTATATCTTTCGGCTTTCATAATTTTCTATTCTGAAAAAGCGAAGGTGCAGCCATCACTGTGATTTGTTGCAATCCCCCCGACCCTTTTCAGTCGCGCAAAGAAAAGGGAGTTACCACGGCTGATGACCTGTGTTGTTGTTGGCCCCTCCTTTCTTTCCACCAACTTGCTTGATCATCACGCAGCTCTCTCTAAGCCTTTCACAGGATCGTTTGTCCTCGGTGGTGGTGGCGTGTGAGATGGCCTCGTCGATCCTGATTTTGGACAGTAAGGGCAGCCCGATCATTCAACGGTCCTTCCGCGGTGACGTGACGATCAACCTGTCGCAGGTCTTCGTCCGCCGCGTCGTGGATGAGGAGGAGTCCGCCATCGCGCCCGTCTTCGAGCATGAGGGTCATACCTTCGTCGTCGTGCGGTACAATGACATCTTCTTGGTCGCCGTGGGTCGCGTCAACTTCGTGCCGTTGCTCTACGTCGCGTACCTGAACCGCATCATCGACGTGTTCAAAAGCTACTTCAGCGAAGTCACCGAGGAGTCCCTTCGCGACAATTTCGTCATCATCTACGAGTTGCTGGACGAAACGATGGACTTTGGCTTTCCGCAGCTCACCGAGACGAACGTACTCAAGGAGTACATCACGCAGGAGGGCTTTCGGCTGCAACTGTTCGACAGTGACGAGCAAATCGACGTCAAGCCGCTCCCGGCGGCCGCGACGGGCGTCAACGGGGCGATCGAATGGCGGCCGCTTGGCATCAAGCACCGAAAAAACGAAGTGTTCCTCGACGTGGTGGAAACGATCAACGTGCTGCTCAACTACGACGGCGAGGTGCTGCAGTCGGAGATCGCCGGCGCTCTAAAAATGAAGGTCAAGCTATCCGGCATGCCCGACGTGAAGCTCGGGGTGAACGATAAGCTCGCACTGGACGCCTCACGCCGCATGACGGGAGCGGGCGGCCCGAACACGGCCTCGCCCGGTGCTCCCCCTGCGGCAGGCGGCGGCCGCGGGAAGGTCGTGGAGCTCGAGGACATCCGATTCCACCAGTGCGTCAAGCTCAGCAAGTTCCAGGCGGACCGCACCATCTCCTTCATCCCGCCCGAAGGGGACTTCGACCTCATGACCTACCGCATCCCGACCCACATGCGGCCCCTCGTGCAGTGCGAGGTGCAAGTCGTCCGCCACGGCACGTCACGCGTGGAGATGGCTCTCACGCTGCGGTCAACCTACAAGAAGATGTCGCTCGCAACGTTCATTGACGTGCTCATTCCGGTGCCCGTGGACGCGTCCAAGCCGACGGGGACGGTGACGGCGGGCACCCTCGGGTATCAGCCCGAGAGGGAAAGCGCCGTGTGGAGCCTCCGGAACTTTCCGGGGATGAAGGAAGCGAAGTGCAAGTGCCAGTACACCTTGCCCTCCGTGCGCGTCTCCGACCCCTCTGCCTTTTCGAAGCGCCCGATTGTCATCAAGTTTGAAATTCCTTACTTCACCGCGAGCGGGTTCCAGGTGCGCTATCTTAGGGTCACCGAGAAAAGCAACTACGAGACGAGCCCGTGGGTGCGCTACGTGACGCAATCCGGAGAGTACCACGTGCGGACAAACTAAGGCTACTCCTTTGGCTGGGCAGCCGTCGTGGACTTTCCATATGACCTTTCCTTTTCGTCATTCAGTGCATGCACGCACCTTTTTTGAGAGCGGTTCGTTGAGCCCCCAGCGCTCTGCCCAAGGTTCCCGTGCCGCCATCCCTTGCTTCCCGAAGACCGGAAAAAATGACGATCCTCTCGTGATCCCCTCTCGTCGCCCCAGGGGACGGCCTGTGACGCTTTGTGCGGCGATGATCCTGTACCGCTGTGTGTCTTCTCTCTCTCTCTCCTCACCTCGGGGCAGCACGGCCCTGTCGTCTATGGCAGCCTCTCCGGTAGAGGCCGTTCCGGCCGGACGGGAAGGCTGCGCGCCGTTCACGTTCGTGTTCGTCGGCACAGGCGTGTCCACCGGCTTGCCCGTGCTTCGCCACCCGCTCGATACGAAGGAACCTTGCGCGTGTGCCGCTGCCCTCGCCGACCCGGCGCACTCGCCGAATTGGCGTAACAACGTGTCCCTCATGATACTCCCGCCTGCCTCGACCACCCCCCCGGTGCGGACGGCGGAAGTGGTATCTGGCGATGAGGTGATCCCCGGTCTGCCCGCCGGGGTGACGTTGGTGGGTAAGCGAGAGAGTCCTGACGGGGGGGGTCGCGACTTCATCCTGATTGATTGTGGCAAGACGTTCCGAGACGCCTATTTCCGCACCATGCGACGCTGGGGCGTGACGCAGCTGCGGTCGCTGTTGCTCACCCACGAGCACGCCGATGCGGTGAACGGCATCGACGACTTGCGAGACTTCCAGGACTACCGCAGCGACGCGGAGTATAAATATTGCGTGGTCGATCAGCCGATGCTCGCCTACATGAGCGCCTTCACGAAGGCGACCCTGACGCGCTCGATCCCCTACATCGTGAACCCGGCGGTACCCTACGGTCCGGCGCACGAACTGGCGGACGCCATCATCACAGGCGAGACGCGGCAAACTGTGGCCGTCTCCCGACGGCGTCTCATCCTCGGCATCGTGGACATCGACGATACCCAGCCACAGCCACTAAAAATCGCCGGCATGCCGCTCGCGGTGCCATGCTGGTCGTTTCCGGTGTTCCACGGCGACAGCTATGTGTCCTTGGGGTTTGTCTTCGGCGCTCCCGCCGCATCATCGCTGCGCGACGGCGCCTCTTCATCGGCAACGCGACGAGATTGTGTCGTGTACTTGTCCGACGTGAGCGCCGTTCCGGACGCGACGATGGTGTTCTTGCGTGGCCTCGGCACCATCGATGTGTTCGTGGTCGACTGTCTCCTCGGTCCGGGTGAAAAGCACTTCTCTCACTGGTGTGTGGACCAAGCCTGGGACGCGATCGTTGCGCTGCAGCCACGTCAGACCTTCTGCGTCGGCATGTATTGCGATCTTGAGCACGAGCGGACGAACGCCATGTGGACTCAGCGCCTGGCACGGTACAAGAGGGAGAACAATCCCACCTCCACGATCGAGGCGGTCGCGTGCGCGTTCGACGGGCAGTCGTTCGTTTCGTGGATGTAGCGAGCCACGACCCGCCGGCCGATGATGCGGCAGCGATGACGATGCTTTTGCTATGCTCTGCTGGCGCGTCACGTGGAGGCCTTCCATTGTAGGCTCTCCAGCTTGCAAACATGACGGCGTCGACTGCCCTTCGTCGCTTTGAGCGCTCACACCCCGAGCTAAAATGGGGCGGTTCAGGCGAAATGGTTGTTGTTTTTTGGGTCTACTCCCACCCCACCCGACGTCAGCAGCCGATCGTCTCATTAACGATGATGGCGGTGTCGCCGTCGAGGGGGTGGTCGGATCGTGTTGAACTGAGTGTTTCGTCGCGGCTTGCCGGTCAGGCCGGCGCGGCCGCCGGACCCCCCGGCGGGTTGGTGGTGGTGACGTCGCCTGGCTGCCCTTCGTCCCCACCGCGTAGCGCCTCGCGGCGGATTAACGCCGAGAGTAGCTTCGTGAGGTTGAGCGATCAGCTTGGGGCTCTCTCGCGACTCGTGGACGACTTGAGAATCGACGGTGCTTCATCCCCGAGCCCCACGCGGTCAAGTCAGCTACTCAAGCTGACCGACTCATCGTCGCAGACGACTTTTCATCCGCCTGCGGCACCAGTCATCGCTGCGGCTCCGCCTTCCGCCAGCCCAGCGGCTGTAACAGTCAGTCGACCACCGCTCCCCACGGCTGTGGCTCGGTCGCCGAAAACACCACTGTCACCCCCATCGTCTAACGGCTATGCCGGGGATGCTTCTCTGCAAGAAACCGTCGACAGGCTCCGACGCCAGCTCGAAGTCAAAGATCTCGCCTTGCGCGAGCAGCAGGCAGAGATCCTCGCACTCCGTAAACGAGTTAAAGTTCTCGAAGCGTCGTGAGACCACCCGGAAATGACGGCCGGAAGCGGGGGGGGCGCCATGTCGCGCCGGCAAACTGTTGCTGGATTGCGATCTTCCGCCGCCGCCGTTGGGTGGCTGTTGTTTTGTTTCCCACAGCTATCTCTCATATTGGTAATTTTCGGGGTCTTTTTTCCTTCTTTCACAACGCCAATCACATCACCAACCACTACCCCCATCGGTACCTCCTGATGAACAGCGGTGGCCCCGCAACCTCCTCGTCACTGGCTGCGCTAGGCGGCGGCGGCCTGGCAGCGTCTTCGATGGTCATCCCCGCCACGAGTCGCGTCACGGACCTGGACGCCATTATGCAAAACTTCGACGCCAAGGCGGCGAAAGACCTCCGCAGCTGCATGACCTCGACACTCACCTTCGTCAACGCGATCGCCGATGCTGGCAACCTTCCGATTTACGAGCTGGGCCAGCACGTGTGCAGCAACGTGTGCGTTCTCGTGCTCGAACACTACGTTAAAAAAATGATTGCCGGTTTGACGGCAAAGTCAACGCAAGCGACGGCCCGCGCGGATGTTTCCGCGCCGTTTCGCAGCTTGTTGCTGGCGATGCACCATGGGGTGCCAAGCGGCCACGTTGCCCCTCCGCTGGCCTGGAAGCAGTGTCGGCCCTTCTTGCTCATTCTCAACTACGTGGCCGGGGTGCTCCAAAGTGACAGCCTGTCCAGCCGATTCGGGCAGGACTTCTGCGCGATACTGACGTTTTTGCTGCGATTCGACGTTTACCGTCGCGTTGTCCCGCCGACGATTATCGCCTCACTCAGTCAGCGCTGCATCCAAGTGTGCATCGCCGCCACTTCCGCCGCCACCGCGACGGGAGGACGGGGTGACTCCCCTGCTGCCCCCACCTCCTTGGATGCGGACGAGCCGACCGCCTACGCCCAGTTGCTGGAATCGGTCGTCGCCCTGCCACACTGGTGCACCGGCTGGCTGGCGTATCCCCCCCTCGGCGACAGGGGCACGTGCGCCACCGAGGGTGAGCCGCACTTGATCTCCTTTTGTCTCGACCTCGCGACGGTGCTGCAAGCGGCGCACGCCGTTGACAAGCTGGAGTCCGCGTCTCTTCGGGCTCACACGGCGCTCATGTCAGCGCTCACCTCAATCGTCTCAATGTTCGAATGTGCTGGGGCGGGAGGCGCACTCGACGATGCGGGCATGGCGGCAAGCGTTGTTCGCTGCCACGAGGTTCCGGTGTCCAACTCGGACCTGGCCGATCGCCCCTTGTCAACCGCCGCAGCTGCTGACGACTCCGGCAATGTGACAACCGTCACCGGAAGTGCCGCCGCGGGCAGCAAACCGTCCCACGCCGCGGTCGCGGCCGCGAGCGCCTTCGTGTTGGAGCAGCGGCAGCAGTCGTCGTGCTGTCGCCGCATCCCTCACGGCGTTGCGGGGTCGCAGCAGTTGTCCTCTGCCATCGCGAAGCTCATCGTGCTGGGGTTTGGTGCGTGGCACGTCACGGCGCGCAAGGACGCGTGGCGGATGCAACTGTGCCTCTTGACAGCCGCCGTCATGAGCCGGGTGGTCTGCGAGGCAGGCTGGCTGCTGCTCGATCGGTCGTGCTTCCGCAGTGAGGCAGAACTGCGCGCCGCCCCTGGCGCCCAGTGGACCCCTTCGTTGACGTCAGCCATTCACGAAACCATCCTTCCATGCCTCTTGGCGATCCTGGGCGCAGGCCGATGTGACTTCACCTCGGTCACCGGCCGCGATCTGCAGGTGTATCCCTGCCCGGCGCTGGAGCCATTTTTCACGATGGCGAGCGGCGTGCTGTGCAGCGCCGTGGCCACCGAGGGGCTACATCAGCAGCTACGCAGCGACTCTGGCGCCGGTCCGCCTCGCGGCCCCGCGGCTAGCGGCGTCCCTTCGGCAAGTGCGACGTCGCTCACCGACGCGTTGCTAACGTCTGTCGCCACTGCTCTGAAGTCGAGCGCGACGGACGACCGACGAACGTCCCATATCGCGGCCACGCTGTGGATGCACGTGATCGCGTCTCCGAGTGACCTTCACATCGCGCGAAGCCCCTTCGTCGCGACATCCGCTCTGCTTCCGTCGCTGGCACATCTGATCGTCACAGAGGGGGCTGCCAGTCGTGTGGCACCACGCGGTGGCGGATCTGGTGGCTGTCCCTTCATGCTACCGTATTGCGCAGCGGTTGCCGTGCTGGTACCGTTCCTGACCAAGGACGACGTGGAGGCGGTCTGGCTAAGTGTCGGCCTCGCCGCCGTGACCGGAAGCTCGTCGTCGTCGGACTACCGCGGCGGCGTGGTCTCCAGCAGCAAGGAATACATGGTCAACCCCCCGAATGCCACTCGCTACTCGCTACTGTCCCGGGTATTCACGCACGTCGCCTTCGCTGATCGGGCACGGTTGGCTATTTCCTCGCTTCGGTTGCCGGAGGGCTTGGCGCTCTCCCCGCACCTGCAGGACCATCGCTCACTGGTGAACCTCGATGTCCTGTATTTTCTATGTCGGGTGTGCGACGCGTCCGTGCGCCCCTCATCGCCCGTGCAGATGGATGCTGCGTCCTTTCTGGCAGCGTTGCACGAGTGGCCTCAGCAGCAGATACACCGCCCGGAGGGAGGGGGGGGCCTGCCGCGATTAGGCATGAATGACGGGACGTCCCTCGTCGACGTTTTCGACCGTGTCGTCGACGCCCACGGTGGCGCAACGAATGCGGCGGCTCTCGCACCAGCAGATCGCAGCCCCATGTCACGGCTGCACTGCGCATTGATTCGGGGCCTGATTTCGCGCGACGCCGCTCATGCCACCACCACCGTGTCCCTTCTGGAGGTAGTGCGCGCCGCGAGCGGATTTCCCTTTGGTCCCCTCGGCGACCCGCCTGCGGCCGCGGCGCTGTTTGACAGCCTGAGCCACGACGACTCGGCCGCTTCGCTGACGGAGCAGCGGTTCGTGTTGCAGCTGCAGCGCAGCATGCGCATCCTCATTGTCAGCTCAGGGGGCGGTGCGGACGATGTCAGTGGGTGTCTCGACGGGGGGGAGGGGTCGGGCGGTGCCCCCTGCCGTTCAACAAGGGGGGGCGCAACGTCCTTCGACAGGATCGATTCGATGCTGAGTCGTCTTTCGGCGGACGTTGATGCGGAGCAATCTTGCGACGAGGGACCGGGGGGCGTACGACGCTCAGACGGTCGAGGACAGGCGCTGCTCTCTGGAGCTTGGCTCGCGGGCGCGAATTTCTCCGCGATTCCACCCCATGCAATCGCCGCGGCTACTTGCGCCGCTGCCCTCGACGTCTTTGCTGCATTTTTGCAAACGAACAGCGGTAGCTTGCGCAGCGAAGGAACTACCCGCGGCACGACAGAGTTTGCCGCGGACACGTCGACGACGATCGCTGCGGTGCGCATGGCACATGTCGTCTTGGTGCTGTTGGAGTGCGGCGCTTGGAGTGTGGCCGAAGCGGCGCAGCAACTTCACCTCGCCCCTGGCTCGTCCATGGGTGGCCCCGGGACCGCGTGGGTCTGGTGCGCCGATCATCCACTATTCGAGGAGCAGCGGCGGGGACGGGCCACCACGGGCGTCGCCACCCCTGACGTGAAGGTCGCGAGTCTGCTGACGTGGTGCATGCAGCTGGTCGACGCGAATTTCAGCCGCATGGGGTTCGGTGACGCCCGAGCCGTCGTTGGCAGTCTTCGCACGTTACTCGACGACGTGGGCGGCGTGTTGCTGTGTCCAGAAGTATCGCTGTGGGACTCCGCGCGACCAGGACAAGCGCTGCTATCGGCGCTTGGGAGTATTTGCCGCCGCGCGCACGCCCTCGCGCAGCGTCTGCTGCTGTGGGCGCCCGCTCAGTTGGCGTCGCTGGACACGCTGTCGGTCGTGGCGCAGCTGCGCAGTGGCGCTCTGTGCGTCGGCGCAGCCTTTCTCGCGTGGTTCAGTCGCTACAACCTCCGCGCCCTGGCGTCGCACGACCCCCTCTTGAATCCGTCCTCTGCACTCGCGGATGTGTCCGCGACACTTTCCACGTTACTTCTCGTCGGGACGGACGCTGCCGAGCGCCCGCAGCCCATCGCGCCGCACGCGCTCACCTCCATCGCGTCTCTGCTGCGATTTATTGCGTCGATTCCGCTTCCGGACTCCACCGTGCCGCTCTTACTCGAACTGCTCCGGAACGTGGCCACCCGTTACAACTTCAGCCTCACGCGCGTGGTGGCGGACGGCCTCGCCGGTGTCGTGGATGTGTGTCTCGATCGGCGCTTTCGGAGCGACTCCGTCGCCGCCTCCTATGCGTTGCTCGCGACGAGGGGCATTGTGCGTCGTGGGGGTCCGCCAGTGGTCGTCAGCGGCGTCGACGCTCTAGCGGCCCGGTTCGTGGCGGTCGAAGGGGTGCTCGGTCAGATCGTCAACATGCTCGGGCGTCTGACGCCGGCCGCCCCCGGAATCGACGCTCCAGGGCCGCAGCTGTTCTACGAGTCTGCCTTCGTGGTCGGGTCACTCATTCGCGCGCTTCGAGTCGCGTGGCTGGGTCTCGTCGACACCGCTTCACAGGTCGTGGCCGCCAACCGCGCCGCAAGTACCTCCTCTGTGTTGCGTCTCGGCAGCCGACCACTCGAGTCTGTTCACGACGTCATCCTGCGCGCGTTGTTCGCCGCCTGCTGTGGCTGCTGCTGCACCCTGAACTCCGTCGCGGACTGTCGCGGTCACGTCATGTCCGAAGTGGTCGCGACGCTCATCGCCGTCATCGCCGATCGCGCCGTGCTGGAGAGTCCCCCAAGTCCCACTCACTGGGACCACCTACAATCTTGGGTGAACCGCTGCCTCGGGCCGTGCTTCCTGCAGGGCAGTGGTGGGGCGGCGCGGTCGGGGAACGCACACGCCGCGGACATGGCGGCCGCGTGCCTCAGCGGCGTGTTGATGTCCGCTGTCAACCGCCGCGGCCGCCGTAATGTCTCGGCCGAAGTTGACGTGCTCGCTCTGGCCATGGAAACATTCGGACTAGGCGTGGGCCAAGCCATGGTCGCGCCGTTGCAGCAAGGCCTCGCCGCGGCATCGTGCCGCCTCCGTCGGCTGCTCCCTTCTCTCCCAAACGGCGGTGGTGTCGCGGCCTTGTTTCCGTGGGGCACGGCGCTGCGAAGGGCCTTCCTTGCTCGCGCTGAGGACGTTGTGTACGCCTGGGTACACGGCTTCGGACATCCGATCGAAGCGTTGCCGGTTGCTAAGATCGGAATGCTATTTCCGCCGGACTTCGAAGTCGGGCAAGGGGGCACACCGCAAAGTGTCGCCGTGGGTCAGGCGTTGCTGGTGCCCCAGTCGGATCTCCCGCCTATGTCCCGCGATAGTCGCTTCACAGGGGCCGTGGTGGCCGCGTGTGCGGCCAGCGCATCTCGGGCCGAGCAGTGGGACGGACTGCTGCGCTGTGTCCATTCCAGCTACCGGGGTGAGGTCCTGTCAAGTCGTGCCCATGGAGGCGAGAGCGACACCGCGGCGCTCCTCACAATCGCGTTTCCCGAGACGTACGCGAATCTGGCCCTGGCTGCTGCCGCGTCGCCTGCTGCCCGATCGTCCGTCGGTGCACCCCCCGACCAGCACGACGTGGCGCAGCGCAGCGCCTTGGGTTTGGAGTGGATGGCGGTCCAGCTGGGCAGTGCCTCGATGGCGGCGCAGCTGCGCATGCACCTCGAGAGCGTCGCCATGCAAATGAGCCGCCTGACGGTCGTTCCCGATGGGACGTTCTCGAGAGACATGTCGCCTCCACTGCTTCGCGGCGTCGCCGCCATGTGGCGATCGATGGCGCCGCGATCGGGCGCCGTGGGACCCCCACCTCATCCTGTCGTCGAAGTTGATTTGGAGGGGACAACAACGGCGGCGTGCGCTCGGTTGTTCGATCGGGCCACGTTAGAAACCTCGTCGCACAGCATCCGGCTCCCAAGAGTGCACTGGGCTACGATGCACGCGGCGCTGTCGCGGGTGCTGAACCTCGCCACTGGGGACGCAGCGTGGTTCACCAGCACGGCCACCGGTGCAAACGATGCCGTCGCGCTCATCGCACGTCTCGTGGCAGAAATTTTGACCGAGGAGCCGAGGAGTGCCGAGCAGCCCGTGCCCTGCGTAACGCAACATTCGTCATGTTGTGCCGACGCGGGGGGGTCGGCGCACGGCACCGCCGCCTCCGCCGTGTCATCGAAGCGTGGGGGCTCGAAGCGCGCGAGGGCCGAGGCAGCCGGGCCTGCCACTCCCCCCGCCACGTCAGGTGCGTCCGCCGCGGTCTCCCCGGAGCAGCTGCCCCATTCCTCCTTGGCGTGTGAAGCCGACGCCCCTTCGTTCACGGGGGAGCTCTCGGCCATGGACCCCGGCCACGTCGTCAGTCGCGTGCGCGTGGCAGTGGCGCTCATCGCGTCCTGGGTGTCGCCACCGTCGTCGTCGTCCCCCGCTGCCCGTGGGCGTGGGGGCGGGGGGTCGGAGGCCGCCTCTATTTTCTTGCGGGGCGGCTCCCCTCGTGCGGCAGCCGTTCTCCGGCGGCTGCTCGGTCGGTGTGTCGATCGCCTCACCGCGCTTCTCCATGCCAGCCACGTGATCCGCGCCGAGGGCCACTCGGCGGAATCGGAGGAGCATTTGGGAGAAAGCGACTCGGCGCCGCTACGCTGGGCACTCGCGGGAGCGGCCGCCACTTTGTGGTGCACGGGCCTCACCGGCGCGGTGCAGAGTGCTCGCAAGGGGGCGACGGCGGCGGGGGGGAAGGCAAACAGCCAGCTGGCGCGCTGGCTCATGGGGAGCTTCGATGAAGCGACCGGACCGTGGCTCCGCGTCCTGGCCTCAGCCGAGTACCGCGGCACGACCCAGCTGGACGCGGATGCCGGCGACTCGGCTAACTGGTGTCTTTTGGTGCTTCTCCGCACGTCGTGCGACGCGGGTGGGCCGAGCTTGCTGTCGAGCCGCCGGCTGCAGCGTGTGGCGTCCGCCATCGCCCGCTGGGAAGCACATCGGCGTGGGGGGGGCTTGGTGGACCCTCGCGAGGGGCCGGCCGCAGGGGTGTGGGAACGAGGCCTGTCGCAGGCGTTCGTCGCGCAGCTACCCACCACCGCAGCTCGAGAATTGCTTCCGCTCTCGCAGGTCGACGCAGCGGAGTCGGTGCCGTCGCCTTCAGGTGACGTCGCGGCGGCGAACGCACCCTACTCCCCGCAGCCCTACGCGCTCGTCGTCTCCGGCGGCATGGGCGGCGACAACGGGTTCGTGCAGCTCGACAAGACGGCGTACGGGCA
>ERZ1292633.250-Hain-H41-02um-R1-250-length-69567-cov-6_pt1 | contig 69567 bp, 56 predicted proteins | sample MGYA00564406_ERZ1292633 | MGnify/ENA primary metagenome ERZ1292633 (study PRJEB36523, sample SAMEA6512639) | groundwater metagenome | collected 2019-01-08 | study: AquaDiva: Metagenomics assemblies of 32 groundwater samples
CACTGTGATCCAGTAGATCGTCGAATCCCAGTTCTTGGTGGCGTTCATGCCGGAGCCGCCCGCCTCGGTGTAGATCTTGTCGAACTCGTCCTTGATCATGTTGGCGTGCTGCTGCTCGACTAGTTTCGCGAACTCGCTTTCGAGATCGACGAGCTCCTTGGAGTACGTCGCGGCGTCGAACGGATCGCCGATCTCGCCCTTGCGGTAGCGCTCGCGTTGGACCCGGTACTGCGCCCGGACCTTCTCCTGCACCGCCTCTTGCTGTTCAAGGAGCTGCCGGTCGAGCGCCGCATCCTTGACTCCGAGGATTCGCGACCCCTTGAACATCATGTGTTCGAAGAAGTGGGCTACCCCGGTGATCCCGGGACGTTCGTTCGCCGAACCGACCTTCGCCACCCACCCCCCCATCACTGTCGCCTGTTCGGGTCGACGAACGACCAGAAACTTCATGCCGTTCGAAAGCCTGAACTCCTCGATCGGAACGGAGGCCTGAACAGCGGCTTGCGGCTCGCTTTCCCTGACAGCGGCCCCGGCCGGAAGAACCGCCAGGCTCAGCAAAACGGTGGACAGGTGAATCGCGGGACTCTTCATCGGCATGCTCGGACTCCGCTTGGAGTGGATCGGTCGGGCCGGCGCCGGCGCGCCGGCTGATGAGAATACGACGAAAGAGGCGCGACAGTTCTCGTGGCGGGCCTAGTAGCGAGGCACCGAACCATCGATTTCGCGGCTCCAGGCATCGATCCCGCCGGCGAGGCTCCTGGCGTCCGCAAACCCTTGCTCGCGCAGGAGATCGGTGGCCTGGAGCGAACGCACGCCGACGTGGCAGAGGGCCACGATCGGGCGGTCGCGCGGCAGCTCACCCAGTCGGCCGGGCAGCTGGTGAAGCGGAATCGCGATCGCGCCCGGCATCGCCGCGAGGAGCAACTCGTGCGGTAGACGGACGTCGAGCAAGGCGAGCGGTTCGTCGGCCGCGAGTCTTCGGGCAAGCTCGGCCACCCCGATCTCGAGAGCCTGGTCGAGAGCCGGCGAGAGGCAGAAGTCGTCGTACTGGACGAGATCGGTCTGGGTCGGCGATTCACCGCAGAGCGGGCAGTCGGCGGACTTCCGGAATGCGACCTCGCGAAAGCGCATGGCGAGCGCATCGAAAAGGAGCAGGCGCCCGACCAGCGGCTCCCCTAGCCCGAGGATCCACTTGATCGCCTCGTTCGCCTGGATCAAGCCGATGATCCCGGGCAGCACGCCGATCACTCCGGCTTCGGCGCAGGAGGGGACCGCCCCCGGCGGCGGCGGCTCGGGGAAGAGACAGCGGTAGCAAGGTCCGCCGATCGCGCTCTTCGGCGCGAACACGGAGGCCTGGCCTTCGAAGCGGAAAATCGAGCCGTAAAAGTAGGGTGTCCCGGCGAAGTAGGCCGCGTCGTGCACGAGGTAGCGGGTCGGGAAGTTGTCGGTGCCGTCGACGACCAGATCGTACGCTTCGACCAGCGCTCGCACGTTGCCGAGCTCCACCCGCGCCGCGTGCGGCTCGAGCTGCACATGCGGATTGGTCTCGCGCAGCCGCTCGATCGCGGCGTCGAGCTTGCCCTTCCCGACGTCACTTTCGCCGAACAGAATCTGTCGTTGGAGATTCGAGCGATCGACGAAATCGAAATCCACCAGGCCAAGCGTGCCGACGCCCGCGGCGGCGAGGTAGAGCGCCGCGGGCGAACCAAGTCCGCCGGCACCGACCACCAGCGCGCGCGCGGCCTTCAGGCACTCCTGCCCCGCGATGCCGACCTCGGCAAGCGACAAGTGCCGCGCGTAACGCGCGATCTCGGCCGGACTGAGCCCGTGAAGCCGGTTCGCCATCTCCAACATGGTAACCCGCGCGGGCGGGATAGGATTCCCCCGCATGCTCTGGAGCCCGACGTTGATCCTCATCGCCTTCGCCGTGGTGTTGCTCCTGCTCCTGGTGGTGAGCTTCGCTTCGCGGCCGCGCGTCTTCAGTCAGTACTTGAAGGCGATGACCGGCATGGTGATCTCGCCGGCCGAGATCCGCCGGGTCTTCAGGCAGCGAGGTCGGGCCGGAGTTCGCGAGCTCTTCCTGGATCTGTTGATCCGCGAAGACCTGCGCGAAGAGGGCGTTGCCCACCCCGATGCCCGTCCCGGCAAGCCGGTCGCGCTCGAGCTCGACGCCGCCAGGAAGCGATAGCTCTCGTGCGGACATCCAGCGGTACCCGGAGCGCGGCCGCGGAAGCGGTGCGCGCGGAACTGCCGTTGCTGGTCGCGACGCGGGGGACGTGGGCGCTCACGGCCGCGGCGAATCTCCCGGTCTTCCTCGCTGATCACGCGGTCTGCGAGCAGCAGGTGGCGATGTACTCGCTGTCCCTTGCCGGCTACTACCCGGACGATCTCGAGCTCGTTGAGCGCGCCGGCGCGCTCGCGGCGGAGGAGGTCCAGCATTTCCGGCGCGTGGTCGCGATCCTGAAGAAGCGCGGCTGGCCGCTCGCCGGCCGACGCCCGAATCGTTGGGCGCGGGCGCTCCGGCAGCGGATCGAGGTCGGGCGTGAGCCGATCACGAAAGTGGATCGCCTGCTCTTCGGGGCGATCATTGAAGCGAGAAGCTGCGAACGCTTCACCTGCCTCCTCGACGAGATTCGCGACTCCGATCCCGAGGTCGCCCGCCTCCTCGCGGACCTGGGCCCCGCGGAGAAGCGGCACTGGGAGATGTTCCGCGAGCTCGCGGCCCGCGAGATCCCCACCGACGAGTTGCAACCGCGCTTCCGCGGCTGGCTCGAGTTCGAACGCGAGCTCCAGCAGACCCTGGGCGTCGAACCCACCGTCCACGGCTGAACGGCAAGTCCCGTGTCCGACCCTACGACTGAGCTGCAGGCTCGGGTTTCTTCGCCCAGGAATCGTGGTGCTCGCGAATCTGGGTCAGCGCCTCGACGAACCGGGCGTCGAACTGAACTCCCGCCAGGCGCTTGAGGTAGTCCTCCACCATCTCCGGCGCACGCGCCGGGCGGTAGGGTCGCGCCGCCGTGAGCGCCTCGAATGCGTCGGCGACCGCCACGAGAGCGGCGGCGGGATCGATCTCGCCGTCGCACAGCCCTTTCGGATAGCCCGAGCCATCGAGCCTCTCATGGTGCTGCCAGACGATCGGCATCACATCGATGAGCCCGTCGATGGGTTCAAGAATCCGCGCCCCCTTCTCGACGTGCGATCGCATGACCGCTCTCTCCCCGTCGTTCAGGCTCCCGCGCTTGTCGAGCACGGCGCTCGGAATCCCGATCTTGCCCACGTCGTGCACGAGGCAGCCGCGTCGAATTCGACGAATCTCCTCCGGCGAGAACTCCACCTGGGCGGCGATCGCCGCCGCGATCTCCGCGACACGAATCGAGTGCCCGTGCGTCCATGGCGACTTTTCGTCGACCGCCCGCGCCAACGCCGTCAATGCCCCCCAGTTGGCTCGCTCAAGCTCCCCGAGCAGCAGAACGCGGGAAAGCGCCAGCGCGACCTGGTCGCAGGCGCCGCTCAATAAAGTGATGCGCTGTTCAAGCCCTTCGCGCCCGAGACAGGTCACGCCCACCAGGGCGAGCGTCTGCTCGCCTCGCCGCAAGGCGCGCCAAGCCGAGTCCGCGTCGTCGAATGTCCACTTTTCGCTCGGACCACGCCCCTCTTTCGTCGCTCGTTCCGCCAGGTCGCCAGCCTCCGCCACCGAGAGCTCCGACCGGGTGGTCGAAAAAGCCCGTCGAATCGCGCCACCGCCATCCACGAGCGCGAGCACGATTTCGGCGTCACCGGCGATCGGGGTCGCCTGTTCGATGAACACCCGGGCCACTTCGTCAGCGTTGGGCGAGGCGACGAGCGCGCTCGCGGCGATGCTCTGAATGCCCCGGACCTGGTGAAACTGCTGCTCCAGCCTCTGCGCCATCCGATTGAACGCCTCCGAGAGCTTGCCGACCTCGTCGCGGCTGCGAACCTCGACGCGCGTCGCGAGCCTTCCCCCCTCGAGGAGTCGAGCGCCCGCGGTCAGCTCCTCGAGCGGCCCGAGATCCGAGCGCAGGCGACGAACGCCCACGATCGCGATCAGCAAGAGCGCGGCGACCGAGACCAGAATCAGAATTCGGCGCAGCGCCATGACGGAGGGTCCGACGCGGTACGGCTCGTTGACTAGCACGGTCAGCCCGGAATGGCCGAGCTCATAGCTGAGTGGAATCGTCCAGAAGTGGGCGAGAAACGGCCGCCCGCCCTCGCCTGTCCAGCGCAGCCCTCCGCGAGCCAGTCTGGAGAGCGGTTGGATCGACTCGAGGAGACCCTGGGGAAGGTCAGCCGAAGAGGCCAGCGGCTGGCCACGCTCGCGCCCGAGAAGCGCCCACGCCTCGCCGTCGGCGATCGCATCTTCGGACTCCGGCCAGAGCCAGGAGATCCGCACCCGAGCCCAGATCAGCGCCGAGGTACTCGACTGCACGGGGGAGATCAGCCAGATCGTCTGACTCGCCGTGGGCGTCGGCTCCACGATGAGGGTCGCCCGGCGCTGCTCGAGGCGAAGGCGGGCTCGTGCATCGAGTCCGGGGAGCTTGGCCTGAGCCGGGGCGTTGAAGTCCCAGGTCGCGATCAACGCCTCGAAGCGATCGCTCCAACTCGCCCTCGCCGGCAGAAGGTCGAGCGGCTCGGAGCCGAGGACCAGATCGCCCCCCAGAACGTCGAGATCGGCTCGCAGCGTCTCGAGCCGACGGAAGATCTCGAGCCCGGAATTCTTGGCCCGCTCCGACAGCCGGCTCTCGGCCTCGAAGGACAGCCGCGACTGATACTCGCCGAGCGAAGTCCAGACGAGCAGGGCCAGAGGCAACCAGGCCGCCACCAGGAGAAGCGCCAGCAGCCTACGGGCGAGCTTTCCTTCAAAACCGAGGCGACTCCAGCGCATGAGTCGACGACCCTAGAAGTCTCGACCGAGTCCGTAGAAGGCTCCGTCGTTGGCACGCACGACGTCGTCGAGGCTCTTCGGGTTCTGCAACGGCGGCCGGGATTCGCCATCACGCCCGACGCTGTAAAGGTCGAAAGAGCTGTTGATCGGCACCAGGTTGCGGTCCTTACGAGCCTGGCCTCGCCAACCGGGGCCGCCGTACTTGAAATAGACGTAAGGGTGCCCCCAGGGGTCGAGGCGAGGGCGAGAGTCGGCTTCGATCAGGTCCTCGGGAAGGCGCTCATAGATGTCCTCGTAGCGGCGAACCTCGAACTCGATCACTTTGAGGTCGGTGATCGCTCGCTCGATCCTGACCCGCTCGAATACCTGCAGCAGCGACGGAATGCCCAGCGCCGCGAGAATCGAAATCAACGCGATTACGAGCAAGAGCTCGATCAAGGTCAGGCCGATTTCGCGCCAACGCCGGCGCGATGCTTCCGAGCCGCGCTCTTCGAGGATCCTCATCGCTCTCGGGTCCAGCGGATCGCCGGCTGGTTGGCAAGGTAGAGATTCTCTCGCCCGACGAGCAGCTCGAGCTTGCCCTCGACCAACTCGGCCGATTCAATGCGGTAGCGAACTACGTAGGTCGAGCGACCCGCCGGTCCGGAGCTCAAGCGCACCCCAAGAATGGAATGTCTCGACTCTCCCGCCTCGCCCTGACCGAAGACGATCTCTCCGGGGCGGATCTCGATGAAGCGATCGGCGTGCTTCGCCGAGCGCGTCGTCCAGATTCCGGCCAGCTCCGTGGTCACCCCGACTTCCTTACCCCGTTCGCTGCTGCAAGCTCGCTGGGCAAGGAGAGCCGAAACCAGCAGAGCCAGCGCAATCAGCCATCGTCGCGTAGCCATCGCGTCAACCTCTCAAGCGGCGGTGCGGGCGCGATCTTAGACCTAATCGGGCGCGCCGCCCCTCGGCGGCTCGAGCTTCTGGACAACTTCGGCCACTTCGAGCTCGGCTCTGCGAATCTTGCCGCGGCAGATCTCGAGCAGCTCGGCGGCGCGCGCGAGCTCGACGGCGAGGCGGTCGATATCGAGCGAGTCGTCCTCGATCCGCGCCAGCAGAGCTTCGAGCTCGCGGATCGCGTCGCTGAAACCGGGTTCCGGCGTCTCGGCGCTCTTCATCGTCATCCTTCCTCCACCCGGCTGGCGATGCGGCCGATCGCCAGCTCTGTCGTGATGCGGTTCCCTGCCGCGACCTGCGCGGCGTCACGAATCACCTTTCCCGAGGCGTCGCGGGTCAGACTGTAGCCACGCGCCAGAACGCGCGCCGGTCGAAATCCAGAAAGCAACCGCGCCCAACCATCGAGCTTCAAAGTCGCGCTCTTCAAGCGATAGTCCGTGGCGCGCTTCAGCCCCTCGGCGAGGGCTCCGAGTCTCGCCCCGGCGCGCTGGAGGCGCTGGCGACCGGCGGTCGCGCGGCGCTCGGCGCGCGCCAGACGTCCCGCTGCTTCGGCGAGCAGCCGGCGCGATTCGCGCCCGATCCGGTCAGCGAGCTGCTCCGCCGACTGCTCGGCGGCCGCGACCGTGGCGACCAGGAATTCCGCCACCTTGGTAGGCGTCTTGAACGAGCGTTGCGCGGCGAGGTCGGCTACCGATTCGTCGATTTCGTGCCCGAGCCCGGTGAGTACCGGCAGCGAAGCGGTCGCGACCGCCTCGGCGACCGCGCGGCTATCGAACGCGGCGAGGTCGCTTTTCGAGCCGCCGCCGCGGATCAGGACGACGATTTCGCAGCCTGAGGCCGCTGCGAACGCGATGGCGCTGGGCACGCCGACCTCCGCCTCCGGCCCCTGCACCGCGGAATGCACGAAGAGCACTCGAAAACCGTAACCGCTTTCGCGCAATGTCGCGAGAAAGTCGTGGTAGGCGGCGCTGCCCTGCGAGGTCACCAGGCCGAGCGAGAGCGGAATCGCCGGAAAAGCGAGGCGCTTGTTGCGCTCGAGGAGACCCGCCGCGGCAAGCGCCCGGATCGTCTCCTCCCGGCGGCGCGCGAGATCGCCGAGGGTGAAGTTCGGGTCGATCTCCTTGACCTGCACCTGGAGCCGCCCGCCCGGCGGGTAGAAATCGACCGCGACGCGGCAGCGCACGCGCTGCCCGTCGGCGAGCCTCGCGCCGGCGCGGTCGAGCGCCGCACGCAGTCGCAGGTACTCGCCCTTCCAGACGACCGCGGAGAGGGCGCCGACGATCTTGTCGCCTTCGCCCTTCTCGACGAGGTCAAAATAGTGGTGCCCGGAAGCGCTGGGCTTGTAGCGCTGCACCTCGCCGGCGACCCAGACCGAGGCGAAAGCCTCGCCGAGAAGCTCCTTGATCCCCCGACCGAGGGCCGAGACGCTGTAGGTCGGCTCGAGCTCCTGATCAGTGATAACTCTTGAGCTCCTTGGCCGAGGCAAGCGGCAGCCCTTCGGCCCACTCGACCGCTTTCCTGTCGCCGTTAGTGCGCTTGCGCAGAAACTGCACCGCCTCTTTCCGGTCGGCGAAGAGCCGGAAGATGAAGGTGTGTCCGGCGGGGGCGGTGAAGTAGGTGAAATCCTGCGGCCCCTGCGAGAGCGCGATTCCGATGTCGGGGTCGCCGTTGACGCCGACACACCAGGCGGCGATCGAGCGGTGGGCGAGCACCAGCGCCTTCAGGGCATCTTCGTGGTCGGCGAGCTCTTCCTTGGACTGCGGCGTGTGGTGGACCGCGATCCGGTTCGCCTCCTCCTCGGCGAGGAGGTTGTACGGCACGTCGTGGCGGTCCATCGACTCCTTGGTTTCCGACGAAGCCACGAAAACGTCATCGGTGCCGCTCACCTTGTAGGCGATGCAGAAGCTCTGCTGCTCGAACTTCGGAAAGGCCTCGGCGAGGATCCCCTCATCCTCGACCGTGAAGTAGTAGATTCGGTTCAACAGACGGCGTGATCCCATAGAGACTCCTCCGATCCGGATTCTTATATCAAAGATGCGCCCATTTCCCGTCGCCGAGCCTGTCGAACGCCTGGTGCCCGCGGCCGCGTTGCGGCTCTGGGACCGGCCCGACTCGCCCGCCAGTCGCCAACTGGAGGCTCTGGCGGCGCGGACCCCGGGCGTCGTTCCGGCGGGCCCTGGGCGCTTTCTGGTGCTGCCGCTTCCCGGCGATCCGGCGATCTTCGACCGCGCCGTAAGGCTCGCCGGAGAGGCCCTGGGGGCGTCCGGAAGAGTCGCCGGCACGCCGGCCGCCCGGCTGCTCATCGCACCGGCGGCGGCGCGCGTCGGCGAGACCGTCGAGCTCCTCGCGGAGCCTCTCCTGGACGAGCTCGAAGAGCGGCCGCCCCAGATCGAGCCCGGGCGGATCTTGCTCACCACCCACGCTGCCCACCAGCTCGAAGGGTCGCACTCGATCGAGCCCGCTGGGACACTCTCCCTGGGCGTCGGCCGGCTGATTCCACTCGCCTCGGTGCGGCCGCGGGCGGTGGCGATTCCGACCTGGCGCAACCCGGAGATCCTGTCGCGAGCCATCAAGTGGGTTCCCCGGCTCGAGGTCGAGGCGGCGCTCCGGGAGCGCCTCGCCGAGCCGGTGCTGGCCGTCGAGGGTCCGTTTGGCGTCGGCAAGACGCGCCTCGTCTGGGAGGTGCTGCGCGCCGCCGGCGAAGCGGCGATCTGGCGCGACGCCGGCAGCGCGGTTCTCCAGCCGATTGAATTGGAGCTCGCCGCCGAACCGCTGCGGCCGATTCGCGTGATCTACGACCATCTCGAGATGGCGCCGCCCGCCGTCTGGGCGGAGATTGAAGAGCTCGGAAAGCACCCCGGGCTGGGCAGCGAGCTGCAGATGGTGCTGATCGCTCGCACCGCGACGGAGGCCCTGGCGCGCGTGACCACACTCGAGCCGTTGCGCGTCTCGACGCCCGATGAAGAGACCTGGCGGCGCCTCACCATGCAGCTGTTTCGCGGCCTCTCCCTGCCCGAGCCGATCGCGGAAGAGCTCGCCTCCGGCGTGGCGCGCAACCCGTTCGCGCTCGAAGAGGCACTGCTCTTTCTCGTTCGCGACCGCAAGCTGCGCCAGGTGTTCGGCTCGTTCTTCTTCAGCGGCGCCGAGGGACCCACCCGCCTCCAGCCCAGCCGGCGCTACCTCACCCATGTCGAGGCCGAGGTTCAACGGCTTGGAGCCCCGGTGCCGCTCCGGCTCCTGACTTTGACGGAGGCGCCGGTGCCGGCGAGCGAGCTCGGCTCGGCCCTGGTCGCGCTCGCCGGAGAGCGGCCGCGCGCCAACTGGAGCGAGCGCTATGTCGCGGCCGGTCTGGTCGATACCGCGGAAGGGCCCTGGGGCGAGGGTCTCGTTCTGGCTTCTACGGCAATCCGGCGCGCTCTCGGCGAGACTCTCGCCGAAGGGCCACGAGCCCGGCTGCGCAAAGAGCTGGGCGAGCTCCTCGCCGCCAGATCGTCCACGGCGGAGGAGTTGTGGGCGGCCTACGAGCTGCAGCGCGGCAGCGAAGCCGGCGCGCAGACTCTGATCGCCGCCGCCAGGAGCTCGAGCCGCCTGCCGCGCGAACCGCTTTTCACCGCCCTCCGTCAGGAGCTCGCGAGTCTGCGCGAGAGGGAAGGCGAAGCACAGCTTGAGACCGATCTGCTGTGGATTCTCCTGCCGCTCGCCCGACGCATGGGGCGGCTTCACGAGCTCACGCCGGCGCTCGAACGCGGCTTTGAGCTGGCGCGGAACCAACCGCAGCGCTTCCTCGCCATCGCTTCACTGCGCGCTGATCTGGCCCAGATGGCGGGCCGCTATCCGGAAGCTGAGTGGGTCCTGCGCCAGGCGCTCGCCGCGTCGCGCGAGGGCGACAACCGCCGCAAAGAGTTGCTTCTGATCGAGCTCGGGCGAGTGCTGGTGCGCCAGGGAAAGACCGCCGAGGCGGGCGAGCTCTTCTCGAAAACGCTCACGGTAGCCGAGCGGCGCGGCCGCAAAGGTCTCGCCGCGACCTGCCGCTTCTTTCTCGGCAACATCGCCTTTCATGAGTTTCGCCTCGACGAGGCCGTCAAGCTGCACGCGCTGGCACTCGCCGCGAGGCGCCGCGACGCGAGCGGCGGAATTGCCGCCTCACTCACCGCCCTCGGCGCGGTCGCGCTGGCCCAGGGCGACGTTCCCACTGCTCTGCTGTCGTTCGAGGAGGCGCGTGAGCTCCTGGCCGGGGAGCGCTCGGAGGCGGAAGAGGCGTTCGCGTTGGTGGGGGTCGGCCGCGCGATGACGCGGCTCGGTGACACCGCCGCCGCGGCGCCGGTGCTGCGCCGCGCACTCGCTCTGCGAGAGGGCCGCGATGACACCGTGGGTGAGGCGATCGCAAGACTCGCCGTCGCGGAGAACTTCCTCCTCCTCGACCAGCCCGAGAAAGCGCTCGCCGAAGCACGAAAGGCGCACTTCGCTCTCTCCCTCGTGCCCGCCAGCGAGGCGCTCGCCGACGCCGATCAGCTCCTCGGGCGGATCCAGACGCGGCTGCGACGATACGAGGCGGCCCTGACCCATTTCGACGACGCGGCGCGCCAGCACGAGGCGTTCGGAAAGCCGGCGAGCCGGCTCACCGACCTGGCCTTCCGGATCGAGGCCGAAATCGGGCGCGGCCAGACCGACGGCGTCCGGTTCGCTTACGAGACCTTTGCCGCCGCGCGCGCTCAGTTTCCCCGCGCGCCTTCGGGCGAGCTTCATGACTACTACCTTTACGTCGCGGCGGAGTGGCTCGAAACCAAGGTCAAAGCGAAGCTCTCGCCGATCGAGCATCTCGAGAAGGCCTACGATGAGCTGATGCGCTTGACTGCCTTCCTGGACTCCTCGAAGCGCCAGCGATTCCTGTTCCAGGTGCCGCTCAACCGCGCCATCATCGAAGCCGGGACCCGCAAGGATCTCTCGCTGCCGGTGATCTGACGTCGAATCAGCCGTCGATCTCGCGGCCGGGTAGCCTGAGCGGCCGTTGGCTTAAACGCCACCGAGCAGTGCATCGAGCTGGCGCCGATCCTCGTCGGAGAGATCGCCGTCGGCCAGCGTGAACGATTGCCCAGCCGGAAGCGACACGGCGGGCCGGGTGAGCGCCCGATCGAGACCTGTGCAATCAATCGCGCCGAGAGTAAGAAGCGCCGCATTGTCGCATAGCGTGAGGATCTGATTCACCGTCCTGGACTGCACGGCAATCTGGAGCTTCGCTGGCAGCTCGATCGCTGTCACCTCGTAGGCGCCCGCCACGCGTCGCAGCTTCACCTTGCCGGCGAGCTTGAGCTTCTGCAGCGGAATGATCACGTCGTCGGTGAACGTCTCGGCCACCGCGCCGAGCGTCACGTCGGCGACGATCGCACCCTTGCCCTGAATGTCGAGCTCGAGCTCGGCGTCGAACGCTCCGTCCGATCGGGGCGTGAGACGAACCCGGTGGTCGCGCAGGATGAGCGCCTGGCGGGGCGAGGCGAGCCGCACGGTGATTCCGCCCTCCTCCATCCCCTCGATCGGCGGCACGAAGTCAGTGTAAGTCCTGTTGAGCTTCTCGAAGCGAAACTCCACCGTCGCATCCGGCATGGCCGCGTCGAGACCAGCGCCCAAAAGGGCGAAAGTGAAAAAGATCGCCGGACTCTTCATGTCACGGATAGTAGCCGCGCGGCGCTCGCGCCTTCAACCCGCCGCCGACCCGCACCTCGACCGGTGAAAAGACTCCGGACTTCCCCGGCGGCTGCGGCGCGAAGGCGAGCAGGTACTGGCTGCGCAGCTCACGTTCGATCTCGGCATAGGCCCCGGCCAACTCGCTCGCCTTGGAAACGAAGAAATGCCGTCCTCCGGTTTCGGAAGCGAGCTTTTCGAGCTTGTTGCGGATTCCGACCTTGGTCGCCCCGACTTCGAGACCGATGGCGTAGATCGCCGCCCCGCTCCGCCGCGCGAACTCGAGCGCATCGTCATAGCCGACGAGGCTCGACGTGTCGTCGCCGTCCGAGAGCAGCACGATCGCCTTGCGGCCACGCACTCCCTTCAGCTGGTAGAGCGAGAAGAGGATGGCGTCGTGGAGCGCCGTGTTGCCGACCGCCGGCAGGTCGCTAAAGGCGGTTTCGACCGCGCGCGCATCCGAGGTGAGCGGCATGAGGAGGCGCGGCCGGTCGGAGAACGAGGTCGCGAAGCAGCGGTCCTTGGCCCGCACCACCGCCTGCAGGAAGTCGGCCGCGGCGCGCTTCGCCTCGCCGATCGTCTCGCGCATCGAGCCCGAAGTATCGAGCACGATGCCGACCGAGAGCGGCAGGTCGCGCATGAGCTCGAAGCGCGAGATCGCCTGCGCCTTGCCGCGATCGAGAAGGGTGAAGTCCCGCTGCTCGAGATTCTCGACGATCCGCCCCGAACGGTCGAAGACCGTGGCGAAGATCTCGACCAGGTCGACGTCGATCTGTTCGGAGAACGGCCCGCCGTTCAAGACCCGGAAATCCTCGACACGAGTGCCGTCGAGATAGGTCGCGGCGACGGTGAGGTAGACCGGGTCGGCGCTCGCCGGCGCCGTGAACGCCACCTCCCAGGGGGGTTGGGTCAGGGTCGCGACGAGCTCCTCGTTGACGCGGAACTCGACGGTGGCGATCCGCTTGCCCTCGGGAACGACCACCGCCGCGCGGGCGACCGCGCGTCCGACGACGCGCTTGCCGCGCTCGGGCGCCAGCAGCCGCACCTTGGGCTCGGACTGCGGCTCGTTCAACACCACCTCATCCGCCGCGACGACTTCGTCCTTCTCGTCGAGCCCCTCCGCACGCACCACGAGCTCAGTCGGGAGGTTGGGCAGGCGAAGCTCGGCCGTCCAGGGCGAGGCGGAGCGCTCCAACTGCTTCGTGCCGTTCAAGTAGAAGGCCACCTTGCGAATCCTCTCGCCGACCACGATCGCCTCGGCGCGCCAGAGGCCGAAGACCACGTCCGAAAGCGGCGGCATCAGCACCAGCGCGTCGCGCCCGCCGGCACGCCCGAGACCGGTCTCCTGCCCCGCGATCTCGACCGCTCCCGGAGGCGCCGCCCCGAGCTCCACGATGGGCTCGACCGGCACGGTGAAGCCGCGCGACAGGAAACTGGTCTTGCCGGAGATCTCGTCGCGGATCTCGAGAGTCACCACGTACGGGCCGCCGGCGCGATAGAAGCGCTCGGTGAGCAAGATGATCGGCGCTGGTTTGTCCGCGGCCACCACGACGAAGCGGTTGCGAAACTCCTCGAACGGCGCGCCGGCGAGCTCGACCCGGGCCGTGAGCGAGAAGCGCGACTCGCGCCCGCCGTCGATCTCGGCGACTCCGGGCATCGAGTCGGCCGGGAGGAGAATCCGCAGGCGCGTCACCAGCCGCTGGTCCTTGCGTTCCGGAAAGCTGATCCGCAGCGCCTCGATCGGCAGCCCCTCGAGAACGACGGTCGGCACCGGCGGCGAGGGTGGGGCGACGACTTCGATCTCCTCGCCCCGGAGCTTCGCCGCCGCGATCGCGACGAGCGACGGCTTCTCGGGCGGCGCCGGCGGGCCGACCGGCTCTTCGGCGCCGACCAGCGGCTTCGGGACTCGAACCACCTCGGTCGCGGCGACTCGCGCCCAGCTGGCGATCTCGGCCGGCGGTCGAAAGAAGCTGTCGATCCTGGCGTCGGTCGGGCGATCGCTCTGGAAGCCGAACATTCCGTCGACTCCGGTGACCCGATCGATGGTCTTGCTCTCGGCGCACATCACGCGATCCGGCCGCTTGCCGCTCACGTACCGGCGCAGCTCGTCCCACTGCTCGAGGTAGTACTCCATCTCCTCGGTGTAGAGCAGGCGTTTCGACTCGGTTGGGCGCCAGGCCACGAAGTAGGCGCCGGGACGCGGCCGGAACAACACCAGACTCTCGGGCTCCTCGACTGTCCCCCAGCTCCAGATCTCGGTCGGCCGGTAGGTCTCGCCGCATTCGATGCGGATCCGTTCCCGCGGGCTGCCGCGCAGAAACCAGAGCCGGGCGCGCTCGTCGCGGAACGAGAGGCCGTCCGCCCAGATCAGACGGCGGCGACGATCGATGCCCTCGACGAGCTCGTTCTCCGGGGTCGCCGGGAGCGGATCGCGAGCGAGAAAGGCCTCCGCCTCCTGCCAGGCCGAATCGACCGGCAGGGCGGCGATCCGTTCCCGTTCGGCGACCGGCAGGAGCCAGGCGGGGCCCTCGTCGAGGAAACGTCGAAGCCGCTCGGCCGTCGGCAGGTCGAGCTCGGTGGGAGCGGCCGCGACCCTGCTGACCGCCGCGAGGTGCGAGACGAGAGCAGCGACGAGCGGCAGCCAACCGACACGCTTCCGAAACCTCATGAGGGAGAGACCTCCACGACTGGGGAGCGCTTGAGCAAGTCGTATACCAGGGCTCTCGGGTCGCCGCCGGCATCTATACTCCCACCCACCTCAATCGAGGGTGGAGGGGGCTGCGAGCTCATGCCGACGCTGGTCAAGAATCTGCCGATCGCCACCTGGAAGCCGGGTGACACCGTTCTGGGCTTCGCCTACCTCAAACGCAAGGAGGTCCGTCAGGACAGGAGCGGCCGCGACTATCTCGATCTCGAGCTCGCCGACTCCTCGGGTTCGATCCTCGGCCGGGCCTGGTCGGACAGCGCGGCGCTCTCGACCGACTTCGCGCCGCGCGGCTACGTGAAGTTCCGCGGCCAGGTGCAGAGCTATCGCGATCAGCTGCAGCTCAAGGTCGACCAGTGCCGCCCGGCGAGCGAGGAAGACCGGCGCGACGGCTTCGACGAGTCGAAGCTGGTGCCGTCGACGCGGTGCGACCTCGACGACCTGGATCGCCGCCTGCGCACCATCCTCGGTGAGCACGTCGAGCGCCCGGCGCTGCGCCGCCTCGCCGCCGAGACGCTCGCCGCGCACGGCGAACAGCTCCGCGTGCATCCTGCCGCGAAGGGAATCCATCACGCCTTCCGCGGCGGTCTCCTCGAGCATGTGGTCTCGATGCTCGAGCTCGCCGAGCGCTTCGCCGACCACTACACCGAGCTCGACCGCGATCTCATGCTCCTCGGCGTTCTCTTCCACGATCTGGGCAAGATCCAGGAGCTCGGGGCGATGCCGGACAACGACTACACGCGGGTCGGCAGGCTGGTCGGGCATGTCGTCCTGGGGCGCGACCTGCTGCGCGAGCGCGCCGCGGCAATCCCCGACTTTCCCGAGAACCTGCGGCTTCAACTCGAGCACCTGGTGCTGTCGCACCAGGGCAGGAAAGAGTTCGCCTCGCCGGTCGAACCGATGACCGCGGAGGCGCTCGCCCTGCACGCCATCGACGACATCGACTCGAAGCTGGCGGTCATCCGAGGCATGCGCGGCCTCCAGGAGACCAGCCGCGGCTTCGTCTGGGCGCGAAGCCTCGACCGCTTCGTCTGGCTGGGCGAGGAGAGCGCCGCGGCGGGAGCGGATGCGGAGGAAGTCGAGGTCCCGGCCGAGGGCGACGACGCCGCGGCGGCGGCGTCCGATCAATAGGCCATCTGGTAAAGCATCCAGTAGACGACGACTCCGGTCACCGACACATAGAGCCAGATCGGCAGCGTCCAGCGCGCGATCTTGCGGTGCTGGTCGAACTTTCGTGACAGCGCGCGGAAGAGCGTGAGCGGCGCGAGCACCGGGATCGTCGCCGCGAGCACGGTGTGGGTCAGGAGGACCGCGAGGTAGATCGTGCGAATCGCTCCGGTTCCCTGGAAGCGGACCGAACCGACCTGGAAGTGATAGACGAGATACGAGAGCAGAAAGAGCGCCGAACAGGCCAGCGCGGAGACCATCGCGCGCCGGTGCGCTCCGATCTTTCGCCGGCGGATCAGCAGATAGCCCGTGACCAGCAGCAGCGTCGCCGTGGCGTTGAGCACGGCGTTCAGGGTCGGCAGATCGTGCAGCGCGAGATTCACCTCGCCTCCTCGCGCTCCAGCGTCGCGAGATCGGCGAGCAGTCGATCGAGCGCGCCACTCTCGAAAGCCTCGTAGGTTCCGCGTAGATTGCCGGAGGCATCGACCAGCGCGAAGCGGTTGGTGTGCAGGACCGGATTCGCCGGATCGTCCTGCGCTTCGACCGGCAGCAGAAAACCCTCGCGAATGAGGCTCCAGATCGCCCCGCGCTCGCCCGTGAGAAAGAGCCAGCGCGGATCGCGAATCTCCCAGCGCGCGGCATATTCGGCGAGAACCTCCGGTCGATCGTGCTCCGGGTCGACCGAGATGGACACCAGCCGCACGAGCGAGCTCGCCGAAAGCTGACCGAGAAGCTCCTTCATCCTCGCCGTCAGCCGCGGGCATGCCGCGGGGCAGCGGGTAAAGACGAAGTCGGCGATGAGAGGCCGGCCGGAAAGCGACTGTCTGGTGACCACCGCGCCGTTCGCGTCGACCAACGAAAAATCCGGAAGCACGGTCAAGATCGGCGGCGCCGGCGGCGCGCTGAGCACGCACCCCGCGAGCAGCAAGCACGCCAGGAAAGAAGCGCGCCAGCAAGCCGTGGTCGGTCTCGAGAGGCTCCGCATCGGCTCCAGTCTCCCCTGCGTGACGCCTTTCTCAGCGCCGCAGGAGATGGTCCGCCACCGCGACAGCGAACAGGGCCGGAAGATAGAGAACCGATGTCAGCAACAGTTTCCGGGCGAGAAGATGCGACTGCTCGCGCGCGAAGCGCCAAGCCGAGATCAGGAAGAGCGCGCCCAGAACGATGGCGCCCACGAGATGCGGCCAGCCGGTAATGCCGATCGCCGACGGCATCAGCGAGACCGGCAACAGCGCCACCGTGTAGAGCAGCGTCTGGCGCGCCGTCGAACGACCGTCGGGATCGTTGACCGTCAGAAGCGGCATGCCGGCCCGCCGGTAATCCTCGCGATACATCCAGGCGATGGCGAGAAAGTGCGGCAGCTGCCAGAGGAACAGGATCGCGAAGAGCACCCAGCCACCAAGGTTGATCTCACCGCTCGCGGACGTCCACCCCATGACCGGCGGCGTCGCGCCGGGGATCGCGCCCACCAGCGTGGCGAACGAGCTTCGCGTCTTCATCGGCGTGTAGACCGCGACATACGCGACCAGCGTGGCGACACCAATCGCCGCGGTGAGCGAATTCGTGAAGCTGACGAGGATTCCCGTGCCGCTCACCGCGAGCAGAGCGCCAAAAGCGCTCGCCGGTTGGGGTGAAAGTCTTCCCGTCGGGAGCGGTCGATTGGCGGTGCGGCGCATGTTGCGATCGAGATCGCGCTCGACCACCTGATTGAACACCGCCGAGCCGGCCGCGACCAGCGCGGTTCCGAGAAGAGTGGCCGCGAAGCGGGCCCAGTTGAATCTCCCTTCGCTCGCGAGGGCGAAACCGGCGGCGGTGGTGAGGGTCACCAGCAGCGTGATGCGCGGCTTCGTGAGCTCCAGCCAGTCGGCGGGGCTCGACGCGACGAGGGCGCTCGTTTCCACGGGCGCGAGCTTATCGTTCCAGCCCGCTCCGGGATCAGCTCTCTCGCAAGAGCGGCAGCCGCGAACCTCTCCAGCCAGGGAAGAGCTCGCTGGTGGCGGACACGCCGAGATGTTTCTCGGCGACTTCCGAGAAAACCGACCGAAAGTCGGTGGTCACCGGAAGGTCGCGCCCTTCGTAAAGCTCGCCGCGGGCGAGGTCCGGGAAGTCACCGTGCACCTTGCCGCCGTCGACCGCGGTGCCGAGCACGAAAAGACAGGAGCCGTGGCCGTGATCGGTGCCGCCGGAGCCGTTCTCGCGCACCGTGCGCCCGAATTCGGTCATGGTCATCAACACGACCTCGTCTTTCCGCTCGCCGAGATCGGCCCAGAACGCGGCAATGCCGCGCGACAGATCCTCGGCGCGGCGGGCGAAGCTCCCCTGGGCCGTGCCTTGCGCGACGTGTGTGTCCCAGCCACCGCTCTCGGCGAAGGCGACCTCGAGGCCGACGTCCGCCTTCACCAGTTGCGCGATCTGCCGCAGGCTCTCACCGAGAGGCGACGTCGGATAGCGCACCCCGGCGGCCGGGCGATAGCGCGACAGCTCCGACTCCGAGAGCAGCTTCACGGCGTCGAAGGTCTCTTTGCCGGTGCCGCCGAGCAGTTCCTCCGTGGTCTCGGCGTAGAGTGCTTCGAACCCCTTGCCGGCGAGCGCGGCACCGCGCTCGCCGCCCGGCATGCGGACGCGAAAGTCCTCGAGTCGCGCGATCGCCACCGCCGGCTCCTCGCCGTAGAGAGAACGCGGCAGGGCCGAAGTCATCGCGACGGCGCGGAAGGGAGTCGCGTCGTGTCCGAGCTCGCCGCAGACGCGATTGAGCCAACCTGAAGAGGTTCCCTTGCGGCCGGGCGTTCCCGTCTCCATGTAGTCCTGGGCGTCGAAATGCGAGCGCGTGGCGTCAGGAGAGCCCACCGCGTGCACCACCGCCAGCTCCCTGGAGCGAAAGAGCGGCGCGACGTCGGCGAACGCCGGATGAAGCGCGAAGCCCACACCAAGATCGAGCAGAGCTCCGTCCGCGGAACCGCGCGCCGCGTTCATCGCGAGCCGGGGCCGGAGCTTCGCGAGCTCGCCGCCGCCAACCGGCGGCACCGCGGCCAGGGCGTCCATCGCGCCACGCTGGAAAATCGTCACGAGGGTGCGCTTACCGCGCGTCGAAGTACCGCTCGAGACCCCGGAGGCGCTCGCGGCGCGATGCAGGAAGTCGGGCCCCAGCCCGAACGACACCAGGGCGACGCCCGACGACTTGAGAAACGCTCGGCGATCCCACATGGCCGCCTCCCCCCCTTACCGCCGCTGAAACTCGGGACTTCCCAGCACCAGACCGGCGACACCGGCGAAGACGGTCGGAGGCTCCACTCCGGTGTGCATCGCGACCGGCGCAGGATAGAAGTCGAGCCGTTCGAAGCTCTGGCGACGCTGGCTGAGATCGCCGGGCGCGCGGCGCTCCCTCGGCCCAGCAAGGCCGTCGCCAACCGCGGACCCCATAGCCAGCGCCGGATCGGCGAGATCGGCGAAGCTCCCGAGCTCGTCCTCCGGCGAGAAGGCCGGCAGCTCCGGCGCCTCCGGAGCGCGCGCGGCGACCTCATGCGAAAGATCGTCGCGCGTGAGCAGCGGTTCGAGCTGCTCGATCGTCGGCGCGATCTCGCGCTCCGGCAGGAAGCGCGTCGCGAGCATCTCGAGCGCCGCCGCTGGCGATTCCGGCTCGCGCTCGCCGGAGAGCCTCGCGAAATCGAAGCGGATGCCCGGGATACGTCCGGCGGCAAGCTCGAGGCCAAAGTTCATCCGCGCGAGAAGCGAACCGGTGTTGACCCAGAAGTCGGCGCGATCGGGAAAGCCGGTCGGCGCCTGGTAGGCATACAGCGGCTGCCCCATCTTCGCCACCCATTCGAGCGCTGGAAACGGATTGTCGACCTCGGCGCCGAGCGCGCGCAGTGACGACACCACCACTTCTAACGGCGACTTGATCTTCTGTCCGCGGTGCTCCTTCGCCCAGAACTCGGGCGACGAGACGATCGCGCGGATCATCGCCCCGAGGTCGCCCTTGGTGGCCGTAAAGGTCGCCGCCAGGCGGTCGACAAGTGCCGCGTTCGGTTCGTCGGCGATGAATCGCGCCGCGAGCTTGGTCGCCAGGTGCCTTGCCGTCGCCGGATGCGACGCGACCAGATCGAGCACCCTTTCCCCGTCCTCGATGCCGCGGCCGCGGGGGAGAGCGACGCCCAGCACGCTCTTCGCCGCGGCGTCGTGTCCGTCGGCGCGAAAGAGGAATTCACCCTCGGTGACGAAGCCCGTCATTCCGGCGCGACGGGCGCGTTCGAGGCGGCTGCGCCCCTCCTCACCCAGACGCCCCGCCGGCAGAAAGGTCCAGCCGGTGAAAGCACGCGCCACTTCGACGACGTCGGTCTGGGTGTAGCCGCCGTCGACGCCCAGCGTGTGCAGCTCAAGAAGCTCCCGGGCGTAGTTCTCGTTCAAGCCCTGCGGACGGTTCGGACGCGGCGGCGGAGAGGTGCCCGTCTCAGCACGGCGACCCATCTCTCCCGAAAGGCCGCCGCCCGGGCGCCTCGGATTCCCGCTCATTCCCGGTCCGCCGCCGGTCCCGCCGGCGCCTCGTCCGCGACCGCGCCCCGCCATGGCGCCGGAATCGCGCGCTTCGGCAAGCGTCGGCTGACCTGGGTTGGCGATCGACTGGAAGTTGTCGAGGTAGGCGAGCATCGCTGGGTGCTTCGCCGTCGACTCCAGGAGCTCGCGAAACGAGCCGGTGAGGTGCGGCCGGATCGCGTCGCGCTCGTAGGTGAGCAAGTAGTTGCGCACCGCGTTGTCGGTGATCGAGACGTTGAAGTGGTTGAACCAGAAGTCGGCCAGCACCTCCTGCAGCTGGTTCTCGGCGTAGACGGCGCGGAGGAGTTTCTGGGCGTAGCTCTGGGCGACGAGGACGCGCTCGCTCTTCAGACCCTCCCTTTCCATCCAGGCTGCGACCTTGCGGCGCTGCTCGCGACGATCGACGGCGTCGGCGGGGTCGGCGTCGACAGACTCTCTTCCGGGTTGGCGCTGGCGTTCGATGACACCGGCTTCCTCGGCCATGCGGAGCAATGCCGGATTGGGCGGATAGGTCTCGACGATCGACCGGGGAGACATCGCGAGCGCCGGCAGCGGCGTCAGGAACCGGGCGAGAGCCCCTTCCTGCGCGTTCGCCGCGAGCTGCACCTCCATCCACGCCTCGATGCCCATCGCGACGACGCGATCGATCTCGCCGGGGCGGGCGCCGTACGCCAGCCGATCCAGGAGATGAGCCGCCGCCTCGCGCTCCGAGAGCCCGGCTTCGCGATATGGCAGCGGCGCGCCGCTCCCGCGGGGCACCACGATCTCGGCCCGCACAGATGCGGGAGAGAGCACCAGCAGGCTGTACAGAGCCGACATCGCAGTCATCCGTTTCGGTCTCATCGCGCCCTCTCCGGCTCGTTCGAGAGCCTTCGCCTGATTCTCGAACCCGTCAGCGGCGAAGATCCTGCGCCTGCGCCCGCGCCCGCCGCGAGCGCGGGGGCGGGAAACCTTGCCGTCGAAGTCAGCTGGACTCGAGTCGACGCGACCTTGCGGCTGGCGCCGCGGAGCGCCGCTCGTCGCCGGGGCGCCGGGGCGGCGCGCGGGGATCTAGATGGTCGCGGGGTGCGCGCGGCGAGAGCGTCGCAGCATGACAAGCGCTGCAAGAGCCAGGACGCCGCCGAGCGTGAGGAAACCTGTGCCGGCGAGCGCCGGCACATCCGGCGCGCTGCAGGGGACACCAAACGGATCGACCGCGTCGAGAATCAGTCCCTCATCGACGAGGTAGACGCCGATGCCCGGGCTCTCCTGCGCCGGAAATCTGGCGAGCTTGAAGGCGCCTTGAACCAGATGCACGGCGCCATCCGCCGGCGCGGTCAGGGAGACGATCTGCGTGATCGCGCCGTCATCCACGACCTGCAGCTCGAACGACTCGAGCCCTTCGCCGAGCGTGGTCACGACACTCGCCGAGTAAGCCACCGCGCAGCCGTTGGGCGCTGACAGTTCGAGCGCGCCCAGCGCCACCGTCATCGGTTCGACGCCGGCGCCATTGAGCGTCTCGGAGAAAACAGCAGACTGGGAAATGGCTCCGCCCAGCGACAGGGCCGCAAACCAGGGCGCCAGCCGACGGCGGGCGGAGGCTCTCACGCCGTCAGTTTAGCCCAAAATGGGGTTTCCGCAACCCCCTTCCGGGCGGCGCCGCGCGGACCCAAAAAGCGGTCAGGAGAGGAGCGCTTCGACGGCCGAGCGCTCTTCCCGGAGCTCCCGATCGGTGGCCTCGATGCGGCCTCGCACGAGCTCATCCAGGCCCAGGTCCTGGACGATCTCGAAGTCGCCTCCCCGGCAGACGCAGGGGTAGGAGAAGACCACCCCGGGGGCGATGCCGTAGCTGCCGTCGGAGGGCACCGCCATCGAAACCCAGTCGCCGGCGGGCGTGCCCGAAATCCAGTCGCGGACGTGGTCGATGGCGGCCGACGCCGCCGAGGCCGCCGACGACGCGCCCCGCGCCTTGATGATCGCCGCCCCGCGCTGCTGCACCGTGGGAATGAACGTTTCACGGACCCAGAGAGCGTCGACGAGCGCCGGCACCGGCTGGCCGGCGATCGTCGCCTGGGAGAGGTCGGGGACCTGCGTCGAGGAGTGATTGCCCCAGATCGTCATCTTCCGGATGTCGCGCACCGCGGCGCCGGTCTTCTCGGCGAGCTGCGAGATCGCGCGGTTGTGGTCAAGGCGGGTCATGGCGTGAAACTGGCGCCGGTCAAGGTGTTCCGCGTTCGAGGCGGCGATGAGCGCGTTGGTATTGGCCGGATTGCCGACCACGAGAACGCGCACGTCGCGCGCCGCCCGCGCCGCGATCACCTTGCCCTGGGGGCCGAAGATCGCGCCGTTCGCCGCGAGCAGATCCTTGCGCTCCATCCCCGGCCCGCGTGGTCGCGCTCCGACCAGGAAAGCGGCGTCCACGTCGGTGAAGCCGGCTTCGATGTCGGCCGTCTGGACGATGCCGTCGAGGAGCGGAAAGGCGCCGTCGCGAAGCTCCATCGCGACGCCTTCGAGCGCCGGCAGCGCCGGCGGAATCTCGATCAGATGGAGGATGACCGGCTGATCCGGCCCATACAGCGCTCCGGCGGCGACGCGAAACAACAGGGCATAGCCAATGTTCCCGGCTGCCCCCGTGACGGCAACACGCTTAGGTCGGTTCATGGCGTGGAGATTCTATGAGAGTGGCGAATCCTGGCGCGCGAAACAACGAAGGAGGCCTCACGTAAGGCTCGACAGGAGGCCATCATGGAAGTTGCTCAGAGCGCGTGGAGAAACCGTCTGGTCGAGTTCTTCGCGGTGCCGTTCCGGCGGCGGACGTACGGCAGCCTGCTCTATCTCTGGCTAGCGTTTCCGCTCGGGCTGGCCTACTTCGTGGGCCTGGTCGTCGGGTTCGCGGCGGGGATACCGCTCACCATCGTCTGGATCGGGCTCGTGGTGCTGTTCGTCACCCTCGCCGGTGCCTGGTTCGCCGAGGGGCTCGAGCGCCAACTCGCGATCCGCCTGCTCGGCGCCGCCGTGCCGGCGCGACTCGCCGAAGCTCCGGTTCCTTCGCGCAAGCGATTCGCACACCTGCGTGCCGTCGGCGGCTCGGCGGCACTTTGGAAGGGAATCGTCTTCCTCTTCCTCAAGTTCCCGCTCGGCCTCGCCGGCTGGGTCTTCTCGATCGTTGCCCTGGTCGTGCCCGCGGCGTTCATCGCGGCGCCGTTCGCGCTCCTCTTCGGTCAGGGCAACGTCGATCTCGGCTTCTGGGGACCGGAGACCTTCCTGGAGGCTCTGCCCCTCGCCTTCGTCGGAGCGCTCGCGCTGCTGCTCTCGCTGCATCTGCACAACGCCCTCGGCTGGGCCTGGGCGCGTCTCGCCGAATGGTTGCTGGGGGCCGCGGCTCCGGCGAAGCTGCCGCCCCAAGAGGCCGCCGCGCTGCTCGCCTAGATTTCGACCGCGGTCTGGCCCGAAAGCCCGCGAGGCGTCATACTCACAGGCCTTCATGCGCTCCGCGCTCGCCACGTCGCTGCCTCGCGCCAGGCGCGCCCTCGCCGCCCTTTTCGTCGTCGCCTCGAGCCTCGCCGCGCAGTCGCAACCCGAAGGCGACGGCCCCTGGATGGTGCGCGCCTGGTTCGGCGACGAGGCGATGAAACGTGACGTCGCCTCTTGGGGCGACCACTTCGCCGACCACCCGGCCAAGGGCTTTCTCAGCATCGAGGCCGATGCCGAACGCCTCGCGGCGCTCCGGGCGCTGGGCTTCTACGTCGACCAGGACGACGAACGCACCGGCTGGATTCGCGACGGTCGCGAAGCCGCCGAGAGCGCGGCGGAAGCCGTCCGGCGCGGCGAGGCGCCGCTCGCCGGGATTCCCGGCTACCCCTGCTACCGCACGGTCGAAGAGTCGTTCGCCACGATGCAGGCGCTCGCCACGGCTCATCCGACTCTCGCCAGCGTCGTCGACGCCGGCGACTCCTGGCAGAAGCCACAGACGCCGGGCACTGGATACGACCTGTTTGTCCTCAAGCTCACCAACTCGACCGTGCCGGGGCCGAAGCCGAAGCTGTTCGTCACTTCGGCGATCCACGCCCGCGAGTACACGACCGCGGAGCTCGTGCTGCGCTTCGCCGAAGAGCTCGTCGCCGGCCACGGGGTCGACGCGGACTCGACCTGGCTCCTCGACGAGCACGAGATCCACCTGATGGTGCAGACCAATCCGGACGGCCGCAAGAAAGCCGAGACCGGCCTCTCCTGGCGCAAGAATGTCAACAACAACTACTGCACCGATACGAATAGCCGCGGCGCCGATCTCAACCGCAACTATTCGTTCCAGTGGAACTGCTGTGGCGGCTCCAGCGGCGACCCGTGCAGCTTGACTTATCACGGTCTTGGCGCCGCTTCGGAGCCCGAAATTCAGGCCGTCCAGGGCTATCTCAGGGCGATCTTCCCCGACCAGCGTGGCCCGGCCCTTGGCGATCCCGCGCCAGCGGACGCGACCGGAGTCTTCCTCGACGTGCACAGCTACTCGCAGCTCATCCTGACGCCCTGGGGGTTCTCGGACCCGAACTTCGACCCGCCGCCCAACGGTGACGCCTTTCGCACGGCGGCGCGGAAGTTCGCTTTCCTCTCGGGCTACGACCCCAGTCTCTTCATCTACACCGTGGACGGCGCGAGCGACGACTTCGCCTACGGCGACCTCGGCGTCGCGGCCTTTGCCTGGGAGTTGGGGACGGCGTTTTTCGAGAGCTGCTCGTCGTTCGCGGCGAACATCCTTCCCGAAGGATTGCCGATGCTGCGCTACGCGGCCAAGATCGCGCGCACGCCGTACCTGACTCCGTCCGGACCCGACAGCCTCGCGGCCGCCACGACTCCGCTCCTGGTGGAGCCCGGCGATCCGCTGTCGATTCAGGCGACGATCGACGACGCCCGTTTCTCGACCCTGAACGGCACCGAAGCGGTGCAGCCGATCGCGGCCGCCGAGGCCTATCTCGATCTCCCGCCATGGCGCGTTGGAGCCGCGCCGATCGCCCTTGCCGCGGTGGACGGCGCCTTCAACGAGACCACGGAGCCGGTGACGGGCTCGCTCCCGACCGGCGCCCTGAGCGGTGGCCGCCACATCCTGTACGTGCGCGGGCAAGACACGAGCGGCGCGTGGGGCGCTGTCACGGCGACGTTCTTCTACGTTCTCGATCCGGCGAGCGCGCCGTTCGTCGAGGGCTTCGTGCGCGATGCGGCGAGCTCGGCGCCGCTCGCCGCCACCGTTACCATCGGGCCGTTCGCCACGTCGACGAACGCCGGGACCGGGGCCTACTCGATCCAGGTGCCGCCGGGGACTTACGATCTCGAAGCGAACGCGGCGGGCCACGCTCGGCAGACCGTTCAGGACGTCGAGCTGTCGAATTTCGAGACCCACCTCCAGGACTTCACCCTGCAGGCGATCACCACGCTCCTCGCGGTGGACGGCGAATCCGGAACTCAAGGGTGGGCCGCGCAGACCCCCTGGGCGCTCACCACGGAGGCTTCGCAGAGCCCCTCGCATTCGTGGACCGACTCGCCGGGCGTCGATTACTCCGACAACGCCAACACCGCGCTGGTCTCGCCGCTCCTGGATCTTTCGCAGGCGACCGGCGTCGCGCTCGCCTTCTCGCAGCTGCGCGATCTCGAGGAGGGCTACGACTACGGACACGTCGAGTACTCGACCGACGGCGGCGGATCGTGGAGTGAAGCGGTCGCCTTCGATGGCGAAGGGTTCACCTCCACCTGGGAGCCCGTCGTCATCGCGCTGCCGCAGCTCGATGGCGAAAGCGCGGCGCGAATCCGCTTCCGGCTGACTTCGGACGTCTCCCTCACGTTCGACGGCTGGCACCTCGACGACATCGCCGTGACGGCGATCGTGGACCTCGCATGGATCTTCTCCGACGGCTTCGAGACCGACGATCTCTCGCGCTGGTCGAACAGCTCGCCCTGAGAGCGAACGGTCAGCGCGGCGCGATCGAGAGCTTCTCTCCCGCCGAGTAGGCGACGAACTCGGGCGCGTAGATCGACTGCACCTGCGCGGGCGCGCTGCGGAATTCTCCCGCCAGATTGGCGCGCAGCCGGTACTTGAGAGTGTACTCGCCGGCCGGCAGCCACTCGATGAAGAAGTTCGTGCCGCTGTCGCGCGACTCCTCGTAGCGCGCCAGGCCAAGATCCCACTTCCAGCTGGAATCGGGCCGATCCGGCTCGAGGCCCGCGGGCCGCGGATCGCGCAGATGCACGTACTCGGCCTGGGCCTTGGCGCGCAGCGACAGTTGCACCTCGACTTCGTCGCCCACCGCGAGCTTCGTGCCGCCGGCGATCGGAACGAGCGCGACTTCCGCGCCGGTCTTCACCCGCTTGAAGTAACGCCTCGTCACGCCGAAAAGGTCGCCGCGCGCCTCCGCCGGCAGCTCCTCGGTCGAGAAGTGCCAGGTCGCCGAAGCGAAGAGCAGGCCCCGGGTCTCCTTCTCGACGACCACGGTGGCGTCCGTCGGGCGCCGGACGGCGTCGAGCTTCTCGCCGGACACCACCAGCTGGTTCTTCTTGCCGGTGAAGCGGTCGGGCTCGAAGACGAACGTCGTCGACTGATTGGCGACCGTGACCTTCGCCTCCTCGCGCACCGCGAGCTGGTTCGTCGCCTTCAAGTACCAGGCGAGCGAGTAGAGAACTTCCGCGGTGGCGCGCGTCGACTTCCAGTGATTGAGCTTCTTGTTGAGAAAGAGCCACTGCACGAGGCCGTCCCGGCGCGGATCGTTCGGCGCGATCTCCATGAGCGCGCGAAGCGCCCAGGCGTGCGTTTCGATCGAGTCGTTGTACCAGAGCCAGGCCCGGTCTTCCGGCTGCCAGAACGTCCCCTCGTCGCGCGTCGTCTTCGCCGAGTCCATGACGCTCGCCAGCACCAGCTGCGCGTCCCGCTCGCGGTTCATTCTCTTCAAAGTGAGCGCGAGTTGAAGTTTCAGCAGGGGCTGGTGGTCCCGCCAGTGCTTGAAGGAGAAGTCGAGGATCTGGCGACGATCGGCGGACGAGAGGAAGTCGCCGGTCCAGGAGGGATCGGGATAGGACGACGCCACGTAGTTGAGGAACGTCAGCAGCTCCCAGCAGCAGTCGTCCTTCAACGCCCGCGGCAGCCAGTCCCGTCTGGCCTCCTCCGCGAGATAGCCCCAGCCGCGCACGACCGTCTCTTTCGGCACGTCGACACCGAACTCGGTGGCGCGCGCGAAACCGGAGAGGAGGTAGAGCGTGATGTACGGCGACGGCGGTCCGCCCGAGAACCAGGGAAACCCTCCGGACGGGAGCTGCGCCTTGGCGAGCTTGGCCAGCGCATCGTCGCGCTGGGCTTTCGCGATCTCGGGATCGAGAACGCGCAGCAACTCGAGGCCGCCGGCGCCGCCACTGTCCGAGCCCCGCGCCTGGCGCAGCCAAGGCGTTTCTTCGAGCGCCATCCGCCGGTTCGGGTCGGCCGCACCCTCCTGATCGAACCGCTCGAGCCGGGTTTCACGCCGCGCCAGCTCGGCGGCCATCTTGCCGACCGCCGGATAGCTCGCGAAGAGGCTCGACAGCATCCCCGTCGAGACGAAACGGTTCATCGTCTGTTCCGTGCATTCGTACGGATAGTCGATGAGGTACGGCAGCGCGTCGAGCATCGAGTAGAAGAGCTGACCGTCGACGGTGACCACGAGCTGCTCGTGGATTCGTGTCGGGTCATCCTTCTTCATGTCGTCGAAGGTCATCTCGCGCCGCTCGGCGTTCTTCAGGGCGACGAAACGCGACTGCGCGAGGTGGATTCGCGAGGGCAAGAGCGGCAGCGGTCGCAGCTCGCCGTCCGAGAGTGCCCCGGAAGTCGCCACGACCTTGAACGCGGTCGCGCCGACCCGCTTCGGCGCCTGGATCGGGAACGTCAGGTCGACGCCCTTCCCGGGCTCGACGCGGAAGCTCTTCCGCGCCTCCACCGCGGAGAGCCCGAACTCCGCGGCGAGCGACCGGTTCGACTCGGGGTCGAGAATCTCGAGCGTCGCTTCGCCCGCGAGCGGCGTTTCGCCAGCGTTGTTGACCACGACCTTGAGCTCGGCGCGATCCCCTTCGCGGAGGAAACGCGGCAGGTACGGCCGGATCATCAGCTCCTTGACCGATTCGACCGTCCGCTCCGCATAGCCGGAGGCGAGCGTCTGCGTCAGCGCCGCGACCCAGACCCGCCACGAAGTCACCGAATCGGGCACCGTGAACTCGATCGTCGCCGAGCCGTCGGCGCCGGTGAGCAGCTGCGGCCTCCAGAAGGCGGTTTCGGCGAAGTTCGAGCGCAGCTCGACCGGCGGCTTCTTCTGGCTCGCTTCGCCGCTTTCCTGGTCGATCGCCGACTGCTTGAAGTCGGCTCGAAGCTCTTGCGCCGCCTGCGGCACCGCCGGCGCCGCGGCGGGCGCCGCGGCGTCCGACATCGCGGCGCCTTCCGCGACCATGCCGCCGCGCGTCGCCAACATCCGGTGCATGCGGCCGCCGAATCGGCCACCCGGTCCGCCGATGCCATAGGGCGAGATCTCGACGAAGGCGTCGCCGCGGAAGCTCTCGACGTCGCTCCGCTTCACCCACTCGTCGTCGCGGTGCCAGAGCGGCCCGCTGGCGCCGAGATTCGCCGACAGCGGCGGGAAGGAAAAATAGGTCCAGTTCGGAAAGAGCGCCTGCGGACGGGGCGCCGAGAACGGCGCGAACAGGTCGAGACTCTTGTCGTACATCGAGGCCAGGAGCTCGGCGGCCCTAGCCTCGACCGGCCGGCCGCGAGCGTCCTTCACGGTGACGCGGAAGGTCTCTTTCGCGCCCGGCGTCAGCTTGTCTCGGAACGAGGAGATCTCGACCGAAAGCTCCTTGTTCGTCCACGGAACCTCGAGCCGCGCGCCCTGCGTCAGGAGCTGATGGTCCGAGATCAGCGTCAGGCGGGCCGAGAAGCCGCCGCGGTCCTTCTCGGTGACCGGAACGTCGAACCAGAGCGATCCCGAGAGGACCACCGGCCGGCGCCAGATGCGCTCCTCCCCGCGCAAGAGCTCCACCTCGCCGGGCGCACCGGCGAGCCCGCTGTGGATCCAGAGGCGCGCGGAGTCTCCCGGCTCCGCCTTCGCCACGTCGAATGCGATCTCCACCGGCAGAGCGAGCGGCGTCTTTTTTCCCGCGACATAGAAGTCGAGCTGAGTGCGGAACGTCTCGCCGAAGTCGTCGCGCGTCTCGTAGCGCAAGCGGTACGCGCCGGCAGGAAGGCCGTCCACCGCGATCGCGCCCTCTCCCTTCGCATCGTGCGTCACGTCGCCATTGCGAATCTCACGGCCGTCAGCGAAGAACGCGAGCGTCGCGGCGGACTCCATGCTCTGGTTCCAGCGCGGGCGAAGCCGATCACCGGGAGTCGCGAAGCGCTCGGCGGGATCCTCCGTCGCGCCGAACGGTCGCACGGGAAGATCGGCTGGAAGCGGCGTCGGTGAAGGCTGATCGAGCGCGACGACTCTCCAGCTGCCTGCCCCCGGACGGGCGACACCGTTCAAGTCGCGGCGGATGGCTTGCAGCTTGAGCTCCTCCCCTTCCACCACCAACGCCCCCTTCTTCACGAGCTCGGTTTCGACCGCCACCCAACCGAGCCGCACCGAGCGCTCGCCGCTGCGCGTCTCGCCGCCGTCGTCGGTGACTTCGCTTTCGAGCCGGTACGAGTAAGTGAGCCCGCTCTTCTTCTCGTTCTCGTTGGCGACCGGCGTGAAGGAGACGCTGAATTTGCCTTCTGAGTCGAGCTCGGTAATGCCGCTCGCGATCTGCTGCGCCTCGGTTGATCCCGGCCAGCTCCAGAAACGCCACCACCAGGGAACCTCCGGCTGCCGCGCGACGCGCCACGCGACCCGGCCCGAGGTCACCGGCAGGCCGAAGTAGTAGCGCGCCGAACCTTCGAGCGACGCGGGTCGATTGAGTCGCAGCTGGGCCGCCGGCTCGAGGATCTCGACCTCGAAGGTCGGTCGTTTGTACTCCTCCACTCGCACCCTCGTCTGCCCGCCGAGCGAGGCTTGCAGCGTCCACTGACCGAGCAGCCGCCCGGCCGGGATCTCGAACTCGCCGGCGGCGGTGCCAAACTTGTTGGTCGCGACTTCGATCTCAGCGACCTTCTCGCCATTGGGATCGGTCAGCCAGACGGCGACCGGCAGGCCGGGCGCGAGCTTGAGCTCGCCGGTGGCCGGGCCGCTGCGATAACCGAGGATTTTCCAGAGCAGCTTCTGCTGCGGGCGATAGATGGCGCGATCGGTGAACAGCAGGGCACCGGTCCCCTCCGTGGAGTCGGAACGCGCCGCTCCCGCGTAACGCTGGGAGAAAGCCACGTCGTCGCCTCGCCGCGCGACCAGCAGGAGGTGATTCGCCCCCTCCGCTGCCGCCACGGTCTGGGAGAGCTCGGCCCGCCCCGTCGCGTCGGTGCGGACGCTCATGATCCGTTCCGGCGCCTTTCGCCACGTATTGCGATAGAGCGTGACCTCGACCCCTTCGGCGGGCGACCCGGAGCGACCAGAGACCAGCCGCACATCCCAAGGAAACGATTGCCCCTCTTCGAGCAGCACGAGATCCGACCGCGTGAACGGCAGCGCCATCCGTCGGTTGCCGCCCTCGGCGAAGCCGCGCTCGGCCGAGGCGACGAGAACGTACGTTCCGGCCTTCGCGAGCGGCGGAGTGACGAAGGTGCGGTGCGGCAGAAAATCACGCGTCGGCGGAAGCTCGACCTGCCATTCGGCGGCCGGCGTGCCGCTCGCGATCAGGCGCTCGATCTCGCGCGGATCGTTGGGGAAGAAGCCGCGGAACTCGGGTCGCGCGAGCTGGGCGGCGAGGTCGAGCGCATAAGCACGCAGGTGAAGCGCCGCGAGATTGCGGTGCGTCACCTCGATCGACCGTCGCTCCGGGCCGTCGACCGACATCGCCTGCAGCTGAAAGTCCGGAGCCTCGATCTGTTCCACGAGTTGCCGGCAGCGCCTGGCGCCGTAGCTGCCTGGATAAGCGCGCTCACCTTCGAGGGCGAGCTTCCGCGCCTGGATTCGCCGCTCGGGATCGCCAGCGACCTGATCGATATCCTGGGCGAGACTCCAGACACCGACCGACCACCACGGGTCGCCGCGAAAGCGCGGCAGTCGACGCTCGAGCGCTTCTCGGCGCTGCTTGCCGTCGGACTCCCCCTGGCGGTGGCTCGAGAGCAGCGAGTCGCGCACGAGATACGCCTGCAGCTCCGCGGCGAGCTCTCCCCGTTGGCGGTGCCAGCGCTCGAGGTCGGCCAGCACGACCACGGTACGGAGCAAAGGGTGAACCGTTCCGGCCGTCGCCTCGGGCGCCTCGGCGAGCAGATTCTCAAGATCCAGCTGCCAGGCCTCGTTCGACTCGGCCGCCGACCAGAACGCCGAGTCGCCGAGCATCCGCTCGACGAACAGGTAGGAGAGCGCGTCGCGAACTGTGTCGCGGACGCCCCTCGGAAAGTCGTTGGCCTGGAGGTACGGAAAATCGTCGACGTCGACGGCGCCCAAGGCTTCGCGTCGCTCCCAGACCGAAAGGAACGCGCGCTCCGCCTCGTCGGAGATCTGGCTCGCGGTCCAGAGCTTGAGATCGAGAGTCTCACCCGACGCGACGAGCTCCCGCTGTCGGATCTCCCAGCTGTAGCCGGAGTGGTACTCGAGGAGCGCGTGCGCGTAATAAAGCTCGACCGCCGAGCGCGCGATCGCGCCTGCGGGCCAGGGCTCGTTCTTGAGCTCCTCGACCGCCGTCTCCAGCCCCCCGAGCGCCGTCCGCAGCTGCGACCGTCGCACCAGCGCCTTCGCCCAGGTTGCCTCGTCGCGGGCGGCCCGCGCCTTCCCGACCAACGCCGTCACGGCCGTCGCGGCCTCTTCGAGCTTCTGCTCGTCGATCAGGCGATCGATCGTCTTCCAGTCGGCGGCGCGGATCGGCATCGGTTTCGCGGGCTCCTGCGAGGCAGCGCTGGGATTCTGGCAGCCGGCGAGGACCGCCGACAGAACGACGACCGACAGGAGCAGAAAAAGCGGGACTTTCGCGATCGAGGCTCGCATGACAATCATCTTAGACCCCGACGCGCCGACCCACGCAACCGGAGCCGGCAGCGCTTAGAATCCAGCGGCTCAGTCAACTCAGGAGACTCGACCTCATGAAGACTCGCACCCTGGCTTTCAGCCCCTTCCTCGCCGCCTTCCTGTGGGTGGTGGCCACCCCTGCTTTCGCCGGCCTGGTGATGAAACAGGTGACGAAAACCGGCGGCAACGGCGGCTCCGGAATGAACGCGACCACGCGCGTATCGATCGACACCGGCGGCGCCAAGATCGAGTTCCTCGAGATGGCGGACAACCCGATGATGCCGCCCGGCAGCTACATGCTTCTGCGTCCGGACGACGACGGGATGATTCTGGTCAATCCCCGGGAAAAAACCTACGCGATGATCGATTTCGCCGGGCTGATGCAGTCGACATCGGGAATGATGGCCGGGATGGGCGGGGCCGGCGGGGCCGATGGAGAAGGCTCCGGAATGACCCGTGAGGTCTTGAAGCCGATCATCGAGAAGTTGCTCGAGGAGGACGGCGGCACGATTCTCGGCCGGCCGACGAGACACTTTCGCTGGCGCACCCGCTCGACCACCAACATGAGCATGGGGATGGGCATGAGCATGGTCACGGAGACCGATTCGATCGAGGATGTCTGGGTGACCGACTTCGCACTCGACCGCATCGTGATGCGCGGCCTCGAAAGCTTTGGCGGAGCGAGCGTGCCATCTGAGTTCGCCGAATTCGTCGAGGCCAAGAAAGCGACCCAAAAGGGGTTGCCGCTCAAGCAGATCGTCGTCACGACGAGCAAGATCACCGGCAGCGGGATGATGGCGAAGATGATGCAACGCGCCAACTCCGACAAGCCGACGACGATGACCACCGAAGTGGTGGAGCTCTCCGAGGAGAAGGTGCCAGCCTCGGCCTTCTCCATCCCCGCCGACTACAGCGAGACCGAGATGATGTCGCCCGGCATGAAGATGCCGGACATGAACCAGCCCAATTAGAAGCGACCTGGCGAACTACTCGGGCGAGCCGAAGCGTCGGGTCAGGTGGTAGGTGGCCTGGCGCTTCCACCAGCCCCAGTTGTGCGCGACGTCGTGCCCCCAGATGTCGCGGTCGTGCGGGATCTGCTGCGCCTCGAGCAGGTCGGCGAGGGCCTGGGTCTCTTCGATGCAGCCCTCCTCGAACGCTCCCTGGCCGCAAACGAGGGCGAGACGCGTGTTCCGGCGAATGCGCTCGAGCGGCTCGCCCGACAGGCCGCGTACGTAAGCCAGCGGATTGTTGAAGTAGACGTCGGCGTTGGCGAAGCCGTCGGTGAAGTGGGTCATCGAGTAGCGGCCGCTCATCGACAGCGACCAGCGGAAGATCTCGGGGAATTTGAGCGCGAAGTTGGCGGAGTAAAAGCCACCGAGCGAAGCGCCCGCGGTCGCCATCCAGGCGTTCGGCGCCTGGCAGTCCTGGCGGATGTGCGGCACCAGCGTCTCGACGACGAAGCGCTCGTACAGGTTGTGCCGGCCGATTCGCCAGGCCGGATCGTTCTCCTTCTTCGTCCAGGCCTCGGCGACGTTCGATTCCGGGCAGTAGAGCTTGATCTTTCCGGCGTCGAGGAACGGCTCCAGGGCGTCCACCATCCCCTGCGCCTCCCACTCGTGCGCGAACCCCGCCGCGGTCGGAAACACCACCAGCGGCTGGCCCCAGTGCCCGTACGACCAGAGACTGATGCCGCGCCCCAGCTGTGGACTCTGGATCCGCTCCAGTCGCTTCTTCATGACCTTCCTCCGCGACAACACGAACCGCGGAAGACTATCGCACGCCCGCCGACATCCGGAGGGGGGCGCGAGGCGGCTCCCTCCGGATTTGTCGCGCGAGCTGCCGCGCTATGGTTTGACGAAGGAGCTCTCGGTGATCGACTGGTTGCCGGAGACGTCGATCGCCAGCACCTCGTAAAGCACCTCACCCGATGGAAGAGTCGCCACGAACTCCGGCGGCACGGTCACCGACAGGACCGTGGCCGGAACGGTGACCTGAAACGGTTTGACGATGAGCTGGTAGCCGACGATCGAAATCGGCCGATCCGGAAAGCCCTCGGGCGTCGTCGTCGAGGCGTCCCAGCTGATCACGAGCTGGTTGTCGTCGCCCAGGGTCGCGGTCACGTTGCCCGGTCCGTTGGGAACGGCGTGCGAAAGCGTCCCCTCGCCCTCGATCTCCTCGTTGTCGACCGTCCGGCCCTCGAACTCGTACTCCCCCTCCGGGAAGAGCGCGAGCAGCTTGTCGAGCGGAAACTCGTCGAGATTCGGCTCGGCGCCCTCGAAAAAGAGCTCGGTCATGCCGAGCATCTGGTAGGGCCCGCGGCCCGCGACTTCGAAGACTCTCCGGCCGTTCGGGTTCCAGATCTTCAGCCACTTCCAGTCTTCGCCATCGAGCGAGACGTGATAGCCGAGGTCGTTCGCCGTCTGGTTGAACTCGATGTAGATCCTGGATTCACTGAGCTCGGCGGCCCAACCGCGGCTGCCGCCCGTCGCGATCAGCGCGATGGCGGCAACGAGAACAACGGGCCAGGTGCCTCTTGTCGTCATGGTTCTACCCTCCTCTGCGAGCTGGGTTCTAGCGCTTCTCATCTCGGTTTCCTCCTTGCTTTCCGACGGTCTGCGCTCGGCGCGGAGCCGAGCTACCTCTCCTGAAAGGTAAGAGGCGCGAGGGGTTGATATCCTTCGGTTTTCGAGCGGCAAGTTTGACAACGCTTTGCAAGATGTGAAAGTTTTCACCGTTTGTTGCGCGGCTTCGTGCGCGTCCGGTATCGTCCCTCAAATTCGACGGGTGCCCAGGAGAACATGGCGCAGATCTTTCCCAAAAGCGCGAACGCCGTGGCCAAGGCGTCGATCTTCGCGGTTCTGTTCCTGGTCGCCGCCGGCGGCTTCGCCCTCTGGCGGCTGGCGAACTCCGGCTACGTAACGCGGCAGGGGATCATTCTCGAACAGCCGGTGCCGTTCTCCCACGATCACCACGTGGCGCAGATCGGCATCGACTGTCGCTACTGCCATACGGCGGTCGAGAGCCAGGCGTCGGCCGGCATCCCGCCGACCCAGACCTGCATGAACTGCCACAACCAGCTGTGGACGAACGCCGCCCTCCTCGAGCCGATCCGGGCGAGCCTCCGCGAGGGCAAGCCGATCCAGTGGAACCGGGTCAACGACCTGCCCGACTTCGTCTACTTCAACCATTCGATTCACGTCGCCAAGGGGGTAGCCTGCACGACCTGCCACGGCCCGGTCGACAAGATGCCGCTCATGTACCAGGGCGCACCGCTGACCATGAAATGGTGCCTCGACTGCCACCGCGACCCGGTGAAAAACCTGCGCCCGCGCTCCGAGGTTGCCAACGTCTTCTGGCAGCCGCCGGCCGATCTCGCGGCGCAGCAGGCGATCTGGGCCAAGGCCCACAACGTCCAGAGCAAAGTCAGCTGCTCGACTTGCCACCGGTAGGGGAATCGTGAAGCCAGCCATGACCGAACTCGCGCCCTCCCGAACCGATTCCTCACCGGCGGGTGACTGCCACGCGGAGTGGAAGAAGGGTGGGGCCGAGGCGACGGGCCTCGATCTCGCCGCCGCTCGCGAGAAGCTCGCCACTCGCCGCGGCCCCGCTTACTGGCGGAGCCTCGAAGAGCTCTCCGAGGCGCCCGAGTTCGGCGAGCTCCTCGACCGCGAGTTCCCGCGCTTCGCCGCCGAATGGCCCGACGGCGTCTCGCGGCGCAACTTCCTGCAGCTCGCCGCCGCCTCGCTCGGGCTCGCCGGCCTGACCGCCTGCACCCGCCAGCCGATCGAGAAGATCGTGCCGTGGCTGAAGCAGCCGGAACAGGTCCTGCCGGGAAAGCCGCTGCATTTCGCGACTTCGATGACGCTGTCCGGCGTCGCGATCGGCCTCCTGGTCGAGAGCCATGGCGGGCGGCCGACCAAGATCGAGGGCAATCCCGACCATCCGGCGAGCCTTGGTGGCACCGACGCGGTGAGCCAGGCCTCGGTGCTCGGCCTTTACGATCCCGACCGCTCGCAGCATGCGGCCCGGCTCGGCCGGATCGGGAGTTGGAACGACTTCTCGAACGAGCTCGCGGCGGCGCTGCGGGCGCAGGACGCGCTCGGCGGCAGCGGGCTCCGACTCCTGACGGGTCCGACCACCTCGCCGACCGAGGCGCGGCTGATCGGCGAGCTGCGCAGCCGCTTCCCGCAGGCGCAGTGGCACCGCTGGGATCCGCTCGCCGACGCGGGCCGGCGGCACGCCCTTGCCGCGGCGCTCGGAGTACCGCTCGAAGCGCGTTTCGACCTCGCCTCGGCGGATGTCATCCTGGCGCTCGAGTCCGACTTCCTGACCAGCGGCCCCGGCGCGGTGCGCTACGCCCACGATTTCGCGAGCCGCCGACGTGTCGCCGAAGGCTCCGCCGCGATGAACCGGCTCTACGCCGCGGAGTCGTCGCCCTCTCCTACCGGCTCGGTCGCCGATCACCGCCTGCGCCTCCGGCCGTCGGCGATTCCGCGCGCCGTGCAGGCCCTCGCCGCGCATCTCGGGGTGGCGGGAGTCAGTGCTTCCCCTCCGGAGTCGCCCGCGCTCGACGAGGCCACCGCGCGCTGGATCGCCGCGGTCGCCACCGATCTCGCCGCTCACCCCGGCCGCGCGCTTGTCGTCGCCGGCGAGACACTGCCCGCCGCCGTCCATGTCCTGGTCGCGGCCATCCACGAGAAGCTCGGCGCTTCGGGGGCAACGGTTCTCTACACCGCCCCGCTCGAAGCCGAGCCGGTTGACCCGCTGGCCTCGCTCGCGGAGCTTCTCGCCGACCTCCAGGCCGGAAAGGTGGATCTCCTGCTCATCTCCGGCGTCAATCCGGTTTACGACGCGCCGGCCGATCTCGAAGTCGCGAGGATTCTGCGCGAGAGCCGTGGGCACCGCTTTCATCACGGCCTCTATGACGACGAGACCGCGGAGTACTGTCACTGGCACCTGCCGGCGGCTCACTACCTCGAGTCCTGGGGCGACGCCCGCGCCTATGACGGCACCGCTTCGCTCGTTCAGCCGCTGATCGAGCCGCTTTATTCCGGCAAGACGCTGTCGGAGATCCTCGCGGCGATGCTCGGCCGCGGCGGCGAGAGCGCCTACGATCTGCTGCGCGAGACCTGGGCAAGCGGCCACACCGCGCTGTCGGCCGCGCTGTCGGACGATGCCTTCCGCAAGCTTCTTCACGACGGCCTCTCCGCGGGGAGTGCCACGCCTGCGACCGTACCGGCCCTGGTGTCAGTTACGGCGGTCGCGGCAGCCGCGAGCGCGATCGCGGCCCTGCCGGCGCCCTCGGAGAACGACCTTGAGCTCGCGTTGCGCCCCGACCCGTCGGTCCTGGATGGACGGTTCGCCAACAACGGCTGGCTGCAGGAGCTGCCGAAGCCGATCACCAAGCTCACCTGGGACAACGCAGTCCTGCTCTCGCCGCGCACCGCGGAGCGGCTCGGCGTACACGGCGAGCAGGTCGTCGAGATCACCACTACCGAGGGACGAAAGGCATCCGGACCGGTCTGGATCCTGCCGGGACAAGCGGACGGCGTCGCCACGGTGCACCTGGGCTACGGCCGCACGCGCGCCGGCAAAGTCGCGAACGAAATCGGGTTCAGCGCCTACGTCCTGCAAACCGCGTCTTCGCGGTGGGGCTCGACGTCGATCACTGTCCGCAAGACCGGCGACCAGGTGAAGCTCGCCACGACGCAAGGGCACCACGCCATCGATTGGATGCGTGAAGAGAGCGAGCAGGCCGCGGTTCGCGCCGTGGTACGCCAAGCGTCCCTTGCTGAATACAGAGCCAATCCGAACTTCGCCCACGGCGAGGGACATGCCGCGGGGGGCCTCGACACCTCCGTCTCGTTCCACCCCGGCTTCGAGTACAAGGGCTACGCCTGGGGAATGGCGATCGATCTGAACAGCTGCACGGGCTGCAACGCCTGCGTCGTCGCCTGCCAGGCGGAGAACAACATCCCGGTGGTGGGCAAGGACCAGGTGGCGCGCGGTCGCGAGATGCACTGGATCCGCATCGACCGCTACTTCCAGGGCGACATCGACGCTCCCGCGGGGATCGCTTCGCAGCCGATCGTCTGCATGCAGTGCGAGCAGGCGCCCTGCGAGGTCGTCTGTCCGGTGGCGGCGACCACCCATTCGACCGAAGGCCTGAACGACATGGTCTACAACCGCTGCGTCGGCACCCGGTACTGCGCGAACAACTGCCCCTACAAGGTGCGGCGCTTCAACTTCCTGCTCTACCAGGACTGGGAGACCGAACAGTTCAAGCTGCAGCGGAATCCCGACGTCACCGTGCGCAGCCGCGGCGTGATGGAGAAGTGCACCTACTGCGTGCAGCGCATCAATCGGGTGCGCCTCGCCGCCGATCGTGACCAAGTCCAGGTCGCCGACGGGGAAATCCGGACCGCCTGCCAGCAGGCCTGTCCGACCCGGGCGATCCACTTCGGCAACCTGAACGACGTCTCCTCCGACGTCGTCGCGATGAAGAAGAACTCGCGCAACTACTCGCTCCTCGAGGAGCTGGGCACCCGGCCGCGCACCACCTATCTCGCGATGGTCAAGAACCCGAATCCAGAGCTCGCCGCATGAGCCTCGCTCCAGCCGACCACCTGATTCCGAAGCCGTTCGGCACCCCGTCCGAGGTGCCGGTGATCGCGCCCGGTCATTCACCGGCTTCCGTCACCGACAAAATCAGCTCGGTCGTCTTCGGCAGGATGCCGCTCTGGTTCTACGCTGGCATGGCGGTCATGTTCGGCGGCGTGATGATGCTGCTCGCCGCGCTCACCAAGCTGGTCTTCGTCGGCATCGGGATCTGGGGCAACAACAATCCGGTCGGCTGGGGCTTCGACATCATCAACTTCGTCTGGTGGATCGGCATCGGCCACGCCGGCACGCTGATCTCGGCGATCCTGCTGCTGCTCAATCAGGAGTGGCGCACTTCGATCAACCGCTTCGCCGAGGCGATGACCCTCTTCGCGGTGGCGTGCGCCCTGATCTTCCCGCTCTTTCACACCGGCCGCCCCTGGCTCGCGATCTACTGGCTGCTGCCGTACCCGAACACGATGGCGATCTGGCCCAACTTCCGCTCGCCGCTGATCTGGGACGTCTTCGCGGTCTCCACCTACGGCGCGGTCTCGCTGCTCTTCTGGTTCATCGGTCTCCTGCCCGACCTCGCGAGCTTCCGCGACCGCACCAAGAAGGCCTGGCAGAAGCGGACCTACGGCGCGCTCTCGATGGGCTGGCGCGGCTCGGCGAGGCACTGGCACAACTACGAATCGGCCTATCTGCTGCTCGCCGGCCTGTCGACGCCGCTGGTGCTCTCCGTGCACTCGGTGGTCTCCTTCGACTTCGCCGTCGGCCAGGTGCCCGGCTGGCACGCCACGATCTTCCCGCCCTACTTCGTCGCCGGGGCGGTCTTCGCCGGCTTCGCCATGGTGCTCACGCTGATGATCCCGCTGCGGAAGTTCTTCGGCCTCCAGGACTTCATCACCATGAAGCACATGGACAACATGGGCAAGGTGATGCTGGTGACCGGTCTGATCGTCGGCTACGGCTACCTGGTCGAGATCTTCACCGCCTGGTACAGCGGCAACATCTACGAGTGGTACATGATGCGGAACCGCGTCTTCGGTCCGTACCGCTGGATCTGGATGAGCCTCATCCTGTGCAACGTGCTGGCGATCCAGCCGCTCTGGTTCGCGCGCGCGCGCAAGTCGATCGCGGCGCTCTGGATCATCTCGATGTTCGTCAACTTTGGCATGTGGTTCGAGCGCTTCGTGATCATCCCGACCTCGCTCCATCGCGATTTCCTGCCCGGGTCGTGGGGCATGTACTACCCGACCCGCTGGGACTTCGCCACCTTCTTCGGCACGATCGGCCTCTTCATGGCGCTCATGTTCCTGTTCGTGCGCGTGCTGCCGTCGATCGCGATGTTCGAGATGAAGACGCTGACGACGGACGCCAGGGTCAAAGGTGGAAGTCACGGATGAACGCGCCCATGAGCTCGCCTTCCGGGGTCTACGGGGTCCTCGCTGAGTACGGCTCGGCGCAGCAGCTCCTGGAAGCGGTACGTGAAGCGCGCCGCGCCGGCTACCGTGCCCTCGACGCTTTCACGCCGTTCCCGGTCGAGGCGATCTCCGAGGAGGTCTGCGACCATCATCATTCGAAGGTGCCGCTCATCTGTCTCGCCGGCGGCGTCATCGGCTGTCTCGCCGGCTTCGCTCTGGCGTACTGGACCTCGGTTGTCGACTATCCGATGAACATCGGCGGTAAGCCGTACAACAGCTGGCCGGCGTTCATCCCGGTGATTTTCGAGTGCACGGTGCTCTTCGCCTCGTTCTCGGCCGGGATCGGCATGATGGTCCTGAACGGGCTGCCGCAGCCCTATCACCCGGTATTCAACGTCGAGAGCTTTCGCCGCAAGGCCTCGCGCGACGGCTACTTCCTCTGCCTCGAGGCCGCGGACGCACGCTTCGATCGCTCCGCGACCCGCAACTTCCTGGTGGGGACCGGCGCCCTGGAGGTGAGCGATGTCGAACCGTAGCCTCCACCTCGGCTCGGGACCGCGGCGGCCGGCGCTTCTCCTGTCGGCTCTGGCGCTCGCCATGACGGCAACGGCGTGCCGCCAGGACATGCACGATCAGCCGAAGCTCCGTCCCTACCGCGCTAGCGCCTTCTTCGCCAACGGCAGCGGCATTCGCGACATCCCGGCCCACACCGTGGCGCGAGGCGAGCTGCGCGAAGACACACTGTTTTACACCGGGACGCTCGCCGACGGTTCGCTGGCGACCGAGCTCCCGATGCCGATGACGCGCGCCCTGCTCTTGCGCGGTCGCGAGCGCTTCGACATCTTCTGCTCGCCATGTCATGGCGGGCTCGGCGACGGCCGCGGCATGGTCGTGCTGCGCGGCTACAAACAGCCGGCCTCGTACCACGACGAGCGCCTGCGGCAGGCGCCCGTGGGCTATATCTTCGACGTGATGACGAATGGCTTCGGCGTCATGCCGACGTACGCGCCGCAGGTGCCGGCGGCCGATCGCTGGGCGATCGTCGCCTACATCCGGGCGCTGCAGTTGTCGCAGCACGTGGACGCCACGACTCTTGCTGCCGCCGACCGGGACCGCCTCGACCAACCCGCCGGCATGGCGGCCGATGGCTCAGATGCCTCCGATGCCTCCGATGCCGCCGCGCACCACGAGACCAAGGGACCTTCGATCGCGCCATGACGACGCTCCACTTCCCGATCCATACTGAAGACGTCGCGCCACCCGGCGCCCTCGCGGGCTTCGGCGGCAAAGCGCTCTTGGTCGGCGCCGTGGGCGCCGCCGCGACGGTCGCCGGGTTCGTCCTGGCGCCCGCCGAGTTCTTCCAGGCCTATCTCGTCGCCTGGCTGCTCTGGTACACGGTGGCTTCGGGCTGCCTGGGTTTCCTCCTTCTGCAGCACCTTTCCGGCGGCGCCTGGGGACTCGCGGCGCGACGGATCCTCGAAGCGGGGGCGCGCACTCTGCCGTTCATCGGTCTCGCCGCGGTGCCGCTCTTCCTGGGGATGAAGGAGCTCTTCCTGTGGGCCGATCCCGCGCACGTTCACGGCGATCCCCTGCTCGAGGGGAAGGCGCCCTACTTGAACGTGCCGTTTTTCATCGGCCGGACTCTCTTCGCCATCGCGCTCTTCAGCTTCTTCGCCTACGCGCTCTCCGCCAAGTCGCGGCGCCAGGACGCGACCGGCGATCCGGCGATCCGGGGCTCGATGCACAACCTGTCCGCGGTGGGCTTGCTGCTCTGGGTGGTCGTCAACACCTTCATGGGCTTCGACTGGCTGATGTCGCTCGACCCGCATTGGTTCTCGAGCCTCTACGGCGGCATCTTCGTCGCCGGACAGGCGCTCGCCGGAATGACCTTCGTCATCCTGATCGTCAACTGGCTGCGGCAACGCGAGCCGATGGACGCGGTGTTCAGCCGGCGCCTGTCGCACGACTTCGGCAAGCTTCTCTTCGCCTTCGTGATGTTCTGGACGTACCTCTCGATCTCGCAGTTCATCATCATGTGGCAGGGCAACCTGCCGGAGGAAGCGATCTGGTTCCAGCATCGCTTCCACGGCGGCTGGGGCTGGGTCGCGGCGGCGATTCTGGTGTTCCACTTCTTCTTCCCTTTCCTCATCCTGCTGTCGCGCAGCGTCAAGGAACGAACGAAGACCCTGGCGCGCGTCGCGGCGTTCGTGCTTTTCATGCGCTTCGTCGATCTCGTCTGGCTCTCCCGCCCGACCTGGCACCACGAGTCATTCTCGATCCACTGGCTCTATTTCGCGGCGCCGATCGCGCTCGGCGGTCTCTGGCTCTTTCTCTTCAGTCGAGAGCTCGCCAAGGGTCCGCTCCTGCCGGTCAACGCGCCCAACCTCCAGGAAGCCCTCGGCCATGAGTGACCATTCCCCCTCTCCCGGGCGTCGCGGCGGCATCGATTCCGAGATCGATGTCCGGCGAGTGCTCGAGATCACGGCCTGGCTCGCGGCGATCCTGCTCGGCGCAGGGATCATCGGCTACTTCCTCTACAAGGGCCTGGGGAGCTCGAGCGCGCGGGCGGAAGCCAAGCCGTCACCGTTGGTGGAGGCCAGCGCACCGGTGGAGCCACCGGCGCCACGACTTCAGCTGCACCCGGAGACCGATCTCAAGACGCTGCGCGCCAGCACCGGCGAACGGCTCTCCTCGTGGGGTTGGCTCGACCGGGCGGCGGGTGTGGCGCACATGCCGATCGAAGAAGCGATCCAGCGACTCGCGGTTCCGGAGCCGTCCGCGGCCCCGCCCCTCTCGCCCTCACTCTCGCCTCCACCCTCACCCTCACCCTCTGATACCGCCGCCGCGCCGGCCGCCCCTGCCGCCCACGCCACCGGGTCGGGACACTGACCCGACTCCGGATGAATCGCGTGCGCCGCCACTTCTTTTCCGCCCTCGCCGCCCTGGCTTTCACGAGCCAGGTCGAAGCACCTCTCTCCGCCGAGAAGATGTTCACCGGTCCCGGCCTTGCTCGACGCGAGGCGCAGCCGGGCGCGCTTACCGCGCAGGAGATCCAGCAGCAGGTCGGTTTCGAGCAGCAGCTCGGCGAGAGCCTGCCGCTCGACCTGGAGCTCTCCGACGAGTCCGGCCAGAGTGTCCGCTTGGGCGATTATTTCGACGGTGCCGGCGGCAGGCCGGTGCTCCTGGCGTTGGTCTACTACCGGTGTCCGGTGCTCTGCTCGCAGATTTCGATCGGCGTCGCCGCTTCGATGAAGGCGATTCCGTATATTCCAGGGCGCGACTTCGAAGTTGTCTTCGTGAGCTTCGATCCGACCGACACTCCCGAGCTGGCGCGCGAAAAGAAGGCCGCGCTCCTCGCCCGCTACGGCAAAGCGGCGGCGGCGCCGGGCGTTCACTTTCTCTCGGGCGACTCGGCGAACATCACGCAGCTCGCTCAAGCCGTCGGGTTCCGCTACGCCTACGACGAGACGACTCGGCAGTACGCGCATGCGAGCGGCGTGGTCGCGCTCACCGCCGATGGCCGGGTTTCGCGCTACCTCTACGGTGTCGAATACGCCCCCAAAGACCTGAAGCTGGCGCTCTACGAAGCGGGCGAGGGCAAGATCGGCGGCCTCGCGGAGAAGCTGATGTTGTTGTGCTTCAACTACGACGCCGCGCTCGGCAAGTACACCGCGGCTACGATGCTGTCGCTCAAAGTGGCGGCGACGGTGACGGTCGCCGCCCTCTTCGGCTCGATCCTCTGGATGCTGCGCAGCGAACGTCGGAAATTTCGGAAGAATCGGAGCGGTCCCGCTCCGCTTGAAGGAGTCGCCCCGGTATGAACTTCCAGATTCCTTTCGTGCCGGTGCAGGCTTCGGAGTTCGCGGGCGATGTCGATCGGCTGACCTTCTTTCTGGTCGGGATGACCACCGTCTTCACGGTGCTCATCTGCGTCATGATCGTCGTCTTCACGGTCAAGTATCGCCGCCGGAGCGCCGACGAAGTCGGCAGCTCGTTCGAGAACTCCGCCCTCCTCGAGATCACCTGGACCGTGATCCCGCTGCTCATCGTGCTCTTCACTTTCGGGTGGGGCCTCAAGGTCTTTTTCCGCCTCTCCCGGCCGCCCGCCAGCGCGGTCAACTACTACGTCTCCGGCAAGCAGTGGATGTGGAAGATCCAGCACCCTACGGGGCAGCGCGAGATCAACGAGCTGCACGTGCCCCTGGGTCAGCCGACGCGGCTGGTGATGAATTCCGAGGATGTCATTCACAGCTTCTTCGTGCCGGCGTTCCGGGTCAAGGCGGACGTCGTCCCGGGTCGTACCACGAGCCTCTGGTTCACGCCCTCCAAGACCGGCCGCTATCACCTGTTCTGCACCGAATACTGCGGCACCGAACACTCGAAGATGATCGGCACGGTCGTGGTGCAGGAACCGGACGACTATCAGGCCTGGCTCGCCGGCGCTCCGGCCCCGAAATCGCCGGGTGGAGCGGGTGAGCTGCTGTTCGCGCAGTACGCTTGCGATACCTGCCACAGGGCGGAGCCTGGCGGGCGCGGACCGGCTCTCTCCGGTATCTTCGGCACCGAGGTGGCGCTTGCCGGTGGCGGCACGGTGATCGTCGACGACGCCTACCTTCGCGAATCGATCCTGACGCCGACGGCGAAGATCGTTCAGGGTTACGAGCCGCTCATGCCGACGTTTCAGGGGCAGCTTTCCGACGAAGCGCTGGCGCAGCTCCTGACCTACATCAAGAGTCTCTCGAGCATGAGAGTCGCCGCCGCCACGGCGAGGCTTCCCGCGCCCTCTCCCGTCCCTCCCAATCCCGCGACTTCTCAGGGGATCGCCCGATGAGCAGCAGCCACGCGACGACCGCCCCCGTCCCCTCGACACCGTCGAGCTTCCTCTCCGACGGACACAGCCTGAAGTCCTGGCTGCTGACGCTGGATCACAAGCGGATCGGCATCCTCTACCTGCTGGGCGTCTCGTTCTTCTTCCTGCTGGGCGGGCTGTTCGCGATGCTCGTGCGCCTGGAGCTCCTCACCCCGGCGGGCGACCTGATGCTCCCCGATACCTACAACCGGGTGTTCACGGGGCACGGCGTGATGATGGTCTTCTTCTTTCTCATCCCGGCGATTCCTGGCAGCCTCGGCAATTTCCTGATCCCGCTCATGATCGGAACGCGCGACGTCGCGTTCCCGCGACTCAACCTGCTCAGTTGGTATCTCTTCATGGCGGGCGGCATCCTGACGCTCTTCGGCGTCATCAACGGCGGCGTCGACACCGGTTGGACTTTCTATCCGCCGTACAGCTCCACATACACCACCACGAACGTGATGATCGTCGGAATCGGAGTCTTCATCAACGGGTTCTCGTCGATTCTCACCGGCGTGAACTTCATGGTGACGATTCACCGCATGCGCTGCCCCGGAATGACCTGGTTCCGGTTGCCGCTCTTCGTCTGGGGGCACTACGCCACGGCGCTCATCATGGTGCTCGGCACGCCGGTCGTCGCGATCACGCTCGTACTCCTGATACTCGAACGCGCCTTCCACTTCGGGATCTTCGATCCGGCGCGGGGCGGCGATCCGGTCCTCTTCCAGCATCTGTTCTGGTTCTATTCGCACCCGGCCGTCTACATCATGATCCTGCCCTCGATGGCGGTGATCTCGGAGATCATCGCCGCCTTCGCGCGCAAGCGGATCTTCGGCTATCACTTCGTCGCTTTCGCCTCGATCGCCATCGCGGTTCTCGGCTTCTTCGTCTGGGGACATCACCTCTACGTTTCCGGCCAGTCGGTCTATGCCGGCACGATCTTCTCGCTGCTGACGATGCTGGTGGCGATTCCCTCGGCGATCAAGGTCTTCAACTGGGCGTTCACGCTCTACCAGGGCTCGATCGCGCTCGAGATGCCGCTGTTCTACGCCCTCGGCTTCATCGGCCTGTTCGCGATCGGCGGCCTGACCGGCGTCGCCCTCGCGACGCTGGGATTCGACGTGCACGTGCACGACACCTACTTCGTGGTCGGGCACTTCCACTACGTCATGGTGGGCGGCACGATCATGGGCTACCTGGGCGGCCTCCACTTCTGGTGGCCGAAGATCACCGGCCGGCTCTACAACCAGTTCTGGTCGTATGTCTCGGCCCTGCTGGTTTTCGTGGGCTTCAATCTCACCTTCTTCCCGCAGCTGCTCCTCGGCTACATGGGAATGCCGCGCCGCTACCACTCCTACCCCGAGGAGTTCCAGGTGCTGAACGTGCTGTCGACGGCAGGCGCTTCAGTGCTCGCGGTCGGCTTCATTCTGCCGCTCTGCTACTTCCTGCTCTCGCTGCGCCGGGGCGCGCCCGCCGGCGACAACCCCTGGGGAGCGCGCGGGCTCGAGTGGGAGACCGCTTCACCGCCACCCACCGCCAACTTCGCCGAGATCCCGTCGGTGACGCGCGAGCCCTACGACTACTACGAGCACGCTCAGGAGCAGGCGGCCGCGGCCGTCAGGCCTTCCTCGGCCCACTGACATCTACGGACCTCAAGGAGCCGCCGCGTGTCGCACAGCCAGTCTTCCGCTCTCGCCCACCACTTCGACAGCCTCGAACAGCAGAAGGAGGCTGCGACGCTGGGAATGTGGCTCTTCCTGGTGCAGGAGATCATGTTCTTCGGCGGGCTGTTCATGTGCTACCTGCTCTACCGGTGGAAGGACGCCGAAGCGTTCGCGGCGGGGAGCCATGAGCTGTCGATCCGGCTCGGCGGATTCAACACAATCGTCCTCATCGCGAGCTCGCTCACCATGGCGCTCGGCGTGCGCGCCGCGCAGACCGGCCGCCAGAAGGCGCTGGTCCGCTGGTTGCTCGGCACGGGGTTCCTGGGACTCGTCTTCCTGGTGGTCAAGTACTTCGAGTACCGCGAGAAGTGGGAGCACCACTTGATTCCCGGCGACCAGTTCCACTTCGCCGGGCCGGTCGGCGACCGCGCGCACATGTTCTTCTCGCTCTACTTCGCGATGACCGGCATGCACGCGCTGCACATGATCGTCGGCATCGGCGTCCTCGTCTGGCTCCTGCGCAAGTGCCTCAAAGGCCAGTTCGGTGCGCACTACTACAACCCCGTCGAAAACTTTGGCCTCTACTGGCACTTCGTCGACATCGTCTGGATCTTCCTCTTCCCCCTCCTCTACCTCATCGGCCGCCACTACCACGCGGGGGGGTAGATGCCGCGGGTCGAAGCGGACCGGAAATCTTGGGCGTAGAATCCGGACCATGCAGAACGAGTTCACCGCCATCATCGAGAGAGATGGAGCGTGGTTCGTGGCATACAGCCCGGAGATTCCCCGCGCCAACGGGCAGGGTCACACGGCCGACGAGGCTCGCCAGAGCCTGGCGTCTGCGATCGCGCTGATACTTGAGGATCGGCGAGAGGACGGCCTGCGGGGGATCCCCGAAGACGCAATCCGCGAGACCGTCGTCGTCTCGTGAAGAGACGCGAGCTGCTACGGCATCTGCCCAAGTGAGACCTTCCCCTCGTCCGACCACGCGCGCTCTGTCTCCGCCTTGACCCGTCGAAAATCCGCACAGTAGACTGCCCCGACAAAAATCGAGCATCCGCAGCCTCTTTCCCGTTCCGGGAGGTGAGTTGAGCAACACCGGAGATGACTAGCGCGTGGCGCAGATCTTTCCGCGCTGGACGAACGAGCTGCCGTTGCGCCTCGCGGCGGCGAGCGTCGTGGTGGGAGGTCTGCTCGTCGCCGGCATCTGGTACTACTTCTCTCCTGAGTACACCGACGTCGGCTATCAGCCGGTCCAGCCGGTCGCTTACAGCCACAAATTGCACGCCGGTGAGCTCGGAATCAACTGCCTTTACTGCCACGCCACCGTCGACCGGTCGCCGGTGGCGGTCGTACCGCCGACCCAGGTCTGCATGAACTGCCACCACGTGGTGAAGCGCGACGCCCCAACGCTTGCGGTGATTCGGGAGAGCTCCGCGAACCGCCGGCCGATGCAGTGGGTGCGCGTCCATAACCTTCCAGGCTTCGCGCACTTCGACCATCGGCCGCACATCCGTGCCGGCGTCGGCTGTGCGGCCTGCCACGGGCGGATCGACCAGATGGAAGTCGTGGCGCTCTCCGAGCCGCTCTCCATGAGCTGGTGCCTGGACTGCCACCGCAATCCTGATCCGTATCTGCGACCCGAACATGAGGTCACGAACATGGACTGGAGCGCGCCGAAAGACCAGCTCCAGTCCGCCGCGCTGATCAGGAGCGCGAAGAATCTCCAACCACCGCTCGACTGCACGGGGTGCCATCGGTGAGCGCGTGCGGTTCTGCGTGCGGCTGCGGCGGCGGCTCTCCTCCGAGCGGAACCGCGGCGAGAAAAGAGCGCGAGCACTGGCGCAGCCTCGAGCAGCTCGCCGGCGCGGTCGAAGCGCGCGCCTTTCTGGAGCGCGAGTTCCCCGTTGGCGCATCGGAGCCTCCCGAAGGGATCGACCGCCGTTCGTTCGTGCAGCTCCTGGGCGCCACCCTGTCGCTCGCCGGCCTCGCCGCCTGTCGCAAGCCGGTCGAGCAGATCGTGCCGTACGTCACGCCGCCCGAAGAGCTGGTGCCGGGCATCGCGCAGCGCTACGCCACCACCATGCCGTTCGGTCTGACCGGCTACGGACTAGTGGTCGAGAGCCACGAAGGCCGGCCGACCAAGATCGAGGGCAACGAGCTCCACCCCGCGACTCGCGGCGGCTCTAGCGCACAGATGCAGGCCGCGATCCTCGGGCTCTACGATCCCGATCGATCGCGGCAGGTGGTGCAGCGCGTCGCCGCGCCAGCAGCCCTCGAAAACAGGGCCTGGTCCGATTTCGTCGACGCGTGGAAGGCGCTGGAGGATGGATACCTCGCCAGCGGCGGCGCCGGGCTGGCGGTCCTCGCTCTCCCTTCGTCTTCTCCGACCCTGTTCCGGCTCGCCGGGGCAGCGCGCCAGCGCTTTCCGCAGCTGCGCTGGGCGACCTGGGAACCGGTCAGCGAGGAGAACTCTCTCGCCGGAGCGGCGCTCCTCACCGGCCGGCCATTGCGACCCTCGTTCGACCTCCGCGCCGCGCGGGTGCTGGTCAGTCTGGACGCCGATCTGTTTCTCGGGGAGAGCGACGCTGTCTCTTACGCGCGCGATTTCGCCGAAGGTCGTCGACTGAAGAGCGAGAGCGATTCGATGAATCGGCTCTGGGTCGTGGAGAGCGCGCTGACCTCGACCGGCGCGATGGCCGACCACCGGTTGCCTCTGGCGAGCGGCCAGGTCGGCGTCTTCACGATTGCGCTCGCCTCGGCGCTTGCCGCCGCCGGAGTGACGCTGGAGCTGCCGCCCGGAATTCCCGCCATGGCGCCACCTCAGGTTCCACCAACCTGGCTGGCAGCACTGGCCAAGGACCTGGCGGCGAACGCCGGCCGCAGCCTGGTGGTGGCGGGCCGCGATCAACCGCCGGCGGTCCACGCCTTGGCGCTCGCGATCAATGGCGCGCTCGGCAACGTTGGCACGACCGTCGTGCTGCGTGAGCCGGTCGACCTCCTGACACCCAGCACGACGGAGCTCACGGGGCTGGTCGGCGCGTTGCGCGACGGCGCGATCTCGACCCTGATCATCCTGGGCGGAAACCCGGTCTACGACGCTCCCGCCGACTTGAGGTTCGAGGCCGCGCTCGCCAAGGTGGGCAACATCGTGCACCTCGGGCTCGCCGCGGACGAGACCGCGGAACGCGCGCACTGGCACCTGCCCGAGGCCCACTTTCTCGAGGCATGGGGCGACTGTCGCGCCGCCGACGGCAGCGCGAGCGTCGTCCAGCCGCTGATCGAGCCGCTGTTCGGCGGCAAGAGCGCCGTCGAGCTCCTGCGCCTGATCGCCACCGGCGAGGAGCAGTCCGGGCACGACGCGGTGTGGGAGAGCTGGAGCGTCCTCTTGTCGCCCGTTCTATCCGCCGAAGATCCGTTCGCTTTCGACAACGCGTTGAACCGCGTGCTTCACGACGGTCTCTTCTCCGGCAGCGCCATTGAACCTGCCGCGGCGACACCGTTTTCGCCGCTCTCGGCGGAGCTCCTTGGGGCGCTCCAGGAGAGCGGGGGCGATTCGACAGACAGCCTAGAGCTGGTGTTCCGCCCGTCGCCCGCGACGCACGACGGCCGCTTCGCGAACGTCGGCTGGTTGCAAGAGCTGCCCGACGCCATGTCGAAAATGGCCTGGGGAAACGCGGCTCTTCTCGCGCCGAGAACCGCCGCGCGTCTCGGGCTCGCCAACGAAGATGGGGTGCGACTGAAAGTCGGGAGCGCCGCCGTCGAGCTCCCCGTCTGGATCGTGCCCGGGCAGGCCGAGGAATCCGTGGTCGTGCATCTCGGCTACGGACGCCTCGCCGCCGGCCGGGTCGGGACCGGCGTCGGCGCGAACGTCTATCCGTTGCGCTCGAGCGCTCAGCTCGGTTTCGCGGCCGGCGCGACGCTCGAGCCCTCCGGCCAGCGTCACCGGATCGCCCAGACACAGGATCACGGCAGCATGGAGGGGCGCCCGATCGTGCGCGAGGCTTCGCTCGAGGAGTGGCGGCGCGAGCCGCGTTTCGCCGCCGAGATGGTCGAAGTTCCGCACAGCGCTCCTCTCTGGGAGCAGCACAAGTACGACACCGGGCCGCAGTGGGCGATGACCGTCGATCTGAACGTGTGTACCGGCTGCAACGCCTGTGTTCTCGCCTGCCAGAGCGAGAACAACGTGCCGATCGTCGGCCACGAGCAGGTGCGGCGCGGCCGCGAGATGCACTGGCTGCGTCTCGACCGCTACTTCTCCGGCACGCCTGAGCAGCCGGAAGTGGTTTTCCAGCCGGTGCCCTGCATGCAGTGCGAGAACGCTCCCTGCGAGCAGGTTTGCCCGGTCGCCGCGACCACCCACACCGAAGACGGCTTGAATGCGATGGTCTACAACCGTTGCATCGGCACGCGCTACTGCTCGAACAACTGTCCTTACAAGGTGCGACGGTTCAATTTCTTCAACTACACCAAGGACACGCCCGAGCTCCTGAAGATGGCGGCCAATCCGGATGTCACCGTGCGCTCGCGCGGTGTCATGGAGAAGTGCACCTACTGCGTGCAGCGCATCCAGTCGGCGAGAATCGACGCCAAGATGGCCGAGCGACCGCTCGCCGACGGCGACATCAAAACCGCCTGCCAGCAGGCCTGCCCGACACGGGCGATCGTCTTCGGCGATCTTCGCGATCCCGAAGCCCAGGTGAACGAGCGCAAGGAGAGCAGCCGCAACTACGTCCTCCTCGCCGAGCTCGGCAACAAGCCGCGCACCAGCTACCTGGCGCGCATCCGCAACCCGCACCCGGATCTCAGCCCGGCGGTCGAGGCCTGATGGCCGGGAATCCTCGCTCCTTGCTGTTCGGCGGCGGCCTGGCCCTGGTCGCGGTGGTGCTCGTAGCCGGCCCGCGCGGCCGCACCTCGAGCCGCCCGCCGTTCCACGTCAACCCCAACATGGACGTGCAGCCCCGTTACGAGCCGCAGGCGGCGAGCGCCTTCTTCTACGACGGTGCTTCGATGCGCCGGCCGGTCGAGGGCACGGTGGCGCGCGGCGCCCTGCGCGACAGCGGACCGTTCTGGACGGGAATGGATGCCGTCGGCGACTTCGTGGCGACAAGCCCTCGCGCGATCGACGATGCCGTCCGCCTGCGGGGCCAGCGCCGCTACGACATCTACTGCGCCACCTGCCATGACAAGAACGGCGCCGGCAAGGGGATCCTGTTCGAGCGCGCCAAGGTGCCCACGCCGTCGTTTCATCAGGACCGGCTGCGCCAGGCTCCCGACGGTTACTTCTTCGGCGTCATCACCAACGGTTTCGGGCTGATGCCCTCCTACAGCTACCCGATCCCGGTCGCCGACCGCTGGGCGATCATCGCCCATGTGCGGACGCTCCAGGAGAGACGGGCGTTAAGGTCGTCGGCCGTCGCGACATCGCCGCCGCCCGTGGAGCCGACAACGGCGGCGGCGGCGCCATGAACTTCAGGATGACGGCTTCATGATGAAGAAGATCACGCTCGCCATCTTCGCCGCTCTGGCCGCCTTCGCGCTGACCGTGGCGATCGCGACCCTGCTGCTCAAGCGCGAGTATCGCGCGCCGATCGCCGCGGCGAAAGCGACAACGGAGGCGACGCCGCGCGATGTCGGCCTAGCCGATCAGGCCGCCGAGCAGGCGAAACGCGACCAGGAGAAGCCGTACGTCGAGGCCGAGTATCGGCCGTTCCCCAAGGTCGGAAGCCGGGTCGCGATCTGGGTCGTCGCCCAGCTTCACCTGCTGTTCGCGGCGTTCGTGCTGGCAGTGCCGCTCTTCGCATTGATCATCGAATTCATCGGTTATCGCACCAAGGACAAGCGCTACGACCGCCTGGCGCACGAGTTCACCAAGCTCCTGTCGGTCTCGTTCTCGCTCACCGGCACGTTCGGCGCGTTTCTGACCTTCATGCTGGTCATCCTCTATCCGAAGTTCACCAGCTACCTGGTGAGCGTTTTCTCGCTCACCTTCCTGCCCTACGTTCTCCTCTTCTTCGCCGAGGCCTTCTTTCTCTACACCTATTACTACGGCTGGGGAAAGTTCTCGCCCCGCGTCCACCTTCTGCTCGGGCTGGGCTTGAACATCGTGGGCACGGCGATCATGTTGATCGCCAACTCCTGGCTCACCTTCATGACCTCGCCCGCCGGCGTTTCCGAGCAGGGGGCGCTCATCAACGTCTGGGACGCGGTCACCAACTTCACCTGGATGCCGATCAACGTCCACCGGATCATCGCCAACGTGGCTTTCGGAGGATCGGTGGCCGCGGCTTACGCGGCCTACAAGTTCCTTCAGGCCGACAACGACGAGGACCGCGCGCACTACGACTGGATGGGCTACATCGGTAACTTCGTGGCGATCTGCGCCTTCCTGCCACTCCCCTTCGCCGGCTACTGGTTGGCGAAAGAGATCTACGCCTACTCGCAGACCATGGGTCTACAGATGATGGGCGGCGCCTTCTCGTGGCTGTTCATCATCCAGGCGGTGCTGATCGGCAATCTCTTCCTCGCCGCTAACTACTACCTCTGGCTGGGCATGGGCCGGGTCGAGGGGGCGCAGCAGTTCCAGAAGTACATCAAGTACCTCCTGATTCTGGTCGCCGTCTGCTTCGCCGTCTGGGCGACGCCGCGCTCGATCATCTCGACGGTCTCCGAAGTGCGCGCCATGGGCGGTTCGTCCCATCCGGCGCTGGGCTTTCTCGGCGTCATGTCGGCGAAAAACACCGCGGTCAACATCCTGATCCTCACCACCTACCTGAGCTTCCTCCTCTACCGCCGCACCGGCAAGACGCCCGTCGTCCGCTGGGCCAAGGCCGGGAACCGCGCGCAGCTCGCGATCTTCCTCGTCGCCGCGGCGATCGTGCTTTTCCTCGGCGTCTACGGCTACTTCGTCGAGGCCCGGGTGCGCATTGCATTCTCGGTGCCGCAAGTCCTGTCGGTCCTCCTCGCCATGGTGTCGGTGACGGTGATCGACATCTTCATGTTCAAGGGCGCCCGCTCGACGGGCGAGGCACGCTGGGGCAAGATCCCGGCGATCTCCCAGTACGTGCTGATCTTCATCGCCGTCTCCTTCACCTGGCTCATGGGGCTCATGGGCTACGTGCGCTCTGGGCTGCGCCAGCACTGGCACGTTTACGGTGTCATGCGCGACACTTCCGTCGACGCCTTCACTCCGACCCTCGGCTTCGCGACCCAGGTCGTCTCGGTCACCGTGCTGATCTTCTTCCTGCTCATCGCTTTCGTCTTCTGGCTCGCGAGCTTGGGCGGCAGGAAAGACTGGGAGGAAGCATCGCCAGGGACGTCGGCGGACACGCATCCAGAGGCGTCGCCGTCATGAAGGTCCCGGTCGTTCTCAAGATAGCGGCCCTGGCGGTCGCCACCACGAGCTTCTACACCTATATCGGTCAGCTCGTGCCGCAGAAGGAAGTTCATCCGCCGGTCGAGATTCTGATCAGCAAGGAGATGGGGCCGGAAGAGATGCGCCGCGTCGGCCGCCTGGTGATGGACGGCAAGGGGCTCTGCTTCACCTGCCACACGATGGGTAAGAAGGGGCCGCTGCGCTTCCCCGACCTCGAGGGAATCGGCTCGCGGGCGGGAGAGCGTATCCCGGGTCTCTCCGACGTCGAGTATCTGGCGCAATCGATCTACGAGCCGGAGAAATTCATCGTGCCCGGCTTCAACCCCGGCATGCCGGTCATCAACAAGCCGCCGATCGGCCTGACCGACGACGAGATCCTGGCGGTCATCGCCTACCTGCAGAGCTTGGGCGGAACCCCCACCGTGACGATGCAGACCCAACTGCCCGGGCAAGCGCCCGGGCGAGCCGGGAGTGAGGGCGCGACTGGAGGCGGTACTTCGCCATGAATCTGCCGGTCATCTGGTGGGTCGTGCTCTTGCTCGTGGCGGTGCAGGTCGCTCTCTACTGGCGGCGCGCGGGCTCCTTCGTCTGGGCGCTCGCGACTTGGATCTCAATCTGGATCTTCGTACGCTTCGGCGTCACCGTCCCGATCCCGCAGTCGGTGGTCACGCTCTACATGGCGATCGCCACCGGCGCAACGGCGGCGTACGTCACGTCCAGTCCCGATCGCCTCCGGGCGTTCACCGCGCCGCTCGTTCGACTCGCCACCGAGCGGCGCTTCCGCACCCCGCTCTACGCCGTCTGCCTGGCGCTGCCGGCGCTCGCGGCGTTCGCGGTCTACCGGCAGATGAACGTCAAGCTCGAAGCGCCGGCTTTCGGGCGCACGATCCATCCGGCGCCGCCCGACAAGATCACGGTGCACGACACGACGCTGGACCTGGTCACGCTCGACAGTCCGTTCCGCGCGCTCGAGACGAGCGATCCCGCGGCTTTCGAGCAGCATCTGCTGAACGGACGACGGGTCTACTACCAGAACTGCGTGTACTGCCACGGCGACGCGATGCGCGGCGACGGCATGTACGCGCGCGGCCTGAATCCGATCCCGACCAACTTCGCCGACGCCGGCGCGATCGCGCTCTTCCAGGAGTCGTTCATCTTCTGGCGCATCTCCAAGGGCGGCCCCGGGCTTCCCGAGGAGAGCGGCCCCTGGGATACCGCGATGCCGGCCTGGGAAAAGATGCTCACCGAGGACGAGATGTGGGACGTCGTCCTCTTCCTCTACGACTTCTCCGGTCAGAAGCCGCGCGCCCGCGAGGGAGTGCACGAATGAAGGGGCCGGCGCTCTGCCTTGTCGCGGCGATCGCGCTGGGAGAAAGTTCGCTCCTCAAGGGGCAGGAGCCCGCCCCCGGCGGCGCGCTCTATCAGAAGCTCTGCTCGCAGTGCCACGGCGAGAAAGGGGATGGGCAGGGGATTTCGGCGCCGCGACTTCTGCCCCGCCCGCGCGACTTCACCGCCGGAAAGTTCAAGGTGCGAACGACGCCAAGCGGGGCTCTCCCCACCGACGCCGACCTGACGGCGGTCGTCCGCGACGGGATGCCCTACACCTCGATGCCGGGCTGGAGCCACCTCCCCGAGGCGCAGATCCAGGAGCTCGTGGCCGCCGTGAAGAGCTTTTCTCCCGCCTTCGCCGATGCCGCCCAGAAGCCCACGCCGATTCAGATCCCCGGCGCGCCGAAGCTCTCCGCCGATTCCGCGGAGAAGGGCAAGCAGGTCTACGTGGAGAACGGCTGCGGCGCTTGCCATGGCGAGCTCGGGCGCGGCGACGGCACCTCGGCGCCGGGCCTGAAGGACGACTGGGGGCACTCGATCCGCCCCGCCAACCTGACCAAGCGCTGGACGTTTCGCGGCGGGCCAACGCGCGAAGACATCTACCGCACCTTCACGACCGGCATGAACGGCACGCCGATGCCTTCGTTCGCCGAGTCGCTCTCGGACGAGCAGCGCTGGCAGCTGGTCGACTACATCGCGAGCCTCGACCCGCGCGACGAGCCCGGATACGCCGAGCTTCTTCAGGTGTCCTGGATCGACGACGAGCTCGACCTCGCCCGCGGCAGCGAGCTTTTCGCGGCGGCGTCCCCGGCCTACTTCTCGGTCGTGGGCCAGGTGACCGAGCCTGGCCGCGCATTTCACCCTTCGGCGAACGGCCTTGCGGTCCGCGCGGTCTACAACCGGCGCGAGATTGCTTTTCTGCTCACCTGGCACGACATGCGCGCCGACCAGGGCGGAGCCAACGCGCCAGACCTCGCAGTCTCGCCCGAGGAAGATCAAGGCGATCTGCCGGCAGCAGCACCGGCGGAGGCCGAAGGAGGGGACTTCTGGGGCGGCGAAGAGGCCACGCCCGCGGAGCCGGCCGCCGCCGAAGGCGACGACGACTTCTGGGGCGGCGAAGGCGACGCCGCGGCGACGACAATGGCAGCCGCTGGCGCGGAGTTCTCGGACGCGGTGGCGATCCAGCTTCCGGCACAGCTCCCGACCGGCATCCGCAAGCCCTATTTCCTATTCGGCGATGCGCAGAACGCCGTCGACCTCTGGTTCGTCGATCTGGCGGCGAAGTCCGCGCGGCGCTACCTCGGCGCCGGCAGCGCGAGCTTGACGGCGGTCGAGGGAGAGGATGTGACGGCGGTAGCGAGCTACGACCGCGGCGAGTGGTCGGTGATCCTCAAGCGCACCCTCAAGGCGAGCGGCGGAGTCAGTTTCGCCGAGGCGCAATACGTGCCGATCGCCTTCTCGCTCTGGGATGGCGCGGCTCGAGAGCGCGGCAACAAGCGCGGCTTGACGCAGTGGAAGTACTTGTACACGATGCCGCAGTCGACACCGTCGCCGTTCTGGCCGATGCTGCGCATCGCGGTGGCCGTTCTGGCGATCGAGGTCGGTCTGGTGGTCTGGGTGCGGCGGCGGCGGCGGCCGATGGATACGCAATCGAGAGAGGTTTAAGGTCCATGTACAACAAGATCTACGTTCCGGTCGACAACTCCGATCACTCGAACCGCGCCATCGCCAACGCCGTGGCGGTCGGCAAGCGCTTCGACTCGACGCTGGTGGGCTGCCACGTCTACGCCGCGCGCATGCACGACTACCGCTTCAAGCAGATGGAGTACACCCTCCCCGACGAGTACCTGGACGAGGTGGAGCTCGAGCGCCAGAGGAAGATCCACGACAGCCTGATCACCCTGGGGCTCAAGCTCATTTCCGAAAGTTACCTCGACCAGATGCAGAATCTCTGCCGGGAGAACAACCTCGCTTTTGAGCCTCGCATGATGGACGGCAAGCACCACACCGAGCTGATTCGCGACATCAACGCCTCCGACTTCGACCTGGTAGTGATCGGCGCGCTCGGGATCGGACGAGTGCGCGACAGCGAGATCGGCTCGGTGTGCGATCGCGTGGCGCGGACCGCGAACCGCGACGTCTGGGTGGTCAAGCATCTGCCGAAGAAGGACGAGCCCGAAGGCGACACGATCCTGGTCGGCATCGACGGCAGCCCGCAGTCGTTCGGCGCGCTCCAGACAGCCCTGAGACTCGCGAAACAGTTCGACAAGCGGGTCGAGATCATCGGCGTCTACGACCCTTACCTGCACTACTCGGTCTTCCATGGCATCGTCGGCGTGCTCTCCGAGAAGGCCTCCAAGGTCTTCCGCTTCGAGGAGCAGAACCAGCTGCACGAGGAGATCATCGACACCGGATTGGCGCAGATCTACCAGTCGCACCTGGACGTTGCCGAGCGGATCGCCCTCGACGCGGGAGTGATCGTCAGGAAGACGCTCCTCGACGGCAAGGCGTTCCAGAAGATCCTCGATCACGCGCGGAAGACCAACCCGTGGCTCCTCGTCGTCGGACGGATCGGAGTCCACAGTCCGGCCGACGAGAGCGGCCTGGGGTCGAACGCCGAGAATCTCCTCCGCCGCTCGCCCTGCGACATCCTGCTCTCGACGGCGCTCGCCTACCCGGAGGTCGACCTCCGCGCCGAGCAGAGCATCAAATGGACCCCCGAAGCCGAGGCGAGAATGCTCCGGGTACCTCCCCAGGTAAAAGGAATCGCCCGCACCGGTATCCTCCGCCTCGCTCTCGAGAAGGGGCACAGCGTGGTCACCAACTCGGTGATCGACGAGGCGATGGAGCGCTTCATGCCGAAGCAGGCGCGCGACATGACGTTCGAGCTCGCCGAGCGGATGGCCCTCGAGCTCGCCAGCCGCCAGCCGGTGGCGATCTGCAAGAGCTGCGGCGTCGCCGCGAGCGAGCCCGACGCGGTGCGCTGCGGCGTCTGCGGCAGCGCCGAGCTCGAGCGGATCGATCGTGAGACGCTCGAGCGGATCGCCCGCGCCGAAGGCACCCTCTCCGAAGAGGTCACCTACGACGGCCGCAAGCTCCAGTGGAGCGAGAGCGCCAAGCGCGCCCTGTGGACCTTGAAGGACGCCTACAAGCGCCGCCGCGCCAAGGCACGGATCGAGAAGAGCGCGCGGTTACGGAAGCTTCCCACCGTGACCCTCGAGCTCGCCCAGCAAGTGGTCGAGGAGGAGACCGGCGTGCCACTCGCCACGGGCGAGATGCGCGCGGCCGGCGACGCGGTAACCGATTCGCTCGACGACGCGCCGGCCGGCTCCGAAGCCGCGGCGCCGACACTCGCCGAGGAGAAGCACCTCGTCGCCCGCGACGCCAAGAACGTGCCTCTCCTCTCCACCTTCTCGTGGAGCGGCGAAGCAGTCGAGCGGATTCTCCGCGTCCCGGCCGGCTTCATGCGCAACCGCACCCAGGACCGGGTCGAGGAGCTCGCCGCGGCGCGCGCGGAGCGTCAGATCGGCCTCTCGCTCGTCGAGGACGGCATCGCGATCGGCCGCCAGCTGATGGAGGAGATGCTCAAGAACGCAACCGCCGTCGTCGGCACGGCAGCCGATCCGCACGCGAGCCTGCCCGCCGTGAGCGGCTCGGCCGCCAACGGCGACGCCGCGCATCTACCTGCCGCCGATGCCGAAGTCGGAGTCGGCGAACCGCGCTTCCCGATCAACGAAGTCGGCTCCCCGTCCGCGCTCCAGGCGCGCCGGGCCGGGCCGTCGCCAGCCCTCGACGGGGCGGACGCCGACCGACCCGCCGACGCCTGAGTAGCGTCGACGCGCTCTGGTCGCCCTTCGCGGTCGCTGCGATACGATCCGGGTCGGAGGTGCCATGAAGGCTGAGTTCACAGCGCTCTTCCAGCAGGTGCCCGAGGGATTCGTGGCGTTCGTCGAGGAGATCCCGGGCGCGAACGCGCAGGGTGCGACGCTCGAAGAAGCGCGCGCAAACCTCGAAGAGGCAGTTCAGCTCGTTCTGGAGGCGAATCGGGCACTCGCCGAAGAGGAGCTCACCGGCGGCCCGGTGATCCGCGAGCGGCTCATCGTCTCCGCTTGAAGCGGCGCGATCTCGTCCGGCATCTCGAGAGCCACGGCTGCCAGGCGCTGCGCGAGGGCGGAAATCACACCGTCTACGTGCAGCGCGCGAATCGAAAGGCGTCCACGCTACCGCGACACTCCGAGATCAACGACTTTCTCGCGCGGAAGATCTGCAAAGACCTCGGCATTCCGCGCCCAAGCTCCTGATGCGGACTCAGCCGCCCCGATGACCGCCTACCGTTTCTGCAGAAGCGACGATCTCGGCTTGCTCGCCGAGGCGCACGAGCGCTGCCGAGGGTCCGAAGACGAAGCCGCGCCCGCGCTCGACCGCGCGCGCCTGAAGGAGCTCATCCGCGAGCTCGATCTCTGGAGCTCGTCGTGCATGGTGGCGCTCGAGGGGAGCGAGCCGGTCGGGGTGCTTCTCGGCTGCAAGAGCGATACGGCGACCCTCGTCTACGCCCTCCGCGTTCACCCGGAGCACCGCCGGCGTGGCCACGCCCGGCACCTCCTGACCTCGCTCTCGTCGAAGCTCGCGATCCTCGGCCCGCCGCGTTTGGTTGCCGAAGTCCCGGCCCATCGCCCGGCCGCTCTCGCCCTGTTCGACGCCTGCGGCTGGCGGCGGGAGGAGCAGCTGGTCGACTGGCAGCGCAGTGCGACTCCGCCGCCCGCGGAAACGATCGCGCCGGCCGAGGAACAGTTCGCCTCGATCTCGGTCGAGGAGGCGCTCGCGAGCGGGCTACTCGCTCCCGCGGCGAACGGCTGGCGCCGCGATCCGGCCTCGTTCGAACGCCAGGCCGACCGGCTCACCTGCCTCGGCTTTTACTCCGCCGACCGGCTCGAAGCGGTTGTCGTCGGCCGCGCGCCGCACGCGCGGCGCGGCGCGCTCGAAGTTCTGGCTCTCGGATCGACCGACACGGATCTCGGACGACTCAGTCTTCGCCTTCTCCTCGCGGAGCTCGAGCGATCCGCCGACGGCACGACCCTCCTCGTTCCGTGCGTCTCCCCCGTCGAGCTCGAAGCCACCCCCTTGTTCGAGCTTTTCTTTCGACCGGGAGGCGAACACGTTCGCTTCGCCACCGAGGCCGAGTCGGCGTAGGCTTCATGATCGGGACTATGCGCACCCACTCCCAGATCGCGGGCGACGGCGGCTCCCAGGTCGCCGAGCAGATCGCCGAGCTCGAAGCGGCGATCGCGCGGCGGCTCGCCGGTGTCCGCCATCTCGTCGCGATCGGCTCCGGCAAGGGGGGCGTCGGCAAGAGCACCCTTACGCGCCAGCTCGCCGGCGTCCTCGCCGCCTCGGGGAAGCGCGTCGGCATCCTCGACGCCGACTTGAATGGTCCGAGCCAGGCGCGGCTGGGTGGAGTGGCCGACAGACCGCCGATGCCGGCGCCGGGCGGCGATGGCCTGCTCGTACCGAGGAGCCGCGACGGTGTCCAGATACTCTCGGTCGGAAGCTTGCTCGCCGAAGGCAGCGCGCTCACCTGGCCAGACGCCACTCCCGGCAGCTCGCACGTCTGGCGCGCCACGCGCGAGTTCTCGCGCCTCGCCGAGCTCCTTTCGGCGGTCGAGTGGGGTCCGCTCGATGTCCTGTTCGTCGACCTGCCACCGGGTCCCGAGCGCACGGCGCAGTTCGCGAGCTTTCTCGGCGCGGGCGCCGCGGTCGTCCTGGTTTCGATTCCGACCGCGCTCGCGCGCGGCGTGGTTGCGCGCTCGGCCGACGCCCTGAGACCGCTGCCGAATCGCCTGCTCGGCTACGTCGAGAACATGAGCGGCTACGCCTGCTCCGGCTGCCGCGAGGTGCGCCCGCTCTTCCCCGATGAGCCCGACGACTCGCTCATCGCGCTCCGCTGTCTCGGCCGGATTCCGTTCGACCCGGAGCTCGCGAGACTGTCGGATCGAGGCGTCGCCGTGACCGAGCTCGTCGACGAAAGCCGCGGGCGCGGCGAACAGTCACCCCTCCTTACCGCGCTTTTCTCGACCGCAACCTCGCTGCTCAACCGTCTCGAGGAGTCCCGATGAAGTTCCTCTGCGTACCCTGCGATTCGCCGATGCGTCTCACTTCGACCGCCGAGAGCGAGCCCGGTTCGCTCTCGGTCGTCTACGCCTGTCCGCAGTGCGGCTACGAGATGGCGATGCTCACCAACTCGCAGGAGACGCAGATGGTGCGCTCGCTCGGCGTCCGCATCGGGCCCGCGGCGGTGGCCACCACTTCGGCCGGCGAGGCCGAGACACCCAGCGGCAAGTGTCCCTTCTCCGCGATGCTTCCGGCCAAGGAAACCTCCACCGAAGGGCCCTCCTGGACGGCGGAGGCACTCGCCCGCCTCGAGGCGATCCCCGAGATGGTCCGCCCGATGGCGCGCGCCGGGATCGAGATGGTGGCGCGTGAGAACGGCCACGACGTGATCGACGAATCCGTCCTCACCGCGGCGCGCACCCGCTTCGGAATGTGACGATCGCCTCCGCGGTGCCGGCGCCACGAGGCGACGAGGGAAGCGCGGTCGACCGCACCTTCGCACGACCCTACGTCGTCTCCTGGAACCTCACCTACCGCTGCAACCTCGCCTGCGAGCACTGCTACCTCGACGCCGGCCCGGCGAAGGTGTCGCTCCCCGCCTTCGCCGACCGGAGCGAGCTGTCGACCGAGCAGTGCTACCGCGTGGTCGACGAGATCGCGGCCTTCGCGCCAGAGAGCGTGACCATTCTCACCGGCGGCGAGCCACTGCTGCGACGCGACATCGTGGAGATCGTGCGCTACGGAGTCGCCAAGGGACTCTGGATCGTGGTCGGCACCAATGGCGTCAAGATCACCGAGAATCTGGCCAGGATTCTCCAAGCCGAGGGCGTTCGAGGCCTTGCCCTGTCGCTCGACGCCCTCGACCCGGAGCGCCACGATGCCTTCCGCCGGGTGCGCGGCGCCTGGGAGAACACCGTCGAGGGGGCGAAGATCCTCTCCCGCGTCGGCCTGCCGTTCATCGTCCAGACCACGGTCGGTGCGCACAACCGTTCCGAGCTCGGCGCGATCGCCGCCTTCGCCCACGACGAGCTCGGCGCTCGGGTCTGGAATCTCTACTTCCTGGTCCCCTCCGGCCGCGGCGCCTTCGTCTCCGACCTCGAGCCTGCCGAGTACGACCAGGTGCTCGGCGAGCTCGCCAAGATTCAACGTGACTGGTCGTCCAGGATGCTGGTGAACGCCAAGTGCGCGCCGCACTTCGTCCGCAACCTTCTGCAAAGCGACAGCGCGGCGCCGTTCCCGAAGAGCTTCGCCGGCGGCGCCGGCGGCTGCCCCGCGGGCACCCACTACATGGGGATCCGCCCGAACGGCGACGTCACTCCCTGCCCGTACCTGCCGCTCTTCGCCGGCAATTTGAAGGAGAGCGGCCTCGGAGAGCTCTGGAACGATTCCGATCTCTTCCAGCGGATCCGGAGGCGCACCGAGCTCGGTGGCCGCTGCGGCGAGTGCGAGCTCAACACCATGTGCGGCGGCTGCCGCGCCCGCGCCTACGGCATGACCGGCGACGTCATGGCCGAAGACCCCCTCTGCACGCACGTGCCGGGAACGTTGCAAGCCGCCGTCGATCGCCTGCGACCGACCGCCGTCGAGTACGGTCAGCCCGCGACCATCACCCTCTCCTGGGAACCCGAAGCCCGCGAGCGCATGCAGCGCATTCCGGCCTTCGTGCGCGGCATGGTGACGCGCGCCGTCGAGAGCTGGTGCGAGAAGAACGAAGTCGCGGTCGTCACCGCCGAAGTCCTCGAATCCATCCGCGCCCGCATGCCGACGCCGAAAGTGTTCGGGGCGGGAGCGGCAGCGCGCACGGGCTCGTCCTCCGACTCTGGCGACGCCTGAGCAGCCCAAGAGTTCCAGAAGGGGCAAAATATGCCCTAGACTGGCTACTGCTTGACAAACAGCTTTGGTGGAGCTATTTTCTCCGCTGTGGACGAGTTACTGCATAAAATTCCGCTGCATGAAATTGCATCCGTACGTGGCGGCTACCACTTTCGCGGAAGCGCCCAGAATCAGCCGTCCGGCTCGATCCCTGTAGTCCAGGCCCAGGACGTTCTCGCGGGGGGCGGCCTGCGAGAAGAGTCACTGCTGCGGATTGAAGCCTCCTTCGATCCCCAACCATACTCAGTAGAGCCCGGCGATCTGCTATTCCTCTCTCGCGGGCATCGTCACAGGGCTTTCGTGATGAGTACCCCGCCTCCGGGACTCATTGCTCCCGGGTACTTCTTCATTCTTCGTCCCGACCCTCTGAGGATCGATCCAAGATTTCTTGCGTGGTGGTTGAACCAAGCATCGACTCAACAGGCGCTACGGGGGCTTCGGCGGGGATCGAACATGCCATTTATCCCCCTCAGCGTGTTCCGCGAAATCCCAATCCAGCTTCCGTCTCTCGAAGTTCAGCGCCGCATCGTGCGCGCAGCGGAGCTTCGTGTGGTTGAGCGCGAACTCGAGGACAGACTCGGCGTGGCGCGCGACCGATTCATTGACGCAGTAACTCTCCGGGCCGCGAGTGCCCGCGCATCCAAGGACTGATCCCATGGCTACGCAACGCGAGATCAACGACGTCGTCTGGCGCGCCTGCGACACGTTTCGCGGCACGATCGACCCGTCACAGTACAAGGACTACATCCTGGTGATGCTGTTCCTGAAGTACATGTCAGACCTCAAGAAGGAGTGGCTCGCAGAGTATCGGGCCAAGTACGGGGGCGACGAGGAGCGTGTCCGGCGAGTCATGGAGCGGGAGCGCTTCATTCTTCCCGAAGCCTGCGACTTCGACACGCTCTACGCGAATCGCTTCGAGTCAGATCTCGGAGATCGTCTCAACGCCGCGCTAGAGGAGATCGAAGAGGTCAATCGCGCCAAGTTGGAAGGTGTCTTCCGAAACATCGACTTCAACAGCGAAGCGAATCTCGGCGAAACGAAAGAGCGCAACGCCCGCCTGAAGCATCTGTTAGAAGACTTCGCCGACGAGCGTCTAGACCTTCGACCCTCGACCATCGGGAATCGCGACGTGATCGGCGATGTGTACGAGTATCTGATCGCCCGCTTCGCAGCGGACTCCGGGAAGAAAGGCGGCGAGTTCTACACGCCCCACGAAGTCTCGACCGTTCTGGCCAAGATCGTTGCCCCGCGCCCCGGAGATCGCATCTGCGACCCTTGCTGCGGCTCGGGATCGCTTCTCATCCAGGCGAGCCGTGAAGTTGGTTCGAACAACTTCTCGTTGTACGGCCAGGAGCTGAACGCAGCCACTTGGGCGCTCTGTCGCATGAACCTCTTCCTTCACGGGATGGACAACGCCCGCATCGAGCGCGGTGACTCCATTCGCAATCCGAAGCTTGTCGAGGCGGATTCACTGATGAAGTTCCAAGTAGTTGTGGCGAATCCGCCCTTCTCTCTAGACAAATGGGGGGTGGAGGTAGCGGAGAAGGATCCCTGGGGGCGCTTTCAGCGGGGCATTCCGCCGAAGTCGAAAGGGGACTGGGCATTCATCACTCACATGCTGGAAACCATCACTGAGGTCGACGGCCGAGTAGGTGTGGTTGTGCCGCATGGCGTTCTATTCCGCGGAGGAGCCGAGGGCCGCCTGCGGCGCCGAGTAATCGAGGAAAACCTCCTCGACGGAGTCGTCGGGCTTCCCGCCAACCTCTTCTTCGGCACCGGAATCCCGGCGGCGCTGCTCTTCTTCCGCCGCGCCAAGGCCGACGACAATGTGTTCTTCATCGATGCTTCGCGGGAGTACGAGGAGGGCAGGAACCAGAACCGGCTGCGGGACCAGGACATCGAGAGGATCGTGTGCACATGGCGCGCGCGTCAAGATGTGGCGAAGTACGCTCACTTCGCCACCCGGGCCCAGGTTGAGGCCAACGATTTCAATCTCAACATCCCGCTGTACGTCGATACATTCGAGGAAGAGGAGCCTATTGATCTTGCTGTTGTCCAGCGGGAGATCGAGGCGCTTGAACGGGAGCTTGCGGCGACGAGGCATGAGCTGAATCAAGCTCTCAGGGAGCTCGGGTTGTGAACAAGGCGCGCCAGTATTGCGAGACTCCCTGATGGGGCCACTTCGCCTGGTGCCGCTGGGTCAGATCGCAAGACTTCAGTACGGCCTGTCGGCAAAGAGCGATCCGTCAGGCACCCGTCCAATCGTCGGAATGCAGCAGATCAGCGACGGGCGAGTGCTTCTGATGGGAGCGAGCAAGATTTCGCTCAGCGACGCAGACGCCCGTGGTTTTCTGCTGCATTCAGGTGATGTTCTGTTCAATCGGACAAACAGCGCTGATCTGGTTGGAAAGACCGGAATAGTCGATACGACCGATGCGGCTGGCGCGGTCTTTGCCTCGTATCTTGTGCGGATCTCCGCCGACCGGAACGTCTACAACAATCAGTTCCTCAACCTCTGGATGAACCTTCCGGACTCCGTCGCTAGGATTCGAAAGCTGGCTACGCCCGGCGTCAGCCAGTACAACGTTAGCCCTTCGCGCCTCGCCAAGTACTTCTTTGTTCCCCTGCTTCCACTCGAGAAACAGCAGAGGGTAGTGCGCGTCTTGTCTTGCTGGGACCGGCGCCTCGACGTCGTGCGGAACCTGATTGCCACCAAGCGACAATTGCGGAGAGGCCTTAGGCAGCAGCTTCTGACCGGGAAGAGACGGTTTCCAGGAACGATCGATTCAGATGAGTGCCAGCTTGGACCCATTGGAGGGATTCCTGCGGACTGGCGTTTAGTGAGGATTGAAGAGATTGCGCAAGAAGTGGTTGAGCGTGGGGCGCCGCACGGAACCTCGGTCCTCTCGTGCACGAAGCACGAGGGCCTTGTTAGCTCACTCGTCTACTTCGGTCGCCAGGTATTCAGTCGGTCGCTTGATGGCTACAAAGCAGTCCGCCGCGGCCAGATGGTTTATGCAACCAACCACATCGAGGAGGGATCGATTGGACTGCTGAGGGAAGCAGACATTGGACTCGTGAGCCCGATGTACACGGTCTTCGCTCCTAAAGACGGAGTCGATCCAGAGTTCCTATTTGCTCTCCTCAAGACGGAGTCTTACCGCAGGGTTTTCGAGGCACGAACTAACACCTCCGTCAATCGTCGCGGCAGCCTTCGATGGAGGAGCTTCTCCAAGATCCAGGTCGGTCTTCCAGAACCTTCTGAGCAGCGCCGAATTGTCGACGTACTACAGCGTGCCGACGCAGAAATTGCGTTGCTCGAGCGGCTACTAGAGCTGCTGCGCCTTCAAAGGCGGGGACTGCTTCAGAGGTTTCTGTCCGGTGAAGCAGCGGGGTCGACAAAGTGAGTCCGCGCGAAAAGAGCGGCCTGCAGGTTCTGACCTTCCAGCAGGCGCTCGCGAAGGCTGGTACGAAGAAGCCGCATGTGCTCCTGGGCAACGGTTTTAGCCGCGCTTGCCGCGACGACATCTTTCGCTACGGATCTTTGTTCTCACAGGCCCGATTCGATTTCTTGAGCGAGGAGGCGCGGAAAGCCTTCTCTGCTCTCGGGACTGAGGACTTCGAGATCGTCATGGGTGCCATGCGGCAGGCTTCCAAACTTGCCTCGGTCTACGCGCCGAATCAGCCGGCGCTGGCGGCGTCGTTGAGCGGCGATGCGGATGGTCTGCGTGAAGTGCTCGTGCAAACCATCGCCTCGAGTCATCCGAGCCGTCCAAGCGACATCGAGCCCGAACGGTATCAGGCCTGCAGAGAGTTCCTTTCGCACTTCCAGAGCATTTATACGGTGAACTACGACCTCTTACTCTACTGGGCGCTGATGCAGGACGAGCTCGAGCCGAAGGTGGACTCGGACGATGGCTTTCGGCAGCCAGATGCGGGACCAGAGCCCTACGTCACGTGGCAGGTCGACAACACTGCGAAACAACGGATCTTCTTTCTGCATGGTGCTCTGCATGTGTTTGATGCGGGCCACCAGATTCAGAAGTTCACCTGGTCCAACACGGGTGTCGCGTTGATCGATCAGATCCGCGGAGCCTTGGAGTCGGGGCGGTATCCCCTCTTCGTCGCCGAGAGTTCCTCTGATTCCAAGTTGGCGAGAATCCAACACAGTGGTTTCCTGAATCGTGCCTATCGCAGCCTTGCCTCGATCGGTGGATCGCTTTTCATCTACGGCCACTCCATGGCTGCGAGTGACGAGCACCTCTTACGCCTCTTGGATAGGGGTAAGTTCGACTTGCTTTTTGTGAGTCTCTTCGGCGATTCAACGAACCCTGAGAACACGCTCATTGTCGGCCGCGCCTCAGAGATAAAGGGCCGAAGAACGCCCCACCACCCGCTGGCAGTCCACTTCTTCGACGCTGCCTCAGCGAATGTGTGGGGACCGACTGGAGGTACCGATTGAAGAGAGAACTGATCGTTCAACTGCACACCAGCCTTGAAGAGCTGGTGAAGACCGATGAGGGGACCGGAACCGAGTTCTGGTTGGCCCGGGAACTCCAGGCATTGCTGGGCTATACCGAGTGGCGAAACTTCGAGCAGGTGATTCAGAGAGCCATAACTGCCTGTCGAACAGCTGGTTACGAGCCTGGCGACCATTTTGTTGAAGTCAACAGAATGGTTCCCTTGGGCTCTGGCGCTCAACGAGAAGTGGGAGATTGGGCTCTGACCCGGTATGCCTGCTACCTGATCGCACAAAACGGTGATCCGGCCAAGGATGCGATCGCTTTCGCGCAGACCTACTTCGCCGTTCAGACACGCCGGCAGGAGCTTATTGAGAAACGGCTCCTGGATGTCGAGAGGGTGGGCGCGCGCCGGAAGCTCACAGCCTCCGAGAAAGAACTCTCGGGCTTGATCTACGAGCGACTCGGCGACGAGCGGAGCTTCGCTTTCATTCGGAGCAAGGGCGATCAGGCGCTCTTCGGCGGTCGTACGACCGAGGGCATGAAGGAACGCCTTGGGATCCCGAAGAACCGGCCGCTGGCCGATTTTCTGCCCATGATTACCATCAAGGCGAAGGACTTCGCCAACGAGATTACCAATTTCAGCGTCAAGCGGGACGACTTGAAGAGCGAGCCCGAGATCAGTAGCGAGCATGTCAAGAGTAATCGCGACGTGCGCCGGCTGCTGGGCGATCGAGGCATCGTGCCAGAGAACCTGCCGCCGGCGGAGGACATCAAGAAGGTTCAGCGCCGCTTGACGACCGAGGAGCGCAAGCTCCTTGGCGAGCCGAAAGCGCTTGGGCACGGCGAGGAGGAGCCCGCGGACTAGCGGGCGGCGAATGGCTACAACAGCGCTATTGCCCGAAACGCCACTCTCCACGGAGGACTATGTCTCGCAGATTCCGGCCCTGCATCTCTTGATGCGGCTGGGCTACAAGTACCTCCTACCGCGCGAGGCGGCGATGCTGAGGGGCGGGAGGCTCTCCGAAGTCCTATTGACGGACGTCGTGGCGGCACAGCTTCGCCAACTCAACGTTATCGAGTTCAAGGGCGAGAAAATCCCATTCAGCGAGGGAAACATCGACCAAGCGATTCGAGCGCTGCGCAACGTTGGCGACGACGGACTGCTGCGCACGAACGAGAAGATCTGGCAGCTCTTGCGCCTCGGGAAGGCGCTCCCACAGGTGATCGACGGGGACGCCAAGAGCTTCACTCTGCGCTACGTCGACTGGGAACATCCCGATCGGAACATCTTTCACGTTACCGACGAATTCGAGGTTGCGGCCTCCGGAATCACCGAATCCCGGCGGCCGGACATCGTGCTGTTCGTGAACGGGATCCCTTTCGCAGTTATCGAATGCAAGAGCCCGAACCTCCCGCCTGGGAAGAATCCTGTCGACGAAGCGATCAGCCAGCAGTTGCGCAATCAGCGAGAGACCGAAATCCCCCGCCTCTTTCACTACGCTCAGCTCCTCCTGTCGGTGTCGATGAATGCGGCGTCGTATGGGGCCGTAGGCACGCCGTCGAAGTTCTGGTCGGTGTGGCAGGAGTCCAAGCTCGACGAGACGTCGCTCCAGCGGCTCACCAATGAGTCCATGCCACAACCCGACGCCGATCGCTTCTTCTCGGCGAACGATCCTGCCTTTCATCATCGGTTCCGCGGCACGACGCCTGCCCGTGCACGCCGATGGTTCGAGGCATGGGTAGCCGCAGGCCACGAGGTGAACAACCAAGACCGGACGCTCTACGCTCTTTGCAGGCCGGAGCGACTCCTTGAGCTGGCGGACCGCTTCACGGTGTTCGAAGCTGGAGAGCGAAAGATAGCTCGCCACCAACAGTATCGTTGCGTTCAACTCGCGATGTCACGAC